>Ga0136614_10000922_pt1 | contig 16240 bp, 17 predicted proteins | sample AntDrymUQ2792106_2_FD_106643 | JGI IMG/M metagenome (GOLD analysis project Ga0136614, IMG submission 106643) | Polar desert sand microbial communities from Dry Valleys, Antarctica - metaG UQ279 (21.06) | ecosystem: Environmental > Terrestrial > Soil > Desert | place: Antarctica: Dry Valley... | reverse complement strand
ATTGGACGAGAGCGTTCGGCTCCTCGACGCCGGCGCTCACGATGCCGCGCGGCCGATGATATTTGAAGCTTCGTGCCACCAAGTGCACGCCATTGGCGAGGAGCGCCGAGGCGAGCGTGTCGCCGGCGTACCCCTCGTAACGAATACCATCGTACGTAAACGCGCGCGTTCGCGCGCGATCGATGATCCCGCCGGCCGGCAGACGAAACTGCTGCGTCACTCGCGCCGTCCAGACAAATCGTCTTCGAGCGACGCGCTCGCGAGGAACACGTGCGTACGCGTGTCGCGGCGCACCTTGAACCATTGCCGGCAGCCGGCGCTATGCAGCCACAACTCGTCGTGCGGACCGCACGGGTTGTCGCGCAAATAGACGTAGTCGAACCACGCGGCGTCTGCTGCGTCGTTGGCGGGGCGCTTGACGGTGGCATCACCACCGTAGGTAAATTCAACCTGGTTGCGCGGCCCGCACCAGGGGCAAGGAATCAGCAGCATCGTGCGTCAGTCACGCGCATGAGATCGCGTGGCTAAAGAGCATTGCGAAGCAGGGCAAGCCAACGAGGGCACGCGAAGGACTAACGTCAGCCGTCGGGGTCAGCCGAGCCACATCAGTGCGCCCACGCATACGGCCCCGCTCCCTTTTCATCGAGCATTCGGCCCTCGGCGAAGCGCGCAAGCGTGAACGCGGCGTTCAACGGATGCGGCTCGTCGCGAGCGATCGTGTACGCGTGCAACCAACCCGACGCCGGCGTTGCTTTGAAGCCGCCGTAACACCAGCCGCCCGTCATGTACAGACCGGCAATCGGCAGCTTGCCGATGATCGGGCTGCCGTCCATCGTCATGTCCATGATCCCGCCCCAGGTGCGCAACAGCCTCAGTCGTCCGAAGCTGGGAAAAAGTGTCAGGCACGCGGCGACGACATGCTCGACGATCGGCAAGTTGCCGCGCTGCGCGTAGGAGTTGTAGAAATCAAGATCGCCTCCCATCACGAGCTCTCCTTTGTCGGACTGGCTCACGTAGAAGTGCACGGCGCCGGAGGTCACGACGGTGTCGAGCACCGGCTTGATCGGTTCGGACACCATCGCCTGCAGCACATGCGACTCGATCGGCAAGCGGATGCCGGCCATCGCCGCAACATGGCTCGAATGCCCGGCGACCGCGATGCCGAGCTTCTTGGTCGCGATGAAACCCTGCGTCGTCTCGACACCGATGACCGCGCCATTCTCAATGCGAATGCCCGTGACCTCGCACTGCTGGATGATGTCTACACCGCGCGCGTCGGCACTACGTGCATAGCCCCACGCAACGGCATCGTGGCGCACCGTGCCGCCTCGCGGCTGAAGGAGGCCGCCCTGTATTGGAAAGCGGGCGCCCGGCGAACAGTCAAGACGCGGGATCCATTGCGCGATTTCGTCGCGCGTCAAGAACTTGGCGTCGATGCCATTCAACCGCATGGCGTTGCCGCGGCGCATTGCGGCATCGACATCGGTCGGCGAATGAACGAGATTCAGCACGCCGCGCGCGCTGTACATCACGTTGAAGTTGAGCTCTTGCGACAGGCGTTCCCAGAGCTTGAGCGAAAACTCGTAGAAGTGCGCGTTGGCGTCGAGGTGGTAGTTCGAGCGGACAATGGTCGTGTTCCGACCTGTGTTGCCACCTCCCAGATAGCCCTTCTCGAGCACGGCGACGTTGGTTATTCCGTGCTCCTTGGCGAGGTAATACGCGGTCGCGAGACCATGTCCGCCGCCGCCGATCACAATCGCTTCGTACGCTTTTTTGGGCTGTGGACTGCGCCAAGCAAGCGGCCAGTTCTCATGGAAGCTCTGCGCATTGCGGGCGAGCGAGAAAATGGAGTACTTCACGGCGGCAGGCACTAAACGGTGCGCTATTCTTTAGGAATTGGAGGCCGCATGGTAGGTTAGTCGCGGCGGCATAAGCGCGGATGCTGCCATCATGCGCGCGCACTTATTCTGGAACCGATGCGCTTTCCCTTGTGCTCGTTGCCCCGCAATCGCCCACCCGCCGAGCTTTTCGGCTGTCCGCGAAAGGACCGAACGCGGGCATTCCTCGAGCAGATTCTGTAGAGCCATGAAGCTGCGTGACCTCTATGCCCGGCCCGGCGTGACTCTGTCGGTTGAGTTCTTTCCGCCGAAAACAGAAAAAGGCGACGAGGATTTGCTGCGGGAGGCGCGTATCCTCAAATCGCTGCATCCTTTCTACTGTTCGATGACCTACGGTGCCGGGGGCACGACACGGGATAAGAGTGTTGAGCTCGTGACTCGTATTCAGCGCGAGTGCGTATTGACGACCATGTGTCATTTGACTGTGGCAGGTCAATCGAAGGCCGAAGTGCGCGGCGTCCTGGACAAACTCAAGACCAACGGGATCGAGAACATTATTGCGTTAGCAGGTGACCCGCCGCAGGGAGCCGCCGCCGACTGGGTTCCCCATCCGGACGGATTCCATTACGCGATCGGCCTGGTGCGCGAGGCGCTCGCCCGAGGGGGATTCTCGATTGCCGTGGCAGGTTTTCCCGAAATACATCCACGTGCCAAGAGCCGCACCGCAGACCTGGCGTACTTGAAGGACAAAGTCGACGCCGGCGCAGATGTCGTCATCACGCAGTTGTTTTTCGATAACGACGACTACTACCGGTACGTCGAAGATGCGCGGAAGGTCGGGGTCCGCGTACCCATCGTCCCAGGATTGCTGCCAATTCAATCGGTCGCCCAGGCGAGGCGCATCACTGCTCTCTGCGGATCGAAGATTCCGCCGCAGCTCGAAGCTTTACTTGCGGCAGCTGCCGACGACAACGAACAAGCAGTGCAATTGGGAATCGACTACACGACACAGCAATGCGAAGGGCTGCTGCGCTTCGGCGCCCCCGGCATCCATTTTTACTCACTCAATAAATCGCGTTCGGTCAAAGCCGTGTTCGAAAATCTTTCGCTTCCGGCGGCCCAATAGATTTTTGCAGACATTGACTTGACGCGAGGCGCGCGTAGGTCGGACACTTCGGGTCGCGCGCGAAGAGAGGAACGGTTTCTGTTGGCTCGGGCGCCCGACGAGGAAAACCTTCGTTGGCTCGCCGCCACTTGAGAGCAGTACGAACAGCCACATCAAACTCTTCGATGCAAACAACAACGGGAGGACGCTAAGCAATGAAGAATCCGCTGGATTCACTTTGGGGAACGGTCATATCGGGTGTCGTACTCACCGCCGTGTTGTACGGTGTGGTCAAACTCATGATCGGAACCTGACCATGACCATGGAATTCATTCAGCAGGGGCTTGGACGCTGGTTACATATTGGCGCGGGAGTCATGTGGGTTGGTCTTCTCTACTACTTCAATTTCGTGAACGCCGCGGCAGCGAAGGCTGCGACAGCCGACGTCACGGCCGCGGGTATCAGCAAGCACGTCATGCCGCGCGCGCTCCTATTCTTTCGCTGGGCGGCGCTTGTCACGTGGCTCGCTGGCGCGTCGCTACTCGGCCGGCATTTTTTGGACGCGTTCTTGTTCCGCGAACGCGCCTACGTCGCTATCGGCATCGGCGCTTGGCTTGGCACGATCATGCTGATCAACGTTTGGGGTGTGATCTGGCCCAACCAGAAAAAGATTCTCGGCATGAAACCCGCAACCGACGAAGAAAAGGCCAAAGCGCGCCGCGTCGCGTTTTTGACGTCTCGCGCGAACGTCGCGCTCTCGCTTCCGATGCTGTTTTTCATGTCCGCAAGCGGTGGCTTGTTCAGGACCCCCATGCTGTAGAAGCAAGAGCGAGCCAACCATGAAACGACATCACATCCCTAAAGGCGGTGCTGCTCTGATTTGCGGCTCGCTTGCCTTTGACACCATTATGCAGTTCCCCGATCGGTTCAAGACCCACATCTTGCCCGACCAGATTCATATCCTGAACGTCTCTTTCCTCGTCCCAGAGATGCGCCGCGAGTTTGGCGGATGCGCAGGCAACATTGCCTATAACTTGCACCTACTGGGGAGCGCCGCCTATCCGATGGCGACCGCGGGAAGGGACTTCGCGCCTTATGCGCAGTGGTTGACGCAATGTGGCGTGGCGCAGGATTACATCAAGACGGTCGACAGCGAGCACACTGCGCAAGCGTTTATTACGACCGACCTCGACAACAACCAGATCACGGCGTTTCATCCCGGCGCTATGCAGCACGCGCACTTGAACCGCGTCTCGGAGGCAGGCGGTGTGGTGCTAGGCATCGTCGCGCCCGATGGCCGGCAAGGCATGATCGAACATGCGGCGCAGTTTGCCGTTACTGGTATCCCGTTTATCTTCGACCCGGGCCAGGGCTTGCCGATGTTTAACGGCGAGGAGCTGCGCACCTTCATCAAACAGGCGGCGTGGGTAACGGTGAACGATTACGAGTCCGAGCTCATGCAGCAAAAGACGCAAATGTCGGCGGCCGACGTCGCGCAAGATGTCGAAGCGCTGGTCGTGACGCGCGGGGCAGAAGGCTCGGTGATCTACGAAGGCGGTCGAACCATCGAGATACCGTGTGCGACGCCACGTGCGATCGTAGACCCGACCGGCTGCGGCGACGCGTACCGCGCGGGCTTGATCCACGGACTCTTGCGCGGGCTCGACTGGGAGCACGCCGGCCGCATCGCTTCGCTGATGGGAGCGATCAAGATCGAGTCAAAAGGAACGCAGAACCACCGCTTCGCACAGGAAGAATTCGAGCGCCGCTACGCTGACAATTTCGGGACGGCTCTGGATGCCGCTACCGCGACCTGATCGAGTGTGGCGAGGTCGCGGTGTGCCAGCCGCTCAATGCTTCTTGAGCTCCGCTCGATAGCGTGCAATGCGGTCAGCGAGTCCCGGACGAGTTGCTGACCGCACCAGCGCAGCGAGATCCTCGTCCGCCCAGCTGTCGCGGGTACGCATATGGATTGCGGCAACGGTTTGGCGATCGACGGCCGGGGCCTGCAAAGACGCAAGCCACGCGGCGAGATCGGCCTCGACCTGCTGGCTCGCAAGACCAGCGTCGACGGCTCGCTCGGCATCGAGAGTTTCTCCGCTCAACAAGACGTGTCGTGCGCGGTCGCCGCCGATGCGCTCCGCGAGCCGTCGCGTTCCAAGGATGAGTCCGAAGCGGGCTCCAGGGAAGCGAAACGTCGCGGATGCGTGCGCGAGGCGAATATCGCAGGCGGCGAAGAGGTCCGCGCCTGCGCCCCAGGCGCGTCCGTGCGCGTAAGCGGCCGTACGAACTGGCGCCGACCACACGGCCTGAAGGAGCTGCTCGACGCGCACGAAGCGCAGGAGTAAATCGCCGTCGCTCCGGGCTTGCGCCTCGGCGAGATCGAAGCCGGTGCAAAAATGCTTGCCTTCGCCGTGAAACGCGATCGTATGAATCTCACCGTTCGCCGACAGCGTGTCCATGCGATCGATCAACGCTTCGACCAAGTGTTCGTCCAATGCATTGCCGCGATCTGGACGATTCAACGTTAGCGTTGCAACGCCCTTCTCGACAAGAACCTTGCAAGGATCAGTTGGCTCCGCCGACACAATGGATCAGTGCTAAGTGGGTAACGCCTCTACAATAGCCCACAACCTATCGCAATGACGAAGGAAGCGGCAATGGATGAGTCGGGAACGCCGGCCCTCGCCGGTCTGCGGGTCATCGAGTTCTGCCAGATTGCGGCGGGACCATTCTGTGGCATGCTGCTCGCCGATCAGGGCGCCGACGTCATCAAGGTCGAGGCGCCTGCCGGTGACGGCATGCGTAATTGGCCGCCGTTGAACGGCGGTTACTCCGAGAACTTCGCATCGGTCAATCGCAACAAGCGCTCGATCGTGCTAGATCTCAAGGATCCGCCGGCGCGCGAACAGGCGCGCGCGCTTTGCCGGTCTGCTGATGTGATTATCGAGAATTTCCGTCCGGGCGTTATGGGTAGGCTTGGCCTTTCGTACCGTGAACTCGCTGCCGACATGCCGCGAGTTGTCTACTGCTCGATCTCGGCGTTCGGCCAAGAGGGGCCACGATCCCAGGAAGGCGGGTTCGACGTGACGCTGCAAGCAATCGGCGGCGTGATGAGCGTCACTGGCGAGGCGGGCGGAGCACCGGTGAAATGCGGCGTCCCGTTGACCGATTTCGCGGCCGGCCTGTATGCGGCGTATGCAATCGCCGCTGCGGTGGCCGCGGTTCGGACCGGCGCGCCGGGCCGCTACATCGATGTGCCGATGCTCGGCACGACGCTGGCGATCGGCGCGCTGCAGACCAGCGAATATTTCGGCACCGGTCGTGACCCAGCGAAGCTCGGCTCGGCGCATCCGCGCAACGCGCCTTACCAGGCATTTCGCTGCAAGGACGGCGAGATTGTGCTCGCGGCCGGCAGCGACGATCTCTTTCGCAGAACCTGCGAGTGCCTGGGGCTCACGGCGGCGATCGTGAACGATCCGCGCTTCACCTCAACTTCGCTTCGCGCCGCCAACCAGCGCGCGTTGCAGGCGCTGGTGGAACAGGCGCTGGCGGATCGGACTCCAACAGAATCCTTAGCGCTGTTACGCGATGCCGGTGTCCCGTGCGCGCCGATCAACACCTACTCGCAGGCGCTCGCTGATCCGCAAGTTGCCCATTACGGCTGGGTGCAATCGCTCTCGTTGCCGAATGGCGCGACGACGCGCACGATGACTGACCCGCTCGGCCAATCGGTGCCCGTGCGTCGCCCGCCTCCGGCACTCGGCGAGCATACCGCCGAAATCCTGAAAGAGATCGCTTCGTAATAGCTACGGTTTCTGGTACTCGACGAAGACGCTCTTGCCGCCTTTGATGATCCAGTGGCCCATGCCGCGGCCCATCTGGTCGCCGTTCGCGGTGAAGTCGCAGGTGGAGCCAGCACCCTGGAAATTGACGTTCTTGCCCGAGCGCACGAGCTTGAGCGCTTCGACGACATCGTCGACCGCATCGCCCGGACCGTTGCCGACCGCGATGATCTGCTTCGACCACTCGACGGCCATCGGGCTCTTTGCCTTTTCCATGGCGAGCGCCGTGATCGCGATCTGATCGTGCGTATTGGGGGGAAAGAGGTATAACCGTTCGGGCGATGCGCCCATCAACTGCGTGAACTTCCTGTAACCAGAAGCCGCCACGTCGGGCATCGGCTGGAAGTGACGGATGCCCTCGGCGACCTGCGGACCCACGGCTTCCACAAACTTGCCTTCGGCATCGGCCATGATCGAGAGGGCCACCACTTTGCTGTCGAAGCCGCCGCGATAGACTTCGCGCATGATCGACACGAAGTCGGGCAGCAAGCCGAAGCAGTACACCGCTTCGGGCTTCTTGCCGAAGATGCGCTCGACTTCTGCGCGATACGACGGCTGCTCGGGGTTATAGACAAGCGAGTCGACGACCTTGCGGCCGGCTGCGGTCATCCGCTCCTCGAACACTTTCATGATCGGCAGCACGAACGCGTTTTGTAGACCCATCACGCCGACGGTTTTGAAACCGAGCTTTTCCGCGGCGCGGCTGATGACGATGCCCCAGTCCGTCGCTTTCATCTGGAAGCGCCACACGAACCCTTGCGTGTCGCCTTCGGTGATCGCGTTGGCGGCACTCGAAACCATCAGCACGACTTTGTTTTGCATGGCGATCGGCCGCGACGACATGCCTTCGGGCGTGCCCCAGTAGCCGACCAGCGACTGGCACTTGTGAACATTGATGAACTTCTGCGACAGGTTGGCGGCAACCGACGCGCTCGACTCGGAGTCCTCGACGAAGAGCTCGAGCCTGCGGCCCAAGACGCCGCCTGCGTCGTTGATCTTGGCCACTGTGCGCTTCGCCGCCTCGCCCATGTCCGGACCATAGGCGCCCGCGTTGCCCGTCATCGGCAACGCGACCCCGATGGGGATCGGCGTCCCTTGCGCGTGTGCGAGATTCAAATAGGGAAAACCAAGCGGCGTAGCTGCGGCTGCGCCGAGTGCCTTCAGGATCTTGCGACGATTCTTCTGCAGCATGGTGTCCTCCTTCGGTAAAAACCGTCTGTATTATGTGGATTAGGATTTATGTCTTCATTTTTCCGCTGGCGACGTCAACTTGCAACTGATATTCGCGCAAGAAGCCTTGAGGCCGATAAATGAGGACCAGGATCAGCCCGACGCCAATGATGATGATCCGGATTGCCGCGAGCTGGTCGGAGCTGAGCGCGGGAATGAGGTCCTTGGCGAAGCGCGACCCCTCGAGCAGGAGCATGACGAACGCCGCGCCCAAGATGGACCCTGACAGCGCGCCGCGTCCCCCGGCGATCACCGACATAAATGCATAGGCGATCACGATATTCGAGAACTGCGTGGGGTCGATGTATTGATAGTAGAAAGCGTGCAGCGAGCCGGCCAGCCCGATAAATGCGCCGCCAATCGCGAAAATGCGCACGCGAGCCCACAGCACATGCTTGCCGAGCGTCGCGGCAACGACGTCGTCCTCGCGCACGGCGCGCATGATCCGGCCGAACGGCGAGCGTCCGATTCGTTGCAGCAGCCACACCGTCCCCCCAAGCAATACTGCTCCCAACGCAAGCAGGAAGTAGTGGTAATACTCGAAAGGCACGAGCGACGCGAGCGGCCGCGGGATTCCGGTGAGCCCGAGTGCCCCGTTGGTGAGCCAGTCTTCGTTGAGCGAAACGAGCCGCAGCATTTCACCTGCGCCGAGCGTCACGATCGCGAAGTAGTCCTCTTCGGTGACTCGGATCGTGACCAGCGCAATCAGCGCCGAGGCCGCGGCGACCATGGCCATCGCGCCCAACGTCGCGAAGAACGTGTTCCCACCTGCCTTGAGCATCAGCAGCGCACAGGTATACGCGCCGAGCGTGTAAAACCCGGCGAGCCCGAAGTTCACCATGCCGCCGGAGCCCCATTGGAAATTGAGCGCGACCGCAACGATCGCCAGGATACACAGGACAATGCCCATTAGGACCAGGTAGGAGATCACGGCTATTTCCGGATGTAGGGCTGGCCGAACAGTCCTTGCGGCCTAAAGACGAGGATCAGTGCGATCACCACCAGCGGCACGCCGATGCGATAGTTAGGCGCGATCACCAAGGTCGAAAGCTCACTGAGCAAACCGATGATGAGGGCACCCGCAAAAGCGCCGAGCGGGCTGCCCAATCCGCCGAGGATCGCCGCCGCAAACACGGGGACCAGGTAATTGTTACCCACCGGCGGCTCGAGCGCGCGGTCCATGCCGACAAGAACCCCCGCAATGGCGAGTAGCACGCCGGCGATGAAATTGGTCCAGCGGATGATATGCGGAGATTCGATTCCGCGCACGAGGGCTAACGCCGGGTTATCGGCTACCGCCCGCATCGCCCTGCCAATGGGCATCCGGGTCAGCAACACATACATCGCGGCCATGGCAACGACCGCAACGATCATGGCGATCATCTGCTCGCGATTCATGCGGATATCGAGAAAGCGAAACGGGCGCGCGAGCTCGTAGGCGAAGCTGCGCGCCGCGTTCCCATAGAAAACGCGTGCGATATTCTCGAGGATGAGTCCGAGCCCGAGCGATGCGACCATCAAAGTAATGCCGCCGCGATCGCGCAATGGCTTAAAGGTAAGCTGGTCGATGACAATCGATAGCCCGCCGAAGACGACGGCAACGATCGCAGCGGCGACGACGAGCGGCCAGCCGAGCTGGGCGTTGAGCGCGAAGACCATGTACGCGGCGACGGTCATCATGCCGCCGATTGCGAAGTTGGGAAACTTGAGAACGCCGAACAGCAGCGTCACCGCCAGTGCCGGCAGCGTGATGATGACGCCGGTGACGAGCCCGTTGAACGCGATCTGTGCAAACATCGATCAGGCGCGCGCTGGCTCGTCGTCGCGTGAGTCGCCGAGATACAGACTCTGCAGATCGCGCATCCCAAGTATTTCATCGGCGCGCCCGTTGAGCCGCACGCGGCCATTCGCGAGCACCATGCACGAGGTCGATATCGACAGCGCATCGATCGCATTCTGTTCGACCATCAGCACCGACACGCCGGAGTCGTTCACCCGCTTCACCGTTTCAAAAATGTCGCTCATGTATTTGGGTGACAAGCCGGCGGACGGCTCATCGAGCATCAGCACCTCTGGGGTGACGGCGAGCGCGCAGGCGAAGGCGAGCATCTGCCGCTGACCGCCGCTTAAGTTTCCGGCGAGCACCTTGAATTTGCCGGCGAGCTGCGGGAACAGCGCAAGGAGCTCGTCGCTGATCACGCCTTTGCCGCTTCCAGGCCTGCCATCCGCCATGAATTCGCGCGCGATCTTCAGGTTTTCGAGCACTGTTAAATTGCGGAAGACGTTGTACTCCTGGGGAACGTACGAAAGTCCGGCACGCACGCGCTTGGGCGGACCCATGTCGTTTAAGCGCTTGCCGTTCAACAGGATATCGCCTTGGCGCGCGGGGAGGAGGCCGCTCAAAGTTTTGATGAGCGTCGACTTGCCGGAGCCGTTGGGCCCGATGATGGTGACGATGGTGCCGCGAGGCAATTCGATGTCGACGCCTTTTAAGATGTCCCCTGCGCCGTAGCCCGCATGCAAGCCAGACGCGACGAGTATGGGGGCGCTTGTATGGTGTCCCCCCTGCGTCGCTTCGCGCCGCTCCCCCTGAGGGGGGCGAGCACCTTGGGGCGGCCCGGCAGTGCTCATGCGACCTTCCCGAGGTAAGCGCGCATGACTTCGCGATTCGCCGCAACTTCCCTGAAGGTTCCGCACATCAGCGTGCGGCCCTCGGCGAGCACGTAGATCGGGTTGCAGAGCTTGGCGATCACGTCCATGTCGTGCTCGATGATCGCGAACGTGAGTCCCGTGTCGCGCAGCCGCTGGATCGTCGCGCCGAGCGCTTCGGTCATTACCGGAGACACGCCTGCGGTCGGCTCGTCGAGGAGAATGATCTTCGGATCGAGCATCAGCGCGCGCGAGATCTCCAACAGCTTCTTTTGCCCTCCCGAGAGGTTGCGCGCCGGCTGGTTGGCGTGCGGCCACAGGTCCACCTGCTCGAGCAGCGCGCGTGCCTTGACGATGGCGGCTTCCTCCTCGACGCGCACCCGTCGCGATGAAGCAAGCGCTCGCCAAACCCGCTCGCCGCATTGGTCGCGGCTCGCAAGCAACATATTTTCGAGCACGGTGAGACCACCCAGCTCGCGCGAAATCTGGAAGCTGCGCACCAAACCCAGCGCGGCGCGCTGATCCGGGCGCAGCCCGTCGATGCTGTGGTGCTCGAGACTGACCTCACCCTTGTCCGCCTCGATCAGTCCACCGAAGACGTTGAAGAGCGTGGACTTGCCCGCCCCATTCGGTCCGATGATTCCAGTGATGCTGCGCTGCGCGACTTCCACCGAGCAACCGGAGAGCGCCGCGAACCCGCCGAACGACTTGACGACATTGCGCGCCGTCAGCATCTTTTAAGAAACCTGGAACAGGATGTCCAACGCGGCTTGCTTGCGGGCGCGTGCAGGGGAGGAATTGGGCGATTATATAGAGCGAGGCGTCGCGCATCGGCGCCGGCTGATCACGCGCGCCGCGATGCTGGCCACTTCGCGCCGACGGGCAGCACGATGACGGCGAGGCCAGCCAAAATGAGCGCCATGCCGGCATAGCGCATAGGTCCGAACAGCTCGCTGAAGATCAGAGACGACGAGACGACGCCGACGCACGGCGCGAGAAGTGCGAACGGCGCAACTTTCGCGGTGGCGTATCGCGCCAACAGCGTTCCCCACATCGCGTAGGCCAGCGTCGTGGCGAAAGCCCCTAGATACAACGCTGCACCAATGCTCATCCAGGACGCATCTGCCACGGCGCCGAGCAACGACCATTCATCATCGTAAAGGATCGAAACCAAAAGCGCCGGCACCGGCGGAATCAGGCTAAGCCACGCCATTAACGGAAGCATGGGCACGCGTCCGATGCGCTTCACCAGCACGTTGCCGACGGCCCAGGAGAAGGCGCTCGCGAGTGCTAAGCCAAGGCCGATTGCCGTCAGGTCGGACCCTACAGTGAGCCCAATCATAGCGAGACCCGCGAACGCGACGGCCATACCGATCGTCTGGCGCGCCGTCGGAATGTCGCGCAGAAAGACCGCCGCAAGCAAGACGGTAAAGAAAGCCTGCGTCTGCTGCGTGACGGACGCGAGCCCCGCCGGCATTCCGTTGGCATAGGCAAAAAACAACAGCAGGAACTGCCCCGTGAATAGCGTCATGCCGATTAAGACCAAAATCGGCCAGTCGATGCTCGGCCGCGGCAGGAAGAACACCGGCGCGCAAGCGATGATGAACCGAAGTGCCGTGAGTTGAGAGGGGGTAAAGCTCTCCAAGCCGATCTTGATGGCGACGAAGGCGAGGCCCCAGATGACAGAGGCGAGGACGGCAAGAGCGATGTGGCGAGCCGGCATCGCGCGAAATGGAAAGTATCGTTAGCGGCAAAGCTATCGATGCGCGCGCGTGCCCGCGACCGGTTCGCTTTCCGCGTCGATCTGCAGCGCGTCGTTGAAGCGGTTGAAAAATCCGCAGAGGGCGATGCGCAAGGTGAGCTCCACGAGCTGCGCTTCCGTGAAAGCCGCCCGCAGGCGCTCGAACATCGTGTCGCCGATGCGCTGTGGGGTTCGTGTTACCGCAATTGCGTACTCGACGACGAGCTTATCGATTGCGGTGAGCTCGGGGTGATCGGCGTAATCGAGCACGTTCGCGACACCCGCGGCGGAGAGACCTTCGACCTGCAACAGCGGAGTGTGATGCGCCACGCAATAACTGCACTCGTTTAACTTCGACACGGTCACGATCGCGAGCTCGGTGTAGCGGTACGGCAGGTTCCGCTGCTCGCGCAGCTCGAGCAGCATGGCCATAAGATGTTGGGCGGCCGACGGCACGTGCGCCAGGACGCCGGCCTGATTGCGAAAGCTTGCGTAGCCGCCGGCGAATCGCTGGTAGACGTCGCGCAGGCCAGGCGCCAGGTCATCCGGCGGAACGTCGGCGACGCGGGTCATGCCGGTAATCGTCCCTCGCCCCTACCCCCGCTTGCTGAGGCAGAGGCAGACAACCGCTTCACGCAGCCGCCTTGTCCGCCGAGGCTGGCGTCTGGCCGCCTTCGAGCTGAGTCAAAAGCTTCCGCACTTTGATCAACGCTTGGTCCGAGCGCAAATGGATCTCGGTGTAGCCCTCATCGGGATACTCGACCATTTGCTGCTGCTTCTCGAGAGCCCAGCGGTCCTGGTCGACGACGGCGGGGAACGTTTCGCAAATAGACTCGTTCAGCGTTTTCGCGGAATCGCTCGCCGATCGATGCTCGACGCGCGTCGACAGCGACCAACGCCAAATGAGGTTGCGTCCGTCGGCCGGCGTATGCGTGTGATAGAGGATATAGCCGCGCTCGGCCTCACCTTCACCCAGCTTGCCCGGCGGCGCCACGCGCAACTCGACGCGCGTCAAACCGGGGCCCAGAGAATGGTGCGTGTGCCACCGGTCCACTACCGGATAGCCGAACCAATCAACGAAAAACTGCGGTTGCACGTGATTTTGCGCGCGCCGCATCTGCTTCACCGTCTTGATGCCCGCCACTTCGGGTTCCGACAGCTCGATCGGAATCTGGCTGTTCGCATAATCCCCGATGTTGCCCTCGTGCAGCGGATAGAAGTGGGTAATGTCGATCAGGTTCTCGATGAGCAGACGGTAGTTCGCCGGCACTCTGATCGGGTCGACGGTGTAGGTGTCCCATTCGCTACTCGCGATCTCCGGGCTCGGCGGCGGTTGCATGTTCCCCATGCGCGCCTCATCCCCTGGCCAAATCCATACGAGACCGTCCTGCTCGATCACCGGATAACGCTTCAATTTCGCGCGCGACGGGATCGGACCTTCCGGCTGCGAGGGAATCCTGATGCAACGACCTTCAGGGTTGTAGCAAAGCCCGTGATACGCACACTCCAGCACGTCGGGCTCGACAAAGCGACCTGCAGACAGCGGCATGCGCTTGTGCACGCAGCGATCGTCGAATGCCACGACCTTGTCGTCCTGGGTGCGCCACATGACGACCGGCATGCCACAGATCTTTTCGCTCTTGAGCTGTCCTTTAGGAAGCTCCTGCGAAGTGCCGATCACGTACCACGTGTTCATGACGAAGCTTAGGGCATCCATTGCTTCAATCTCCTCGATCCATACCAGTCCGTTTATCTTAGGCGGATTGTGGCCTGCGTCAACGAGCGCGTCGTGATGCCCTTCATCAGGGTTTCTGATGGCCCCGCGAGAGAGGAGGATCGCGCGCACCCGATCCGATCGGCAACAGAAACGATGGCGTTATGAGACAACTGCGCAGAGAACGAACGCGGTCGACGATCGGGGTTAGTAAGCGATGCGTTGATCGAACTCGTACGCCGGTGGCGGCTGGGCTTGGGGGTCGCAGCTACCCGCCCCGGCGAGGCGGTCGAGCCGCTGCAGTGGCGTCAGGCGCAGTGGGCCGTTTCCGCCAGCACCGAGTTTGTTGCTCTCGCAGAGCAGGCGCTCGGGATCGAGTCGCGGTCAACGACCGCGATGCGCACCGAGCCGATGTCAATACGATACGAGATCGCTAGGTCCGTTGGGATTGATGGCCCGGTAACTTGCCTCGTGCTGAGCGCCGCTGGTAATGTCGATGGGTACGAGCCTATAGAGGACCCAGTTCCTCGATCAGGATTTGCGCCTTGTGTCCATTGGGCGCCGGCCAAGTGTAGAGATCGATCATGAGCGCTTGCTCCTATCGGTTGCCGGCTTATCCCTTACGTTTATGCATGATTTCCTGTCTCCGGCGATTCTGCGCCCGCCGGTTACCGGCATCGCTCATGCCGGCTGGCAAATGTTCGTTCAGAGCGACCCGTTCGCTTTTCGATTTGTCGCAAGACGCTGTCCTGCAATGCCTTCTTGGACATCGCGTAGGCCGTATTGCAATCGGGCGTGATGCACCGCGCGTAGCCAATGGCTGTAGCGAGCAACTTGTCGGGATCCACGACCTCGTGAAAGAAGCCTAGCCGCGTTGCCTCTTCGAGGTCGTACAGCTTTCCACGCAGCGTGGTCAGCGCCCCAACCTGGTCGCTCAAGGTGTACTTGATGATCTCCACGTTAGGCCGCCGGCATGGGAATGCCGATGCGCACTTCGTTGAGCCACCGTCGGCAAGGCGAACGTGAACGCCGTGGTTGATGCCCTCGATATCGAGGATCAGAAGGTAGGTGGCTGGTTCCTGACTCGGCGACAGATCGCCGCGCGGGTACTGGAAAGCATCACCCGCTACTGCAACAGTGCCGATGCTGATCTCCTGTCCACGCATGTGCGTATGTGTGGAACGAGGAACAGCAATGGGATCCTTTGTGGCGCGACTTGGAACGGGTGGCTCTCCGCCTATTGGATAAACCGCAGGCGAAACATGCGCCGCATTTCTTAGGTGCAGTTGTCTTGCAGCAAGTGAAGAGCAGAACCGGCGAGCTGCAGGAACGGATGATCATTGACGGACAGCAACGACTCACAACCCTTCAACTTGCTACTGCCCGAATGTTTGGACAGATGATTCGATTGTCTCAAGAACGGGCACCCTGATCGACACGCTATTGAGCATCGGGACCGTTCCGCCGGATATAAGTCGTCAGCGGTACGGGATGCAACGCAGAACGTCCAAACGGTCGATCTGTTAGAGCTTTTGTCCGCTGGTCTGTTGACTGTTGGACAACCGCTCTTTCCGAAGTCAACGGAACATCGAGATCAGATTGGGCGCGTACTCTCAGATGGTCGCATTGATGTCGGGGAAATGGTATTCGAAACACCCTCAGGCGCGGGATATCACTTGCGCAAGAAAAGCACCAATGGTTGGAGTTTCTGGTTGGTCGACATGGGTACGAAGAAGTCGCTTGCATCGATTCGGCGCGAGTACCTTGAGAGGTCGTCGCTGCTTTCCGACGTAGGCGATGATGAGGATGAGGAACAGGGATACGACTTCCCACTGTCGACCCCGTGTGCGTCGTAAGCGTCCGGGCAATACCGTCTTGAGCCGATGATGAGCCGAGGGGAAGATGGGTGTCTACCATGAGGATAGTGGACACCAAGAAGGGCTCTTCGAAAGTCTCGCCTGAGGTTCGGATCACGCAAGGGCATGGATAGGGCTTCTTAAGTGACGGCTCGGTGCGCATCGAGGCTGCCCACCGCGCCGGGCGCTTTTCGCCTGCTGCGTTATTGCGCTCGCCCACCGTTCGCCCTGGAAGCAGACCTTCGTGGATTACCTCCGCGAT
>Ga0136614_10000921_pt1 | contig 16244 bp, 14 predicted proteins | sample AntDrymUQ2792106_2_FD_106643 | JGI IMG/M metagenome (GOLD analysis project Ga0136614, IMG submission 106643) | Polar desert sand microbial communities from Dry Valleys, Antarctica - metaG UQ279 (21.06) | ecosystem: Environmental > Terrestrial > Soil > Desert | place: Antarctica: Dry Valley... | reverse complement strand
GTCGTGGAGGACCTGGTGCGGGTCGTGGCCGGCGAGTTCGGCGCGGCGCAGGACACGGGTCAAGGAGGCGGCGCCGTCCTCGGCGGCGATCCGCGCGCGTTGCTCGGGGGTGATGACTTGTTCGTCGGTGAGCTGGTCGAGCCATGTCGCGGTGCGTTCGGTGGCCGCGAGTTGCGCGGCGTCGGCGAGCAGCTCGGCCGCGGTGCGGACGGTGCCGGCTTCGTCGGCGGACTCGGTCGCCGTCGCCAGCGCGGACCGCGCGATGGCCTGGTCGTGGTTGTCGAGGATACCGGATACGACCGCGACGGGGTCGCGGTGCAGGGCGTGCTCGTCGCGGCCCTGCGCGGCGTCCTCGACGGCGGTGACGGTGGCGACGTGCGCGGTGTTGGCGTCGCGGCCGCGGGACATGCCGACGTAGAGGGCGGCCGGCCCGGTGCGGGAGGTGATCACGCTGTGGCTGGTGTCGACGGTGACGCCCTGCGCGGCGTGCACCGTGGAGGCGTAGCCGAGGGCCAGGTGCTCGCCGACGTAGCGGGCGGGCAGGACGATCGACTCGCCGAGCACCTCGCCGTCGGTGCTGTGCCCGGTGATTGGGGCGACCTCGAGGGCGCCGTCGTCGCGGACGGCCTGCACGCGGTAGGTCTCGCGGTTGATCGGGCCGCGACGGTTGCCCTTGTGCCCAGCGAGATCCCAGCCGTTGCGGCGGGCCTGGACCAGGTCGCCGACCCCGGCGAACGTGCCCTGCATCCCGAGCGGGGCGCCGTGTTCGTCCACCTTCCCCAGGCGGACGAGCTCGGCGCGCAGCTCGGCCGAGAGACGCGCGGCCTGTTCGTTGGTGTCGACGAGCAGCAGGGAGCGGTGCCCGGCCAGCGTGTCCGCGAGCCAGGCTCCCGCAGCGGCCGACTCGGCCTGCTCGCGGGTCCCGGAATCGCAGAGCCGGCCGTGCTGGTGGTACTCCCGCAGCACGCCGTTGTCGCCGGCTCGCAGCCGCAGCGACGCCTCGCGTTCCCACTCCGCGGTGAACCGGCGGGCCTCGGCGAGTTCGTAGCGCGCGCCGGCCGTGGCGAGCAGCTCCATGCCGCCACCCGCGCCGACGGCGGCAAGCTGGCGGTGGTCGCCGACCAGCAGCAGCTTTGCCCCGGCGGCGTCGGCGTGGCGGTGGATCGCGGCCAGGGCCGGCGTGTCGGTCATCGCCGACTCGTCGACGACGACGAGATCGCCCTCCCGCAGACGCCACGGCGCGTCCTCGTCGAGCGCGCGGCTCTCCGCAGCACCCGCGGTGAGTCGGTCCTGCGTCGCGAGCCAGCGCGCGACGTTGCGGGTGGTGAGCCCCTCGCCCGCGAGAACGTCGGTCGCGATCTGCGAGGTCGCGACTCCGAAGACCCGCCGCTGCGGACCGCCGGTCAGCTCCGGGTCGGTCCAGGCGCGCGCGAGTGTGCCGACGACGAACGACTTCCCGGTGCCGGCCGGGCCGACGAGTGACTCGACCCGGGCGCCGCTGGTGAGCACGCCGCGGACGGCGGCGGCCTGGTCGACGCCGAGTTCGAGCCCGGACTCGCGCAGCCCGTCGAGAAAACGCTGCGCGACCGGTCGGGGCAGCGCGGCGGCGTCGCCGCTCGTGCGCGCGTTGACGAGAGCCCGCTCGGTGCGCACGTGGTCCGGGGTGGCGTAGAGCCGCGCGCCGGGCGCCTCGTAAACGGACCGCCCGTTCGCCAGCCGCAGCCCGTCGGGGAGCTGGTCGTCACCGGGGCGCGGCGCGTCGAGCGGGGCGGCGTACTTCAACGCTTCGGCAGCGAGCTGGTCGAGCAGCAGCTTGACGTCGGCGCCGTCCGGGGTACCGAGGTAGTCGGGCAGAGCGGCGTTGAGCGCGCGGATCAGGTCCGGCTCGCTCCAGCCGGCCTTGCGCTCCTGCACGTCGGCGAGCGCGGTCTCGAACACCGCCTGCGGCGACCACTGCTGCGGCGTCGGCACGTTCTCCCTCGCGGCAAGGGCGGCCTGCGCGACGCCGGACAGACCGCCGTCGATGTCGGCACGCAGCCGGGCGTCAATCCGGTCGAGCAGCTGCTCGCGGGTCTCGCCGTCGTGCGACTTCGCCGCGCGGGTCATCAGCGTCGCCTGCTGGGACAGCCGGTCGCGCTCCAACCCGTTCGGAGCGCGTCCGTGCTTTTCCTCGAAGGCCTCGATCAGCTCGCCGGCCTTCGCGGTGACCGCGTGCCGGCGTGAGCTGATCAGGCTCATCGCCTCGGCCGACACCCCGACGACCTCGCGGGCCTTCCCGTCCGGGCGGGTCGCGAGCAGCATCCCGAGCGCGTGTGTGAGCCGCTCCTCGGTGGTGCGCTCGGCGACCGCGGCGGCGGCCGGGCGCCACTTGTGCAGCGCGCGCGAGTCGAGCGTGCGCCATGTCCCGTCCGGGCCCTCGACGCGGTTGAGGACGGTGTTGTGGATGTGCAGCTGCGGATCGCGGTCGCGCGAGTCGTGCTGGAAGAACGACGCGACCACCAGGTCGTGCGCGTCGACGAACCGGCCCGCGGCGCCGCCGTGGTGCCCGACCCGGGAGTAGCCGGCCTTCTCGGCCATGTAGGCGAGCGCGGCGTTGTTGCCCGCCCACACCGCGTCCTCGACGGCTTGGCGGAACTCGCCCCACGCCGCCGCGGTGTCCTCGTCGCCTGCGTTGCGGGCCTTGACCTCCTCGGCCTCGAACGCGGTGTGGATGAGCGTGATGGACCTCTGGACGCTGACCGTCAGGTCCAGGAAGGCGACGTTGTGCCGGGCTGCCTTGCCCGCCTCTGTACGGAGTTCAACGCGGCGTTCAGCGCTGGCGTCGGGCTCGCGTTCAATCGCGAGGGCGTACAAGTCGTCCTCGGACTGGTACGCGCGGCCGGTGTGGCCGAGCGTTGGCACGCTGTCCCACTGCTCCTTGTCCTTGAACCCCTCGGCGCGCGGGTCGAGGAACCGCTCGTAGACCGCTCGCATGTCCTGGGCGTCCAGGAGCCCGGTGAGGCCGAGCTTCTCGGCTCCGGCGCCCCACCAGCGCCCCGGAGGCTCGCCTTCGGCGACCGCGCCGGTGTAGTAGTTCTCGCGACCCGTCGCGACCTCGCGCAACAGGTACTCGGGGCTGTAGCCGGGCGAGATCCTCAGCATCCGAACCACCTCGAAACGATCTTGTAGAGATCAACAGGAGTTGTGGCGGTTCGCGGCCGGCCGGAGGCCGGCTCGCACCATCGGATCGTGATGCCTAGGTGTGCTGCAATTGATCTTCTGGTTCTTCGCTCTTGTTCTTGGCTCGTGTTCGTCTGGATGGAGTAGTGCTCGGTCGTCGTGTAGGTCGTGGTCTCGGTGGGCTGACTTGTGCTGCTGGGGCTGGTCGGTCGGATCGGAGTTCTCATGGCTGGGTCCTCGTCTCGGGACTGTCGGGGTCGGCCTGCTCGTTGATGTTGATCAGGTGCAGGGGTGTCGGCTGGGATCGGAGGGTTCGGAGCGCGGCGGCGGCGGTGCCTCGGGAGACCTCGGCGATTCCGGCGAGATCGGTGACGGTCGGCAGGGCGCCGTGGCCGTTCGCTACGCCTGCCGGGCCCGCATCGTGAGGCCGCAGCCGACGAGCTGGGACAGGCTGCGGCACTCGGGGGCTGGCAGGCGCTGGACATGGGTCGGCTCGACGACGCGTGGCGCCTGCATGAGGTGGCCACCGCCGCGTCCCGCGAGAGCGGGCGTCCCGCGGGCCTGGAGTACGCGCGTGCGCAGCAGGCGTTCGTCCTTCTCGACGCCGACCGAGCCGCGGAGGCCTGCGAGGTGATCCGGCGGGCGCGCGAGGACGCCGGCTCGCGTGTGCCGGCCGTTCTGCTGTCCTGGCTGCACGCCGCCGAAGGCGAGGCCCTCGCGGCGGATGGTCGGCGGGACAGCGCCTTGCGCGCACTGGACCTGGCGGCCGACAACCTCACCGCCGGCGCCTCCGACGACTCACTTCCGTTCGTGATGCTCGGCGCCGGCCACCTCGCCCGCTGGCGCGGCCACTGCCTCGCCCGGCTCGGCGACGAGCACGCGATCGACGACCTGTCGGACGCCCTGGCCGTCATGGGTGAAGGGCAGTACGGCCGCGCCGAGGTGAGCCTGCGCGTCGACCTGGCCATCGCCTTCCGCGCGCGGGGCGACAGCACCGAATCGCGGCTCCACGCGCAGCGGGCCGCCGACCTCGCGGGCAGAACCGGATCAGAACGGCAGCGGCGCCGGATCGCCGGACTCCTCAGCGCCTGAGTACGGCTCTCACCGGAACGCGAGGACGTGCAGCAGCCCGACCAGCGAACCGGAGTTCGAGATCCGGCCCTTCGCGATCAGCTCAGGAACGTCGGCCAACGCGACCCAACGGAAGGCGCCCTCGTTGACCTCGCTCGGCTCCGCGACCAGCTCGGCACCCCGCGCGAGGAACACGTGATGCGCGCTGCGCACCGTGCCCACCATGGGCTCGAACGTCACGAGATGCTCGATCGAGCGCGGCCGGTAGCCGGTCTCCTCCTCGACCTCCCGGGCGGCTGTCTCCGCCGGCTCCTCGCCCTCGTCGAGCAGTCCCCCGGGAAGCTCCCAGTTCCAGACGTCAGGAACGAACCGGTGCCGCCAGGACATGAGCACGTGCTCGCCCTGGTCGTCGAGCACCACCGTCATCGCGGCCGGTGGGAGCGTCACGGTGTGGTGCTCGAACCGGTCCCCGGACGGCTGCGAGATGTCGGCGAGCCCGACCGTCACCCACTGGTTCTCATAGATCGGCCGTTCGCTGTGCACGATCCAGCGATCGTCCTCTGGCCGCGGCGACGTCATGATCCCGACGGTAGTCGCCGCCCAGCCACCTGCGAACCGTCCGTTAGCGTGGCGCGGGGAACGCACCGGCCCCGTGCCGGATGACGACCGCACCCGACTCGGCAAGGTGCTGGTACGCCCGGCGGACCGTGTTCCGCGACACGCTGTACGCAGCAACCAACTCAGCCTCGCTGGGGAGCGGTTCGTCAGACCCGAACTCGCCATCGTCAAGCCGCTGCTGCAGTTCGCGTGCGATTCGCTCGTAGGCGGTGGTGGGCTCGGCGCTGACGGCCTGGCCGACGACGCGTCGACCTTGACCGGGGACGACCTCGATCAGGCCCTCGTCGACGAGCAGAGCCAGCGCCGACCGGACGGTCCCGCGCGACACTCCGTACTCCTGAACGAGAGCCATCTCCGACGCCACAAGCGTCCCCGGCAGCATCTTGCCGGAGCCGATACGTCTTCGGAGTTCCGCGGCTATCTGGCGATAGGTGCCTCGCGGCGCCACACTGGCCTCCTCTTCAACTCCTGCCGATACGCAAGACACTATGCCCGGTCCGCGCGCGCCGCGTTGGTTGCCTGGCGATACTGCATCAACGATGCTCGAGTATTCGTCTATCCTTTCACAGGCACGCCCTCCGACTGCACTGTTGCTATTGCTATTGCTCGATATTTCGATCACATGGGGACCAGCGATGCCAAGGACCGCTACGGGCCGCCCGCAGGACATTGCGCGGTCAAACTTTAAGCACTCTCATCGACGCTGTAGCCTCGCTCCGATCGCGATACCAGGTCTTCAATACCATACGATCCGGCGAGCAGGAGGCCATCCAGCACATCAAGAAGGTCCGAGCGGTCACCCGTATTTGTGCTTTGCGCGAGAGCTCGAATAACAAGCTTACCAACATGCCTGGCATCTCCTGCCGCACCGGTGCGCAGGTCAGCCGAGTTCGCACCATCAACTTCCACAAATCGGCGAGCCGTTAGCACAATAAGCTCGTCAACTTTATCGGGCGCATACTCCAACGTAAACAGCATCTGCGGAAGAGCATGCTCGTACGAATTCGCCTCTACAACTACACTGAGAATATCCTTGAACGGCCCTAGCGCTTGACCACGTAGTGCCGGCACTGCACCCGCCACTGCTTTACGCACCTCTCCGTCAGAGTCAGACGCAAACTCACTCAGAACCCGCTTCGCGATCGTGACATTGCTTGTTTGCGGCAACCGAGCGGCACACACTTCTGCCGCACCACGACGAGCCGACGGATCGTCGCTCGATTCCACCGCGTCCAACCGGTCAGTGACGCCCCATTCCAGAGCCGCATAGGCGGCGAGCCGGCCGCCGACCCGGCGCACGGACGGCTGTACCGACGTAAGCATTCGATCAAGGACAGCAGTGACGAGCCTGGGATCACTGTTCCCGACATACGTAAGCAACTTCTGGGACGCTGACGCAGTAAGTAGTACATCATCAGCCACAAGGAGAATTGGCAGCGCCTCCAAAGCAGCGGCTCTGTCAAACCGCAGCATTACTGCCAACAAATGAGCAACTGAAACGCGAACTGCAACGCTGGAGTCGCTCGCGAATCGACGGAGTACCGGGGCTACAGCGGCCGTCCTTGATCCATCCTTGTCGTAAACCAACAAATTCCCGAGAGCCTCGACCAGCGAGCCACGAACGGTGTTGATTGCCGACATCTCAAGATCCGAGTTGGCATCGAGATCATCGCGTTCGCTACGAAACCGAACGCCGTCATCTACAGGATCTGCGGCCGCTAAAGCATGGTCGCGAACCAGTTCGATGATATCTAACGGAGCGGAAGCCATATACGGACGAAGAGCCCAGCCTAACCAGCGAACGTGCTCGTCCTTTAACAGCGACGCAAGATGTCGCACCGCATTAAACGCAACGTCGGGCTCAGGCAGGGCATCTGCGTCACCAAGTCCCATAAGAACGGCGGCACCGTATGAAGGATGCGTCTCCGAATCGAATGACATCGACAAGGCGGCAAATCTTGCGGGTTGCTCTTTAGTCTGATCGCGCAGAACATGCGAGAGCTCGCGTGCTCCACCCGTGAAGGTTGACCAGTTTGAACGGTCGGCCGCATGCTTACGAATTGCCTTCAGCCAGTTCTCATCCCGCATCTTGCTCGCGGCTCCACGTTGTATCGGCGGGCCGATAAAGCCACCCTCAATGCCTTCCGGCTCTCCAGGTTCATCCCGGTTGAACTTGCGACGATACTCCTCCAGACGGCGCCTTCCCAGCGCGGACATCCTTGTTTCGGTTAGCGCGCTAAGAAGCGTAAAGGCGTAGTAGCCGCTCGTCTTCGACTCCCAGGGAAAGCGCACGTCTCGAACCATCTCCTCGAGGTGGCAGAAGTCCGAATCCGAGATATGCGGTGAGATCACCTGAAGCAAGCGCCGTGTGGTCCACACAGAGTTCGAGCGCCATCCGCAGAAGAGTCGTCGAGGATCACCAAGGACATACTGGGCGGCCCAATCAGCGTGCCGTTCGCCCAATGCGATGAGCGCTCGATAGAGAATGTACTGTGCCGAATCCATCTCAGCGCCAGCAAGAAGATCGAGGAATGGCTGGACGGTCAGCGGGGCCTGCTCGGCTAGCTTCTCTAATGCACCCACAGCACCGATCACCAAAGCTGCGTCAAGCTCGTCGTTAGTTGAATCTTCTCGCTCACGAGCACCAAAATGCTTGTCGAAGGGATAGCCAAACCTGTCATGATCGTCACGCGTCAACTGCATCACTCGGATAGCGTAGGGAACAACAACTTGCCCAAATCTCAATGGATCCAATGCAGAACATTCGCGGACGAACTCATGGAGAGAATGCTCACGGATTGTAAGCCGCTCAACTTTGCCGCTGCCTGTGATCGCTAGGGGATCCGGTTGCCCTTCCAGGAAGACCTGCAGCAGAGTCATCGACTTGTCGGTCGACGATTTCGGCAAGTTGTGCACATCCAGCCACAACCATGACTCGAACCCTGCGTAGTAGCCATTCCGAATAGAGTCTAGCAACAGCATGAACATTTGGTCGCTCAAGCCCACGTCAGCAAACCGCAGGACATAGCGGGTAACGTCTGCTCCTAGGTCACACCTCCTGATCAGTTCCGCCACCCGCTCGGGGTAGACCTTCACAGCGCGAGCAAGAAGCTCGACTGCAACAGGCCGTCGCTCTGAATCAGGTGCAAGCCATTGCTCAACGAGGCCGTCGAAGTCGAACCGGCGGAACCAAGCAGGATTGGTCAAGCTCCTCCAAAGTCGGTCCTTAAACCGAACCGAATCAACGACCCTAAGAACGGCCGTCGCCTCCCCCGCCGATGGCTCGTGCATACCGCCGAGCACCGCGAGTGCTACATCTTTAAGGTGGAAACGAACCTCTTCGGCTGCAAGTAGCTCCCGAACTTCCACAAAGTATCGATCAGGCTCGACCGAACGCATAAACGTCATGATCTGACGAAGCTGACCCCGCCGAAAGAGCTCCTGCGCATCGTTGGTCAGGAAATGCGTCATTGACACGCCTTGCGACACCCAAGATCGAGCGAATGCGTAGTCAAAGATCGCTTCATGTGCAAATGCAAGGCGGCTACCATCACGTGTCAATATGTGTTCGGACACCAGAACGTCTGCGTCATTGGCAAGATCATCGATATCCAAGAGCATACTGGGGATCGACAAGGTTTGCCTAATACTGATGGCTTCTGCGACAGTTTTAACAACTCGATCGAATCTGACACCGGCCCGCCGTTGATGAGAGTCTCGCCTTTTGCGCTCCCAGTATGCGTCAAGGAGAGCATTTGACCCGTCAAACGCGAGGATGCCGCCTTCATCCGCAACGGCGTTCAATATGCTGAGGTTGAAGGGCGTTTGCAGAAGGCGGAGCTGTTCGGGCCCCAGACGAGTTGCGTCTATGCCCATCGCCCTGACTGCGTCGTCAACTTGAGTTTCGCTCAGGAGGCCGATCCTCAGCTTCTTCACTGTCTGCTGTTTGACAACCGCGCGGATCCGTTCGTCGTTGTCCACATCAAACTGTCGGCAAACCCACACGATGCGCATCGAGGGGAACGCCTTAGCCTCGTGGACGAGGTCAACCACTGCATCAAGACTGTTCGGCATGCGGCCAGAAGCAAAGCTTGCTGCATCAAGCTGGTCAACGACGAGAACGGAAGGTCCGTTCCCCGCAGCTACGGCAAGGGCAGAAACAGGCGATCGGTCGAGTCCAAGCTTCACGCCCAGCTCGAGCGTCGAGCCGAAAGAATCCAGCCGGTCGAGCCTGAAGGCCAACGTTCTCACGCTTTCAGCTTGCAGCTTTGATACAACTTGCTGGAGAACCGCGCTCTTCCCGCCGCCGGCTTCGCCTGTAACAAGCGTAAACTGCTCTTCGTCCAAGATCAGACTTGATAGGTCATCCGCCTCTGGTCTAGCTAACACTGGCCGGATGAGCTGGCGCTGGACAGTGTCAAGCCAGGATTGAGTAACTCCGTCAACTTGTTCAAGCAGTCGGGGCAAGGCTGAAGCCGTGGCTAGCGCTACTCCATACTCTCGCAGTTGAGTAAGGGCGCCGTCACGCGTAAGTACCACTCCAATGCTGCCTGAAAGTATTGCAGATAGACTCGCCGCTATGGCCTTGCCGCTACCACCTTCTAGTACGGCTTCTGCGAGAACATCATTCATGTGGTTGATCTCGCGTTCGCCATACACTCGAATGTAGGTCCCTCGTAGGACGTCGTAAGCAGTTCGTGAGTCTTCTAGCGTTCCAGCTGAAGCGAGCTCATCGAATACCGGCGGCAACCTCTCGTTAGCTGAGATCCACTCATTGATGTACTGTTCCAGACTGTCCGCCTGACGGGACCGATCCGCTAGCTCCTCAATGGTCCGCGCTGGAATAGTCGAAGCGAAATGATACTGGCGTCCAGCATGCACATGCACCCTGGCCGCGGTCCAGACACCTAGCGATTTGAGTGACGTCACCGTCCAATTGTTGATCAATCCATTCTGCCGCTTTAGCTGGTGGACTTGGATTGAATCGGCATCGCGGTATGTGAATTCTGACCCATGTGCCAGATCGCCAGTGTCCTCGACGAGCAACGAGCGTCCACGCCCCTGGAGTACAAACAGCAGGTGCATGACCGTCCAAGCTGCCTCGTACCGGTTCCCGAGCTTGTCGGCCTCACCGCCACGTCGTGGACTCACTGCGCTCCTTCGCGGTCGGCACTCATGTCGTAGCTGGTGATCTGCAGCGTCCAGCCAAAGCTCCGTGCTGCCAGCACTGGCCTCATCGTGCCGCACGACCCTGGCTGAGCTGGTCCCGGCGTATCTCAGCGTCGCCGGTCGCTGGAGGACCGGAGGCCATCATGCGTGACGGCGCCGCGTACGACTACACGCACCGAAGTGCTGGCCGGCGCTGGCGGTCCCAGCGGCTGGCCGCCGGTACAACCACGTTCACGCCGAAGCGCTCGCGCCATCGACTGGCTGGAAGGTCATTTCGTCCTCTCCACTCGACGCTCATGCGAATGAGTAGGGCCGACTCAGCCTGTCCGCGGGGAAGCTACGAACGTAAGCATCAGTGCTGGCTCGGCGGGCAGGCGCACGTCCATCTCGTAGTCGGTGATCTCCTCTGGCGCACCGCCCGCTCGCGCGACCGCGGCGGCGAGCACCTCGTGTAACTCAGATGCGCTGTCTAGGTCGGCGACGGTCGAGAACCGCGCGACCTCGATACCGCGGCGCCGGACCGTGAGGGCGAGCAGCCTGCCGGTTCGGCCCTCCGCGCTCGGCGGCGCGACTGGCACGAGTGGAACCGGGGGAAGGAGCGCTGGCCCGACGACGCGAAGCTCGTTGCGGCCGTGCCGCGCGAGCGTGCCCCATTCGGTCAGCAACACGAGAGATCGCTTGGCGGTCGCAAGGGACACCCCGTGCCGGTTCGCCAGTTCGGCCGCCGGCGGCGCCAGTGAACCGGGCGGCAGCATCCCGTCGGCGACATCGCTGGCGACCATGGTCGCGACGACTTGGTACGGGTACCTCGGCTCCGCCTTGATCCGGTCGTTCTCGTCCATCTCGGCCGGCCGCTCCGGCACCCCCGCGCCGAGACCCTTCGCCGCGCGCTGGTCTGCCTCCGACACTCACGCCGAGTACGCCTTGAGCGTGGTCGTCCCGCCACCACCGTGACCGAGCCGTCCGGCCACGGTCCGCGGGTCGACGCCTCCCGCGATCAGCTCGGTTGCCGAGTAGTGCCGCAGCTTGTGGATGGTGGTCTCGATGCCGATGCGCGTCACCATCCGGTCGTAGCGTTGGGTCACGCTGTCGGGTGTCAGGAACGTCGAGCCGTCGGCCGAGCCGGAGTACAGGAAGCCGTCGGCCGGGAACTCGAACCCGAGCGCCTCCGCGCGGGCCTGGCACCGCTTGATCTGCTGACGCAGCACGAGGACGGTCTCCGCATCGAGCGCGATCCGCCGTTGCTGGTGCGTCTTGAGGTCCGCCTCGACCCATCCCGCGCCCGGCTCGCGACGGATGGCCCGGCGCAACCAGATCGTCTCCCGGCCCTCGTCCACGTCGACCGACGAGACTCGGATCGCGCACATTTCGCCTCGACGAACGCCGGTTGTCATCGCCGTCCAGACCAGCGCACCCCAATCCGGGTCGCGCCACGACTCGTTGACGATCCGGGCCGCCTGCGCCGCCGTTGGCGGCTGCGGGTTCGGCTTCGGAGCCGGCGGCGGCTCGGCCTGCGCCATCGGGTTCACGCTCAACCACCGCCACCGGACCGCGCGCTTGTAGGCGCCGGACAGGATGAAGTGGATATGCCGGATCGTCGTCGGGGCCAGCGGCTTGCACTTGTGCTGGACGCAACGGTCGTCGCACTCGTGCGGCTCGGCGACCCGGTGGTCGATCTCCCGCCTCCGCGAGCAGCGCCGCCGGCACCGCCGGAGCTCGCCGTAGAACGAATCCAGGGTCTCGGCGTCGAGCTGGCCGATCCTCACGTGCCCGAGGCACGACGAGATGTGGTTGCGGACGTGCGTGCGGTAGAGCTCGAGCGTGTTTGGGGAGCCGGCGAACTGGTCGAGGTAGCGCTCGAGCAGCTGATCGACGGTCGCGCTCGTGCGTGGGTTGCGCTTCTCGGCGACCTGGCTGAGCAACCGGTTGCAGACTGCCTCGGCCTCGCGTCGGGCCTTCGGGCCCGCCTTGACGATCTCCTTGAGGTAGTGCCGCCGGCCCGTCACGGGGTCGATGCCGGCATAGACGGACACGCGGAGAGCGCCGCTCGGCAGCGGCTCGATGCTGCCCCGTGCGCGACTCTGACCGGCCGCGGAACCTCGCGCCATCCCGGCAGCGTAGCGCGGTTCGCACCACATTTGATCCCATGTGGCCCGGTCATGATCGGCCGGTGGAGCTAAACGTGCTGGTCAAGCGTGGAGCGGGCGACGGGAATCGAACCCGCGTAGCCAGTTTGGAAGACTGGGGCTCTACCATTGAGCTACGCCCGCGCGTGCCCCGCCGGACGGGACGGGACCAGACTAGCGGGTGCCCGGCGAGCGCCTCGGTGGTGACCAGGGATGGCACCGCGACCGCGTACGCTCACCATCAGCAGCAACGGGGTGTGGCGCAGCTTGGTAGCGCACTCGCTTTGGGAGCGAGGGGCCGTGGGTTCGAATCCCGCCACCCCGACCAGGGATAACAGGTTCTTGCAAGATCGCTCAACGGGCCAGATGCTCACAGGTCCTCCCACTCGATGTTGTCCGGTGCCTGCAACGGCCGACGGACCTTCACGAAAGAGCCGCGACCGTGCTCGACGGTCACCAGGCCCTCGGCGACCAGCACGAGCCGGTGCAGTTCAGCGTCCAGTGGGAGCCCCTGGCGCTGACCCGCGGAACGCCGATCGAGGTGCCCGAGGAAGGCCCGGTCGGCCGGGACGGCGTGGTCGCCCGCTTCGACCACATCGGCGTGCACGTGACCCACGTGCACGAAGCGGTCAGCGCGCGGATGCCGATCCCGGCCGAGTCGCGGGAGCTCGACATCCTGCCCGGCACACCGGTCTTCCACATCACCCGGACGCACTGGGCCGGTGACGTCCCGGTCGAGACGTCGACATCACCGTGTCGACCGACCGCTACGCGATCGAGCACACCCAGCAGGTGCCGCCGGGCGAGCCGGCATGAGGCGCAACCGCCGGATCTCGGTCATCACGCCCGTCTACGCGCCGAAGGCGGAGTTCCTCGGCGAGACCTACAAGTCCCTCCAAGCGCAGGTGCTGCCGCCCGGCTGGGACTGGGAGTGGCTCGTTCAGCAGGACGGCCCCGAGGGCGACGTCAGCGGGCAACCTGCCCGACGACGACCGGATTAGCCTGCGTGTCGGCAACCGATGGGGCGGCCAGGCGCTCGCCCGCAACCTCGCCCTGTCCCGGGCGAGCGGTTCCCTGGTCAAGGTGCTCGACGCCGATGACGTGCTGCTCGACGGAGCGCTGCGCCGCGACATCGCCACGCTCGATGCGCACCCGGGCGTCGCGTACACGATCTCGCGGGTCTTGAACTACCAGCCCGACGGGTCGACCACCCGGTTCCCGGAGAACCCCGACCCCGGACCGATCCCGGTCGGATCGCTGCTGCCCTACTGGCAGCGCCACGACGAGCCCCAGGCCCATCCCGCGTCGCTCTGCGTCCGCGCCGAGATCCTCGCCGCGCTCGGCGGCTGGATGGCCGTCAGCAGCTCCGAGGACACCGGACTCCTGCTCACCCTCAGCGCGATCAGCACCGGCTACTTCATCGGCGAACCCGGCCTGCACTACCGCGTCTGGCCCGGCCAGACCACCACCGGCCGCGTCAAGGACGACGAACGCACCGCAGTCCTACGACTCATCGGCATGCGCCGAAGAGCTGCTCGACGGTACCGGAGCCCCGCAGCAGCCGCACGCTCGCGAGGTCGAGGCATCCGAGGTCGCCTCCATTCCCAGCGTGTAGCGCACGACCCACGTGGTGATGTCCGGGCGCGGGCTGCGCGATGGTCCGGCCCGGCCCCTCCAACGTCAAGGGTGCTGCGCATCGCTACGCGACGGCCTCCGGCCGCCCTTGCCCCCGGAGCCTCTGCCGGACGTGCGGTCAGTGCTATCGGGCAGCCGGGGCTGCCCGCTGTTGTGCCGCGCAGCCCGAGCCTTCAACCAGGCTCCCTGTGGCGTGTCATCGATGCACTAGTCTGCCACCGGACCATGGTGAGGAGGACTGTGGGCGTGTTGGAGTTCATTAGCTCGCTTGTCGGTTCCCTCGCTTGGCCGGCAGCTGTGATTCTGCTCGTCGTCATCTTGCGGCAGCCCCTAGGCAAGATGCTCAATGAGAGGCCTGTCAAGACGTTCGAAGCGGGTCCTACCGGGGTAAGGGTCGTGTTCGATGAGACGTTGGCGGAAGCGCGCACCGAGCTGGTAGAGGCTCGCACGGAACGGCCGGACCTGCCTACCGGTGGGCAGGTGGAACTACCTTCCGACGACGCTGAGGCCGCCGACGACTTCATGTATGAGATGAAGCAGCTTGCGGAGGTAGCTCCCTCGGCCGTGATCTTGGAAAGCTTCGCGCGTCTTGAGAGGGCGCTGAGGGAGGCACTTGAGACAGACTTCCCGGATGGGCATTCACGTCGACGTTTTGCTTCCGCTCGTGAGCTAGCGCGCCGTGCCGTCGAGCTGGAGTTCATCACCCCGTCTGAGTCTGCAGCGTTCGCTGACATCGCTGTACTGCGCAGCCTCATTGCCCACGGTCGCCCCGCGGATCTCGACGCGGACCGGGCATTGTCGTACGCATCGGTCGTCCGTCAGCTGATGATCTCGATCTCCTTGGCGCAGGGCAGAACCTTCGAAGGCGGTCCCATCGGGTGATGTGCCGGCGCCACCCAGCCGTCACCCTTCGCGTACACAGGCTACACAGGTGCCACCATAGGTTGCCGTCTGGCAATGCAGCGAATTCAAAACCAACATATCGTTACCAGTCACGCAGAGCGTCGATCACGTGGTACGCGTGCTGTTCGAGGATGTTCTGACCCGGATCTGCGAGTCGCGGGGCGACAAGGGGTGTTGAGCCGGTTCTAAAGAATTAGCAAAAAAAAGTCTTAAGTCGGGTTTCGATTCGTAGGGCGAAGGTAGTGCTACAAGGTGATCACTATTAGGACGCTGCCTGCCGTTCCGTATGGGCTCTCGTTCATTTCGTGGTGATCGGTGTGTACCTAAGGATGAATGGACTGAAGGTCAGGGGGAGCCGCTGGATGCTGCTCGGGAAGGACGCGGATGCTGCAGGGGGCCACCGATCAAGCAGATAAAGTCGCAATATCCCGTGGTCGAGTCGCTCATACAGCGAATCATACTTTGGCGATGCTTGTCAACGGGTCAGCTCCGAAACCCCTGGAGGAGTCCTACCTCGCTGGTAGAGCTGCTCCTCTCCACGTATTGCCGCTCACCTGCTGCTGTTCGCGTCCTGCATCACCAGTCAACTCCGAAACTTCACCGACGCGGCCGAAGTCCAACAATCTTGCACGCCTCCTCCCAGCACCGCTCACAGGTCGGCCAAAGCCGTTCCATGTCACCGTCAGCACCCCGTGGATGGATAGCGCCGCACAGGCACCGCATTGGCTCGCCTACCGGGACATTCCCGTCCCGCCGATCAATGGCATGCCGCCGCCCAGCAAGCGGGAACCAAACAAACGGGCGGGAAGCTTGCTCATCCGCCGTATACATCGGCGAGGTACCCCCAAGTTCTGCTCGTCACAACTGGACGGCACCCAGAGCCGGGGCGAACATCGCCAGGGCAGCGCGGCTACGAGCCGATGCCTACCGGTTGCGTCTCTCACGCTCAGGGGGAGGACGTGAGAGAACCTGGAGAACCAGCAGAACACACCGCGCCCCGGGTGAGCCGTCTTCCCGGCCCTGGGGGCCTGGTGAGTAGCGTTGACCGTCCTGTGGTTGTCGCCCATCCGGAGCAATAGCCAGTTTCGGGATCACTATTCCTTCCCGCATGTTCCAAGGCCATGGGAACTTCCGCGCACGGTTGGGCAGGTGCCGTGCAGCGGGTAGCGTCCATCTGCCGGGGCGGGAGCCGCCCTGCGGAGTACGGTCGTACGAGCGTTCGGGGACGGTGCTATGAGCGGGGGAGTACGCAGTCAGAAGCAGGAGCGTGAACAGCTGGTGCGTTCACTGCGCTCCTCGGGCTCGTCTTGGGTAGAGGTAGCCGAAGCGCTGAGGCAGTCGTTCCGGGTGAACGCCCGGGTGGCCTTCCGCTATGCCCATGGCTGGAGCCAGCGCCGGGCCGCCGACGAATGGAATAAGCGCTGGCCTGATGAACTGAAGACCTTCAAGAACTTCTCGCATTGGGAGTCGTGGCCGGGCAGTACCGGCCATGCCCCAATCTTCGACAATCTCAGCAAGCTGGCGGAACTCTACGAATGCTCGGTCAGTGATCTGCTCGTCGAT
>Ga0136614_10000920_pt1 | contig 16248 bp, 15 predicted proteins | sample AntDrymUQ2792106_2_FD_106643 | JGI IMG/M metagenome (GOLD analysis project Ga0136614, IMG submission 106643) | Polar desert sand microbial communities from Dry Valleys, Antarctica - metaG UQ279 (21.06) | ecosystem: Environmental > Terrestrial > Soil > Desert | place: Antarctica: Dry Valley... | reverse complement strand
TCGACCTCGACGTGCAGCGTGACGTCGCCGTTGGAGACCTCGGGCATGGCCCCACAGACTCTCAGGCTTCCATGAGGTCGTCCTGAGGAGCGAACTGGTTGCCGATGCGCCTCGCCCACGTCGCGATCGCCGTGGTCAGCAGCAGGAACACGGCACCGGACGCCATCAGGATGATCCGCGTCCGGCCGGGGTCGTTCTCGATCCAGACGAGCGACAGGATCAGCGCCGGCACGATGAAGCCGAGGTTGTAGGCGATGTCGAACAGCGCGAACGCCCGGCCCCGGAAGTCGCCCGGCATCGCCTGCTGCACGATCGTGTCCGCGGAGATCTTCCCGACGAAGAAGGCGAAGAACCCGACGAACAGCATGCCGGCGAAGCCCGCCACCGAGACGAGACCGCCGAACACCAGCGTCCCGGCGCCGAGGAGGGCCATCGAAACGAGCAGAAGCCGCACCGGGGGGACGCGATCCTTCCACGCTTGTGCCAGGACGAGGCCGAGCACACCGCCGATCAAGCCGACCCCGCCCGACAGGAGGGTCGGGACCTGGCTCTCCGCGCCTCCTTCGACGAGGTTCTTCGCGTACAGCGCGAACACGAACAGGCCGAAGCCCCAGAACTGGTAGCGCAGCATCTGGAACCCGGTGAGACCGAGCGCGGCCGCGGGTCGAGCCGCCACTTCACGGATGCCGTGGGTGATGCTCTGGATCACCCGTCGTGCCTCCTGCGCGAGTGTCGTGACGTGAGGCTCCGACTCGATATGCCGCAGACGCGTGGCGACGAGGGCCCCGACACCGAGCACGATGGCACCGACGAGCACCACGAGCCAGGCCGGGAGGACGGCACCGGAGCCGAGCGCGAACGCGATGCCCACGATCTGGAACAATGCCCCGCCCGCCTGCGACAGGGCGTTGCCCTGAAGCAGGTCGCGACCCGACAGCACGTCGGGGATGGCCGCCGACTTCACCGCGAGCGTCACACGGATCACCGCCTGGGCGGCAAGCAACCCCACGATCAGGGCAGCGGTCGCTCCGATGTCCCCTTCCGTACTGCCCGCGCCCAGGGGAAGGAGAACGGCCACCGCCACGATCGCGACCACGCTCGCCGTGATCAGGTTCGACCACCAGACCACGCGACGACGCTCGAACCGATCGATGACGACGCCGATGAACGGTGACAGCAGCGTGTAGGGGACGTACAGCAGCAAGATCACCTGGAGGAGGTAGTCGGCGGATGGCACGTTCTGCACGTCGAAGCCCTCCTGGCCGCCGAAGGCGATCGACTTCCCGATCGCGCCCTGGACCACACCCTGGCCGGCCTGCGTTAGGAACTGCACGCTCAACAAGGTCGCGAAGTCGCGGTTCGAGAAATGCGAGAAAAGTCGGTTGAAGAACCCGCCGAAGGCGCCGAGCGTGCGGAGGATCGCCGCTTCGCCGAAGCGCAGTGCCGCGCCCGCTCCGACCGCGACCGCGACGACGACCCAGGCCTTGGCCGGGGTGAGGGGCCCACGCCACACGCCCAGCACCGCGATCCCAGCGAGCAGCGACATCACGATCGAGGTGCCGGGGATCAGCGCGATCCGGCTGGGTGTGTCCTTGAGTCCGAAGAACGGCGCGGCCAGGAGGCCCGGCAGCACGGCCAGGAGGAACAGCCCCGCGAGGACGCGGGCCTGGTGCGGGAGGTCGTTCAACGGTCCCGGTGGATCGGCGAACCGCGCGGCGGCCGCCTCGGCGGCAGCACGCGCCCGCTGGGCCATCTCCGCGGGAGGCTCGTAGAAGCCGTCCCCGGTCAACACATAGGTGCCCGGGCCGATCTCGATAGCTTCCGCCGTTGCTCGCTCGAAGGCCGCATCTTCGTCGTCCGCGGTACACGCTCCCTCCGGCATCCCGTTGCACCGCCCGGCGTAATACTCGCCGATCAGGAACACCACGGGCGGTTCCGGATAGGTCGTGAGACGCCGACGCACCTCGCTCGCGTGGCTCCGAGTCGTGTCCCGATAGTTCTCGCTCGGCCCGTCGGACGCGACACCACGGCGGAAATCCTCCACGGTGCCGACGTAGGTCACCTGATACTTCGCGACGTCGCCCGGCAGGCCCGTCCGGAACACGTTCGTGAAGGTCTTCGCCCATCCGTACGTCGTGTTCGAGCCGGTCTCGTCGTCGGTGCTCCCGTGGTTCACCACCAGGACGATCGGACGTTCGCCGGCGGACGCCACCACCTCACGGGCCGCCGCCAACGATGTCCGAACGCTCTGCGGCGCCCATTGATTGTCCTCTTGCGCCCAGCGATTCATCGCGGGATCGACGAACGCGTATACGAGCGCACCGACCACGACGAGCGCCCCGAGAACGCCGGCGATCTTGCGCACACCCTCGCCGCGAGTGAGCCATCGCACCGCCACGAACGCGCCGAGGCCCGTGAGCGCCATCGGGGCGGCGGTCGCGTTCATGAAGCGGTAGTACGGGATCGCCTGTCCCAGCAGGAACGTGAGGACTCCCGCGAACGGGAACATCCACCAGATCGAAGCCTGCTCGTACTGCGTGACGGGCGTGCGGGTTCGCCTGGCGATGAGGATCGTCGAGACGATCGCGAGCAGGATCAGCGGGAACGTGATCAGTGGCTGCATCGAGGTCACCCACTCGACCAGCCGGTTCCGGAAGAACTCCGCCGTGTAGGGCGGTGGGAGGGCGGCGTCCTTCAGCAGCTCCGGGCCGCCCGGACCCCAGATCCCCACGACCCAGAGCGCGAGACCGGTGACCATCCCGAAGCCGGTCGAGAGCAGCAGGGGCCCGTCCGATCGCATCGCCGAGCCGAGCCGGAACCGACTGGTCACCAGATGGGTTGCCCACACGCCCATCAGCGACACGCCGAACAGGACGCAGGTGGTCGGGTGTGTGAACGCCGCGGCGAAGCCGATCATGAAGATCGCGACACGAGCACCCCACGACGTCCTCGCGGCATCCGCGAACGCCACGATCAAACACAGCAGGAACAGGACCGTGATGTTGTCGAGGTAGCCGACGTACGGGGTGGTGAGGAACAGGCCGGCCGTCGCGAGCATCGTGAGGAGGACGACCAGCGGATCGCGCTTGCTCCGGAACGCTCCGGCCCCGAGCGCGAGCCCCGTCAGGATCGGGATGCCGAGCATCAGGAAGGCACTGAAGCTATAGGTGCTGATCCCGGCGACACGCTGCAACAACGCGCCGGCCAGGGGGACCGTGACGCGATATCCGCCCGAGAAGAGGTTGTCAGGACCCCAGTCGCCGGCGACCGAACCTGGGTCGTCCTCGAGGATCACGCCGGCTCGCCACGTGTACCACGCGGGATCCCGGGTGGGCGCCGAGAGGGAGGGATCGGCGATGAACCGCCATCCGAGCGCGAGCAACAGGATCAGCGCGAGGCCGACGATCGCCCACCACGATCCCAGGCGACTCGGGGATGTGGAAGGGGGCGGCACGGCATACTCGTCGGCCTTCGATGTTCGGGTGAGCGTCACGATCCTCCCGTCGGCGCGACGCGCCGGGCTGCGACAAGGCCACAGGATAGATGACGACATGCGGCGACCCGACCCACACGCCGAGACATCATCCCTTCGCCTCTACCGTCGTCGGGCCCGGCGCCAGGATCGGAGGAGCCCCATCCACTGGTCGCGTCGGTGCTCCGGGATCGGATGCTCCTCGGGCCCCGTGTCATCCGCGTCCTCGGGGACTGAGGGGGTCGTCCTCGAGCGCTTCCCTCGAGGGGTCGCGACGTGGACGGCAAGCCAGGTGGTGATCGGCACCGAGGCGATCAACCCCAGACTTCCGACCAGCGTGCGAACGATCTCGGTCGCCACGATCTCCCCGTTGGCGACCGTGCCCGCCGGTTGATCCGACAACACGAAGAGGATCAGGAGCGGCATGGAAGCACCCGCGTAGGCCAGCACGAGGGTGTTCACCGTCGACGCCACATGGTCGCGGCCGATCCGCATCCCGGAGCGGATCAGGCGCCGGCGAGACATCGCGGGATCGACCGATCGGAGCTCCCAGACGGCCGACGCCTGCGTGACCGTGATGTCGTCGATCGCGCCCAATGCGCCGATCATCATGCCGCCGAGGATGAGCCCTCGAAGGTCGAGATCGGTTCCGAGCGCCGTGAGGAACAAGGCCTCCTCACTCGCCAGCCCCGTGATCTCCGCGGCGCCCATGAACACGAGGGCGAGGATCGCGGCGCAGAGCAACCCTCCGAGGGTCCCGATGAGCGCGACCGTCGTCTTCACGTCGACGCCGTGCGAGAGGTAGAGAGCAGCGAACGCGATCGCGCCCGATCCGACGAGGGATACGAGTAGGGGATCGCGTCCATCGAGGATGGCGGGAACGACGAAGAGGAAGAGGACGAGGAGCGTCGCCAACAGTCCCACCAGCGCGCTCGCCCCTTTCCACCCGCCGAGCGCCACCACGGCCAGCGCGAATAGCCCGGCGAGCAGGAGAAGTGGCGATCGCCGATCCGGCTCGAGGTAGACGTACTCGAACCCTTCGACATCTGGTTGGTGGCCGAGGAGCACCCGCTGGCCCGGATCCACCCCGACGACGCGAGTCGAGTTCGCCGGGAGCTCGACGGTGACGGCCGTGCCCTCGTCGGGCCCGTCGAGCAGCCGGAACGTCACCGACAGGCAACGGGTCGATCCGTCCGCTCCGGCGCACGGGACCTCCGTCCGCTCCTCGGTCGTCGCGGCATAGACCCCCTCGAACGACGCGAGCGCCGGCACGTCGGGACCAGGATCACCCGACGGCCACAGCGCCCAGAGGCCGATCGCCGTGAGAGCCGCGACCGCGCCGGCGATCAGGGACAGACCGGGCGCGCGGGAAGGTTTCGAGCGTCGCACGTCGTGATTCTCCACCCGCGACCTCAGGGTTCGAGCATCGCCGAAAGGGAAGACATCTCGACGAAAGCCTCCCGGTCAAGCCGAGGCGCAGGATCTGCAGAGACCGATCAGGTCGAGGCGGTGGCTGACGCTCGCGAACCGAGCCTCTCGGGCGAGTACGTCCAAGGTCCGATCGAGCTGGCGCTCCAGCGCGGCGGGGATGTGTAGATCCTGCACTCGGCCGCACCTCGAACACATCAGGTGATGGTGGTGACCGGTGAGCTCCTCGGCGAGCTCATATCGAGCGAAGCCGTCCTCGGAGGCAACCCGACGGATGAGCCCGGCCGCCTCGAGCTCTGCCAGGTTCCGGTAGGCGGAGCTCTGCGGAAGGTTCTTCCGGCCCCGCACGATGTCGGGTAGTGCGAGCGGCATGCCCGCTCTCGCGAGGATGTCGACGAGCTTTCGCCGCGTCCGCGTGTAGCGCTGACCCGACGTCGCCAGCCTCGACGCCACTTCCTGGTGGAGCTCCATCAGTGGGCCTCCTGCTGGAGGGCGCGCGGAGCTGTCCGCTTCGCGAGCGCAACGGCGGCGAAGACGGCCGCCGCAACGAACACGATCGCACCGCCGGGCGCGATGTCGAGCGGCCGCGCGAGCGTCAAACCGATGAGCGACGAGACGGCGCCTATCGCGATGGCGAGCCTCAACGTTCCTCGGAACGAGCGCGCCATCAACTGTGCCGATGCCACCGGGAGGACCATCATCGCCGCGATCAGCAGGATCCCGACGATCTTCATCCCCGCGACGATGACGCCCGCGGTGAGGGCGGCGAGCGCCACGCTGAGCGGGCCGACCGGCAGACCGGCGACGCGAGACCAGTCCTCGTCGGTCACGACCGCGAACAGTGCTCGACCGGCGAGACCTATCGCGGCGACGACGGCCGCCCCAAGCACGACGATCGTCACGACCCCCACCCACGTGACGGCGTACGGATCCCCGAAGAGGTAGGAGAGCGTCTCGAGTTCAACGTCACCCGCCCTGCTGGCGAAGACAGCGCCCATCGCGATGCCCACGTAGAAGAAGAGCGCCAGCGCCAAGTCGCCCGCGGCCTTGCGTTTCAGTCGGAGCACCTCCACCCCCACGGCGCCGATCACGGCGAATACAAGTGCCGTCCACACCGGCCAGACTTGGATCAAGAGGCCGGCACCGACGCCGGCGAAGGCAACGTGGGCGATCCCATCGCCTACCAGCGAGAGCCGCTTCTGCACCAAGAACGCCCCGATCATCGGGGCGAACACCCCCACGGCGAGGCATGCGATCAGCGCCCGTTGGGCCTCGGCTGTTTCGAACGGGTAGGGCAGCGACAACGCGGCGATCATCGAAGGTCCTCTAGCCAGAGCGGCAGGTCCTCGCGGTGGATACCGAGCGACACGCCTCGTGACGCGAGTTCCGAGGGACTTCCGTCGAAGACCACCCGCCGCTTGAGCACGACGACCCTCTCGATCACGTCGGCCACGGCCGCGAGCTCGTGAGACACGAGCAACACGCCGGCGCCGTGTTGCCGGATCAGGTGGACGAGCGAATCGCGGAAGCGACGCTGGGACTCAGCGTCCACGCCTGCGATCGGCTCGTCCAGCACCAGCAGCTCCGGCTCGCCGGCGAACGCCCTTGCGATGAAGGCTCTCTGCTGTTGTCCGATAGAGAGCTCGTTCAGCGGACGAAGGGCGAGTTCCGCGAGCCCAACGGACTCGATCGCGTGACCGACCGCCGCGTGATCGGATCCGGTGAGCCCGCGCCACCATCCGCGCTGGCGTAGCCTTCCAGCGGCGACGATCTCCTGCACGGTCGCCGGGACTTCAGAGAGCAGCGAGGGTCGCTGAGGAACGTAGCCAACGCGCCACCGATCGCGCACGTCTCTCGGCGAGCGACCCAGCAACTCCACGCGACCCGATCCAGGCTCGAGGGCACCCAGGATGACCTTGAGGAGGGTGGATTTCCCAGACCCGTTCGGGCCGACGAGCGCCACGAACTCGCCTGCACGTACGTCGAGCGTAACGTCTTGGAGGACGGGGTCGTGCCCGTAGCTGAACGAGAGGTCGTCGGCTCGAACCAACACCTCGGCGTCCTCAGGCGCCCTGGCGGGGAGGTGCGGAGCGGGCTCAGCATCCATCCGGGCTCCCCGCATCATCGATCCAGGAAGCGGGAGTGAGAATCATTCCCAGTCGCACGATACTCGCACGGTATCGGCTCGGTGGGTCTGGCGTCAATCGCCCATCGAGATCAGGAGGAGGCGCCGCCCTCCTCTGCGGGCTGGACCCACGGGTCGGGCCCGGGATCGCCGCCGCTCGCCACCGTCGCGAGGCGCGGAAGGAAGTGCTTCCAGCCTTCGAGCTGCCCCGCGTCGGCGCCCTCGGGCAACCCCGAGTGCGTGAGCCGCACGATCGTTGCCTCGCCGTCGCGGATCAGCTCGATCGTGACGGTCGACGACCCGGGAGGCAGTTGCTCGTCGCCCTCCCACCCCCACGTGAACACGACGCGGCGGGGCGGGTCGACCTCCACGTACTCCCCGACCGCGTGGTTCCTTCCCGTCACGTTCACCCGATACACCCCGCCGGGTGCGGCCTCGACGGTGGCGTCCACCCCTTTCCACTTGACGATCTTCTGGGGGTCGGTGAGGAACGGGAACACCGCCTCGGTAGGCGCTTCGATCCGGATCTCACTGTTGACGGTGATCGCGCCTGCGGCCACGTCGACTCCCTTCCTCCGCTTCCACTTCTTCCTTCAAGGTCGCCAGGCTCCCGCTCCAGAACGCTTGCAACGATGCCGCCAGCTCCGCGAGCGCCTGTTGGTTCGCTCGGTAGAGACGTCGCGCGCCGTCCCGTCGCTCGTTCACGAGCCCGGCCGTCCGCAGCACGGTGAGATGTTGCGAGATCGCGGGCCTGCTGACGTCGAAATGGGATGCGATGTCGCCCGCCGAACGCTCCGCGTCCCAGACGAGTCGGAGGATCTGCCGTCGCCGAGGTTCGGCGATCGCCTTCAGGGCAGCCTCCATGCGCGGATGTAAGCAGATGCTTACGGTGACGTCAACGAGCCACCAGGCGGTACCGGCCCGATCGGGTCCGCTCGAGGATCCGATCGTGCTCGAGCGACTCCGTGGCCGCGGCGATCGCGGAAGGTTGATGACCGGTCCGCTCGGCGAGCGCCTCGGCGCTCGCCGAGCGGAGCCCGCGGAGGACCTCCACCACCGCACCGCGGACCTGGCGAGCGCTCCCCTCGAACGGGGACTGGCGACGGCCGGACGACCTGCCCGTCCGGCCGTCGGACCGGAACCGACAGTGGGGCGCGAGCGGGCACGCATCGCACCGCGGCGCCGGCCGGCAGAAGACGCGGCCGAGGTCCATCAACGCCTGGTTCCAGTCGCCCGGCGCCGACGGATCGAGCCAGTCCTGCGCATCACCCGCGAGCCGCTCGCCGGAGACCTCGTCCGGCTCGGCTCCGCGGATCGCGCGCGCGCAGATCCTCCGGACGTTGGTGTCGATCGCTGCCGCGGGCTCACCGTAGCCGATCGATGCCACGGCGGCGGCGGTGTACGGACCGACACCGGGGAGCCTCTGGAGTGCATCCGTTGCCCTCGGCACCCGGCCCCCGTGATCGCGGACGATCGCGCGGGCGGCCTCGTGGAGCGCGACGCCTCGGCGGTTGTAGCCGAGCCCCGCCCACGCTCGGAGGACGTCGGCGCGCGAGGCGACGGCGAGCGCGCCGACATCGGGGAACCGCCCGACGAACGCCTCGAAGATCGGCTCCACCCGGGCGGCCTGGGTCTGCTGGAGCATCACCTCCGAGACCAGAGTTCGGTACGCGCTCCGTCGGCCGCGGCGCCAGGCGTACGCGTGGCGCCGCGGCCGATACCACTCGAGAACCGCCGACCGGAGCTGCGCCACGCCCACGCGGTCAGAACCCGGTGTTCGAATCCTTCGAGGGCATCTCGTCCGTCGCTTCTCGCAAGGCTGAGTAGATCTCTCGGAACACCTCACCCACGTAGGAAGCGGGCTGGCTTCCCTGCGAACCCATCGCGCCGCGGACCGCCGAGGCGGTGACGTCGGCAGCCTTGTCGAACACGTGCCAGTCGATATCGCGTGACATCGGTCCTCCATGCTCGGTGGGGCCACAGGCTACCTCCGCCTCGCATCCGGGACCTATCATCCGCCGATGATGGGTGGCGTGATCGATCGGCGGATCCTCCTCGCGTTCGCGGGGATCGTGTTGCTCGCCGGTTCGAACATCGTTGCGGTTCGGTTCAGCAACCGCGAGCTGGATCCGTTCTGGGGAGCGGGGATCCGATTCCTGGGGGCGTCGCTGATCCTGTGGGCCCTCGTCGTCGCCGGTCGACATCCGCTTCCGAGAGGTCGGGCTCTCGGTGGAGCGTTCGTCTACGGCATCCTCAGCTTCCTCGTCGCCTACGCGTTCTTCTACTGGGGTTCCCAGGAGGTTCCGGCGGGCCTCGGAGGGACGATCATGGCCTCCGTTCCGCTGCTCACCGTCTTGCTCGCAGCGGGGCACCGGTTGGAACGGTTGCGGCTCCGCGGCGTGCTGGGAGCCGTGGTCGCTCTCGCGGGGATCGCGATGATGTCCTCCGGCGCCCTCGCCGGCGACGTCTCACTCGTGTCGGTCCTGGCGGTCGTCGTCGCGGCGGCGGCGGCCGCCGAGTCCGGCATCGTGCTGAAGCTGCTCGTTTCCGCGCATCCGGTCGTCACGAACGCGATCGGGATGTCGGTGGGAGCGGTGCTCCTGCTCGTCCTTTCGTCGATCGTGAGCGAATCCTGGAAGGCGCCGGAGAGCCCGAGCGTCTGGGGAGCGGTCGTCTACCTGGCGATCGCCTCTCCGTTCCTGTTCATGCTCATCGTGTACGTGATCCAACGATGGACCGCCACGGGTGCCAGCTACCAGTTCGTCCTGTTCCCGATCGTCTCCGTCATCGGCGGTGCGATCCTCCTGAACGAAGAGGTGACGTTCTCGCTCTTGCTGGGGGCGCCACTGGTTCTCGCGGGCGTGTACATCGGAGCCCTGTCCGGTCCAGAGGAGCCACCGGGCCTCCCCGAGTATCCGTCCGTACCCATCGCCTCCGATCGTCGATCGGACTAGACACGGCGCGGCCGTGAACCCGCTGAGTCCGTCTTTGACCTCGGCTAGCATCCGAACCCGATGCTCTTCCCCACGGTGGACTTCGCGATCTTCTTCGTCCTCGTCTTCCTCGGGCATTGGCTGCTGAACCACCTGTCCCACCCATGGAAGTGGTTCATGATCGGGGCGAGCTACGTCTTCTACGCGTGGTGGGACTGGCGGTTCGTCCTGCTGTTGGTCGGCATCAGCGCCCTGGCACAGACGGGAGCGATCGCGGTCGCACGAACCCGCTCGGCGCGGGCGAGGCTCGTGGTGAACGGCATCGCCGTCACGCTCCTGCTGTTGCCGCTCGCCTTCTTCAAGTACTACGGGTTCCTCGCGGTGAACGTGACGAACACACTCGCCTCGCTGGGCATCGAGTCGTCGGTCCCGTTGATCCAGGTGGTGCTCCCCGTAGGGATCTCGTTCTTCACGTTCATGGCGATCGCCTACGTGGTCGACGTGTACCGAGGAGACTTCGAGGTGGCGAGCTGGACCGACACGTTCCTGTATCTCGCCTTCTTCCCGCACCTCGTCGCAGGACCGATCGTTCGACCGAACGAGCTGATCCCGCAGCTGCAGGAACGACGGGACGAGCGGCACGTCGACGTCGCGGGTGCCGCGTGGCTGATCCTCGGCGGTCTGTTCAAGAAGGTGGTGGTCTCGAGCTACCTCGCGGCTCAGATCGTGGATCCAGTGTTCGGCGATCCGGCACGACGCAGCGCCCCCGACGCCCTCTTCGGGATCCTCGGCTACGCGATCGTGATCTACGCTGACTTCAGCGGGTACACGGACATCGCGATCGGCGTCGCAAAGCTGCTCGGGTTCCAGTTCCCGAGGAACTTCGATCGCCCGTACGCGGCGCGCTCGATCCAAGACTTCTGGCGTCGCTGGCACATGACCCTTTCCCGCTGGCTCCGCGACTACCTCTACATCCCCCTGGGCGGGAACCGGAAGGGAGCGCGCCGCACCTCTGTGAACGTCTTGATCACGATGACGTTGGGAGGCTTGTGGCACGGCGCCGCGTGGACCTTCGTGATCTGGGGTGTGTACCACGGCGCGCTGCTCGCGGTGCAACAGCGCGCGCGACAGGGTGAGACGGAGGAGGACAGCCGGCTGGATGTCCTTCGTCAACGCGCCGCCACGTTCGCGCTGGTCTGCGTGGGATGGGTTTTCTTCCGCGCGGACTCGGTGGATACCGCGCTCGCGCTGCTGGGGCGACTCGTCGTCGGGTGGACGACGCCGACCGAGTTCGTGACACCACTCGTCGTCCTCACCATCGCCGGGATGCTCTCCCTGCAGTTCTGGCCCCGCGGCCTGGGTCTGTGGCTGCAATCCGGCCTGTCTCGACTCAAGCCCGTCCCGCTCGGGATCGTCCTCGCGGTCACGCTCTTGGTGATCGTGATCCTGGGCCCGACCGGGGTGGCCCCCTTCATCTACTTCCAGTTCTGATAGGCACAGCGGGATGAGCCGGCGACGAGCACCTGAGGACGAGCGGGCGGCGAGCCCGGCGCGGGCGCTTTACGGACGCCGCTTGATGCCGGCAGGCCGAGTCCTCGTCGTGATCCTGGTGACCCTCCTCGTCTGGACGGTCCTGTATGCACCCACGATGAAGCGAGCGGCGGAGGCGTCCCCGCTGGGCGTCCGGCGCACGGTTTCCCTCGCCGTCCTCGCGCCCCTCGCCGCCGTGAGCGACTGGATCGGGATCAGCGAGCTCGCGAACACGATCGAGCGCGCCGTGGGGAGGGATCCGGGCAAGCCTGGAGGTGCGTTCGTCCCGCCCCCCGAGGACATCCCGGTCACGCCCGAAGAACCGGACGAGGATGCCAACGGGGAGGGCGGTCCGAACGGTGACGGGGACGGCTCCACGGCCGAGGAGGATCCGATCCGAGCGCCCTCGCCCAGCAGGAAGCTCCGCGTCGCGATCGTCGGGGACTCCCTCGCCGCCGGTCTCGGCTACTTCGCAGAACGTGTCTTCCGACCACGGCTCGTCAAGGTCTCTCGCCAGGGCAGGATCTCCACCGGCCTCGCGAGGTACGACTACTTCAACTGGCCCTTCACGATGCGAAGGATCGTGAACAGCTTCGACCCGGACCTCGTGATCGTGATGCTGGGGGAGAACGACCATCAGTCGCTGCAGTCGGTCCGCGGCGAACGCGTGGCCCAGATCGGCACGCCCCAGTGGCCGGCCGGCTACCGGGGCCGTGTGCTCAAGATGATGGAGATCGCAACCTCGGACGGGGCGAAGGTCGTCTGGGCCGGACTGCCGATCTCCGCCAACCTCGGCCTCCGAGAGCAATCGAGGCGCCAGAACGACATCTACGAGTTCGCCGCGAGCATCACGGATAACGCCGCGTACTTCGATTCGTGGGAGCGATTCCGGGAGCCTCGAGCCGGATACACGGCGTATTTCCGGGAGGGCAGGCAGGTGATCCTCATCCGGGAGGGCGACGGCCTGCATTTCAACGCGATCGGCTACACGATCCTCGCGCGGGAGATCGCGAAGCTCGCGGTCGAGGAGTTCGGTCTCTCGCCGAGAACCTTCGACGTCGCGCTCTAGGAGGCTCCGCCGTCCCCGGGGATCGGCACGTCCGGCACCTGTTCCATCGACGCCACGACATCCTCCTGCCGGTACTCCACCTCGGGCAGCCGACCGTTCAGGTAGTCGTCGTACGCCTGCATGTCGAACGCGCCGTGGCCGGACAGGCCGAAGAGGATCACGCGCTCCTCTCCCGCGTCGCGAGCAGCGATCGCCTCGTCGATCGCCCCCCGAACGGCGTGTGCCGACTCGGGCGCGGGCACGATCCCCTCTGTGTGGGCGAACTGCACGGCGGCGTCGAACACCGCGTTCTGTGAGTAGGCCTTCGCCTCCATGTGACCGTGCTTCACGAGCAGCGAGAGGGACGGAGCGTCGCCGTGGTACCGGAGACCTCCCGCGTGCACCGGAGCCGGAACGAACGTGTGGCCCAGCGTGTACATCGGCATCAACGGGGTCATCTGGCCGGTGTCGGCGAAGTCGTACGCGAAGCGGCCCTTGGTGAGCGTCGGGCAGGCGGCAGGCTCCGTGGCCAGGAACCGGACGTCGGGTGTCGAGCCCGACAAACGATCCACCATGAACGGGTACGCCAGCCCGGCGTAGTTGGAGCCCCCTCCCACGCACCCGATCACGATGTCCGGCCGGTCGCCTGCGATCTCCATCTGCGCTTTCGCCTCGAGGCCGATCACCGTTTGGTGGAGCAGCACATGGTTCAACACCGATCCGAGCGAGTACTTGATCGATCCCCCAGAGGTGGCCGCGACCTCGACCGCCTCGCTGATCGCGATGCCGAGCGAACCGGTCGATTCCGGATCCGCGTCGAGGATCGCCTTGCCTGCCTGCGTCGTCGGGGACGGCGAAGGCACGACCTCGGCCCCGAACGTCTCCATGAAGATGCGGCGGTAGGGCTTCTGCTCGTAGGAGGCCTTCACCATGAACACCTGGCAGTCGATGCCGAAGAACTTGGCAGCCATCGCGAGGGCCGACCCCCATTGCCCGGCACCCGTCTCGGTCGCGAGCCGCTTGGTACCCGCCTCCTTGTTGTAGAAGGCCTGGGCGATCGCCGTGTTCGGCTTGTGACTGCCCGCGGGCGAGACGCCTTCGTACTTGAAATAGATGCGGGCCGTCGTCTGAAGCGCCTTCTCCAGGCGAACGGCCCGGTGCAGGGGGGACGGCCGCCAGAGTCGATAGACGTCGAGCACCCCGCCCGGGATGTCGATCCACGGGTCGGTCGAGACTTCCTGGAGGATCAGCGCCTCCGGGAACAGGGGGGCGAGGAGGTCCGGCGTCACGGGCTCGTTGGTCCCGGGGTGCAGAGGAGGGAGCGGTTGGATCCCCGCCTGCGCGATCGACGGCATGATGTTCAGCCAAGACGTGGGGAGCTGGTCCTGCGACAGATCGAAACGGGTGGGCGCGTCGGTCATCGGGGAAGCCTCCTCGTTCGCCGGAAGAGAGCGAGCCTACCCCGGGGCGCAGCTCCGGAGCCAACCCTCCGGAACCGCCCCGGATAGCGGTTCGCAGCAGCCGGTCCTAGCGGACCGGCTGCTCCCCCACCTCGACCCAGCCGTCCACCAGGCGAGCCTGGTGGACGGCGACGGGATCCCGGGCGGGTCCTTCCACCGGCTCCCCCGTCTCGATGTCGAAGACGCTGCCGTGACAAGGGCACTCGACCGTGGTCCCCCGTTCGTCGACCTCTCCGTCGGAGAGTGCGCAGCCGGCGTGCGTACACTCGTCCGCGAACGCGAACAACCGGGCCTCCACGTGCACGACCGCTACGCGTCCCGTGGGCAGGTCGAACGCACGAATCTCTCCCTCGGGGATCTCCGCGATCGACCCGACCCGGACGAAGTCCACGGTCTACGCCCGTACCAGCGCGGACCAGCCGCGCTGTAGCGCCGTCACCGCTCCGAGCGTGGCGAGGATCAGCAGGACCGGTGTCATCGCCCCCGGGACGAGGAGGCCCATCATCAGGGCGAGGAACCTCTCGAGCCGCTGGAAGAAGCCCTCGGTGAGCTGCACGCCGACGGCCTCGGCCTCCGCTCGGATGTGACTCACCGACAGGCTCACGACGAGCGTGAACAGCGCGAGCGCCGCGTCGAGCCGCCTCCCGTCGTCGGCGAGTGCCCAGAACAAGCAGGAGAACAAGATCGCGTCCGCGACACGATCGAGGACCGAGTCCATGAACGCGCCGGACCGCTTCTGCTGTCCGTGATGTCTCGCGACCGACCCGTCGAAGACGTCGCACAGCCCGGCAGCGAGCAGGGACCAACCCGCGACGAACCATTGTCCCGCGATGATGAGCGCCCCGGTCACGACGTTCAGGAGCAACGCGAGGATCGTGAGGTGCCAGGGTCGCACCCTCGCCCAGATCAGGAACGCGAGTATCGCTCGATACGGCCACTGGAACATCCATTGGATCGCACCCCCGGCGGCCGACCGATTCTTCCGGGGTTTCGGAAGATCGCGGACCTTCGGAGCCTCGCGCTCGACGTGCGGTCTCGACCGATGCCCGGTGGCCGCGCGCCGACCCATCAGCTCTCGCTCATCAACCCACGAACGGTTCGAACCCGACCACGACGTACTTGAAGCTCCCGCCTGGCGCCTTCACGAGGATCTCTTGATCCTTGGACGCCCCCATCAACGCCCGCCCCAGCGGGGATGACGTCGTGACCGTGCGAGCACCCGGCGCCTTCTCTTCGCCGTGCTCCGCCAGGAGGTAGGTCTCCTCGTCGTCATCGTCGAGCGCCCGAACCGTCACGAGCATGTGCGGCGCGATCCTGTCGGCGGCGATCGGAGCCTCGATGATCTCGGGATCGCGCAGCGCCTCCTTCAAGCGGCGGATCTGGGACTCCATCAAGCCCTGCGCATCCTTCGCCGCGTCGTACTCGGCGTTCTCGCGGATGTCGCCGTGCTCGCGAGCCACCTTGAGGCGCTCCGCCATCCGGTCACGGCCGGCGGTCATGAGCTCCTCGAGCTCGGCCTTGAGCCGACTGTACGCCTCCAGCGTGAGCGACGCGGTGGGCTCTTGTCCCGGCTTGCGCTTCGGGCGGGCCTTGATCTCTTCGGGCAGTTCAGGCATGCGTTCGAGTCTACTGAACGGGCTATCCTCGCCCGCATCCGGATGAGGGCCTGAGGAAGGGAGCGCGGGCATGGGGCGGCTCGAGAACAAGGTGGCGTTGATCACTGGAGGCGCGAGCGGCATGGGGATGATCGCCTCGGAGCTGTTCGCGTCGGAAGGGGCGAAGGTCGTGCTGACCGACGTCAGCGACGACGCGGGGGAGCAGGTCGCCGAGGAGATCCGCGAAGGAGGAGGCGAGGCAACCTACGTGCACGCCGACGTGTCTCGTGAGAGCGACGCGAAGTCCATGGTGGAGACGGCCGTCGCGACCTACGGCAGCGTCACGGTCCTCTACAACAACGCCGGGGTGATGCTCGACGACGACGGCTCGGTCCACGCCACCGACGAGTCCGTCTGGGACAGAACGCTCGCGATCAACGTGAAGGGCGTGGCTCACGGCTGCAAGTACGGGATCCCGGCGATGATCGAGTCGGGAGGAGGCTCGGTCATCAACGTGGCCTCGTTCGTCGCGTGGATGGGTGCCGCCACGTCCCAGACCGCGTACACGGCCTCGAAGGGGGCCGTGCTCGCGATGACGCGCGAGATCGCCGTCGAGTACGCGAGGAAAGGTGTGCGCTGCAACGCACTGTGCCCCGG
>Ga0136614_10000919_pt1 | contig 16264 bp, 19 predicted proteins | sample AntDrymUQ2792106_2_FD_106643 | JGI IMG/M metagenome (GOLD analysis project Ga0136614, IMG submission 106643) | Polar desert sand microbial communities from Dry Valleys, Antarctica - metaG UQ279 (21.06) | ecosystem: Environmental > Terrestrial > Soil > Desert | place: Antarctica: Dry Valley... | reverse complement strand
GAGCCCTGCGGTCCATCTAGTCACACCTATCCACTGCTTGGGCAGCCCATCATTCGGCTTGTTCGCCACGGGGGCGGACGACGACGCGGAAGCGCCGAGAGCGAGAACCGTCGCCACGAGCGCGAGGGTTGCCGTGAGGATAACGAGTAACTTTCGTGTGTTCACGTGCGTCTCCTTTCGGCAGGGACAGCATAGCCCCGCTGATGAACCAGTTCGAGCCGTTGTCGGCGACCATCATCCCGTAGCGCTTCAGCGCCTCGAGGACGATCCGCGACTGGGGCGGGAAGCCGCCGGTCGGGAAGGACGCCTTCAGGCGGAAGCGGAGGCCCATCGGCGGCAGGTCGGGATCGGTGAGGTTGGACGCGAAGTGCCGAGCCGGATAGACGTACGCGCGCCGGGTGCGCTGGACGGTGAAGCGCAGCGCGTGGTCGATCCGGAGCTCCGGCGCGGCCGCGAATCCTGCGGGCCGGCTGGGATTCCGGCTTATCCCGCTGCTTCGGCCTTTCGCAGGCCCCGCAGGGCCCAGAGCGCGAAGCCCGCGGCCAGTCCGATCGCGATCGCGAACGCAAGCCCGGCGCCGGCTGCGTCGCCCGCTACGAAGCTTCGGCCGGTCTCGAGCAGATGCGTGACGGGGTTCACCGAGGCGACGCCGTGGATCCAGCCCTGCAGCAGGTCGAGCGGCACGTAGACGGGTGCGAAGAAGAGAGCCAGGAAGACGGGCGTCTGAATGATCGGGCCCGCCTGCATCGTCCGCAGCCGCATCACGACGCCGGTCGACCAGAGAATGCCCGCGACGTTGGCGAGCAGCGCGAGCGCGTAGAGCCCGAAGAGGTCGACCCCGTTCCCTCCGACCTCCATGCCGACCGCGAAGGCGACCGCTGTTACGACCGTCGCCGTGAACAGCCACCGCACAGCGGCGCCGATCGCGTAGCCGAGCACGATCCCGCTCCGGTGGGGAGCCGCCAGCAGCAACCTGCGCGTGAAACCCGTCTCGAAGTCGCGGGCGATCCCGAAACCCGTGAAGACGCCGCCGAAGACGGCGGACTGGAGCAGGATGAAGACGAACTGGAAGGCCGTGTACCCGGGCGGGAAGTCGAAGCCCGGCAGGTCGTGCAGGCGCGAGAGGCCCCCTGCGAAGGCGGTGAAGTTGAGGAGCGGAAAGAGCACCCCGGGCAGGAGCAGCGAGGGGGTTGTGAAGACGTTGTGAATCGTCCGCCAGGCGACCCCTCCGGCCACGGACAGCACCGCTCCAAGGGCCCCAGCCCTCACGTCCGCGTCATCCTCCCGCGCAGCGCTACGGCCGAGCCGGCGAGCGCCACGGCTGCGAGTGCCGTGCCGACCCCGAAGGCGAGTGCGAGCGCCTGCCCGTCCCAACCCGTGATCACCAGGCTGCGGATCCCCTCGATCAGGTACGAGACCGGGTTCGCCGTCGCGGCGAAGCGAAACCAGTCGATCTCGATCAGGTTCCGCGGGAGATTCATCGAGGAGACGAACAGGAAGACGAAGAGGAGCGGAAAGAGCCCCTGGACGGATTCGCCGGAGCCCGTCCGCAGCGCGAGCAGGGCTCCCACCGCTCCGAAGCCGAGCGCGACCAGGGCGGAGAGGCCGAGCAGGACGAGCGCGCCGCCGGCGCCCGACGCGAGCCCGGACCCGGCCAGCAGCCCGACGGTCAGGTAGACGCCCGCCTGGACAACCCCCATCACGACGACGCCCGAGAGGAGGCCCGCGACGAGGGCCCCGCCCCGGAGCGGCGTCAGCGCGAGCCGGTTGAGGAAGCCTGTCTGGATGTCACGCGCGAGGTCGGTGCCCGCGTTCATGGTCGCGAAGAGCGCGCCCTGGATGAACGGCACGGCCAGGGCGAAGGCAAGGAACGAGTCGGTCGGGAAGCCAGGGAGCTTCGTCGCGGGCGCGAGCCCGCCCGCGTTCACGGCCAGCAGGCCGAGTGGGAAGATCAGCGGCGGAAAGACGTGCGCGGGCTGGCGGATCGTTCGGACGATCGAGCGGCGCGCGAGCTGCGCGACCTGCATCCAGAATGTGCCGGTCACGCGCGGGCGGGCTCGGCCGAGGGCGCCTCGGCCGCACCCTCGAGCGAGCGGCCCGTCTTGGCGAGGAACACGTCGTCGAGCGAGGGCGCGTGCAGCTGGAGGTGTGATACGTCGAGACCCTCCGCGTCCAGAGCGCGCACGATCTCGACCAGGCTCTCGGTGCCGGTCTCCAGGCGAACGGCGTCGCCGTTCGGGGATCCCTGTGCCGGCTCGCCGAAGCGCTCGAGGAGCTGTGTTAGCCGGTGGCGCTCGTCCGGATTTGCCGGCACGGCCTCGACGCTCGGCCGACCGATCTCGGCTTTGAGACCGCTTGGCGTGCCCTCGGCGACGATGCGGCCGTGGTCGATGATCCCGACCCGGTCGGCGAGCACGTCGGCCTCCTCGAGGTACTGCGTGGTCAGGAAGACGGTCACGCCCTCCTCCTTCGCCAGGCGGCCGACCTCCTGCCAGAGCGCGCTGCGGCTCTGGGGGTCGAGGCCGGTCGTCGGCTCGTCGAGGAAGAGAAGCCGCGGCGCGTGCACGAGGGCGAGCGCGAGGTCGAGCCTCCGCTTCATCCCGCCCGAGTAGGTACGGACCTTGCGGTCGGCGGCGAGCGTCAGGCCGACCCGCTCGAGCAGCGCCTCTCCCCGACTGCGCCGATCGGCGCGCGAGAGTCCGTGTAGCGCGGCCTGGAGCCGGAGGTGCTCCCGCCCGGTCAGGAGCGGGTCGAGCGCGGCTTCCTGCAGGGCGGCGCCGATCGCGGCCCGAACCCTCGGGCCCTCGCGGACGATGTCGAAGCCGCCGACCCAAGCCGTGCCCGAGCTCGGCGGCAGCAGCGTCGTCAGCATGTGCACCGTCGTCGACTTCCCCGCGCCGTTCGGCCCGAGGAAGCCGTAGATCTCCCCCTCGGCGACCCGGAGGTCGATGCCGTCGACCGCACGAATCCCGCCCCGGTACTCGCGGACGAGTGCCTCCGCCACGATTCCCTGCTCGCGCGCAGTCATCATCCGAGCCTATCCGGGTGGTGGAGGGCTTCGCCGCGCCGCGCGGGCTGGTCGAGCTACGCCTCGAGGATGTAGACCGGCGTCCCGACGCGGACGTGGTCGAAGAGCCACTCGGCGTTTGGGATCAGCATCCGGATGCAGCCGTGCGAGGCCGAGTAGCCGATCGACGCGGCGTCCGGCGTCCCGTGGATGCCGACGCCGTAGACGTCGAGCCCCATCCAGCGCGTCCCGAGCGGGTTTCCCGGCCCCGGCGGGATCGGCTTCAGGCCTGCCGCCCAGGCGGAGTTCGGTGGATACCACGCTGGGTGGCGCTGCATGTCGATGATGTGGAAGTTCCCGTTCGGGGTCGGGTAGTAGGGCGAGCCGGTCGCGACCCCGAAACTCCGCCAGAAGGTGTCGCCGCGGTACAGGTAGAGGCGGTTCGAGAGCCGCCGGATCACGATCACTGGGCTGACGAAGTCGCTGCGGAGCTTCTTCGGCGCCACGGGGTGGAGCGCGAGCGCGATCGGCACACGCCGGGTCGCGAGCAGGTTCCGGACGATGCGCCCCTCCATCACTGCCTGGCTGACGCGTACGCCGTAGCGCGCGCGGCTCACGTGCGGGCGCAGCCCGCGTAGACCCATGTACTTCGCAGACACGGCCGGGCGCGAGAAGGCGCGGTCGAGGTAGTCGACGTACCTGGCCACCCACTCGCGCTGGATGGCGACCGGAAGCTTGAGGCGCGCGCCCGGGTCAGCCCTGAGCGCCCGCTCGACGGCAAGCCGCACGGCGGCACTCCCGGTGAGGAGCGACGAGCCGACGTGCCACGTCTTCTCCTCGAAGGTGAACCGGACCGGTCGGTCGAAGCGGTTTCGTACCGCCGCCTGCGCCAGGTCCGGCCGCATCCCGCTGACGTCGACACCGGCGATCCGCACGTCGGGCGGCACGAGCTCGGGCGGGAGCGCCGAGCCGCTGACGGCCGGGCCGAGGACGGCGGCGATGATCGCGAGCAGGGTGAGGTGAAATTTCATGTGGCGGCCGGGTGGATGATCGCAGAGAGGTCTGTCGGACCTAGACTTTTTGCGGGTGGGACTCGTGACGCCTGTACAAGTCTCTCGACCGTGGTGACGCGATCAACCGCCGCCGGAGCCGGGCTCTGCCCGGCGGGAGGCTCCGGTGGCCGATGGATCGCTGCGGCCAAGGAGGGGGCCCGTGGGGGAACCATGGGTTCCCCCACGTCAGGAACCATGGGTTCACCCACGCTAGAAGAGGCGGTAGCCCTCACGTGCGAGCCCGAAGCCGCGACCCGTGCGCGAGCTCCGGCAGGACATGCCGTTCGTCTGCGAGACGCAGCGGAACTGCCCGCGCACCGTGTAGACGCTGCCGTAGTTCAGCACCGGGCCGTTCGGAAACGAGTAGTCGCCGATGTAGCCGACGTAGGGGGGCCCGAACAGCGGCGCCACCGCCACCCGCCCGTTGTTCAGGGTCTTGCAGGCCATGAGCTGGTCGTAGGCGAAGTAGCGGCAATGGATGTTCCCGGTCGGGCTGACGAAGCGGTCGCTGTACCAGGTGCCCGAGGCCGGGCCTCGAGTCGCCGAGCCGCCCGCTGCGGCTGCGGCTGCGGTTAGCGCGACCACGAGCGCGGCGATCGGCACGATCAGCTTTCTCATCTCGGAAACTCCTCGGACGCCGGGCGACGCGCCGAACCTTACACCGCGGGGCCCGCTCGAACCACACCCAACCGGGGGCTGTCAGGACACCCGGGGAGCGCGGACGGCCGGGGCGCGCGGCTGCGGCACCGGGGTCTCCGGGAGGGGCAGCGAGACGACGAATGTCGTCCCGAGGCCGGGTGTGCTGTGAACCTCGACCTTCCCGTCCATCGCCTCCGTCAGCTCCTTGACGATCGCGAGCCCGAGCCCGGTCCCGAGCACCCGCCCGCTGCCGTGCCGGTCGTAGAGGAAGAACCGCTCGAAGGCGCGCTCGAGATCCTCATTCGGAAGGCCGCGGCCCGTGTCCTCGATCACGAGCCGGCCCGCCTCCGCGCGTACGCGTACGAGCCCGCCCGGCGGAGTCGACCGGAGCGCGTTCTCGACGAGGTTCGAGATCACCTGCAGCAGCCGGTCGAGGTCGGCTCGCGCCGGCGCCGGCGCGCTCGCGACCGCCTCGAGCGAGACGCCGAACGCCCGGGCCTCGGCCTCGTAGCGGCGGCAGGCCTCGCGCGCTGCGTCCCCGAGGTCGACGGACTCCGGGTGCACGGCGAACTCGCTGCGGTTCATCCTCGCGAGATCGAGCAGGTCGCGGACGAGCCGCTCGAGCCGGCCTGCCTCGCGGCCGATCGTCTCGGCCGCCTCCTCCACGGTCACGACCCCCTCGCGTAGCGCCTCGGCGTAGCCGCGGACGGCGGTCAGAGGTGTCTTCAGCTCGTGGCTCACGGAGAGGAGGAACGCTTGCTCGGCCGCGCGGGCGGCGGTCAGCTGCGCCGCCATCTCGTTGAAGGATTCGGCAAGCGCGGCAAGCTCGGCGGAGCCCTCGACCGGCAGAGCCTCCGGCGAGGCCCCCGTCGCGAGCTTGCGGCTTGCCTCGGCGACGCGCCGGACCGGGCGGGAGATCGCCCGCGCAGAGAGGAGTGACGCGCCTGCGGCCAGCGTTCCACCGACGAGCCCGGCGATCAGCAGCCCCTGCAGGAACGGCCACCAGTCAGAGCCAGAGAGGTCGGCCGGGCGCAGCAGCACGAAGCCTTTCCCCTGCACGAGGCGCGCCGCGTAGAGGTACTCCCGCCCGTCGAGGCTCTGCCTGCCCTGCACGGACAGGCCGGCGCGGACCTGGGCCCGCTCGGCGGGCGTGAGGTAACGGCTCTGCCTACCGAGGCTGACGACCTGGAACGTCTCGTTCTGCTTCTCGAGGAACGGCTTCAGCGGCCCGAGATGGGCAAACGGCAGCAGGGCCTCGCGCTCACGCTGGGCGAGCAGGTCGGCCTGGTGACCCAGGTCGGCGAGGTTCGCGGACTCGACCGAGCGGCGGGTCAGGACGACCCCGATCCCGAGGGTCAACCCGATCGACAGCGCCACGCTCAGCGCGATCGAGACGAAGAGGCGGGTCGCGAGGGTCGGGTACGAGCGCGCGGCGCGGCTCACGACTTGACAGCCTTGTACCCCGCTCCCCTGACCGTCCGAATCAGGGCCGGCCGACCGAGCTTCTTGCGGAGCTGGCCGACGTGCACGTCGACCGTCCGGGTCCCGCCGGGGTAGGTGGTGCCCCAGGCGCGGTCGAGCAGCGTGTCCCGCGAGAGGACGATGCCCGGGTTCTCCATCAGACAGACGAGCAGGTCGAACTCCTTCGTCGTCAGCTCGACCGGCTCGCCGCCGACGGCTACCTCGCGCCCCTGCAGGTCGAGGACGATGTCTCCGAGCGACATGATCGGCTCGGCGATCGCGGGCTCCGAGCGGCGCAGGATCGCCTTCACCCTGGCGACCAGCTCGCGCGGGGAGAAGGGCTTCGGAACGTAGTCGTCGGCTCCGACCTCGAGCCCGGCGACCCGGTCGGGTTCGTCGTCGCGCGCGGTCACCATCACGATCGGCACCGAGGAGCGAGCCCTGATCTGCCGGCACACCTCGAACCCGTCCATCCCCGGCAGCCCGATGTCGAGCACGACGATCCGAACGGGGTGCCGCACCAGTTCGATCAGCGCTTCTTCCCCGGAACGGACCCAGACGACGCCGTAGCCGTCGCGGCTCAGGTAGCTGCGGATCAGCGCTCCGATCGAGTGCTCGTCCTCGACGATCAGGACGGTGCCGGCCCCGGCGCGCCTACCTCCCCCTGTGCCGACCGCTACGGCCTGCGAGAGCACCCCGCCTACCTGGCGCGGGCCGGTGGGGAGAGGATCACACGCTCGGCCGGCGCGTCTCCATCTCGGATCGTCACCGCGACCACCCCACGGCGGATCCCCGAGAAGGCGATCAGGCGGCCGTTCAGCTCGATCGTGGCGTCGTCCGCGACGGGGACGAGCTGGATCGTGCCGTCGAGCTCGCGCAGCTCGAGCGAGCCGCGTGCGGCCGACTTCACCCGCCCGCGGTCGATGCGGTAGTCGTGCACCTGGCCGCGGACGACGAGCACGACCTCGGCGCGAGCCAGCTTCGGCCCGAGGAAGAACTCCCCGAGCGGCTTGCCCGGGGGCGGCGCCGCGGCGACCGCGCCGGTGGCGAGGGCCAGAATCGCTCCGAGCCCTGCCAGCGCCCATCGAATCCTCTTCGTCATCCGGGTCCACCTCCCTTGCCGCGGTGTCGAGCCGGGACGGATCATCGTCGAGGAACGTGAGAGTGACATTCGCTCAAGGTAAGCGCACGGTAAAGCGCGCTTTTACCGAGCCCGTACCGGGCGCTTACGCTGCCCGGACCTGCCTCTGACGATCGCCCCGGAAGCTCGGGCCGACCGTCAATCGACAAGGAGGCAGGCAGATGAACGTACAGCGACTGAAGGCGCTCGTCCCGCTGGTCGTGGCCGCGCTCGCGCTCACGATCGTGGCCGTTGCCCTGGCCGATCGCATCAAGGGCACGCCCGGCAACGACACCCTGGAGGGGACGCCGTCCGCGGATCTGATCCTCGGACTTGCCGGCGACGACACGATCACCGGCAAGGGCGGCTCCGACGTGCTCCTCGGCGGCCCCGGCAACGATTCGATCACCGGCGCCGACGGGTTCGACGACATCCGCGGCGGCCCTGGCGACGACACGGCCGCGGCCGGCGACGGGCCGGACTTCGTCTTCGGCAACGACGGGGCCGACTTGCTCCGCGGACGGCACGGCAACGACCGGGTCATCGGCGGCCAGGGTCCCGACTCCCTGTACGCAGGTTTCGGCGAGGACACGCTGTCGGGCGGTCCGGGCGACGACGTCCTGCACGCGGTGGCGAAGGACGACACCGTCGACAAGCTCGACTGCGGGCCTGGCAGAGACGTGGCCTGGATCCGTGAGGGCGTGCGCGAGCGCATCGTCAACTGCGAGCTGATCAGGATCGTTGCGGCCGACGCGCCGGCGGAAGAGCCGGGAGAGTAGTAGCCCGCGCAGACCCTTCGGCTCCCGCTCTGCGGGAGCCGAAGGCTTAGCTGGAACCCGCGCAGACCCTTCGGCTCCCGCTCTGCGGGAGCCGAAGGCCTGCACGCTATGAAGGAAAACCTCTAGCTGCGGGCGCAGTGAAGGCTCGGCCGCGCGCGTCCCGGGCACATAGCGTTCGGGGACCGTGGGGGGGACGGCGACTGGGACGGCAGCTGGCCCGAGGGTCGGCGTCAGCGAGGCCAGGTTCGCCTACCCCGACCCGGAGTGGGCGCTGCGGCACCTGTCGCTCGTCCAGGACCTCGTGCGACCTCGACGGGGGCCCGCGTTCCGCCGGAACCGCCGCGAAGGGGAGTGGGTGCTCAGGTTCCCCCGGCACCCCGTCGACCGGATGGAGTACCTGTTCGAGCTGACGCACCGCGATGGCGGCTCGGAGCTGACCTGCGACCCGGGGAACCCCCTCCGCGCTCCGGGGCATTTCGGCGAGCGCTCCGTGATCGAGTTTCCGGGCTACCGGCGACCCGAGTGGGTCGACGACGAGCCCGACTCCGGCGAGCTCGAGCTCCTGACCGTCCCGGCTCCCGTGCTTGGCGGCGCGTACACGTTCCCGCTCTGGACGAGCCAGGGCGCTCACGCCGGGCAGCCGCTGCCGCTCCTCGTCGCCCACGACGGGCCGGAGTACGCGGCCTACTCGGGCCTGCTCTGCTTCCTGGACGCGATGGTCGCTCTCGGCGAGCTGCCGCCGATGCGGGCCGCGCTCCTGCCGCCGCCGGGCGACCGCAACCAGCGCTACTCGGCGTCGGCCGTCTACGCCCGTGTGCTCGTGCACCGCATCCTGCCGGCGATCGATCGGGTACAGCCATTGGCGGAGGGCCCGCACGCGCGGGTGTGCATGGGGGCGAGCCTCGGCGGGCTGGCGGCGCTGCACGCTCAGCGGCTCTACCCCTCGGCGTTCGGGGCGCTCTTCGTCCAGTCGAGCAGCCTGTTCCGGCGAGGGCTCGAGGAGTACGAGTCGAGCTTCGTCCGCTTTGGGCGGATCGCGCGCTTCGTCGACGACATGCTCGCCGGCCGGGGCGCCGTGCGCGGAATTCCCGTGACGATGACGTGCGGCACGGTCGAGGAGAACCTGGCCAGCAACCGCGCCGCCGAGCGCGCGCTCCGCAGCCAGGGCTACGACGTCAGGCTGCACGAGTTTCGCGACGCCCACAACTGGATCGCATGGCGCGACACGTTCGAGCCGCACCTGCTCGAATTGCTCCAGCGAGTGTGGATGTGAACCGCAGATCCGTCTCGATCGAGGCTCCGGCGGTCGGCGGCGCAGGCGACCTGGTCGCCTACGGGCACCACGGCCGGCCCTTGCTCGTCTTCCCGTCGCAGCAGGGGATCCCGAGGGACTGGGAGGACAGGGACATGATCGACGCGATCTCGGGCCTGATCGAGGCCGGTCGCGTCAAGGTCTACGCCGTCGACAGCCACGACTCCGGCAGCTGGCACGCCGAGGGCCTCTCGCTCGAGGAGCGTGCGCGCCGGCACGGCGTCTACGAGGACTGGATCGTGAACCGGGTCGTCCCGTTCGTCCACGGCGACTGCGGGGGCGCCCAGGACATCCTCGTCACCGGCTGCAGCTTCGGCGCCTACCACGCGGCGAACTTCGCCCTGAAGCGCGCGGACCTCTTTCCGCTGGCGATCTGCATGAGCGGGGTCTACGACGTCTCGGTCGTGGGCGGGAGCTGGGAGCGTGGCGAAGCCGTGTTCTTCAACAATCCGATCGACTACGTCGCGCACCTCCACGGCGACCACCTCGCCTGGCTGCGGGGGCGCGTCAGCCTGGTGCTCGTCTGCGGGCAGGGCCAGTGGGAGGACACGACCGGCGCGCTCGCGAGCACGCAGCGCTTCGCCCGGGTCGTGGCGGACAAGGGCATCCGCTGTGAGCTCGACCTCTGGGGCTACGACGTCCCGCACGACTGGCCCTCGTGGCGGTCCCAGATCGCGCATCATCTGCCGAGGTTCTGCTGAGGTGACGCCCTCCTCCGACTCGAGCCACCTGATCGGCTTGCTGCTCGGCACCGAGGAGGACTGGCCGCGCGCGTTCGAGGGCCTCGTCGGCCTCGTCGGCGGGATCAGCCACGTGGGAGCCGAGCACTCGTTCCGCACCGAGCGGGTCACGAACGAGCCCTTCGACCTGCGGGCGAGGCCTCGCTACGACCTCGTGATCGACCGCCTGGCGTACTGGTACCACCTCCCGCGAGAGTGGCTGAAGAAGATCGCGCTGATGGACGACGTGTACCTGCTGAACAGCCCGTTCACGTTCCAGGCGATGGAGAAGCACTCGGCCTACTGCGCGATGATGCGGCTCGGGCTGAAGGTGCCCGAGACGTGGTTGATCCCACACAAGGTGCCGCCCACGAGCGACAAGTGGTCGGCGATGACCGCCCGCTTCAACGAGATGGCGGCGAGGTACAACCAGCCCTTCTCGCTCGACGGGGTCGCCGACCGCGTCGGCTACCCGCTCTACATGAAGCCGTTCGACGGCGGTGCCTGGGTCGGGGTCACGCGGATCGCGAACGCCGACGAGCTGCACGCGCGCTACGACGAGTCGGGCGAGCGGCTGATGCACCTCCAGGCCTCGGTCGAGGACTTCGACGTCTTCGCGCGCAGCCTGTCGATCGGGGCCGAGACGATGGTGATGCAGTTCGAGCCGGACCGGCCGATGCATGACCGCTACGAGATCAGCCACGGGTTCTTGACGCCCGAGGTGGGGCGCGAGGTTGTGACGATCAGCCGCCTCGTGAACGCCTTCTTCCGCTGGGAGTTCAACTCCTGCGAGACGATCGTGCGTGACGGCGAGGTGCACCCGATCGACTACGCGAACGCGTCGCCGGACGTCTCGGTGATCAGCCTCCACTACTACTTCCCGTGGGCGATGAAGACCCTGCTCAAGTGGTCCGCGTTCTGCCTCGCCACCGGCCGCCAGATGCGGATCGACCAGGACACGCGACGCTACTTCGACATCGGCGACGACCCCGACCTCGGCTACGAGGAGAAGCTCGCGGCCTACGGGCGACTGGCCGACGAGTACTTCGACGCGGACGCCTACGCCGAGTTCTGCGAGCGGACGCTGGCCCACGTCGACGAGCTCACCGTCGGCTACGTGGAGAGTCAGGAGTTCGACGACCTGCTCGTCGGCACCGTCCGCTCGACCTTTCCGGGTCACGAGCACGAGCAGATGGTCGCGCACTACCGTGGGCTGCTGGCGGCCTGGGCCCGCGACCAGCACGCGGCCGTCGCGGGCTCGGACTGAGTGAGTGGGCCCTCCGAGCTGAGGCCCACGTTTGAGCCGGCCCGAGGCCGGCGATCTTAGCGCCATGCCCCGCGCGCTCTGGACCGGCTCGATCAGCTTCGGGCTCGTCAACGTGCCCGTCCGTCTCTACAGCGCGATCTCGGAGCACAAGCTCCACTTCCGCTTCGTCCACGAGCCTGACGGGAGCCCGATCGGCTACCAGAAGATCTGCAAGGCCGAGGGCGAGCCGGTCCCGGACGGCGAGATCGTCAAGGCGTTCGAGTACGAGCAGGATGAGTACGTCTACATGTCGGACGAGGACTTCGACGCCGCACGGGTCGAGGGCCATCGGACGATCGAGATCACCGACTTCGTCCCTCACGCGCAGATCGACCCGATCTACTTCGCGCACTCCTATCTCGTCGGCCCGCAGGACGGGGCCGAGCAGGTCTACTCGCTGCTCGTCCGCGCGATGGAGGCGGCCGAGCTCGCGGCGGTCGCCAAGTTCGTCATGCGGGATCGCCAGCACCTGGGCTGCCTGCGGATCCGTGACGGGGCGATCACGCTCGAGCAGCTGCACTTCGCGGACGAGATCAGGCCCGTGGCCGACGTCAAGCCGAAGCGGATCGCCGTCGAGAAGAAGGAGCTCCAACTTGCCGCGAAGCTGATCGAGGGCTTCGCGGGCGAGTGGGAGCCCAAGCGCTACAAGGACACCTATCGCGAGGCCCTCTGCGCGGTGATCGAAGCCAAGCGGAAGGGGAAGAAGGTCCACGCCGCTGCGCCGGTCGAGGAGGAGGAGGAACCAACAGACCTGATGGCGGCGCTGCGGGCGAGCATCGAGGCGATGGGTCGTGGCAAGCGCGGCCGGCCAGCCTCGCCCCGGCGCGGCTCCGGGAACGGCGACCTCGAGGCCTTGACGCGCGCCGAGCTCGAGCAGCGCGCACGGGACGCGAACATCGCCGGACGCTCGAAGATGTCGAAGGACGAGCTCGTCGAGGCGCTGGCCGCGGCCGCCTAGCTCAACCGTCTGGCGACGTCGGCGTCGGCACACTCCGACCGAGGATGCGCCCCTCGACCGCAGCGAGGCTCGTCACCCTGGCCCTGGCCGGGACCCTCGCCGGTTGCGGCGGGGGCGGCACGGCCGAGCCAGCCCGCCCGTCGACCTCGCTCTTCGACTACGACCCGTCGGCGCCGCTGCGCTTCCGGGACGAGGGAGTGGCGAACCGCGGCTACCCGATCCCGATCCACGACGTCTCCTACGCGAGTCCCCGCGGCGGCAGGGTCACGGCCTACCTCGTCGTGCCGCCGACCCCGGGGCGGCATCCGGCGATCCTCTACCTGCACGGCTCGGGCGGGACTCTCCAGAACGGCACCGCCGACACGATCGTCCCGCGGCGCGCCCTGCGGGCGCTCGCCGCCGCAGGCAGCCACCCGAAGCGGATCCGGTGGTATCCCGGCGCGGGTCACGGGTTGAGCACCCGCGCCTATCGCGACCAGATCGCGTGGCTCGCCCGGAGGCTCGGCCTGGGCGGGGTCGCCGTTCGCGGGGCCGACGGCGGCCCGTAGACGCAGCGCGCCTCCGCTACACGAGCCGGCGCTCCAGGTAGACGGCGAGCCGTGTCAGCGGGAACGAGATCGCGAAGAACGCGGCCATGATGCCGGCGTAGATCGCGAAGGAGTGCGAGTTGCCCGAGGAGAGCTGCAGCCGCTCGATCGACTGCGTGCCCGTCGCGAGCACCTCGGAGGCGCCGATGATCGAGGCCAGCGTGGTGTTCTGGATCACGCCCGCGAGCAGGCTCACCATCGGCGGCAGGAGGCGGCGGAGTGCCTGCGGGAGGATCACGAACGCGTGCCGGCCGACCCACCCGAAGCCGAGCGCCGACGCCGCCTGATGCTGCTCGCGCGGGATCGACTCGACCGCCCCGCGCGTCGCCTCGGCGACCTGCGCACTGCCCCAGAGGACGAGGCCGATCGCCGCGGCGAGGTAGGGGCTGAAGCGGATTCCCACCGAGGGCAGCGCGAAGAAGATCAGGAAGATCGTCACGATGATCGGCAGGCCCCGCCAGACCTCGATGTAGAGGCGGATCATGCTTCGGAGCGGCCAGAAGCGGATCGTCAGGAGCGTGCCCAGCACGACCCCGACGAGCGCGCTGCCGACGACCGAGATGACCGCGATGCGCGCGGTCTCCTTCAACCCCTCGCGGGCCATGTACTCGACCACTGGCTGAACCCACTCGGGCACGATGCTAAGCCTCCTCCGGCAGCGCGAGGCGGCGCTCGACGAACCGGATCGCGATCGAGAGCGACCAGACGACGGCGAGGTAGACGATCGCGATCACGACGATCATCTCCGCGTCGCGGAAGGTGACGGCCGCGATCGACCGGGCGACGTTCGTCAGCTCGGGGAAGCCGATCGCCGTCATCAGGGCCGTGTTCTTGAGTACCGAGATGTACGTGTTGATCGACGAGGGCAGCGCGATCCGGCTGCCGATCGGCAGCGTCACGCTGAAGAACGTTCGCAACGGGGTGAAGCCGAGCGCCAGGCTGGCCTCCCGGTAGCGGTACGGCACCGCTCCGAACCCGGCCCGGTAGTTCTCCGTGTTGAACGCGCCGCCCCAGATCATCACCGCCAGCCACGCGGTCGTGAACGGCTCGAAGCGCAGGTACGGCGTCAGCTGCGGCAGGCCGTAGAAGAGCAGGAAGATCTGGACGAGGATCGGCGTGTTGCGGATCACCTCGACGTAGACCGCCGCGAGCTGGCTGACGACGGGGATGCGGTGCGCGCGCGCCGCCCCGAGCGCGACGCCGATCGCGAATGCCCCCGCGATCCCGATCGCGGAGACCTCGAGCGTCTTGACGAGCCCGTGCGCCAGCTCGCTGCGCTGCTCCCAGATGAACGACCAGTCGAAGGCGGCGAGAACGCTCATGGCGAGAGGCGCCCGGAGCGGCCGCGTCAGGCGCGGCCGCTCCAGTACCTATCCGACTCGGTTAGGAGACGGTGCAGTCGGTCGCAGCGTCTCGGTCCTCCGGGTAGCGGAAGGCCTTGCCGGGCCTCGGGACGTTCCCCGCGAAGTCGTCGACGAGGCTCTTCGGAGCGTTCTTGCGCAGGATCGGCAGGAACAGGTCCCTCGCCTGCATGCGTCGCAGGGCGAAGTCGACCCACTTCTTCGTGACCGTGTCGCCCTTGCGGATCCCGATTCCCCACGGGATCGCGAGGAACTTGTCCTTCAGGATCTTCAGGTCGCGGTCGGTCGTGACGGCCCCGAGCAGGAACGCGTCGTCGAACATGAACGTGTCGGCGCGCCCGTCCTTCACGGCCAGCAGGGCAGAGCTCGGGGTGTCGACCTCGAGCAGCTTGCTGCCGGGCAGGCAGAGCTTCGTCCACGGCCCGTAGAGCGCCCCGCGGGTGCTGATCACCGTCTTGTCCTTCAGGTCGCGGGTCGACGCCACGCTCGAGTCCTTCTTCACGAGCAGCCGCCCGGTCGCCGAGTAGTAGGGCACCGAGAAGTCGATCACCTCGGTGCGCGCCTTCGTCCAGGTGAGCGTCGAGATGATCATGTCGACCCGTTTCGACTGCAGGGTCGGGATGCGGCTCGGTGTCGTCACGCAGACGAGCGTGAGGCGGTTCGCCTTCCCGAACGCGAACTGCGTGAACTGGCGTGCGACCTCGACGTCGTAGCCGGCGTTTCTGCCCTGTACGTCGATGAACCCGAAGGGCGGGAAGTCGCACTTCACACCGATCACCCAGCGGTTCCTGCTCTTGACGTCCGCCGGCAGCGCCGGGAACTTGACTGGCTTCGGCGTGGCCGCGGGGCCAGCTGTGCCCGAGCCTCCGACCGTGGCCGCGATCCCCCAGGTGGCGAGCACCGCGGCGCCGAGCACCCCGAGCACCGTGATTAGTCCTAGTCGTTTCATGCGCCCCCTCCTCTTACTTCGATGGCTACCTCGTCGATGTCTAGATCCTCGAGCGAGTCTCCGAGCTGCAGCGTACGGCGCAGGAAGCGCCGCGTGCGGTCCTCTTGCGGCTGGTCGAGCACGTCGACGGGGCGGCCCTGCTCCACGATCCGCCCCTCGTCCATGAAGATCACCCGGTCGCCGACCTCGCGCGCGAACTGCATCTCGTGCGTGACGACGAGCATCGTCATCCCCTCCCGGGCCAGATCCCGCATCACGATCAGCACCTCGCCGACGAGCTCGGGGTCGAGCGCCGAGGTCACCTCGTCGAAGAGCATCACGTGCGGCTCCATCATCAGCGCGCGGGCGATCGCCACCCGCTGCTGTTGCCCCCCCGAGAGCTGGTGCGGGTGCTGGCCGGCCTTCTCGGTCAGGCCGACGCGGCCGAGCAGCTCGAGCCCGCGGGCCTCGGCCTGCGCACGCGGCATCCTGCGGATCCGGCGCGCCGCGATCGTCAGGTTGTCGATCACCTTCAGGTGGGGGAACAGGTTGAACTGCTGAAAGACCATGCCGATGCGCTGACGTACCGCGGAGACGTCGGTGCCTTTGCGGGTGATCTCCTCGCCCTCGAAGAAGATCCGCCCGCTGTCCAGGGGCTCGAGCAGGTTGATGCACCGCAGCAGCGTGCTCTTGCCGCTTCCGCTCGGGCCGATCACGACGAGCACGTCGCCCGCGGCGACCTCGAGGTCGATCCCGTCGAGGACGAGGTTGTCGCCGAAGCTCTTGCGAAGCGCCTCGGTGCGGACGACGCCGCCGCTGACGTTCGGTTCCGGGCTCCCCGCCCGGGCGGTATCGATCGGTTCTACGGCGCTGATCCCGTGATCCAAGCAGGACTTGGTGGACGGCGCAAACCGATCGAGGCACCTCGCGGGGCGAGGCTCTCAGCCCGCGGTCGGCTCGACGACGTACACGTGGACGCCGAGCGGGCCGAACGTGTCCGTGAAGGAGCCCTCGAGCGAGGTCACCCGGCGGCCT
>Ga0136614_10000918_pt1 | contig 16265 bp, 16 predicted proteins | sample AntDrymUQ2792106_2_FD_106643 | JGI IMG/M metagenome (GOLD analysis project Ga0136614, IMG submission 106643) | Polar desert sand microbial communities from Dry Valleys, Antarctica - metaG UQ279 (21.06) | ecosystem: Environmental > Terrestrial > Soil > Desert | place: Antarctica: Dry Valley... | reverse complement strand
TCAGGCTGACCGACAGCGCCGGCAGCGCGGTGTCCGCCACCGTCACCTACGACGCAGCGACCAGCGCGGTCAGGCTCGACCCTGCCGCAGATCTGACCGGCTCCGGCACCTACACCGCCACCATCGCGGGCGGTGCCACCGGCGTGCAGGACACCGCCGGCAACCCGCTGACCACCGACAAGACATGGTCCTTCACGACGGCCGCCAGCACGGAGGTCCTTCTGCAGGACGGGTTCGAGAGCGGTGGGCTCAGCGCCTGGACAGTGCGCACTGGAGCTGACGGGACTGCGAGCGTCCAGAGCGACGTCGTCAAGGAGGGCGGATTCGCCGTTCGCCTGAGCGCCACGTCCAGCACCGGCTCCAGAAGCTACCTACGCCACACGTTCTCCACGGGGCTACAGGAGCTCACCCTCGTGCAGGACGTCCAGGTGGCCGCTGAGGGCAGCAGCGGTGGCAACGTGCCCCTGCTGCGCCTGTTCGATGACGGCGGGACGCGGGTGCTGAGTCTCCACCGGCAGAACGCCTCCGGCGACAAGGTGTATGTCAGCTACGGAGGGACGGCATACCTCACCAGCGGGCGGCTGCCACTCGGGAGCTGGACGAGGGTCGAGGTGCACGTCAAGCTGAACGGCAGCGGCAGCAGTCGAGTAGAAGTCCTCATCAACGGACAAGCGGTCCACAGCAGCACGATTGCCACAGTGGCAACGGCCCTGCGCACCATGCAGATCGGCAATGAGACGGCCAAGCAGCCCTTCGTCCTCTACGCCGACAACGTCATGGTCTCACGCCCCGTGGCATAGCACCGGCGACCCCGGTTGCGCGAAAGAGTCGCTAGGCCTTTCTGTGCGCGCTCTGAGCCCCGCGAGGCCCGAGCATCAGCCGAGAGGAGCTGCCATTGACCCGGCTCGGCTCCAGGGCATTGCCCATAGTGGTGAAGTCGCCCGCGAGGTGGGGGTAACCGAGCGGACGTTGCGACGGTGGCGCCCAGCCGGCGTTCGTCGACGCGGTTCGGTTGGCCGCCCGCGACGAACACCGAGACGCAACGGCCGGACTGCTCGCGGCGCGCTAAGCACCATTCCTCTGGGCGCGACAAGCCAAGTACGAGATTCGAACCACTCGACCACTCAGAGTGACATTGACTATTCGACCAATAGGTGACACTATCCAGCTAAAACGGGGGAAAATTTCTTGGAAGTGGTGCGTAAACATGTTCGGCGAGAGAACCCCTGACCCGACCGGCGAGAGAACCCATGACCCGACGTCGCTCGGCAAGGCGACGAACCGCCGAAGTGGAAGTCATGGGCGTCGAAAAAGGGATAATCAGCTTCCCCCCGAGATGAATGATGGGCTGAGTCTGAGTCTCACAGCGAGCAAGTATCTGGATTCGCCGAGCCAAACGTTGCCGGTACCCTCGGGCGAGTGTGCGGAAGGGCAGGTGGGCGACATCGTTTTGCCGGGTCAAAGCCGGCCTACGGTGAGTCTTGTCGTGCCCGCGATGAACGAATCTGAGAACATACCTTGGGTTTTTGGACGCATACCTGACTCGGTCGATGAAGTCATTCTGATTGACGGTTACTCCACTGATGACACAATCGGCGTCGCCTTGCGGATTCGCCCCGACACTCGTGTGGTGCGCCAGCTTGGCCGGGGGAAAGGGTGTGCCCTGCGTGCTGGATTCACTGCAGCCAAAGGTGACTATATTGTTATGATTGATGCAGATGGGAGCATGGATCCAGCAGAGGTCGGATTGTTCGTCCAGGCTCTGGAAGATGGCTATGACTTTGTCAAAGGCTCAAGGTACTTGCCGGGGGGTGGCTCCGACGACCTGACAAGGTTAAGGAACTTCGGCAACTATGCACTGAAGACGTCGGTGAATATGTTGTTTTTGGTTCCGTTCACGGACTTGTGTTACGGCTACGTAGCCTTCCGACGTACCTGCCTTGAGCCGCTTGGACTGACGTCTCATGGGTTTGAGATCGAAACGGAAATGGCTATACACGCGGTCAAGGCCAACCTGAAGATTGCCGAAGTCCCGAGTAAGGAGTCGCTACGACGTAGTGGGCTCTCGAACTTGAGCACCTTTCGAGACGGGAAGCGAGTGCTCCGGACACTCGTCCGAGAACGCATGTCCCGTCGGATGCGGCCCGTTGTAGATTGGCTTCAGTTCCCAGAACACCCCGTGTCAACTGTATCGTCGCTCAACTATGGGCGGACTGACGGCGTGGACGGTACATCCATCGATCGAGCAGGAGAGAAGCACACCACCGTCACCGTGCTCGCTGAGCAAGAAAGCATCACACCGGTGGGAGGCATGAGCGCTAGTGGAGCGCCTGCTGCTGATTTACTTGTCCGAAGACCGTTTGTATCGTCACGAGTAAAAGTAGTAGGGTGATAAGGCGCGTCCGTCGGGGAAACGATGGGGCGTGCACGACCCAAACTCGTAACGCCGGCGATCGCCTCCAGCAAGTCCCGTATGTGCCAAGCATCATGCAAGCAGCATCTCGTGCTTGGAAGCGGCGGCCCCAAATTGAAACCAGGCGTCGAAACAGAGGAGCGGGCAGTCGGATGTCTCTTGCGGCGAGGCAGCACCACAGGCAGCGTTGAGCCTTCGCAGCCGTCGAATCGATGAGGATGCTTAACAAGGTGGACGTGCGAGTTGCACGGGTTGTGCGGACAACCAAGCCCTGGGGTCACGAAGACCTGTTCGCCATAGTAGAGGGCCAGTATGTCGGCAAGATTTTATTTGTACGCTCTGGCGAGTCGCTCTCGCTACAGTTCCACCACTACAAGGACGAAACCATTGCCGTCCAGTCCGGGCGGATCCTCCTGGAAGTTGGCTCGTCAGCGGAGAAGCTGAAACGGTATGAGCTAACACGCAGCCAGTCAGTTCGAATACCCCCCGGCACCCTACACCGGATCACGGCCCTAGAGGATGCAGAAATCCTGGAGGCCTCAAGCGCGACGATAGGTTGGCGCGAAGACGTCGTCCGGCTCGAGGATCGCTACAAACGCCAAGGAACGACTGACCCGTGACGTGGGTGCCTGCCATGGGCGTCACGGATGTGTGAGGGAACCCGTCGCGTCTCCAACCGGTATCCTTATCAGCGCGGGGATGACCGCGGCGTGAATCGCGCTGGCGAACAGCGTGGGCGTCTCAACCGGAGCCGTATGGAGGTACGCGAATGCTCGCCGTAAACGACGGGCCCTCGGGCGACGGCACCAACAGCGTCGATCGGCCCACGAGTTCCTGGTTGAAGTTCAATATTCACGATCGCTTGGGCATGCGCGTAGATCGTCTAGCTCCCACGGCGTCTCTGCTCGACGACATGTTCCAGTGTTTCCGCACCGAAGAACCGGTACCTGACCATCTCACCATCACAGAGGCCTTCGAAACGGTTGCCTCCCCCTCCTTTCTTGAAAACGACTACATCTACAGTGACAATTCGCTCGAGATCAGCGCGGCGAAAACGCAGGTTGTTAGCGACGGCGACCGATTCCGACTGCACGGATCGGGGGAGCTGCTCACCAGTACTCTCCCTTTGATCGACAGGCTACTCGTGCAACGCGGTGTCGGCATGATTCACGCCGCCACTGTCAGTTACGGGAATTACGGCATCGCTTTGCCGGCCGCCGGAGGTACAGGAAAGACCAGCACAATCGCCAAGCTGATGAAAGAGCCAGCGTTTGCGTTTATGGGCGATGATTGGGCATTTCTAAGCGATTGTGGCCAACTTCTGGGCTTCGCGAAGCCGATGTTTATAAAGCCGCACCATCGCCCAATTTTCCCTCATTTATTTCAGGGCGCCCGCAAGCCAATGGTTCCGGTATCGTTGTCGCGGCCGGTGGGCAAGCTGACCACTATCGTCCATCCGTACGTTAGCCGTTACCCGCGGTTGGCTCGCGTCTCCAGACGCTGGTCACCTGAGCATCGAATGGTGCACCCAAGCCTGGCCCTGCCGAATGCCGAAGTGCGACAATCAGCGATGTTGGCGCTCTCCGTCTATTTTGAGCGCTTCGGCGGAAACCAGCTTCAGCTTGAGGAGCGTGACGCGAACTGGATGCTCGCTCGCATGATGGGAAACTTCCATGTCGAGATGCCGCACCACTCGCAGGAAATGGTAGCCGCGGTTGGAGCCGTCGGAATGGTTCCTCTGCACAGAACTTTTGGTGAGAAGGCCGAGGTAATTCAGGCGGCCCTGGGCAACAAGCCCGCTTACGTCTTGCGCGTGCCACGCAGCATGCCTCCCGATGAGACTTCGGACGAAATAGTTCGAAGTGTTTCGGGATTATTGAAGGATTTAGGACTAACCGACCAAGTCAACCCATCGGGTGGCAGACTTTCGTGACTACTGGTAGAACGCCAGGCCCGAGGGAATTTGCGCTGGGGAGCCACGGGGATATCGACGATGTCACAGTCGTGATTCCAGTGCGAAATGCGGCCTCTCTACTGGACGAGTGCTTGGCCGCCGTGCAAAACCAGGGCGCGCGAGAGGTTATCGTGGTTGACGGAATGTCCTCTGACCGCACTCTCGAAATCGCTCGTCAGTATCAGACAACAATCCTGTCCGATGAAGGCCGCGGCCTACCAGAAGCTCGGACGCTCGGCGTCACAAGAGCCTCCACACATTGGGTGGCGCTGATTGACGCCGACGTAATACTGCCCCGAGGCGCTCTCGAGTGTCTCTTGACCGAGTGTCTTGAGGACGGATATGACGCGCTGCAAGCGGGCCTCCTCAGCACCGCCGGTCCAGGCTACTGGGGTCAAGCGCTAGTTGCACACCACAGGTCCGGTCGCAGCAAGAACTGGTTCGGTGTAGTGGCGACTATGGTCGATCGCCAAACGCTGCTGCGTCACGGCTTCGATTCCCGCTTCCTGTCGGGCGAAGACATCGAACTACGCTGGCGGCTTCAACGAGCCGGTGTCCGGATCGGCGTTTCAAAAAGAACAGTCGTTGAACACCGCTTCGCTGGAGATGACTTCGGCTTTGCGTGCGACCAATTTCTCGCGGACGGGCGCGGCCTCGCCCGACTCGTCCACAAGCGCGGTCTACATGCGGCATGGCTCATCGGCTTACCCTTGGCGGCCTGCCTCCGTGGCGTCATCATAAGCCTGGTGAGAGGCGAGCCCAAATGGATTCCTTATTACTTTGCCTATATGGTGGGGAATTTCGTTGGAATGCTCCCAGAGTTGCGCCACCTATAGTAATGTCTGAACACAGCACCCCACCCGAACTTGCTGGCCCGAAAGCGGGCCGGAAGTCCATGACGACGAGCGCCACCGGTCTGATAGTTGGGAAACTGGCCCAGATGGGCCTCGGGTTCTTGTTCTGGATTGCTGCCGCACGACTGGCGAGCAGCGACGACGTTGGATTGGCAGCAGGTGTTGTTTCAGCCATTATGCTATGCACCCAGATGTCGGTCCTAGGAGCCGGTGCCGCCTTCATACTTCTCTATCCGCGCTGCGAACGACCCTCCGATCTGCTCGACACAGCTGTAGCCCTAGTGATCGTGACCGCATTCGTCGTCAGTGGCGCCGCACTAATCTGTATGAGATTCTTTCTCGAAGCATTCTCGAACTCGGCGAGTCACATTTCCTTCTTTGCGATTTTCACGGCTGTCGCAGTTCTCGGCACAATCACGCTGTTATTCGACCAGGTAGCAATGGCTATAGGTCGAGGAGACCAAATATTCGTACGATACGCTGCGGCGGGTATGACATCCATCATCGTGTTAGCAATACTCGAAGTGGTTGGCATTGACTCGGTCGGCCAGCACTTGTTCTATGTTTGGGCCGCGGGTGGTGTGACCGCACTCGGCTACGGCCTCATCCAGCTACGACGCACCTTGGCCTACCGCTGCAGGCCTAGGTGGCACGGGCTGGCAGTTCGGGACCTGTTACGGCTTGGCCTGCCGAACCACCTCCTGACTCTGGCCCAACGCACACCCGGCCTACTTCTACCCGTTATGGTGGCGAACCTGCTATCACTGACCGACAATGCGCACTGGTACATTATCTGGATGATGGCGTGGGCGGTCTACATCGCGCCCATTTCAGTGGGTATCAGTCTTTTCGCTGAGGCGGCCCGCCGCCCCGGGGCCGCCGCATCCGCTACGAAGAAGGCGATCGCTTGGTCATTAGTTCTGGGCGGTGCCGGCGCCGGAGTGATGGCACTGTTAGCCAGCCCACTATTGTCATTACTTGGAGCCGGCTACTCGAATGCTGGCGCTGTACCCCTCCGTATCTTGCTGATCGCGGTAATTCCTATAACAATGGTAGAAGCGTACTTCGCTACCTGTCGTGCTAAAGGGCTCAGGCTGGAACCTATTACGACTGCTATTATAATGGCGATCGTCGCATGCACCTTGATGCCTTATGTCGGCACACGTCATGGGTCAGTGAGTGGCCTCGGTGGTATGGCGCTTGCATGGGTGGCCGTCCAATGTGTCGGCGGACTCTGGGCTGCTTTGCGACTGCGCCGCATTGCGGGTAAGGCGGCGATGACACTTACTGTGCAACCTCACCCGCGGCCATGAAGCCGGCCGGCTCACAGAGGACTGACACGGCCAGTTCCCCCACGGCCGATCCAGCACAGGTTGCCAACGGCGCCGACCAAGCGGCCGGCGGTCGCTGGGTGTTTGCGTGCGTCCTGCTGCTTGTCTGCGTTCTAACGGCTTGCATATCGGTGCTGCGGGAAATAGACGCCAGCTCGATGACAAATGTAGGACTCGTCAGTGTCTTGCCCCCTCTCTACTGGACAGCGGTCGGCGCACTAATCTGTAGTTTCGCCACCTGCCTCATCCAGCCGACCACGGCGGGCTGGCTTCTAGCCGCCCACGTCGTGGTCTTCATTATCGTGGTGTACGGCTCCACAAGCGTCATCTCCGACATCCCCCGTGGGGCAATTAGCTGGCGACACGCAGGCATCACCGACAGCTTGATAGCAAGCGGGCGTCCCGATCCCCAGGTGGACGCCTACTTCAACTGGCCAGGATTTTTTATGCTGGCTGCCTTCGTCACCAAGGCCGCCGACCTCTCCAGCCCTCTCGCGCTGACCCTGCTCGCGCCACTTGTGGCGAACCTGCTACTGGTCGGTCCATTGATGATGATCTTTCGAGCGCTGACAGCGAACGAACGTCGCTGCTGGCTCGCGACATGGCTGTTCTTCTGCGCAAACTGGGTGAACCAGGACTACTTCGCACCACAAAGCTACGACCTGCTGTTGTACCTGGTAGTTCTGGCGATGGTCCTGACGTGGTACCAGTCGAAACCAATCAGCGCGCGAGGACGGTCACCCGGCTTGGTGATCTGCGTTGTTCTCATCTCGGTGGCCACGATCCCCGCTCACCAGCTTACGCCCTTTGCGTTGCTCTTCGTGATTACCGGGCTGGTTATCGCTCGCAGGTGCAGCCTGCGGCTACTCCCGATGATCTTGGCCGTCGGTGTCGCTGGCTGGTTGCTCTTCGCCGCGAAAACTTACGTCGCTGGGCACATAACCGAGCTCACTGCTGGAATAGGGGATATCTCGGCGGCAGGCTCGGCGAACTTCTCGGACAGACTCGAAGGCTCAGCTGGTCACCTGATTGTCGTTCGGTTTGGTATCTTTTTAAGTTTCTACCTCTGGTTACTGGCCGCTGTTGGCTTTCTGCGTGGCTATTTATCCGGCAAGCGAGACATCGCGGCATACGTACTAGCCGGCACGCCATTTTTGCTACTGCCGTTGCAGCCTTACGGTGGAGAACTGCTGCTGCGCGTATTCATGTTCACACTTCCCTTCATGGCCTACGGTGTCGCGAGTCTATTGTTACCCTCGGATCAGCCCCTTCGCGGGAATCGCAGGATCATCCCAACGATTACCACGGTCGCAACGTCTACGTTACTCGTAGCTTGCCTTATCGTAGCGCGTTTCGGCAATGACAGGATATATCAGTTCAGCGAAGCCGAGGTGACAGCGGTTGCGCGAATGTACGACTTAGCGCCTGCGTCCTCGCTTCTCGTCGCCGCAGCAGATAGTGTGCCATGGAAATATCAAGAATATACTGCGCACGACTATGAGACCCTAACGGCTCTCTGGGCTGACGGCAGGCGGGCGGAACAGATAGGTAGTTATCTGACAGCGGAGGCGTCTGATCGGGAGGTGTTTGTCTTGATCACTCGCACAGCGAATGTATCCGTGCGGCTTCTGGGGAGTGCTCCCGCTACCCTTCCCAAGCGTGTGGAGTCAGCCTTGACCGCGATCCCTGGTTGGTCGGCGGTGTATCGGAACAGTGATGCTACACTTTACTACTATACGCCGGAAGTCGACAGATGAAGATCGTCTTCGGATCGCGCTGGTGGGCTTTCGCCGGATTAGGTCTTACTCTCATGGCAGTGATTCTCACAGCGCTCTCGGTTGACAACATCCTTCGGTCTCTAACAGTGCTCATCTGGGTCACCGCGTGTCCGGGTACTGCGTTAGCAAGAAGACTGGGGAAATTGGACGGACTGGTCCTTATCGTCGTGGGGGTCGCCTTGAGCCTCGTTATGGCTCAGAGCATCACGGCCGCCCTTATGTACCTTCACGTGTATTCATGGCAAGTTGTCTTCGCTGCCCTCGCCACGGTGACGTTGGCATGTATTGTTCCCGATCTGCGTCCGACGGGTCCGGATGGTGAACTGCATGGTATTTGAGGCTTCGCTTAACTTCGATCCGCAGCAGGAGCAAGTCGTTATTACGGTGGGTGTAGTTCTTTGCGCAGTTGTCTTGGTGCTGCTGACTCGACGTCAGATTGCCGCTGTCGCGCCAGGCGAGCGGTGGGAATCTTCACGCGGGCGAGTGTTGGCTTCCGTCCTGCTAGCCGCCTACTGGACAGTTGTCGGGGCTCAACTCTGGATCATAGTGCGATGACGGAAGGGAGTTCTGTCAGGGGGGAGGCTTTTGTCTTTCTGAGTGACTCGCATTTCACCGTACGGGACGAGCCATGGGCGACTGGTGTGACGTCATCAGATGGGCCAGCTCATGCTCACGAGTTCCGGCTGTTCCTCGAGCATCTGAGTGCCCGCCGGCCGGAGGATCGGCCGCAAAGCGTCGTTCTGCTCGGTGACTGGCTTGACTTCTCGGATATTGCCGAGAGAGCCGCTGTGCGCGGCATCTGGTCGGGCGTTGACGGGGGCACTCGTGCCAGCGAGACGTTGCAGTGGATAACGGAGGCCAACCGTGCCGTGTTTGAAGGGCTCAAGCACTGTCTCGGTGCTGGGATCTCGGTAGAGGTGGTCGTCGGCAACCACGACATGGATCTCGCTCGACAAGGGGTACAGGAGCAGCTGCGAGCGCAAGTGAATCCTCGCGTACTCGGCGCTGCCAGTCTCAACTTCCACGCCTGGCTGTTTCATGTACCGGGACTCGTTTACGCGGAACACGGACATCAACATCAAGTCATCAACCATATTCCGATGATGCTGCACCCCTATGAGTCGGGTGGAGCTCAACGAATGTACCGAACTCTGTCAACTGTGCTGGGCGAGTATCGACATCGTCGACGCGATGCGGAGGACTTGGATTGGGTACGGGTCGTTCTGGAGAATGCGGGATGTCTATATCAACTCTGCACGGGTACTTTCGATCAGGTGAATTCGCGCCGCCGTGAAGAGATAGCCAGATACCAACAGCAGTGCTTACCACAGTACGCCCGGGCGATGGGTCTCGACCCACAGGCAGTGCAGGACATCGACACGATGTCCCGCTTTCGGGTCGGCGCTCTCATCGCAGCCGCCTCCCGGCAGGTAGGAAACCGTCTATTTGGCACCTCCGCCGATTACCTGGCCGAGGCCGGACGGAGGATCGACCGACTACTGCGGGCCGCCGACTGCTCGGTCCCTTTTTACATCTTCGGTCACTCACATCAGGCGAGCCGACGTCCTCTAGCCACGTCAGCCGATGCCAGCCACTACATCAACACGGGAACGTGGTCGCCCTACACTCGAGGACCTCACCCCCGGGCCGAAGGGACGCGGATGGAATTGACCTACGTCGTCGTGCGCCGATCTGCAGCGAGTGGGTCTTCCGCTGACTTGTGTCGCTGGTCGTAATGGGCTGTGAAATCGCAGCCTCTCGCTGATGCGGTCGAACGACTAAGTGAATTGGCTCGCGAGAGTAGGTACCGACTGTCTCTGCCACGGAAGTCATCGAAGATCCGGCGAAGCCCTATCCCCAGCTGATCGAGTTTAGCGGCTCTTCGCGGTTCCGCGTGAAGTTGGTCGGGGCGTCGTGAACGGGTAGCGGCTCGTGGGCCTGCGGGGATGGGTGTTGTCGAGACACCACCCACAGCGAGGACCACGAGCCGTGAGCGAGCCCACGGGCCCGCAGCGTGATGCTGCGAGCGTCATCTTCAACCTGTCCGAGTACCGGGTGGTCGACGCTGTCGATGAGCCCGGCGGAGCACGGTCGGTGACGGTGGAGTCGACGACTGCGCCGGGTTGCCCTGGCTGCGGGGTGGTCGCGTCCCGGCGTCATTCGGGGCGGTTGCAGCGGGTCCGTGACGTAGAATTGCCACCCGTCCCGATCGACGTTGTGTCGCAAGCTCAACCGCTCATCACCCTGGCGAGCCAGCGCCGCGTAGCACGCGGCGACCGAAGGCGGACAACTGCGATGTGCCGATTCTCTGGTCGGGCCAACATCTTTGGGTATTCATGTCGCTGACCCTTGTGCGAGTGAAGGGCCTTTAGTACTGACTTCGCGCCCGTAATAAACTGTCTCGCAAATACACCGTCACTCAGCTCTGCAGTTTCCGCCTTCAGCACCGACGTGCGCCGTAGAGCCCGCTTTCCCAGCCTCCAGATTGACACCACAAAGGGATAATCGAGCCAAATAATGGTGTCCGCGCGTGGCCAAACTAGATCCCGCACAGCGCTCTTGTTTCCGTCGGCAACCCAACGGTCTCCTGCGACCGCAGCACGCGTACGCTCACGCAACAGGGCCAAGGGAGCGGTGCTGAAACCTGGCCCAAAGTACAACTCGTCAAGTTCCACATGCGGTGCATTCGTAGCTGCACTGAGTTGTCCCGCCAGTGTCGTCTTACCCGACCCTGTTCTGCCTAGAATCAACACTCGGCTGCGACCCTGAAGAGTGAGGTTCGGGTCACGTCGAGACCATGGCGTTCCGAATTGGCCGGCGAGCGTGCACGTCTGGTCATGGACGGCAACTTGATCAACCTCACTTTGAGTCCTAATGGTTTTGCGCTTCCCCAGAATCATCGCGCCCTCCTACTCGGGGCAACTCTACTGCGACCAGGGACACAGTACCAACAGTGTCTATGGATCCGCCCGAGCACAAATAGATGAGAACTGTCTCAGTCCAGAAGTCCCATCAGTGCATAACCGGACTTGCATCTAAGACGACGGCAACTGTGGTGAACTAAGAAAGGGACACCAAAACCCCTGCTACACCTAGCTGGACTTTCTTTCGGTGCAGCCCATGGGCGGCACGACGGCGTATTCCTGGCCTCACAGAAGTCCCCTAAGCATTTCATGCACCGTCTGCACATCGGAACTCATGACTGCGTTGTCACGTTCAGTTTCATGCACTGGACCGTGCCTATGCCTGAACCATTTCAGTTCGCTCTCGGCCGCTGAGCCGACGAACTGTGGAGCCCCATAGGTAACCAGAGCCCGTGCACGCCACTGCCGTGACAATGGCCGTGGCTCTCCCTATCTGCAGGGCGATTAACTCCCGCCACAGCGCCGACGGCAACGTATGGCGTAGATAAGCTCGTTCGGCCGCTAAGGCATCCGTTCGCCCGACCAGTTGCGCGACACGGGCCTTCGACTCTCCCTCAGCGAAACATCGCCGCCACAGGTAGCGCCGGGCAACACGGTCTACGGAAACACGATGATGCACAATGGCCTCGGGTTCATAAATGACCACTGCCGACGGGTCTCGTCGTTGCAGGCGTATGCATATTTCTGTCTCTTCACACCCGCGAGGTACCGACCCTACCCGCCCGACTTCCTCTGAGAATCCCCCAACCAACTCAAAGACTCCACGCCGCATTGCCATAGCTGCGCCGATGGGGTTCCGAACACGGGCCATTTCGGTAGGGAGTCCAGCATAACTACATCCCACAACCCAGTCGAGCTCTTTCGGGAGCCAGCTCGGACGTTTCTCAGGCCATCGGGGATGGGCGGCGCCGCCTACGACCATGACCCTCTTCTCAACGAACGGGCCAAGCATTTTACTCACCCAATCGGCGTTAGGCCTAGCGTCATCATCTAAGAATAACAAGATATCACCGCTTGTGTTCTCAACCCCGGTATTACGTGCGCCGGACAGTCCTCGAGCATGATCATTACCTATAAGGCGGATGCCAGGCACCGCCTCCGCAAGACGCGCTTGCAGACGAACGTTGTGGTCGACGACAACCAAAACGTCATTTGCGGGGTGGCTCTGACGTCGCAATCCCTCACATGCGGCGAGGATATCACTGAATCGGCGCTCTGTGTGGACACAGACAATCACGCTCGTCGTTGATTTATGAGTCACACGCGCCCAACCAAGTAACCTGAAAGACCAAGTTGTCTGCGAAGCGTTCAGGTCGGTAATATTTGCCAGCTAGACCGCCGTTATGCCTGGGCCATCGCGAGACTAGCGGCACTGCCAGGCGTGAAGGCATTTGCATGGGACGAATCAACATACCTATCTGACACTCCGATCACATGAGGCCGCAAACCCACCTAGTTGTGCGTTTGACCGTTCCGCTAATACTTTCTCATACTCACCATGGCCATCGCTAGGTGACGACTGTGCGGTTGGCTCAAGTCACGCGTCAGGCGGGGGCCGCTCCCCTGTCCTCAACCGTGACGTCCGTCACATTACGATCTGAGCCATCATGACACCGCCAGCCGGCGTCAGAAAGTTACGACTGCTGGTGACGAATTCTGCTTCAGGCTTACGGGTTCGACCGCAGCCGCAGCTTGCTGCAGGTGGCTGACCCGCCACCCTGGCCGCAGTCGCAACGGCGTGCGGCTACGCCGACCAGGCGCACCTTGCGCGGCGCCAGGCGCCGTCGACGGTGAACGCATGCCTGGGGTGATGCCGAGGATGCCCCGGTGGTTAGCCAGCGGAGAGCCGACGGAGGCGGGAGCGACCTGGTGCCCCAGGCGAGTCCGTTGGCGCCGGCTCCGCCGTAGCGTTGCCGGGCCGGGTCCTGGCGTACGGGCCTCAGCAGCCCGGTGGCCCGGTCGACGCGTTCGGTGTCCAGGGTGCGTAGGGGGCTGTTGAAGAGCTTGCCGTCGACTCCGACGACGTCGTCGCGGGTGCACCCACCCCGCCGGGTTCCCGTCGGTCTGCCCGCTTCGGGTCCGCTTGCGGTCTAATGCTGCATGGTCGGGTGCCCCTCGTGTGGCAGTGCAGAGAATCTGGCCGGGCAACGGTTCTGCGATGAGTGCGGGGCGCCGCTTATGAGGACGTGCCCTGCCTGTGGCTCACAGGTTGGAGCCTGACCCGGTCTCGCGGACACGGGTGGTGTGGTGATCATGCTGCGGGTTCGGTGGTAGTGGGAAGGGCTTAGCGGTCGTGGTGGTGTTCGTAGGCGACCGGGGACAGGCCGCCGAGGCTGGTGTGCCGGCGCCGCGGGTTGTACCAGGCCTCGATCCACTCGAAGATCGCCGAACCCAGTTCGGCGCGGGACTCCCAGCGGCGGGTGTCGAGCAGCTCGCGTTGCAGGGTGGAGAAGAACGACTCGATCATCGCGTTGTCCACGCTGGACGCGACCCGGCCCATCGACCCGAGCAGCCCGGCCGTGCGGAGCCGGTGCCCGAACACCCACGAGGTGTACTGGGCGCCGCGGTCCGAATGCACCACGGTGCCGGGTGCCGGGCGGCGTCGCCAGGTCGCCATCTGCAGCGCATCGACGACCAGCTCGCTGCGCATGTGGTCGGCCATCGACCAGCCCACGACCTGGCGGGTGCAGACGTCCTCGACCACGGCCAGGTAGAGCGTGCCATCGCCGGTGCGGTGCTCGGTGATGTCGGTGCACCACAACCGGTCGGGCTGGCTGGCCCGGAACTGGCGTCGGACCAGGTCATCGTGGACTGCCGGCGCCGGCCGGCGGCGTCGTTTCTTGTCACGGTGGTCGATCCCGGCATCCCGACCTGGCGCATCAGCCGGGCGACCCGCTTGCGGCCGCACCGGAGCCCGAGGCCGAGCCGGAGCTCGGCGTGCACCCGCGGTGAGCCATACGAGCAGCGGGAGTCGGCGTGCACGGCGAGGATGGTGTTGGTCAGCCACGCGTCGGCCACGTCGCGATCCGACGGTGGGCGGTGTCGCCAGTCGTAGTAGCCCGACCGCGACACCGTCAGCACCCGGCAGGCCACCGCGACGTTGATCCTGTCGGCGGCGAGCTCACGGACCAGCCGGAACCCTATTTTGGGAGCACGTTCTCCCGAGCAAAGTAGGCCGACGCCCGCTTCAGGATCTCCAACTCCATCTCGAGAACCCGGTTGCGGCGGCGCAGCTTCGACCAGCTCCCGCTTCTCGGTGCTGGACAGTCCCTCCTTGTGGCCGTCGTCGAGGTCGGCCTGGTCCATTCAACGGCGCAGGCACGACTCGGAGATCCCGAGGTCCCTCGCGATCTGCGCGATCGGCTGCTCACGGCGGCGGGCCAGCACCACGGCACGGCGACGAAACTCAACAGGTTTGGCTGCCGGCATAGCGGACTCCTCTCCGAGACGATCATCGCCTCAGAACAGGTGTCCGTCGAAGCGGGTCAGGCTCCGTTTGTACTTGTTGACGATCTGGGCGGTGATCGTTCCGGTGCTGGTGATCGAAGGGACCGGCGTCGGCCGATCATTCGATCGAAGCCGCGAACTGGTGCGTGGGTACGGCTGGCACGTCCTCGCCACCATCGTGATCGTCTTCCTGCTGGGAGCAGTCGCCGGGATTGTCCTGGACCTCCTCCTCTCCGCAGTGCCTGATGAAGCCCGCAGGGTGGCCAGCGGCCTGGTTTCCGGCACTGTGTTCGCGCCCTTCTCCGCGCTTGTGGTGACGTTGGGGTACTACCGGCTCCTCGATGCGCACGCCTCGGCCCCTCAGCAGCAGGCCTGACCCGGACGACGAGACTCGACCACGAAGAGATCTACACAGGCACCGACCTGGGGGACACCAACTCCCGGCTGAGACACATGACAGCCTCCGCCCCGTCCGTGCGAGGAGGCGTTCGACGTCGCTGGGTCTCCACCGCCAGTGCCCGCCAGTGGTGCGGGTCGCGGGCGGCAGGGTGCCGTCGAAGTCGTGCGAGCCGCTCGTCGAGGTCGTCGCCAGCCGCGTGCCGCCCGTGGTCGAGCAGCGTCGCTGCGGCACGGACCCGCACGTGCGGTGTCGGATCGTCGAGCGCATCGAGCAGCACCCGAACGGCGCGCCGCTGCTAAGGGAAGTCTTACAGAGAGTTAGACTGGCAGCGTCACCAATAACCCCAGCAGCCAAAGAAGCGGCGGCGGCCATAGAGTTGCAGTGCAAGACTTGGCCACATGTCACGCCCGCATATCTATTCAGTCTCCGATTCGATCGGACCGTGCGCTGGTTCTGTCACCGTCGGCTGTGGTCCACTTGCGCTGACTGCTTCCTCACCTGCCGGAGCCACGCCGTCATGACCAGCGCGATCATCCTGGTCGGCGGTCAGGGGACGCGGCTGCGTCCGCTTACCGACACGACGCCGAAGTCGCTTCTCCAGCTTGGGGGGGTGCCGTTCGTGAGTCACCAGTTCGCCCGCTTGGCCGCGGCTGGGATCCGCGACGTGGTGCTGGCCACATGCTACCTCCCTGAGAAGTTCCATTCGGCGTTCGGGGACGGCGCAGGGGTGGGCATGGCGATCGCATACACCCACGAGAGGGAGCCCCTGGGCACTGGAGGAGCGATCCGCAACGCCGTCAGTGGCCTGCCCGACGACGATGACGTGGTGATCCTCAACGGCGACATCCTCTCCAGCTCCAGCATCGCGGCCCAGATCGCCCGACATCGGGAGGCCAGGGCGCGAGCCACCTTGCACATCGTCACGGTCGATGACCCGCGGCCGTACGGAACAGTGGAAGTCGACGCGAGCGGTCTGGTGACGGCCTTCGTCGAAAAGAGCGAGCAGCCGCCGGCCCGCACGATCAACGCTGGCTGCTACGTCTTCACCCGTGAAGCGATCTTGTCGATCCCAACGGGCAGGCCGGTGAGTGTGGAGCGGGAGACCCTGCCCGATCTGGTGGCCGACGGCGCTGTCGCTGCTTACCTCGAGGACGGCTACTGGCT
>Ga0136614_10000916_pt1 | contig 16270 bp, 11 predicted proteins | sample AntDrymUQ2792106_2_FD_106643 | JGI IMG/M metagenome (GOLD analysis project Ga0136614, IMG submission 106643) | Polar desert sand microbial communities from Dry Valleys, Antarctica - metaG UQ279 (21.06) | ecosystem: Environmental > Terrestrial > Soil > Desert | place: Antarctica: Dry Valley... | reverse complement strand
CGGGACCGAGGCCCAGGGCTTGAATAAGATTGGGGTTGGGATCACCGTCTATGGCGAGTACAGGTAACCCGCGGCGGGCGAGGATGCGCGTGAGGGTAGCGCTGATGGTAGTCTTGCCGGAACCGCCCTTGCCGCTAATTGCAATCTTCATTCATGCCCTCCGTGAACAAAAATATATCGATGAAAGCCGCAGATAGCTACGGTTCGCGTGTGTGGCGGCTATCATACGCTCAAGATCCTGCGACGCAAAGTACAATTTGTCTTTCGCCAGGTAACCTCTGGTCAGGTGCGTTTGTCGGTTAGACTATAACTACGGGCCGGTCCATGGAGGGAAAAGCAACCAATGAAAATCCTGGTAGCGGGCGTGGGAAACGTGCTTCGCGGTGATGACGGCTTCGGCGTCGCGGTTGCACAGGCGCTCTTTGAGAACAATACATTTGGTAGCGAAGTTACAGTTTTTGAGGCCGGCATCGCAGGTATCGCTTTGGTTCAGGAACTAATGACCGGTTATGACGTCCTGATTATCGCTGACACGATCCATCGCGGCGGTCTCCCCGGAACTATCTATGTAATCGAACCCAAGGTACCGGAACTGGATGAGAAGTTTTCAAATGAATTGCATCAATCCCTGGCGGACGCCCATTACAGCGACCCTTCAAAAGTGCTAATACTCGCAAAGGCTCTGGATGTTCTTCCTCCCCGGGTTTTTATGATCGGGTGCGAACCGGCAGGCTATGACGAACTGGGAGCGGACTTAAGCCCTGCTGTAAGACGGGCGGTACAGGTAGCCCTGGAAAGAATAGAATTCCTTATTGCAGATTTCTCGAGCCAGATCGAACAATCACCATAGCTAGCAGTCGCTTTGTGCTATGCAGCCCGCTCTTTTCATGGCTGCTATAAGGATTTCTTCAGCTGCCTGACCGGATCGTAAGTAACTATAGACTCATCGCGTTCGAGCAGCATTTCGATTTTGTGAACAGCGTCAAGCTCCACCAGAGCGTGCTTGACCTTCTCCGGTCAAGCCATTCAAACCGCGCCGCTCTTGCTTTTGCTGAAAACGTCGACGAATCCGAACCTTTTGCAGGATCTGATTCTCTGGGCCTGGCTGTAAGAAACTAATCATTGGAATTGATCAAGATTAAGACGAGCTGCAGCAATATCTGTCAAATCAACGACGGCGGCAGCATTAACGCCCATTGCGATGGCAATTGACTCTGCGATCTCATCCTTCGTCGCGCCTTCCTTTAGCGCCTTCTTAATATGCCCCTCAAGACAACCCTGACACTTTGCCACAAGGGATGCCGCGATAGCGATCAACTCTTGCGTCCTACGATCAAGGCGCGCATGTTGTGATGAGTAAGTCTCACGGTAGAACTCAAGGTAGATGCGCATCATGCGTGAATCTACCATCGAATATGAGGGGGGTTTCCTAGGTGTGGGCGATTCTACATCAGTGTCATCGAGTTGATCGTCCGTTTGCTGCTCAATAGTTTCTGATTTCATAACATCCCCTTCGAGTCCGTTCGTTCGCCAAAAACGTCACATTACCGACGTTACGCTCGATACGAAACCTCAATTCCTTTCTCTGCCTGTGTCATAAATGACTCTGTCTCGTTAACAGAGATTCATTCACCGGCTCCCGCATCATCATTATGCAGAAAGCAGCAATAAGGGTCGCGATTGCACTGAAGAGACCGACTGCGGTGTAGCCGTAAGCATCGTAGAGCTGGCCGCAGATGACTGCTGCCAGAGCGATACCCGCCTGCGATGCGGTGTTTCTCATGGCGACCAAAGCGCCGCGCGTTTTGTTTGAGACGAGTTCCGTCGCTAGCGCATGGAGAGGGCCCTGTCTAAATGCGAACGTGAAGCTCGCTGCCCCGAACAATACAAAGAGCCAGATACCGAATTCGAAATTCGGGATCGCAAGCAACATCGCAGCTAACAGCACCGTGCTGGCGATGGACAGCCTCCGTTTGCCGACCTTGTCAGACAGGTAAACCGCTGCGGTAGAGCCAAACAGCGCTGCCAGGCCGACGCCGATAAATACGAATCCGACCTCGCTTACTTTTAATGCAAACCCGTTCGGTTCCGCCAGCCATGAGCCGAGATATTGAATGAAGCCAACAAAGCCGAGCGACACGAAAGAAGCCGCAACGACGGCCGCAACTGTAGCTTTGTTGGTAAACAATGCGCCCGCCCTGGTGAATTGGTTCAATGTTCTCGGGGCCACCTCTCGCAGACTATCATCAGGGAGAAGGAATCTTATGAAAAAGATGACCGGTGCCGCGAGAAAGCCGAATCCGACAAAGGCCGCGCGCCAGCCAAACTTATCTGCGACCACTGCGCCGAGCGGAACCCCAACGGTAATAGCCGCGAAGTATCCGGTCTGTACTGCGCTCATTGCCGCTCCGCGTTTTTCATAAGAGAAGTAATCTCCAACATAAGCTATCGCGCAAGTCGAGAATATACCTGCGGCAAATCCGGTAGAGATGCGCAGAACTGAAAGCAAGCGAAGATTGGAAGTGAACCCGACAAGAAGAAGGGACAAAGTGAAAATGACAACGGCTATTTCCAAAAAGCGGCGCCTGCCATATCTATCCGAGAGGGGACCTATCAAAAGCGCAGCGGCTGCTGCTGCTACCGCGTAAACAGAGCCGATGAGCTTTCCCACCGCGCCTGTTGGGACCCCAAACTCTTTCGCCACGAGCGGCAGCAAGGGCGAGATCATCTGCGCGTCGCCGACGCCGAGAAAGAAGAGCAAGAAGAGCACTCCTATTACGGCTCGCGCACGCCGTCTTTCGCTTGGCTCGTTTGTCGCTTCAAAGCCTTGCCGTTCGGTGCCCACTCTTACGGTGCCGTCTTGTTCTGACTGAGCCAGCGCAGAGCCTCTGGGCGCGCTATTGAAGAAGGAACTGAGCCGAGCGTGTAGCCCGCTATCTCGTTCATCAACTTTGCAGCGCTCGCGCGATCGTTAAGTCCAGCATGTGCACGCGCCGTTAAAAGTTTGATAAATACGTCTTCAGTATTTGCCTGCTTGAGGTGTTCGAGCGCGCCCTTGAAGTCGCGCTTTTCGACCAGAATATAGCCGACCATGTAATGATAACTTTTCATGTAGGCGGGATTTGGGTTTCCCGCTTTTTGGAGCTCCAAACGAATCCATTCGGCATGCTCCATTGCGGCGTCGAACTCACCTAGCTTCGCCAATATTCGACCGCGCGCGTGGCGATAGCGGCCCTCCCAAAGCAGCTTATCGGTCTCAGAGTAATCGGGCGCGCGTCTGGATGCCTCGTAGCCCTTTCGGTAAGCATTCGCGGCTTCGATGAGCCGGCCCGCTTCAAGGTATGAACGCCCGAGCGCGTCCCATCCCGAAGAGATCATCACGTGCTCCTTCTCAGCTTCGGCAATGGCGATAGCATGCTCGTAGTATTTTGCCGCTTCATCAATTTCGCCTTGATGCACATACGTGAAGGCCGCGGCAAAGAGAAGCCCGGGACGATCCGCGCCCTTCGCGCGTTCCAGCCCTGCGCGGTAGTCCGCACGCGCGCCCGCAATGTCACCCGCAAAAAACTTTGCGTCGCCACGACGCCGATAGACATTGATATAATCAGGGTCGACCTTGAGAGCGCGCGTGTAATATTCAACCGCTTTATCAAACTGCTGCTTCTGTTGATAAGTATGCGCAAGCGCCTGATATGGTTCGGCCTCATCGGGAAGGAGCCGCGCGTAGGTTTCCCTGGCTTCGATGGCTTGAGCAAAGTCGCCACTCGTGATGTGAATTTGGCCGAGCAGGTTATAGATGGGCGCAAACTTCGGGTCGCTCGCAATCGCGCGCTTCAGTTCCGCAACCGCCTCATCACGTCTGTTAGTCGCGTTGTAAAGCACCGCCAGCCGCATGCGTAAGCGCGCTTCCGCCGGCAGAAGTTGCACCGCTTGCTCCATTTGCTCTGCAGCCTTCAAAAGTTGACTATCAACCTGGGCCTTCCAGCTTAAAATAAACAGCCGCTCTGGCTCGGTTACCTTCTTAGCCATCTCTGCAGCTTTCCTGATGTGAGGAACGGAATCTCCTGCCAGCCCGCGAAATAGATGCGCCATCGCGAAATTCGGATCGGCTTCAAGTGCTTGCTGGAAGAGCGCGGTGGCCTCTTTCGGGCGCGCACGATCATATTTCGCGATCCCTTGCTCGAAAAAGCTGCGAGCTTCTTTCGACTTCGTAGTGAAAGTCATTTTCGCGCTCCCGTCCGTCGCTAAAACTCGCAAGCCGTCAGCGCAGAACAAAACTAGAGAAAAGCATACGATAAGCTTAAATCGTAAACGTCGCATAGCATAAATCTCCATCTGGGTAGGTTGGGCAAAAGCTAACACGCTGGAGGCGGCATGTCCAGACTCAAAAAACTCTTGACCGATGACCGGAGAAAGGTCTATAAGGCCATTGCTTCGATTTTTAGAACTAACCTCGCTTCGCGGAGAAAGTGTTGTCGTGTAGCGCAAGCCTCCTTGTTTGTATTGCACGTTAGAAACAACTAATCCGGGGCAAGCTAACATGCTTGCCCTACTTGTTAGGAGGTTTCTTGGCGTCGCAACGACGGTATCTGTTTAGCGTGCAGCTTCGCCTCGTTGCAGTGCGGTGCCGGCTATGCCGCACCGTTAGCTGCTTCTAATTTTCTTTGTGGCTACGCCACCAATAGCGGCATGGCCGCACACGCTAAACACATACCAACGACATGAAAGAATGAAATTGATTGCATATCGAGATGGCAATCGGCAATCGGCACTTTTCGGTGGAGGAACAACAATGAAACGCATAATTACCAGTCTGTTTCTGGGTTTATTATTAGGATTGTCGTCCGCCTACTCGCAAGGGACGACGGCCACTTTGAGCGGTACGGTGTCGGATGAAGACGGGGCCGCCGTGCCTGATGCAATTGTCACCGTCCGCAACGATGGCATCCGCTGGCAACGCGAAACCACAACCAACAGCGCAGGAGACTTTACACTTTCCTTCTTGCCGCCCGGTCGCTACGCGGTCAAAGCCGCACGACAAGGGTTTCTGGCAACGGAAATAAAAGACATGGCTCTGGAAGTGGGCGCGCAATTATCGCTCAAGATTGCGCTCAAGCCCGCCGGACCAGCCGAATCAGTCACCGTCACCGCCGCGTCTGCGATAAACACAGCCCCGTCTGTCAGCACTCTGATTAACCGTCAGTTCGTCGAGAGTTTACCGATGAATGGTCGCAGCTTTCAATCGCTTATTATCTTGACGCCCGGCGTCGTGTTGACCAAAACGGGCTTCGGCGAACAGGGACAGTTCAGCGTTAACGGTCAGCGTAGTAACGCAAACTATTTCACTGTTGACGGCGTCAGCGCGAACATTCAAATCAGCGGCTCTGCGACGCTCAATCAAACGGCGGGCGGCTCTATTCCCGGCGGCAGTGCAGGCGGCGGCACTATCAGCCTCGTGTCGATAGACGCGCTGCAAGAGTTTCGCATTCAGACTTCGACTTACGCCCCTGAGTACGGACGCTCGCCCGGCGCGCAGGTCTCGATTGTCACGCGCTCCGGGACGAACGAGTTTCACGGGACGCTGTTTGAATACTTTCGCAACGACGCGCTGGACGCTAACGATTGGTTCAACAACTCGCTGGGGCTGGCAAAGCCCGCCACCCGGCAGAACAACTTCGGCGGTGTCTTCGGTGGGCCGGTGTTGTTGCCACGCTTTGGCGAAGGCGGCAAACAGCCTTGGTATGACGGTCACAACCGGACGTTCTTCTTCTTCTCTTACGAAGGCTTGCGCCTGCGCCAACCGCAGACGCGCATCACGGATGTTCCTACTGTCAGCGTTCGGCAAAGCGCGCTGCCGCAAGTGCGTCCCTATTTGAACGCTTATCCGCTTCCGAACGGCCCTGTCACAGACACAACGCGACAGTTTGCACGGTTCGCGGCGTCTTATTCCGACCCTTCATCGGCAAATGCTGCCAGCGTCCGATTAGACCACTTCGTAAACAGCAAGCTCACCATTAACGGCAGATACAACTACGCTCCGTCCGAATTGCAGACGCGCGCCATTGACAATACTTCGGTCAACGCCATCACCGTGCAAGCGTTCAAGACGGAGACCGCCACCGTCAGCGCAACGTGGCTGGCGAGTCCGCGCATCACCAACGAACTGCGCGTCAATTGGAGCCGGAATCAATCCGACTGGATTTCCCATCTGGACGGGTTTGGCGGCGCGGTTCCGCTGCCTGAATCGGCGTGGTTTCCGTCGTCCGTAGATGCGGCAGACTCTTTGATAGTTTTCGGCATCGGCGGCACCCAGTCTTCGTTTTACGTCGGTAAGAACGTCGCCAACAAACAACAGCAATTCAATCTGGTGAACGACCTTTCGTTCGCGGCGGGTTCGCATCAACTCAAGCTGGGAGTTGATTTCCGCCAGCTCTTACCGAGTTTGGGCATTCGCAGCTACGCGCAGTTTCTAAACTTCAACGGAGCGACCGGACTGGCTGCCGGCCGAACCCACGCAACCACGAACAGCAACCTTGAAACATGGGATCCGGCACCGCTGAAATTCAACAACTTTTCCCTCTACGCGCAAGACACTTGGCGCGCACGATCGCGCTTAACGCTGACTTACGGTTTGCGCTGGGAGGTCAACCCGCCGCCGACGCCCAGAGACGGCAAACAATTGTACGCAATTCGGGGCGTGGAAAATTTGGCAACGGCGACGGTCGCTCCCGGCCCGTTGTATAAAACGCAGTACGCCAACGTCGCGCCGCGCATCGGAGCGGCTTATGCTCTGTCGCAGCGTCCGGGCTGGGAATTGACGTTACGCGGCGGTGTCGGCGTTTTCTATGATATGGGCAATGGCCCTGCCGGAAACGTCGCCGGAAGTTTTCCGAATAGCGGGCGCGCGCCTTTTCTCAACCGGCTTTACCCGCTGAGTCCGAGCGATGCCGCGCCGCCCGTTCTGACAGGTAACTTGCCGGTTGGGGCGGCAGGTTTTCGCGGCTTCGATGCGGATTTGAAACTGCCCCGCGTCTATCAGTGGAACCTCGCCTTTGAACAGTCGCTCGGGTCGCAACAAACGCTCTCGGCTTCTTACATCGGCGCGGTCGGACGACGGCTGCTGCGCGTTGATTTCATCGCCTTGCCGTTGACGGTCAATCCGAACATCGGGGCTAATATCAACTTCACAAGAAACACCGCCTCATCCGACTATCACGCGCTCCAGGTACAGTTTCAACGCCGCCTTTCGCGCGGGCTGCAAGCGTTGGCTTCTTACTCTTGGTCACACTCGATTGACAACGGCTCAAGCGACGCTTCCAGCTTCGTGCGGGCAGATTTAGTGAACCCGCGCATTGACCGGGGCAATTCCGATTTCGACGTACGCCACGCTTTCACCACCGCCGTTACTTACAACATTCCCAAGCTGCGTTTCGGAAAGGTCGGTGAAGCCATCTTGCGCGACTGGGCGATTGACAACATTTTCGTTGCGCGTTCAGCCACGCCCTTGAATCTGACCACCGGAGTTGCCAATCTCTTCAACGTGCAGCCGCGTCCGAATGTGATTCAAGGCGTGGCGCTCTATCTCTTCGATGCGAGTCTGCCGGGCGGCAAGCGCTTCAACCGCGCCGCCTTTGCCAATCCGATTGCAGGACAACAAGGAAGCTTCGGCCGCAACGTGTTGCGCGCGTTTCCAGCTTGGCAACTTGATTTTGCTATGCGCCGACAGTTCAACATCACTGAGCGCGTCAACCTTCAACTCAAAGCGGAGATGTTCAATATCCTCAATCATCCCAACTTCGGCGACCCGATTAGTCGGCTCACGAGCGCGTCGTTCGGCCTGTCAGACAGAACGCTGGCACGCACGCTCAGTTCGGGCGGCGGAGCAGGTTTCAATTCGCTCTACCAGATTGGCGGCCCGCGCTCGATGCAGCTGGTTTTGAAGATACATTTCTAGGAGGCTGTGTTCAAACTCTTTTCAGCTGGCTGGGCAGCAGACGTTTCTGGGCGCGATGAGCCGCACCATGGCGGCGGAAGATCTCCGCCACCTCCAGCAATCGCAGCAATCGCTTTCCTCAGCCGCGGCTCGCTGAAGTTGCGCTTGCGGTTGTTCACCGCTTTGAACTTACTGCCAGCTATAGCCACAAGCTCCCTGCCGAACAACTCCAGCTTCTTACACACCACCGTGAACTCTCGACACACGCCCTTGAGCGCTGCGAGACTGTCTCTGCGGAAGTCGGCGATCGTCTTGAAGTCAGGCACGAGATGCCAACCACCTCACCTCGATATTAACCTTGGCTTTACGCTCCAACATGCGAGACGAACGCACGCGGTCTACGGCAATGCAAGAAAGCACTCGCCGAGAGACTGCACGCGATGCGTCCAACTTCAAACAGACATTCATCGTTCAGTAGTCTGCATTCTGATTGGATTCGCGCTGTGCTTCCTACTATTCGCGTGCGGCGTGAACAGACAAGCGGGCAACGAAGATGAACTAATTATCGGCGTACGCGCTGACGACTACGTGGTCGAACCTCTCAAGTCGAAGCTCGGCATGTATCCGCTCAACGTCCAAATCTGCGAACCGCTGGTTCGCATTACTCCCGACTACGGCATCGAGCCGCTGCTGGCGACGCGTTGGGAGCGTCACGGCAACACCTGGCGTTTCTTCCTTCGACCGAACGTTGTCTTCTCTAACGGCCAGCCGCTTAGGAGCGAGGCTGTCAAATACACCTTCGCCCGGCTCGTGAAGGGGGATCGCGCGGGCATCTATCAGCATACCTATCTCGGCGAGAACTCCGTGAGTGTGGTGGACGAACTTACGGTGGACATAACACCTGAACGCCCGAACCAACACCTGCTCGAACAGATTGGGCATGCTAACTACAGCATCATCGCCCCTGACACTGAGCCTGCTGCTCTACCGGTCGGCACAGGCCCGTTTAAGCTCGTCGAATACCGGCGCGGCGAGTGGCTCAAGACCGAACGCAATGAACTCTATTGGGGCGAGGGCCCCGGATTGCAGCGGCTCACCTTTCGATTCTTACCAGACGACACAACCCGCGTGCTCGCATTACAAGCTGGTGAAGCCGGCATGATCCTCGACGTGCCGCGCGAGCAAGCAGCCACGTTGCGAGCGCAGGCAGGCACGTATGTAATCGAAGCGCCTGTTGGACGAGTGGCTGCTATCTTTCTCAACACTCACGGCAAAGCGCCTTACGATCTGCTGGCGAACAGAAACTTACGACGTGCAATCGGGTCGTCAATAGACCGTCGCACGCTGATCGAAAAGGTTTGGGAAGGCAACGGGGAGTTAATTGCGACGATAGGCCCGCGGGCCATGTTAGGTGATTACGCCGGTCTTGTTCAGGGCTTCGTTTTTGATAAGGAGCAGGCGACTCATTTGCTCGCGCAAGAAGGATGGCTGCCCGGGACTGATGGCGTGAGGGTGCGCAACGGACGACGGCTGACTTTAACGATGATCGCGTGGCCGGAGTTTGACACGGCGACGCTTGAGTTCATACAGGCACAACTGGCAACTATCGGCATTGAACTGCGCATTGTGAGGTCGCCCGACTCGGCGTCTTACCAGGCGCGAATCGAGGCTGGCGAGTTTGATCTCGATCTGGAAGCGCCCAACCAAAACGACGGCAACCCGATGTTCCTTCCGGCGTTGCGTTTCTACTCCAAATCATCCGGGAAGACCGTGCGACACTTCGCGCCCGGCGGTCGTTTCGATGCGATCATCGAAGCAGGTCTCGAAACGGACCAGCGCAACGAGACCATGCGCCGCTCCGCTGAAGCGCAGCGCCTGCTCGTAGATGAGGAAGCCATTACCATCCCGCTCGCCGGCTTGAAGCGCATCTACGCGATGCGTGTAGATTTGCGCGGCTTTACTCCACATCCGTCGCTGTTAAATCAACGTTGGCATACAATCACCATTCAGCGATGAAACGCTATGTACTGATCCGCTTCCTTTCCCTTGTTCCGCTCTGGCTCGGTATCTCCATGCTCGCTTTCCTTTTGAGCAACCTTGCCCCGGGTGACCCTGCGACCGTAATCGCTCACCGCCTTTCCGACGCGCCACCGAGCGAGGAGCAGATCGCTACCCTGCGCCGCGAGTATCATCTGGACGATACGCTGCCATTGCGCTATGCGCGGTGGCTCGGCTCAGCGGCACAAGGCGACCTCGGGATTTCGTACAGGACAAAAGAGCCAGTGCTCATGGAGCTTGCCACGCACTTTCCGGCGACGCTTCAGATCGCTTGTGCCGCGCTTGTTATCGCGCTCGCCATCGCCTTGCCGTTGGGTGTGCTTGCGGCGGTAAGGCGCGGCTCCTGGCTCGATCATGCGGCGCGTGTAGGCGCACTGTTGGGCGCGTCGCTACCGAGCTACTGGCTCGGCTACCTACTAATCCTCCTCTTCGCGCTTGCTCTCGGCTGGCTGCCGGTGGCCGGACGTGATGGCACGGGCGCAATGATCTTGCCTTCCCTGACGCTCGGCCTCGGCACGGCGGCGACGCTCGCGCGTCTGACACGCTCAAGTCTGCTTGAAGTGCTTGGCGAAGACTTCGTGCGCACAGCGCGGGCGAAAGGACTTAGCGAGTGGGCAGTCCTCTGGCATCATTCTTTGAAAGCCGCTTTGCTCCCTGTGGTCACTGTTACGGGCATCGCCTTCGGCCATCTCCTGGGCGGCGCCGTGATCGTAGAGGGGATCTTCGCGTGGCCCGGCGTTGGGAATCTATTAATAAACTCGATTTACGACCGTGATTATCCGATGATTCAGGGCTTTGTGCTCTTTATGGGCGCGGTTTTCACCCTGCTCAGCACAGCCGTTGACCTATCCTATGCTTGGATTGATCCACGTGTACGTTACGCAAACAAGAGGCGCATTGGACGATGAATAGCAGGCGTAAATTTTTAGCGAGCGCAACTACGCACGCTCCCTTCGAGTTGGCGAGCCAGGGAGCTGAGACTATTTCACTGCTCGCCGTCGGGCGGCCCGGTATCTTCGTTCGTTTGACGCGTGACTGGGCAGCAATTGTAGGACTCTCTATCGTCTTCTTGCTCGTGGGCCTCGCGCTCACCGCACCCTTCTTAGCACCGCACGACCCGGCCGCGCAGCACCTTTCGGAACGGCTTCAGTCTCCTAGCCTCACATTCCCGCTCGGTACGGATAATCTTGGTCGCTGCATATTGAGCCGGCTACTCTTCGGTGCGCGGTTGTCGCTCGGGTTTGCGGGTGTAACTTCACTGCTAGTGCTGCTGCTCGGCGTCGTTGTGGGCGCGGTGTCCGGCTTTGCTGGCGGGTTCTTGGACGCGGTTATCATGCGGGTAGTGGACCTGGTGCTAGCCTTCCCGCTGCTCCTTCTGGCGCTGGCCATCACGGGCTTTATTGGGAATGGCATAGGCAGCGTGCTCGTCGGCGTGGTAAGTGTTTGGTGGGCGTCTTACGCGCGCATCGTGCGTGGGCTGGTGCTTTCCTTGCGCGAGCGGCCATTCATCGAAGCGGCGCGCGCGGGTGGCGTCACACCCATCCGGATCATCACCCGCCATGTAATTCCGAATGTGATTCCACCCATCATTGTGCTCGCGACGTTGGAAATGGGCAGCTTGCTTTTGGCCATCTCAGGTTTTAACTTTCTCGGTCTCGGCGTGCAGCCGCCGACGGCGGAATGGGGCGCGATGCTCAACGACGGACGCCCATTCCTGCGCAGCGCGCCGCAACTGATGATCTATCCGGGACTGGCGATCAGCTTTGCGGTAATGGGATTCAACCTGCTTGGAGACGGGCTGCGGGATACGCTTGATCCGCGATTGAAGTAGCTGAAAGTCAGTAGCTATCTTCTTGAGGCGAACTTGGAGAGCGCGAAGAGGCTTTTGCGCATATCCTCACCCTCTTCCGTCAGCGTGTATTCAACTCGTGGCGGTATTTCTGCAAACATCTGGCGATGTATCAGTCCTGCCCGTTCGAGTTCGGCAAGCCTGATGGTAAGGGTTGACGAACTCATATCGTCCATTTTGCTTCTCAGGTCGCCAAAGCGCATGCCCCTGCGCTCACCGATCAGGAAGAGCAGTCTCAACGCATATTTGCGACCCATGATTTGCACGAGCCCGGTCGTGGAACAGAGACATTCATGGCTCGCGGCGCCGGTGCGCTCTATGCATCCGCAGGCATTCTCTTCCGGCACAGTTAAGATGCGTAGCCTCATAAACCGTCATCGTGCCTCATATTACCTCGCGCCGCACAATCTCTTGCGCTGGCATAATATACTTCATTACTTAGGCTTCACCCAAAGTAGCGACACCTTTCATTCTATAAAAGACCTGTTAGGGGCATGTGTTACTTTCTTTGAGGATAAAAAACAATCGGGCACAGGGAAGACGCGAAGTCGACATGCCATCTCTGCTGCTTCTTCGGCTAATCGATGTTAGTTCGCATTATTGAACCGTCGGGTAACAACGTGCTATCGTCACTCACACTAACCTGGCACTAACCATGAGATGCGCGGCAGCAACAACCCGCGCTGCTGAAGCTGCTTAATCTTCAACTGTGAAAGCCATACTTTCGCGCAAGTCTGGCCGGTTTTTCATCAGGCGTGCAGTTCAATCGCTATTCCTGATCCTCATCTTAATTGCCGTCAATTTCCTTCTGATTCATGTCGCTCCTGGCAATCCGGTCCACATGCTCGCGGGTCAGAGCGGCGATGAGAAATACTATGAATTCATTCGCGCGAAGTTCGGTTTGGATCAACCGCTGACGACGCAACTTTGGATCTATCTATCGGGCGTTCTCCGCGGAGACTTAGGATATTCGCTTGGCTACCAGCAACCCGTTCTCCGGGTCATCTTAGAGAGGATACCCGCGACACTCTTGCTGATGCTGAGCGCGATTTTGTTATCAACTACCGTTGGTGTGGTGCTGGGAGTGGAAGCCGCACGCCGGGAGAATTCATTCATAGATCGAGCAATTAACACCGTGGCGCTCTTAGGTTACTCGATTCCCTCTTTCTCGATCGGCCTGCTATTACTCATCGTTTTTGCACTCCACATCGGTCTCTTCCCGGCCCAGAATATGTCTTCCGCCAATCAGGAATTGACTGGGTTAACGTATCTGCTCGACGTGCTCCGTCATCTGACCCTGCCTGCTGCTACGCTCGCAATTGTGCAGTTCGCTCAGGTCATGCGCTTGACCCGGACACAAATGTTGACCGTACTACGAGAGAACTTCATCACGACGGCGCGCGCTAAGGGTTTGAGAGAAAGACAAGTCATCTATGGGCACGCGCTCCGCAACGCGTTGATTCCGCTAGTGACCATCCTGGGAAGCGACTTTGGGACGCTGCTGAGTGGGGCGGTGCTGGTGGAGACGGTCTTTGCATGGCCGGGCCTTGGCAGACTGCTGATCGATTCAATTGCCATGAGAGACTATCCCGTACTAATGGGAATCTTCCTGATGATCTCGATAAGTGTAGCAGTGGCGAACCTGTGCACGGACCTTGTTTACTCTCTGCTCGACCCGCGGGTTAAGTATGCATGACGCGAATGATGAATCCCGAGAAAACAAAGCCGCGTCTGGCCAGAGAATGGGATTTCTGGCGCAGTATAAGGAGCAGTAAGACATCGATTTGCGCTCTTCTCTTGTTGATGCTTTTTGTCCTGGCGGCAGGTTTTGCGCAGTGGGTGGCGCCGCGCGATCCACTCAAGACTTCCGGCCAGTCGCTCAGGGCACCCTCGCGGGAGTTTTTCTTCGGCACTGACGATCTAGGCCGAGATGTATTCAGCGGAGTTGTACATGGCGCGCGGACCTCGATCACAACCGGCCTTACAGTGGCTCTGTTAAGCGGGCTTTGGGGAGTTTTGATCGGGCTGATAGCGGGTTACGCGGGCGGGCTCTGGGACGACCTGCTGATGAGGCTCACGGAGCTTTTCCTCATCCCACCGAGGTTTTTTATGGCCCTGGTGATCGCGGCCATCTTTGGTGCGTCGCATTTCACAGTGATCATAATACTCACCATTACTTATTGGCCCTTTACAGCGAGGCTCGTCCGGGCTGAAGTGATGTCGCTGAAGGAAAGAAGTTTTGTGGAAGCCGCGCGCGCGATGGGAGCGACGCCAACCAGAATTCTCTTGCGACAGATACTGCCTAACGCGCTGCCGCTCATCGTTACACAAGTAATTCTTATGATCGGCGGGGTAATACTTATCGAAGCAGGGCTGGACTTCATTGGGCTCGGTGACAGAAACCACATCAGTTGGGGTTATATGCTTCACAATGGTCAGCACTTCATTCGTGACGCATGGTGGATGGTCGTGTTCCCGATGCTGGCGGTCTCCTTGCTGGTCTTTGCTTTGAACGTCCTCGGCGACGCGCTTAACCGCGCCCTCGATCCCAGGTCGCGGATTGAGTATCTCAATAAGCCTGTCTGAGGTTGTTGTTCAGTTTTAACTCCAGACTTACACAGCGCGGCCACGGCCGCTACCAAATGAGGCACTAGCTCCGGAGGGAGCCGCATGTTTATAGACAAGGCAGCGAATCCTACGACTGGAGCTCCGGAGCGAAATGTTCCCAGCGATGAGTAAGTCCCATCAGCAACATACCGCTCCTCCGGAGCTGGGCGAATCTTATATAGCCTGCTTTCGATAAATATTATGTCCTTCCGGGACTGCCGGGTATCCTTGAGAGTTCAACGATTGAAAAAGGGCACTTGCTGATGTCAGCCTCTCCGTCTGCTCTTAAACAAAAGAACCGTGACAGCGGTGAAGGAAAGGAGCGCGAGGAACGCGAGGAGGATGTATAGTCGGCGCCCGCTACGAGGCGCAGCTTTTGCTCTTCGATCACCTTCGGCCCACCAGGCGTCTTGTGCAAAGTAGGCGTTCGACTTCGCGCTCCACTCGTACATTCCCTTTAGTCCATCTCTATATGCAGATACTGATTGGGGTTCATAGAGCCAAAAGTAGGGTAAGTCTTTAGTGAGAATCCCTTGCACCTCGAAATAGTACGAAGCACGCTTTTGTTTATCCAGTTCAGATGCTGCCAGGTTGAAAAGCTCGTCAACTCGTGGATTGCGATAACCCGCACCGTTGGAGAATGGAATGGGTCCGATATTCGACGAAACGACGGTGCGCTTAACGCCCACGTCGGGATCAGGTCCATTCTCGAAAGACGCGAACCCGAGGTCGAAGTCCTTTTTAATATAGACCGCGTCAACCGCCGCACTGAATTCCAGCAGTTGTAGTTCCACGTCTATACCTGCCTCGCGCAATTGATCTCGAAGCGCTTCGGCAACTTTTGAATAACTGGCAGCGTGAACGAACTTCAGACGAAAGCGCACGCCGCTGGCATCTCGTTTCTGTCCGGCTTCATCTAGCAATCGATTCGCGAGCGTCAGATCCCTTTCGTACTTAACCACGTTCGGATTGTGTGCCCATCCGAGCATATGCGAGATTGGTCCGGTCGCGGCAACTCCCATCCCAAATAAGAGCTTATCAACTAGAAAGTTCTTATCAATCGCCAGAGCGATCGCCCGCCTGACGCGGAGGTCGGAAAGCGGTGCACGTGCGAGGTTAGGTATTAGCGTCTCAACTGTGGCGTACCCTTCGCGGCCTTTATCGGTAACAACAATTCCGGGCATGCTCCTGAAACGCGCTACGTCGAGTGGTGAAGCATTGAGGAGATAATCCACCTCTCCTTTCTCGAAAGCGATCGCCGCCGTTGCGCCGCTCGGCATCACCCTGTACACAACCCTGTCGAGATAGGGCTTGCCCTTCTTGAAATACCTCTCGTTCTTGACCAGGGTGATGTGATCGCCCTTTCTCCACTCCTGAAACCTCATCGGCCCGCTGCCGACGGGGCTCGTATTGCGCGGATTTGTGAGAGGGTCAGTTCCTTCAAAGATATGCCTCGGCATTACCGGAGCATTGCTGACATCAATAAGTTGTAGGAAGGCGGCGTATGGCCTTTTGAACTCGAAAACCACCGTATGTGGATCGGGCGTCACCATCCGATCCAAGTTGTCACCTACTGAAGTGCGCGTCCGCGAGTGATACTTCATCAATAGTTGCTCAAACGTAAACTTTACGTCTTCGGAGGTGACAGGCACACCGTCGTGGAACACCGCTTCAGGTGCAAGGTGGAAAGTGTAGGTCTTACCGTCGGGCGAGACCTCCCAGCGCTCGGCTAAATCGGGCACGGGATTCAAGCTGAAGTCATGCGCCACTAGCCCGCTGAAGATCGAACCGCAGATGAGATGCACACCGCCTTGCGTTGTGAT
>Ga0136614_10000915_pt1 | contig 16292 bp, 13 predicted proteins | sample AntDrymUQ2792106_2_FD_106643 | JGI IMG/M metagenome (GOLD analysis project Ga0136614, IMG submission 106643) | Polar desert sand microbial communities from Dry Valleys, Antarctica - metaG UQ279 (21.06) | ecosystem: Environmental > Terrestrial > Soil > Desert | place: Antarctica: Dry Valley... | reverse complement strand
TAACGCGGAGCGCATCGTCGGTGACGCCGTGCGCTCCGCCCGCGCGCAGAGCCTGCCTCCGATCGAGGTGATCGTCGTCGACGACGCCTCGACGGACCACTCGGCGGAGGCGGCCCGGGCCGCGGGGGCGCGCGTCATCCGAAGCGCTCGGCGGCTTTACGCCGGCGGCGCGCGCAACGTCGGCATGGAGGCGGCGTCCGGCGACGTGCTCGCGTTCTTGGACGCGGACGTGGTGGCGCCGCCCGACTGGCTGGCGCGCGTGCGCTCCGCCTTCGAGCGGGAACCCGGCGTCGTCGCCGTGGGCGGGCGCGTCCGGAACGGCCGGCCGGGCCTCTACGGCGACCTCGACCTCTTCCTCAATCACTCCGAATGGATCGCGCCCGGCCCGGCCGAAGCCAAGGGGCTCATACCGACCCTGGCCGTCGCCTACCGTCGCGACGCGGTGGGCTCAATCCGCTTCGTCGAGACGAACCTCGGGGAGGACGCGTCGTTCGGCGCGGACGTGCTCGAGAAGGGCGGGACGCTCTGGTACGACCCGGACATCGTGATGACGCACCGCCACGAGCGGCTCGACTCCGCCTCCTTCTGGAGCCGCCAGGTCGACTGCGGGCGGACGATCTACCGCACGCGGGTCCTCCACGACCGCCCGGGACGCGTGCTCGTCCGTTGGCCCGCGCTGCTCTTCCTCTTCCCGCACCTCTGGATCGTGCTCTCCCGCATGGTCCGCAACGGGTTCGCCCTCCGCGCCGCAACGCTCGCGCCGTGGCTCGTGGCGGGAGAGATCGCGCGGATCGCCGGGTTCTTTCAGGCGCGGCGCGACTACCGCTCCGCCGGGCGGTTCGAGGACGGGCCCGGCGGATCGTGGGACCGGGACGTCCACCGGCCCGAGGCCGCCGCGTGAGGACGCGCCGCCTGGCGCAGGGGCTGGCGCTCGCCCGGGACTGGGTCGCCCCCGGCGAGGCGATCGCGCAGTGGACGCACTTCGTCACCTCCGTCTGCAACGCACGGTGCGCCCACTGCTTCTACCCGATCAACGCGGGAAAGAACGAGCTGACGCTGGAGGAAATCGACCGCCTCACCGCGGGCCTGCCGCCCATCCGCCTCCTTCTGATCGGCGGGGGGGAGCCGTTCCTGCGGCGGGACCTGCCCGCGATCGTCCGCCTGTACTGGGAGCGGACGGGCTTCTTCACGTGCTCCGTGCCGACCAACGGCTTCTCGGCGACCGAGATCGTCCGCGCCACGGAGGAGATCTGCGCGATCGCGCCGGACCTCTCCTTCGGCGTGACCGTCTCCCTCGACGGGTTCCCCGACTTCCACGACCGCGTGCGGCGCCTGCCCGGACTCTACGAACGGGCCGTCGAGACGCTGCAGGCACTCCTCGACCTCTCCCGCCGCGCGGGCAACCTGACCGTCGGCGTCACCACGGTCTTCATGCGCGACAACCAGGGGGAGCTCGCCTCCTTCTGCGACCACGTCTGGGAGACGTACCGTCCCACCCAGCACTCGATCAACCTGATCCGCGGCGATGCGCAGGTCCCCGCGCTCAAGGAGGGGCTCGACCTGGCTCTCTACGAGCGGATCTGCGCGGCCGCCGACGCCCGCTATACCGGCGAGGCGCTGCGCGGGGGCTGGCGGGGCGCCCGCACCCGGGCCCGGCGGCTGATCAACCGCCGCCGCTCCGAGTACATCGCGCGGCAGGCGCGCGGGGGTTCGTTCGAGGGCTTCTGCCTGGCCGGAGAGCGGGAGTTCGTGATGACGGAGGACGGCGCGGTCTACGGCTGCGAGCTCATCGGCGATCCGCTCGGGAACGTGCGGGCCGTGGGCTTCGACTTCGCTGCGATTCGCGATTCGGCGGCCGCCCGCGACTTCCTCGCGCGCAAGCGGGAGCGGCTGTGCCGCTGTACGCACGAGTGCAACGTTCGTACGATGATTCTCTTCGATCCTTCCAACGCGCTGCCTGTGCTGGCGGCCATGGCCGGGCTCGAGCGGCGTCCGTCCCCGCCGGCGTAGATCGAACACTCGTTCGCGGCGCGAGGAATCTCTGCGGAGCCCGCGCGTCTCGCGCTTGGTCGCGGCGCGAGGAACCTCTGCGGAGCCCGCGCGTCTCGCGCTTGGTCGCGGCGCGAGGAGTCTCCGCGGAGCCCGCGCGTCTCGCGCTTGGTCGCGGCGCGAGGAGTCTCCGCGAAGTAACCGAGCGGAGGAGCCTCGCGCCGCGGGAGGCGAAGCGCAGCGGAGCAAGCGAAGCCGACGTGGGAGGAGCCTCGCGCCGCGGGAGCGAAAGCGACGGCTAGCGAGGCCGACGTGGGATCCACCGGGGCACCGTCTCCCGGTAGCTCCGGTACGACTCTCCGAACCTCCGTTCGAGCGCGCGCTCCTCGTAGAGGAGAACGAACGCGTGAAAGCCGAGCGCCATCGCCGCCGCGTAGGTGAGGAGGCGCGGGGAGCCGAAGAAGAGCGCCTCGCCGAGCAGGACGCCGAGCATGCCGAGGTACATCGGGTTGCGCACCTAGCGGTAGAGGCCGCGCGCGACGAGGGCCTTCGGGGGATCGATCGGGGCGGGGGTGCCGCGCCCCGAGACCGCGAAGTCCCACGCGCAGCGCAGGTAGACGACCGCGCCGAAGAGGATCAGGTGCGCGCCGAGGACGCGAACGGGGCCGAGCGGGAGCGCCTCGTCCTCCGTCGCGAGCAGCCACCGGGGAACGAGGACGGCGACCGTGCCCGGCACGAGAAGCGTGAAGAGGATCGTCCCGATCAGCGGGCGGCCCGAGCCAACGCGGCTCACGCGGGAGCCCGCTTCCGCGCCTTGATCGCGAGGATCATCCCGCCCGGGGTCCGCCGCCGCCGGACGTGATCCAGGAGGAGCAGCGGGTAGAGGACGGGGAACAGCAGGATGAAGGGCCCCCGGTAGTGGAAGCGGGAGCCGAACCGGAGGAGGGACACCGACAGGCGGCCGGCGAAGAGGTAGTCGGACGCAAGCACGTCGAACCCGGCCGCGTCGAGGAGCGACCGGATCCGCGGCAGGTCGTAGAGCTGGTTGCACCGGTACTCCCGGACGTGGTGCCGGCGGAACGCCTCGGACACGTGGGGAGAGCTCAGGCTGTCGACGGTCAGGGCGAAGATCCCTCCCGGCTCGAGCACGCGGGAGACTTCGCGCAGGACCGCGGCGTCGTCACGGGTGTGCTCCAGGACGCACACGGAGACGGCGCGGTCGAACCGGGCGTCGGCGAACGCGAGCCGCTCGCCGTCTCCGAGGACGAACGGCGTGGACGGGGCCGCATAACGCTTTGCGATCCGGAGCGCCCGGGCGGAGGGGTCGACCCCAATGACCCGGTGACCGCCCCGCGCGAGCGCGCCGCAGAGTGCGCCCTTACCGCTGCCGACGTCGAGAACGCGGTGCCGGCCCTCGAGGTCGAGGTATCGGCGCAGCGTCGCGAGCTCGAGTCGCCGGACGCCGTGGAAACGCTGCCAGTGGCGGTACACGGTGCGCCGCGCGATACCCAGCACGCGGGTCAGGATACCCGCCGGGGCGCGCCGGAGCGCCGGCCCTGTGGCCCGGCCGGCTTCGAACGGGCACGGCCTTTGAACAGGAGTCCGCAATTCCCTGTCCCGCGACCCACGGGATCGGACGGAGGGCCAGAATCATGGCGAAGGCGACGCCGACGGATCCCCCCACGCAGCGGCTGGAGCTGCGCGTGTCGCCCGGCACCCTCATCACGATCCTCGTGACGGTCGCCCTGGTCTGGGCCCTGTTCGAGCTGCGCCTCGAGCTATTCCTGCTCATCGTTTCCCTGCTTCTCGCCGTCACCTTCAATCCCCCCGTCGAGTACACGGAAAAGCGCGGCTGGGGCCGCGGGGTGGGCGTCGCGCTCGTGGGCCTCGGCATGCTGATCTTCATCGTCGGCGGCGCGGCCTTCGTGCTTCCTCCGCTCGCGGAGGAGGTCCGCCAGTTCGCCGAGAACCTCCCGTTCCTCCGCCACAGCGTGGAGCAGCGCCTCGCCAACTCACCCTTCCTCTCGCGGGTGGTCAACCAGGTCCTGACGCTCCCGACGTCCCCCGAGGTCATCACGTGGATGCGGCAGCCGCTCGCCTGGGGCAAGCTCGCGATCGGCACCGTGACCGCGATCATCCTCGTCCTGATCCTCACGCTCTATCTCCTCCTCGACGGCAAGCGGCTTTTCGCGTGGCTGCTCGCTTACGTGCCGCGGCGTTACCGCAAGAAGATGGCCCTGATGGCGCCCGAGGTCTCGCAGGTCGTGCGCGGCTACGTGCAGGGTCAGCTCGTGACCTCGCTCTTCGCCGGCGTGTCGAGCTACATCATCCTGAGGCTCTTCGACGTGCCGGCCGCCCTGCCGCTGGCGATCCTGGCCGCCGTCATGGACGTCATTCCCGTCGCCGGCATGATCGTCGCCATCGTCCCCGCCGTGCTGCTGGCCCTCACCGTCTCGCCCCTCGCCGCGGGCGCAGTGCTCGGGCTCTACCTGCTCTACCACGCCCTCGAGACCTACGTCATCCTCCCGAAGGTTTACGGAAAGAGCCTTCAGCTCTCGACGCTCGCGGTGCTCCTCGCGCTCATCCTCGGCGCCTCACTCGGCGGGATCATGGGAGCGATCCTCGTGCTGCCGCTCGTCGCGGCCTATCCGATTATCGAGCGCGTCTGGTTGCACGACTATCTGAGTGAGGACGTCCTGAAGGACCACACGGCGCTCGAGCGCGCAGCCGAAACGGGGAGCGACGAGGTCGTGGACGCCGTACTCAAAGGGGAGAAGCACGGCACGGAGCCGAGCCGGTCGCGGTAAACCGTCGCTCTCGCTCGCTCGAGTCCTGCCGTCGCAACGCCCGGCGGCCAGCCGGATGCGGGCTCGACCGCCGGGCATCCGAAGGACGGACTCCTCGGGATCAGGTCTTTTCGGATCCCGCGTCGTCCGGCGCGGCCTCGCGGGTGCGCGCTCGGCGCGTCGAAGCGGCTCTCCCCCTCGCCGCGGCCCTAACCTTCCGGACCTTGCCGGGCGCCTTCGCGGCGCTCAATGCCGCCGTGGCCGCGCGCTCCAGGACGACGTCCTCCATCGGCGGGAGGGCGCCCGCGGGTCTCTCGAAACCGCAGCCTCCCCGATCGCACGCGAGGACGGCGCCGCCCTTGCGCTCGCGCAGCAGCAGGTATCCGTTGCCGCACTGGGGGCAGGCCTCCGGCACAGGCCGGACGGAGAGCGTGAAGTCACAGTCCGGGTAGTTCACGCAGCCATAGAAGGGACGGAAGCGCCCCCGCCGCTCGACGATCCGGCCGCCGTCCTTCGGGCACAGCGCGCCCGTGTCGCGGACGGGCTTCGGGGGCTTGTACTTGCACTCCGGGTACCCGCTGCACGCGACGTACGGCCCGTACCGCCCGTGCCGCCGGACGAGGGGGTGCCCGGAGACCGGACAGTTTTCCCCCGTCGGCTCGTCGGGACGCGCCTCCGCCTTGCCCCCCGCCACGACGACGTTCACGACGTTGCGGCAGCGGGGATACGCGGAGCACCCGAGGAACGTGGAGCCGCTCCGGCTCTGCCGGATCTTCATGGGTGATCCGCATTCCTCGCAGGACGTGTTCTCGAGCTCGGTGAGGTCCTGCGTGTCCTCGTCGGGGTCCGGGATGTTCTGCGTGAAGGTGCAGCCGGGGTAGCCGCTGCACGCGACGAAGAGCCCGTTCTTCCCCATGCGCAGCTTCAGCCGCTTGCCGCACTGCGGGCACTTCTCCGGCACGTCGGGCGCGACGGGAAACGAAAGGAGCTTGCGGGCCTCCCCGAGCGGGATCCCGGCCTTGCCGGAGACCATGTCCTCCAGCGCGCGGTTGCGGTCGCGCGTGAAGGTCTCGTCGAACTCCGCGAGCGCCTTCCTCCACGAGATCTTCCCCTCCTCCACGTCGTCCAGGCGCTCTTCCATGCGGGCCGTGTAGGAGGTCTCGAAGAAGTCGTCGAAGAACGGGACGAGGAGCTCGATGACGGTGCGGCCCAGCGCCGTAGGCACGAACCGACGGTCCTTCTTGCGGACGTACTCGCGGTCCTCCAGCTTGCGCAGGATCTCCGCGTACGTCGAGGGCCTCCCGATGCCGTTCTCTTCCAGAAACTTCACGAGGGAGGCCTCGTTGAAGCGCGGGGGGGGCTGGGTCTCCTTGCGCTCCGGCGTCACCGCCAGGAGGTTCAGGACCTCTCCCTCCCGCAGCGGTGGAAGCTTCGGACCGTCCTTTTCGGAGTCCTCCTCCTCTTCCGCGCCGATGCCATGCGCGGCGAGATACCCGGGGAACTTCAGGGTGGATCCGGAGGCCCTGTATCCCGCCGGCCCCGCCTGGATCTCGACGGACGTGGTGTCGTAGACCGCCGGCGCCATCTGGGAGGCGACGAACCGCTCCCAGATGAGCCGATAAAGCTTCGCCTCGTCCGACGCGACGTGGCGGCTCACCTCCTCGGGGGGCAGATCGAGGTACGTGGGCCGGATCGCCTCGTGGGCATCCTGCGTGCCGCGGCGGCTCTTGAAGAACCGGGGGCTGTCCGGGAGCGTCTCCGGGCCGTACTTCTCCCCGATGTGCGCGCGCACCGTCGTCAGGGCCTCCCCGGACACGCGCGTCGAGTCCGTGCGCATGTAGGTGATCAGGCCGACGGCCCCCCGCCCCGGAATGTCACGCCCCTCGTACAGACGCTGCGCGATCTGCATCGTGCGGCGGACGGCGAAGCCGAGGCGGCGCGAGGCCGCCTGCTGGAGCTGGGACGTGATGAACGGAGGGGGAGGGTTCTTGCGCCGCTCCGAGCTCTCCACGCGCGCGACCTTCCATTCCGCCGCCTCGACGGCCCCGCGGACCCGCGCGGCCGCCTCCCCGGAAGGCAGGCGCGGGTCGTTGCCGTCGAACTTGAGCTTCTCGCCTTCGAAAGAAAAGAGACGGGCTGCGAATGGCGGAGGGGAACCGGCCTCGAGCGTGGCGTCCACCGTCCAGTACTCGACGGGGCGGAAGCGTTCGATCTCCTGCTCGCGCTCCGCGATGATGCGCAGAGCCACCGTCTGGACGCGCCCCGCGGAAAGACCCCGCCAGATCTTCTTCCAAAGGAGGTCTGAGACCTCGTATCCGACGAGACGATCGATGATCCGCCGCGCCTGCTGCGCGTCCACGAGGTGCGAATCGATCTCCCCCGCGTTCTCCATCGCGGCGAGCACGGCGTTCTTCGTGATCTCGTTGAACCGGACCCGCTTGAACACGGCGTTGACGGACCCGGGACGCAGCGTCTCCTGAAGGTGCCAGGAGATCGCCTCCCCTTCCCGGTCGGGATCGGCGGCGAGGTAGACGGCGGGCGCGTCGCGCGTCGCCTTCTTGAGCTCCTGGACCGTCTTTTCCTTCCCCTGGAGGACCTCGTAGGTCGGCTCGTAGGAGTGGTTACGGTCGACCCCGAGCCCCTTGCGGGGGAGGTCGCGCACGTGGCCGTACGAGGCGAGGACACGGAACTCCCGACCCAGGAATTTCTCGAGGGTTTTCGCCTTGGAGGGCGACTCGACGATCACGACGGACTTGGCCATAGAGAGGCGCTGCACCCTGCCACAAGGTCGCGCAAAGCGCAACGAAGGGCGCGGCAGAGGGGACAACAGTTTCCTATTCCATGCGAGGGATTTGTCTCAAGCAGTAGAGCTTTCGGGCCGATCGCTACCTGCGCGCCCGCAGGAACCGGCCCCCCTCCTCGAAGACGGTCAGCCCCGCGCCCTCGAGCTCGAAGAGCGCCGCGAGCACGCTCGCTGCCGGCAGGTCGAGGCGCTGCGCCAGGTCCTCCGCGGAGGCGGGCTCCTCCGTCGCCAGCGCGGCGAGGAGACGACGCGCCTCCGGCGACAACTCGGTCTCCGGAGCGGGGGCGGCGAGCAGCGCGGCGGGTGGCCCGATCGAGGGGAACAGCTCGGTGAGGACATCCTCGACGCCCCGGCAGAGGATGGCGCCGTCCCGCAGGAGCTCGTGCGCCCCGGCGGACGTCGGCGAGAAGACGCTGCCCGGCACGGCAAAGACGTCGCGCCCGAAGTCCGCGGCGAGCCGCGCCGTGATGAGCGACCCGCTGCGCCGGGACGCCTCGACCACGACGACCCCCGTCGCGAGCCCCGCGATGATCCGGTTGCGGATGGGAAAGTTCTGCGGCCGGGGCTCGGTGCCGGGCGCGAACTCCGAAACGATCAGATCGCGCGCCGCGAGCGCGCGCTTGAGCTCGGCGTTCTCGCGCGGGTAGTCGACGTCCAGACCGCATCCGAAGACAGCGATCGTGCCACCCGGGCTGTCACGCGCGGCCGCGTGCGCCGCGGTGTCGATCCCGCGGGCAAAGCCCGAGACGACGGTCACGCCGGCCGCGGACAGCTCCCGGGCCAGGCGGGAAGCGACGTCACGGCCGTAGCGGGAAGCTTCCCGCGACCCCACGACCGCCACCGCCGGAAGCCGGAGCCGCTCGAGGTTCCCGAGGGCGTAGAGGGCGAACGGAGGGTCCGCGATCTCCCGCAGCAACGGGGAGTACTCCTCCTCGAACGCCGTCACGACGCGGAGCCCCGCGCGCTCGACCTCCGCACCGAAGCGTTCGGCCTCGCGGTCCTCCGGACCGCGCAGCACCGCCCGCGCCCGCTCCCGGGAGCCCAGCAGGTCCGCAAGCTCCGACTCGCCGGCGGCGAGCAGCGCCTCGGCGCCCCCGCGCGCGCGCAGGGCGGGCCACAGCTTCTGCGGCGTCAGCACGGACGATCGCGCCCAGGACAGCGCGGCGCGGCGGAGAACGGAAGCCAGGCTCACGGTTTGGACGTCATTTTCGCGCCGGGCCGCGGCCTTCCGGGGGGGTCCCGGCGCGCCCCGCAACCCGGTCCGGAGCGCAAACTGCGCCCGGATGGGAAGAAAAGGCCCCGGCCGCGCTTTCCTATAATAGCCACCCCTCGCGGGGAGACGACATGACGGTCAGACGCCCCACATATCTCTTTGCCCTCGCGGCGATCCTCGCCTCCGCGGCGGGCTGCGGATCCTACTCGCGACCCGAGTCGGCGGAGACCCAGCTCTCCTTCGGTTCCAGTGTCGCCAAGAAAGGCTTGTGGCGCGAGGCCGCCTTCCGGTTCCAACAGGCGGTGGCCAAGGAGCCCAACAACGCGCGGGCCCGCAACAACCTGGCTGTCGCGCTCGAGGCCAGCGGGGAGTACGCCCGCGCCCTCACCGAGTACAAGAAGGCGCTCGAGCTCGATCCCGACGACAACTACATTCGACGCAACTACGCCCGCTTCGCGGAGTTCTACACCTCCTATACCCGCACGACCGGCAAGACGGCCGGTGGCTCGTAACGTGGGCACGCCGGCCCGGTGGCGCCGCGGCCTCGCCCTGCTGCCGCTGATCGCGGCGCTGCTTCTCGCGGTCCCGCTGGGCGCGGGCGTCAGCCAGGTTCGCCTCAAGCTTCCCTTAAAGCCCAGGCTCCCGCTGCGCGGGAACGAGAAGATCGCGATCGCGCCGTTCATCGTGGTCACGGACGCGGAGAGGGCGCGGGACCGGCGTCTCCAGAACGTCGACCTGCAGGCCGAGTTTTCGCGTTTCCTCAAGAAGCAGATCAGCAAGAAGACGAAGCTCGAGGTGATCGAAACGCCTGCCGACCTGAAGCTTCCTTCGCAAAGCCTGTCCGAGCTCGGCCGGGCGACGGAGTTCTGGCGCTCCGTCGGCGCCGGCACGGGCGCCGAGATCGTCGTCTCGGGATCGATCGAGTTCCGCGTGGAAGACCGCTCCGGCTACAAGACGGAAGAGTACGTCTCCCCCATCAACAACCAGACGTATTACCGCCAGGTCTACGTCGAGCAGACCGGCTTCCTGTTCGACATCGTGTTCCTCGTCTTCGATGGCCGCTCCGGTGAGCGCCTGCTGCAGGACGAGTTCAAGGACTTCCGCCAGACGGGCGGCCGGCGCGCCGACGAGCTCGCGGGCCTCTTCGAGAACCTCTTCTCCCTCGAGAACCAGATCCTGAACCTCTTCGTCGCGCGCGAGCGCGAGGCAGACCGCTACATCTTCACGAACTGATTCCCACGGACGAAAAATGAAAAGAACTCTCCTCGGTCTCGTGCTCCTGCTGACCGCCGGGGCAGCCTCCGCCCAGTACTTCGGCCAGAACAAGATCGTCTACGACAAGTTTGACTGGAAGGTCTATCGCTCGACGCACTTCACGATCTATTTCTACGAGTCGGAGCGCGGCTCGCTGCAGAAGGTCGCCTCTTACGCGGAGAGCGCGTACGACGACATCTCGCGCGCTCTGAACTTTCAGATCCCGAAGACGATCAACCTGATCTATTACGCCACCCACGCCGACTTCGAGCAGACCAACACGATCCTGAACTTCATCCCCGAGGGGGTCGGGGCGTTCGCACTCCCCTCGCGCAACCGGATGGTCCTGCCGGTCGACATGTCAGACGAGAAGCTCCAGCAGCTCATCGCGCACGAGCTGACGCACGTCTTCCAGTTCGAGATCATCTTCGGCGGCAACTACCTGCGCGCGGCGACCTCGGCCGGCCCGCAGTGGTTCTTCGAGGGCATGGCGTCCTACTTCGGCAAGGACGAGGACAACAAGGATCAGATGATCCTGCGCGACGCCGTCCTCTCGGACCAGGTGCCAGAGATCGCGCAGAGCGGCGTTGGCGGCTTCTTCGCGTATCGCTTCGGCCATGCGGTCTTCGATTTCATCGAGGCGGAGTGGGGCAAGGACGCCGTGCGCGACTTCGTCTTCGAATTCCGCAACCAGATCGGCGGAAACGTCGAGCGCCTCCTCCGGCGCGCCTTCAACCTGTCGCCCGAGGACTTCGACATCAAGTTCCGCCGCTTCCTCCGGCAGCGCTACCTGAAGATCCTCACCGAGAAGGGCGAGCCGATCGACTTCGGTGAGCGCTTCAAGGTGGACGACGACCCCACCGCCGAGCTCTCCTCGCGCGCCTATCCCTCGGGGGACTTCGTGGCGGCGATCTCCACGCTCAAGGACGACGCTGATGTCGTCGTGCTCTCCAACGCGGATCGCAAGCTCTACAAGAACCTGACCCGGGGCTACACGACCCGATACGAGTACATCGTCGCGCAGTGGATCACCACGGGACCCGCCACCGGGGCGGACGTCGCGGTGTCGCCGGACGGAAACACGATCGCCGTCTTCGCCCGCCGCGAGCGAGGCCGGGACCTCCTCCTGTTGAACGCGCTGAACGGCGGGATCCGAGAGCACGTCGAGATGGACGGGCTGGACCAGCAGCTCAACCCGGCCTTCTCTCCCGACGCGCGGACCGTCGTCTTCCGCGCGCTCCGCGAGGGGCGGGCCGACCTCTTCTCGTACAACCTCGACAGCCAGACGATCGTCAACCTGACGAACGACGAGGCCTTCGACGCGGCGCCCGTCTTCTCCCCGGACGGGCGCTATATCTACTACTCGTCGATCCGCGGCACGAAGGCGAAGATCTTCCGCTTCAACCCGGCCTCCCCCGAGTCGCGCGAGCAGATCTCGTACGGCGACTGGAACGACGAGGACCCGACCCTGTCGCCCGACGGCAAGCGTCTCTTCGTCACCTCCGACCGGGACGGGGGGATCTACAACATCTATTCGATCAACCTCGAGAACGGCGAGACGCTGCTCCACACCAACGTGGTCGCGGGCGCCTTCACGCCCACCGTCTTCATCGGCAAGGACAACACCGAGAAGCTCGTGTTCGCGGCGTACTACAAACGGCGGTTCACGCTCTACATCGCGGACGCGAAGAAGCCCGTGCGCCGGCTCTCCGAGCTCTCGCCCACGCCGTCGCCGCTCGGCCCCGGCGGAACGCCCCCCTTCGAGCCCGCGATCCAGGTCTCCATCGATCCGGAAAAGATCAAGGACCGGGAGAGCCGCAAGCTCCAGCTCGAGGACGCCCAGGTGGTCGCGGGAGTCAATACGGACCAGACCTTCGTGTCGAACACGGTCCTCGTCTTCGGCGACAACCTCGGCGACCGGCGGTTCATCGCGAGCCTCCAGTCGCTCTCCTCGTTCACGAACTTCCAGTTCGTCTACTTCGACCTGACGAAGCGCCTCCAGAAGGGGCTCACCGTCTTCGACGACCGAACCTACTTCCTCGCGATCGACCAGAGCTTCGGCCAGGATCGCGTGGTCCGCGACCGGCGGGCCTATCGCAGGACCGGCGTCCTGGCTCTGGGCAACTATCCCCTGTCGCGCTATTTCCGCCTCGAGGCCGAGGTCGGCTACATCTGGCGCGCTTTCGACTTCCCCTTCGTGATCACCAACACGGACGGGGACCAGGTCTTTCTCATCGACGAGCGCAAGGACAGCTACCCGACGGGAGGCCTCGCGCTCGTCGGCGACACGGTCCTCTACCGGCCGTGGGGACCGCTCTCGGGCCGACGCTTCCGCGTCTCCTACAACTACTCGCCGGACCTCGGCGGCGCGGATGAGGAAGCTTTTTCCGTGGACCCCAACTCCAGCACTCTCAGCCAGGACATCGCGGTGGACCTGCGCCAGTACATCAAGATCACGGAACGCTCGCTCATCGCGATCCGCCTGTTCGGAGCGCAGTCCACGGGGAGCTTCCCCAACGTGTTTCCGTTCGGCGGCCTCGACACGCTGCGCGGGCTCGACTACCGCGAACTGATCGGCAACGAGATCGCGTACGCGAATTTCGAGTACCGCTTCCCCCTCATCGACGTGCTCCAGTTCCCGTGGGGCGGGTTCACGAACCTCCGCGGGCGCTTCTTCTTCGACATCGGGGCCGCCAAGCTCGAGGGGCAGGACTTCGAATTCTGGAACTCCGACGACCGGCGGCTCATCGACGGGCGTGCCTCGTACGGCTACGGGTTCCAGATCTCGCTGCTCGGACTGAACCTGCATTGGGACTTCGCCAAGCTCACGGACCTGAAACAGTCGCAGTCGGGGTTGAAAACCTCCTTCTACATCGGCACGCAATTTTAGGCCGTCGCTTTCGCTCGCTCGGGGCCTGCGTTGCAACGGCTCCCGGCTCGCCCGGATGCGGGCTCGACCGCTCGCCTGGCCCCTCGCTCACTCCAGCTCCCGCGGCGCGAGGCTCCTCCCTTCGGGAGACTCCTCGCGCCGCGAACCACGTTAAGAGGCCGCCGACGGACTAGAATTCCTGAAGCGTGTCCCGAACTTCCCTGGCGATCCGGGTCCTCGGACCCTACGGGGGGTCCGCGCCCGGCTATCGCCTCACGACCTTCCTGGTGGACGGCGAGACCGCGATCGACGCGGGTGCACTGACCGACTCCCTGCCCCTCGCGGCGCAGCGGCGCGTCCGGCGCGTCGTTCTCACCCACGCGCACTTCGACCACGTCGCCTCTCTCCCGTTTCTCACCGCCAACCTCTACGGGCGCACGAGCGAGCCGCTCGAGGTCCTCGCCCCGGCGCCCGTCATCAGCGCGCTCCGGGCGCACGTCTTCAACGAGACGACGTGGCCCGATTTCACGCGCTATCCTTCGCCCGCGCGCCCCACGGTGCGGTTCCGCGTGATCGCGGAAGGCCGCCCGGCGCGGGCCGGCTCCGTGACCGTGACGGCCGTCGCCGTGAACCACGCCATCGCGTCGTACGGCTACGTGGTCGCGAAGCGGGGGGCCGCCGTCGTCTTCTCCGGTGACACGGGACCTACGGAGCGCCTCTGGAAGGTCGCACGACGGACCCCGGACCTGCGCGCCGTCTTTCTCGAGTGCTCCTTCTCGGACGGCGAGAAGGCGCTCGCCTCGGAGTCGCTCCACCTGACGCCGCGGGGCGTCCGGGAGGAGCTCCCCAAGCTCCCGCCCGACGTTCCGGTGTTCCTCTACCACCTCAAGCCGTTTTCCGTTTCCCGCATCCGCCGCGAGATCGCCGCCCTCAAGGAGCCGCGACTGAGGCTGCTGGAGTCGGAGCGCAGCTTCCGGTTTTAGCGGGGCGGCCGCGAACGGCCCCCTCCGACGGACGTCGGGGCGGAGTTATCCCCGCCCGACGAGCCGCGACCAGGCGAGTAGGTCAACGGCGAGGGTCCCGGCCATCCGGCCCCGCGCGGAATCGTTACGGAGCAGATCTTCGCGGGACCCCTCGAACGCGACCGCCCGCATGAGATACGTCCGACCCCGCAGCTCCCGTGCTTCGAAGAACGACTCGTACGCTCGGTCCGGGTAGATCCGGCGGACCGCGAGGCGCCGAAGGCCCGCATCCGCGATCACCTCTTCCACGAACTTCGAGTCCCCGCCGGCTGGCCCCCCCACGCTGCCTTCTCCGGGCGCACGGAGCTCCAGGCGCCAGCCCACCGGGGTCGCCGCGCAGGAGGCGACCCCGGCGACCCCGGACATCAGGCGGCGATAGGCGTCGGACGTCCCGACCGCCGCGAAGGCGGCCTCCGGGGAGACGTCCGTTGCCAGATATACCGTCAGGACCGCGCCCGGCAGCGCCGAAGGAAGGTCGTGGGTCAGCGCGAGCGCGCGTTGCACCGCTGTCTCGTCGATGTCGAAGAGTTCCGCGACGCGGGCGGCCCGCGGAGGCGGAAGCGGCACCGCGAGCAGCGAATGCCGGTCCTCCACCTTGACCTCGCCGCGCATGAAGGAAACCACCCGGTGCTCCTCCGTCCGCCGGACGCCGACACTCGCCAGGAAGCGCGAGTCGGCCCGAAAGGTGGAGCGCCAGCGCTCGATGAACTCGTCGGCTCTCACCGGCTCTCCGAAGATCTCCACTCCCGGCGGCCCGATCGGGACACCCGCCGTGAAGAAGACGTTCCATCCGCGCTCCGAGGGGACGACGCGCAGACCCGTCAGGGGCGTCTCGGTCTCCCCTTCTGCTTCGGGAAGCAGCGCCTGGAGCGGAAACCCCACGTCGGCCAGCACCGGGCCGCGCTCCGTGTGGACGCGCAGCGCGGCGTGGTCGAAGTCGATTTCCACGCGACCGAGCAGTTTCTCGACCCGGAATCCGAGCTCCTGAAGCAACGCCTCAAAGCCGGCGACCCGGGCGAAGCACGTCCCGCCGGCTCCCCATGAGAGGTGCTGCTCCCAGAACAGTTCCGGCGAGCCGGGCTTCTCCGCCGGCTCGGCCACGTCCGCGTCGCGGAGGATTTTCGAGACTGTCTCGAACGGCACCCGCGCGTTGAAACGCGTGAAGAGCCGCTCGAGGAAGCGGTGCGAGGGATCCTCCGCGGACAGGTCGAGGGCCTCCAGGATCTCGTCGGCGGGGACGCCGACCCCCTCCCCCGTCACCGGTTCCGCGTGAGGCGCTCCACCAGGGCGCCGATGCGTTCCTGAGCGCCGGCGCTCTGCCAGAACTGCAGGAACGGGTCCCCCCGGCGGGCCTCGTCGAACCGCGCGACGGCGTCCGCCCGCGCGCGGCGCTTGATCTCGGCGTGCGCCTGGGGGGCGTTGCCGGCGAGCCGCCGGGCGCGCTCGAGCGCGTGATCGAGCAGATCTCCGGGAGGCACCGCCCGGTCGATGAGCCCGATCGCGAGCGCGCGATCGAGCGGGACGTTCTCGCCGCTCGCGGCCAGTCGCTCCATGCCGCGCGCCCCGAGGACGTGGCGAAAGACCTCGAGCAGCGCGCGGGGCACGGGGACGCCCAGCGCGACCTCTGACAACCCGAAGACGGCCTCCCCCTCCGCGGCGATCCGCTCGTCGGCCGCCGCCGCAAGAATCAAACCGCCCGCGACGGCGCTCCCGGGCAAGGCCGCGACGACCGGGCCGGGAAACACGAAGACCTCGCGCACGAGGTCGCAGTAGGCGTCTACGAAGGCGGAGAACTCCTCGAAGGGGCGGCGCGTCAGGTCCGGCAGGTCCCAGCCTCCTGAGAAGAGCCTGGGCAGGGTCGAGGCGAGGACCAGGCCACCGGCGTTCCGGGACTCGCGGACCGCCTGGCGGATCGCCTCGACGAACCCCGGGGAGAACGCGTTGCCCCGCGGGCGCGCGAGGGCGACGATCGCGACCTCGCCCCGGCGGTCGAGCGTGACGTCGCCGCGGCGCTCGGGCGCTGCGGAGGCTATGGGACGCTCCCGGCGAGCCGCGCGGCGGCGAGGGCCATCTCATGAACCCGCCTGTCGGGCGTGAGCTCGGGATGGAAGGTCGCGGCAACCACGTTGCCGTCGCGTACGAGGACGGGCTCCCCGAGGCGCGTCCCGAGCACTTCCACGGAGGGGCCGACGCGCCGGAACCTCGGGGCCCGGATGAAGACGGCGGGCAAGTCGTCGCCGAGAGATGGCGCCTGGACGGTCCCCACGAAAGAGTCCGCCTGGCGCCCGTACGCTTTGCGCTCCACGGTCACGTCGAGGAGACCCAGCCCCCTCTGGCCGGGGTTGACGACCTCGCG
>Ga0136614_10000913_pt1 | contig 16333 bp, 10 predicted proteins | sample AntDrymUQ2792106_2_FD_106643 | JGI IMG/M metagenome (GOLD analysis project Ga0136614, IMG submission 106643) | Polar desert sand microbial communities from Dry Valleys, Antarctica - metaG UQ279 (21.06) | ecosystem: Environmental > Terrestrial > Soil > Desert | place: Antarctica: Dry Valley... | reverse complement strand
TTCGGTTTTATTTTAACACCAAACGCGTCGCTTCTAAAAATTTGGAGCGGGAGACGAGATTTGAACTCGCGACTTCGACCTTGGCAAGGTCGCGCTCTACCACTGAGCTACTCCCGCTGACGTAAATAGTAATTCTACAAACTGAAAATATTTTGTCAAGTTACAACGGATTATTTAATTGGTTCCCGCGGTTATATCTTTAATAAAGCTCCAGTCACCGCTTGGGCTGATTTTTATATTGCCGATGCGTTTGTTGGCAACCACCATATTTGCCGGATACCAGAGCGGATACATCGGAACATCATTGCTGATGATTTCCTGCGCCTTAAAATACAAATCCTTTGCCTGTTCACGGTTCGTCGAATTAAATGCTTGTTCGATAATTTTATCAATTTCCGGGTTGCTATAACGACTGCGATTACAACAGGCGACTTTCGCGCTTGGAATCTTTTTCGTGGTAAACAGATCGTTCAGGAAAATAGGATCCTGATTGCCTCCGACCCAAATGCCGGTATTCATTTGATATTGACCGAGAGCTATTTGCTGCCGCAGCACATTCGGATCCAAGGTTTCGATTTCAACATTTATGCCCAAGCTTTTGAGTTGATTCTGAATAACTTCCGAGTATTGTTTGAAGGCGACGTTGCTGGCGGAAAATTTAAATACGACCGGTTCACCCTTATAACCCGATTCCTGAAGCAGTTGTTTAGCTTTTGCCGCATCAAAACTATATTTTGTACCGGCGTTATAAGCCCATGAATCATTCGGCAAAATCGAATAAGCAATGGTAGCTTGTCCGAAAAGCAACTCGTTGATAATTTTTTCACGGTCAATCCCGTAGGCGATTGCCTGCCGCAGTTTTACGTTGTTGAGCGGCGCGGCTTGCGTATTAAATTGCAAATACTGGATATTCGAGCCGGGAAATTGGTCTACTTTCAAGCTCGGATTGTTTTCCAAAGATTTCAGTGTATCTGGAGAAAGGTTTGTGGGAAGCGGAGCGATGTCCACACCGCCGCTTTGCAGTTCTGCTTGAAGAGAATTGGCATCTATGACGGTTTTAACGCGTAGTTTGGGGATTTTTGGCGCGCCTTCCCAATAATCGGGGTTGGCAGCAAGTTCGACGATGTTTTGCGATTGGTCGAAACCGACAAATTTAAATGCGCCCGAACCGACGGGCTGCTCTTTTTGCTGACCGATGGTGCCTTCGGGAATAATCGGAATGGCGACGAGATTTGAGAGAAGCTGATTTTGCAGAGACGCGCGGCTTAACTTGAAGACAACGGTTTTCGGATCGGGCGTTTCTATAACTTCGATATGCGGAACGCTTTTGTCGTCAACCGTGTCGGAAAAAGCGCTTTTTTTGTAACCGGTGCTTTTGAAAAGCTCATCGAATGTATATTTAACGTCGGCTGAAGTAAATTCCTTACCGTTGTGAAATTTCACATTATCCTGCAATACGAACGTAATTATCTTTCCTTCTTCTGAAGGTTTGATTTCTTTGGCAAGTTCTCCGACATATTCAAATTTTTCGTTTTTCCTGATTAACGAATTGAACATTAAATTGCGAACTCGCTCAGCCGCCGCGTCAGAAGCCGTGGAAGTTAAAGTATCAAATGAAGTAAATTTTTCCGGCAAAGCGACCGTGACGAAATCGTTGGTTCGAGTTCGGCAGGCGAATGAAAGTATTAAGCTGATATAAATTATAAATAAAATGGCTTTAGACAATGTATGCGTCCTCCGTAGTTTTGTTGTTGAGTTGGGAGATTTTATCAGATAAAAATCGCAACCGTTCCGCGTCGAAAGGTAAAGGCGGCTGCATTAAAGATTTTAGACGCGCAATGCGGCGAAGAGATTCGTCAATTCTCGATTCGGAAATTCTTCCGGTTTTAACGGCGTCTGTCACCGCATTGTAGCCTTCGCGGATTGATTCGGGGTTAGCGCAAATCGCCAGCATATCTTCACCGGCGAGAACCGCCATTTGACAAGCCTCGCCGATGCCGTAATTTTTGACAATCGCGCCCATTTCCAAATCGTCGGTGATTGCCAAACCTTCAAAGCCGAGTTCTTCACGCAGAAGTTTGGTAACGATATTGTAGCTCAATGAAGACGGTAAAAGTTTGCCATTATTGTCTGTTTCCTGCAAGTCAAATCGCGGAAAACTGGCGTGCGCGTTCATTACCGAATAAACTTTTTCGGTTGGAAAAAGGCGACGATACGGAATTAAATCGCTTTCAAACAATTCGTCGCGCGTTAGATAGACGTTCGGCTGCTCTTCGTGCGAATCAACCTGGCTCGCGCCGAGACCGGGAAAGTGTTTGAGACAACCGAGACAGCCGTTCTCCTGCAAACCATCGAGATATTGTTCGGCGTATTCAACGACTTCGCTTTTGGATTTTCCGAACGTGCGCGAATAAAGTCCGTTAAATGAATTTGCCCGCGCTTCATCAATTACGTCAACAACCGGCGCAAAATTCATGTTAAAACCTAAAATCCGAACAACTTCAGCCGTGATTTCCGCCTGAGATTTGGCATCAGCGGGAGTTTTTAGCGCGCTTGGGGCGGACATCGGCGCGATAACGCGGCGAAGACGGTCAACCAAACCCCCTTCCTGATCGAGGCTTAAAATCGGTTCAACCGAAATAATGTCGCGTATATCTTCGGTGAGTTTTCTGGTTTGAACAGGTTCGCGGATATTTCGGGCGAAAAGACATACGCCCCCGGGAGCGATTTCGCGTAAAAGTTCTTTGGTTTCCGAACCAATCTCCGTGCTCGGGATACCGATAAAAAATATTTGACCGATTTTTTTCTCAATCGGCAGAGCAAGCAATTGTTCAACCATATACAAGGAAAATATTAGGCAAAATGTTGAAATGCTAATGTAATTTGTTAACCGTCTGTTTGCCGACCGTTAACGTATAGCTTGAAATTTTTTGCGGCTGTTTTACAAGTCAAACAATTCGATTTTGTAAATCACGCAGGAATTCTTTCGCTTCCTTTTCAGACATTTTGTTTATTTCAGAGATACGTAAATCCTCGACGACGTTTTCGTTGGAAACGGAGAAAAGGGAAAACTGTGAAGCCAGACGGCTTTTACCGGCACGTCCGACGGCGGTTTCTAAGCTCCCGGAAATTGCTTTACTTTCGGAGAAAACCGCCAGCTCGTATTGTTCGAGTCTTGCCAGGACCGCCTTCGCCCGCGTAATCGTTTGAGCAGGCAGCCCGGCAAGTTGAGCAACAGCGATACCGTATGACTTCGAAGCCTTTCCCTTTTTTAGTTTATGCAAAAACACAACTTCGCCGTCCTTTTCCGCAGCCGTAACCTGATAGTTTTTCGCGCCCGGAAGATTTTCGGCAAGCTCGGTTAATTCGTGATAATGCGTCGCAAATAAGGTTTTTGCTGAATGTTCCGGTGAATTATGCAGATATTCGGCAACCGCCCAGGCGATTGAAAGCCCGTCAAAAGTCGAAGTGCCGCGCCCGATTTCATCGAGTAGAATCAGCGAGCGCGGTGTAGCGTTATGCAAAATCGCCGCCGTTTCGGTCATCTCGACCATAAAGGTTGAACGTCCTGATGCCAAATCGTCCGAAGCGCCGACGCGTGTCCAAATCCGGTCTAAAATCGGAAGTCGGGCGTATGCGGCGGGAACAAACGAACCGATTTGCGCGAGAATTTGAATAATCGCCGTCTGGCGCAGAATCGTTGATTTGCCGCCCATATTCGGTCCGGTGATGATCAAAAGTCGGTCGGTCGAATTATTCATCAGCAAATCGTTCGGAATGAAATTTTCAGGATTTATCGCTTCGACAATGGCGTGCCTGCCGTCTTTTATTTCAATTTCATCGCCGTCGTGCAAAACAGGAGCGATGTAGTTTCGCCGCGTAGCGATTTCCGCCAAACTTGCCAGCGCGTCTAAAGTCGCGAGCGCGCGGGCAGTTGATTGTAAATTTTTTGTTTCCTTTTGAACCTCGGTACGGACAAATTGAAAGATTTCGGTTTCAAGTTCTCTAATTTTTTCTTCCGCTCCCAAAACTTTCGCTTCCCATTCCTTGAGTTCGGGAGTGGTGTATCGTTCGGCATTTGTTAAAGTCTGGCGGCGTTCGTAATCGGCGGGAACGCGCGACAAATTACCTTTGGATATTTCGATGAAATAGCCGAAAACACCATTAAATTTAATTTTTAAATTATGAATGCCCGAACGCCGTTTTTCCTGCTCTTCAAAACTCGCAATCGTTTGTTTAGTATTATGAGAAACACTTCTCAATTCATCCAGTTCAACACTGTAACCGGTGCGAATAGTTCCGCCGTCAGCGATATTCAAAGGTAGTTCATCAGCTATTGAAGATGCAATTAAATCTCTAATTGATGGAAGCTCAAAAATGTTCTCGCTGAGAACTTGAAGTAAAAGACTTTGCGCGTCTGATAACGTCTGATTTATTATCGGTGTTTGATTGAGGGAACGATTAAGAGCCAGTAAATCTCTCGGCGTAGCGGTGCCGAGATTTAATTTACCGACCAAGCGTTCCAAATCGGCTACTTCTTTTAAGAGAAAACGAATTTTGTCCCGAAGAATCGGATTGCTCAATTCATTAACCGCCGCCAGACGAGTTTGAATTTCACTGCGGCGAATTGAAGGGCGCAGAAGCCACGAACGCAAAAGCCGTCCGCCCATTCCGGTTACGGTTTGGTCTATAACATTAAAGAGAGTTTTCTTGTTTCTCTCATTGCGCGATTCGATGATTTCCAGGTTTTTAAGGGTAATCGCGTCCAAAATCATATAATCATTGGCTTCCAGGAAGTTAATATCCGATATATGATTCGCGGATGCGCGTTGGGTTTCCTGCGCGTATCGCAAACAAGCGCCCGCCGCGCGGATGGCTTCCGCTTTGCCGTCTAAGCCAAAACCCGATAAATCCTTAACGTTCAATTGACGTTTCAGATGACTTTCGCAATCATCTGTTTGAAAAAGCCAGTCATCTAAAGCGGTTAAGGTAGTTGCAAATTTATTTGAAGTTTTATGACTGATTGAAACAACATTGTCCGATTTGGCTAGATTGGATTGGCTGGAACTTTCAAATGAATTTTCAAGTAATTTTTGCAGTGACTCTGGATAAAGAATCTCGCGCGGTGCGAAACTTTCAATGTCGGCGCATATTTTCGCCCAGGCATCCGTGCCTGAGATTTGTGTAGTGAAAAATTCTCCGGTCGAAAGTTCTAAAAACGAAGCGCCAAAAATTTCGCCAGCCCCGCTTACCGCCGCCAAGTAAATTGATTCTTTCGCTTCGACAAGCTGCGAATCAATCGCGGTGCCCGGCGTAATGACGCGCACGACTTCGCGCCTGACCAGTTTCACGCCTTTGCTCGCTTCTTCGGTTTGTTCGCAAATGGCGACGCGGAACCCTTTTTTTACCAGCTTGGAAATATAACCAGCCGCCGCGTGATGCGGAACGCCGCACATCGGAATCGGATTGTTGGAATCTTTATGTCGGGCGGTTAAAGCGATGTCGAGTTCACGGGCGCCGGTAACGGCGTCATCATTGAAAAGCTCATAAAAATCTCCGAGACGGAAAAAAAGCAAAGTGCCGGGATATTGTTTTTTGATTTCGAGATATTGCCGAAGCATCGGCGTGGCGTTTTGCATAACAAGTTTGAGCAAATGCGATTTTAACTCAAAAAAATATTTTTGTTAAAGAATATGAAATTCAAAGTTTATAAACTATAACTTTTTCAACCGATTTGCTAAGATGCTTTTTTTCAAATTAATTTGTTACAATCAGTTGACAGGTTATAACACGATAAACTTTTCCGACGAAACGAGAATCAAAGGCTTTTCCTAATCCTGTTAAAAAACTCTGGAGTGTATTTTATGAAAGCATTTAAAATTCTAACGGTTATTTGCGCCGTCTTTATTTGTAACAATTTTATAGTTAACAAAATTTACGGGCAAAAAACCGAAATTGTCACACAGACGGAAAAACCAAAGTCGGAAACGCCGGTCGGAAACATGGTTGGTGATTTAAACGATCAGATTGCCGCGCGAAAACAAACTAATGAAAAATACCGGATCGGTTTTCAGGACACTTTAGAGATTCAGGTTTTTCGCCACCCCGAACTTTCGCAGGTAGTCAACGTCAGTCCCGACGGAACAATTTTGATGCCTAAAATTGACAAGCCCATCTACGCCGTCTGTAAAACCGAAAGAGAATTGAGTCAAATTATCGGAACGCTCTATAAAAACTATTTAAAGAACCCTTTCGTTAATGTTCGCGCCGCCGAGCAGCGTTCACAACCGTTTGCGGTCATCGGCGCGGTGGCAAAACCGGGAAGTTTTTATATGAATCGGAGGATTCGTCTTCTTGAATTATTGGCGTTAGCCGGCGGACCCGATGTAGAGAAAGCCGGGGCGAATATCCAGGTTGCGCGAATTGGGAATGTTTCGGGTTGTGCCGAAGAAACTACCGATTCGGAGAATGACGAGATTGTTTTTCTGACTTATAAAATAAAGGACGTTCAGCAAGGCAAAGAAAATCCGTGGATGCAGCCGGGCGATATTGTTTCGGTTTTGGATGTCGAACAAGCTTTTGTAGTCGGAAATGTAATAGAACCGGCAAAAGTGCCGCTCAAAGAACAAGTAACGTTGACACAGGCGATTGCCTTTGCAGGCGGACTGGCGAAGGAAGCAAAAACAAGCAAAGTCAGAATTCAGCGGCAACGGTCAGGCAGCACCGAAAAAACCGAAATGATTTACGACTTGAAGGATATTGTTAGTAAAAAAATTGCTGACCCGGTTTTGCAGGCAAACGATATTGTTGAGGTTCCAAAGGATGGCGTAAAATCCGTTCGAAATGGAATACTCAAAGCCCTGAGTGGCGGAGTCGGGGGCTTATTTATGCGTCCGTTTTAATTTTCTATGAGAAATACTAAAGAAATTGTTCCGAGACCTGCTGAATCGGTTGAAATCGAACGTCCGTTTGATTCGCATATTCCTGTTGCCCCAAGCGGTGGATACGGCGCGTATCGAGATATAAATACACAGGAAGGTTTCCAGCTTGTAACTTACTGGCGAATCATTCGCAAAAGGTTTTGGCTGGTGGTCGGTATTGCCGTTTTAATGACGACTTTAACGGCTATTTATATGGCGCGGAAGCCGAATATCTACCAGTCGAGAGCAATTGTTCAGGTTGATCTGGAGAAACCGAACCAGGATTTGGTAACCAAAGACCGCGCCGCACAAGTATCGAATCAAGATCCGTCTTACTTTAACACTCAATTGCAGCTTTTAGTCAGCGAGAGTCTTTTGCGGCGGGTGGTTAAAGAATTGAGTTTAGACAGCAACAAGGAATTTCAAAAAGCGAAATCTGAAGAATCAGTATCCGCCTGGCGTTCGATGTTGAAAGCCGTCGGGCTTGCCAGCGATATTCCGAAAAAAAATGGCAACGGTGTTGACGAAGTTTCCGTCTCGGCAAGCACTACGCTCGCTTCGTCCGAAGAAATTGCCGAAGCCGTCCGTTTAGCTCCATACGTTGATATTATCAAAAAGAATTTAGGAGTTGAGCCGGTTAGAGAATCCCGTGCGACTTTTAAAGATACGCGCTTAATTGAAGTAACGTTTCGCCATACAGACCCGGAACTTGCCGCCTTTGTTGTAAACGGAATCGGCGAAGTGTTCTCGAAGGCTAATCAGGAAAAACGAACAGGGACGAACACCAAAACTAACGATTTTCTGCAAACCCGGATCGCCCAACTGCAAACCGAAATCAAAAGCGGCGAAGTGAAACTGGTTGATTTAACCAGAAAATTCGGAATTCTAAAAACAGATAACGAACAAACCATTGTTCTGAGCGGACTCGACATATTAAATAAACAATTACTCGATGCGGAAAACGAGCGAAAAAATGCCGAGGCTGAATATAACGCGGTCAATAAATCGCCGGAAAGTCTAAGCGCGCGAGCCGAAGAACAAACGGCGCGTTATACGACCGAGCGGGAGAATAATACGCGTTCGCGCGTTAATGATACGCAAAAGAAAATTGACGATTTGAATGCCAAGAGAAATCTCCTTCTTGAAGAATATCAGCCTGCGGCGCAGGAAGTTAAAGAAGTTGACACGCAGATCAAGGCGCTCGAAGACGGAATGAAAAAAGCGACGCAAAGCAGTCAGGAAGACTTGGACAAATTCCGCGAGCGTATTGCAAAAGACTTGCTTAATAATTTAAAAACTAAGTATGAATCCGCTCTGGGCAGAGAACAAAAACTTAAGGAATCATTCGACCGCCAATACAATGAAGCGCAAGGACAAAATCAATCCGGGGTTTCCCTAAGCCTGCTCAAACAGGATATTGAAACCAAAAAAGGATTTTTAAAGGAACTCGAAGATAAACAGCGGGGCAACGACGTTATCGCCATCGGTACGGACAATAACATCACGATGGCTGAAATAGCGATTCCGTCTGAAACGCCCGTTGCTCCGAGACGTTTGATCAGTGTCCTGGGCGCGTTGTTTTTATCAACTCTATTTGGGATGGGACTAGCTCTGTTTCTCGAATACCTGGATGACACGATTCGCACGACTGAAGAAGTCGAAACCTATCTCGGTCTGCCCGCGCTGGCGGCGATTCCCCGAATTGATTCGCTTCCGAAACGTAAGTTGTTGCTGGTCGGTTCAGGTGAAGGCGGGGAGGGGGCGAATCCGACTAACGATTTACTAATTCACAATGATTCGCGTTCATCTCTTGCTGAAGCTTATCGCCAATTGCGAACTTCTATTTTACTTTCCACCGCCGGACACGCGCCAAAATCTTTACTGATTACATCTAGTCTTCCGTCGGAAGGAAAGACGACGACCGCCATCAATACGGCAATCAGCTTAGCTCAAACCGGCGCGAAAGTTTTGATAATTGATGCTGATATGCGCCGCCCGCGTCTGCATTCGGTTTTCAATATTAGCAACGCGCAGGGATTAAGCACGATTTTATCGAGCGATTCGCAAGACGATTCAGTTCTGGACGTTATCGAATACGACGAGGAATCCCGGCTAAATCTTTTGCCGTCGGGACCTATCCCGCCCAATCCGGCAGAATTGATCGGTTCCGAACAAATGGCGAATCTTTTAAAAACCCTACAGAATAACTTCACTCACGTCGTCGTTGATTCGCCGCCGATTGCGTCTTTCACCGACGGTGTGCTGGTCGCTTCGATGGTTGACGGCGTAATTCTGGTGGTTAATTCCGGAAAAAGTTCGCGGCAGGTCGTTCGGCGCTCACGGCAGCTTTTAGTAGATATCGGCGCGAAAATCTTCGGCGTGGTATTAAATAACGTCAATCTTCGCTCGCAGGATAATTACTATTATTATCAAAGCTATTACCACCGCGATAATTACCGCAGCGACGAGGAAGAATAAAAAATTAAAAATTTAAGATTATAAACTTCAGGTTTTTGGTTCGACCTTGAAATCTTACACTTAAACCCTAAATAAAAATGGAAAAACAACCGAAAATTTTAGTTACCGGCGCGGGTGGTTTTATCGGCAGCCATCTGGTTACGTATCTAAAAAATAAAAATTATTGGGTGCGCGGCGTTGATATCAAACATCCTGAATTTGGCGCTACGGACGCTGACGAATTCGAGATTTTAGATTTGCGCCGATGGGATAATTGTTTGCAGGCGACGCGCAACATCGCTGAAGTTTACGCGCTCGCCGCCGATATGGGCGGAATGGGTTTTATTTCAAATCATCACGCGCAGATTCTCTATAATAACTCGCTAATCAATCTCCATACGTTAGAGGCGGCAAAAACCAATGGAGTGAAGCGGTATCTTTATACTTCTTCGGCTTGCATTTACCCGGAATATCTACAGGAAGAAGCGGATGTGAAACCGTTGCGGGAGGAAGACGCGTATCCGGCACAGCCGCAAGACGCTTACGGGTGGGAAAAGTTAGTTTCGGAAATTCTTTGTATGCATTATCGCAACGATTACGGAATCGAAACGCGGACGGTTCGTTTTCATAACATTTTCGGTGAGAAAGGAACCTGGGAAGGTGGACGTGAAAAAGCACCGGCGGCAATGTGCCGAAAAATCGCCGAAACAAAATTAACCGGAAACACCGAAATCGAAATTTGGGGCGACGGCGAGCAGACCCGCTCGTTTTGTTACATTGACGATTGCGTCGAAGGAATTTATCGTCTTATGCGTTCGGATTTTCACGAACCTCTGAATTTGGGACAAGACAGAATGGTGACTATCAATGAGCTGGCTGATATTATCGCAAAAATCGCCAAAGTGAAAATCTCGAAAAAACACATTGACGGTCCGCAGGGCGTGCGCGGCAGAAACTCCGATAACACGAAACTGCGTGAAGTTCTCGGTTGGGAACCGAAAATTTCCCTGGAAGACGGCTTGAACACCACGTATCAATGGATTGAAAGCCAGGTTAAAGAAAGATTACAAAAGAAAAGCGAAACCGCGGCGGCATAAAAATATAACTTTACAATGACAGATTTTTCAGACGTGGCGATACAATCGGTGCGCGATTATTGGAATCGTCGCCCTTGTAATATAAGACATTCGACTGCCGAAATTGGTACGAAAGAATACTTCGACCAGGTTGAAGCCAGAAAATATCTGGTCGAACCGCATATTCCAGCCTTTGCCGAGTTTGATAAATGGCGCGGGAAAAAAGTTTTGGAAATCGGCTGCGGAATTGGCACGGATACGATGAATTTCGCCCGCGCCGGCGCGCAGGTTACTGCCGTTGACTTATCCGGTGAATCTTTAAATCTTGCTAAAAAACGTGCCGAAGTTTTCGGGCTTTCCGACCGCACAAGTTTCATTGAAGCCGATGCCGAAAATCTTTCTGAATTTGTCGAGCCGCAAAAATTTGATTTGGTTTACTCATTTGGCGTGATTCATCATTCACCGCATCCGGAAAAAATTATAAAGCAAATCAGTGAAAATTTTGTACAGCCGGGAAGTACATTAAAGTTAATGGTTTATTACCGTTATTCGTGGAAAGTGTTTTGGATGTTGCTGCAAGAGAAAATGCAATTTTGGAAACTCGATGAAATTATCGCGAAACATTCCGAGGCGCAAACCGGTTGTCCGGTGACATATTCTTATACGAAGAAAACGGTCAAAGATTTAATCGGCGACGATTTTGAAATTCAGGAAAATTATGCCGAACATATTTTTCCGTATCGGATTGAAGATTATGTTAAATACCAATACGTCAAAGAATGGTATTGGAGAATATTGCCTGAAAGCATTTTTCGCCAAATGGAAAAAAACTTCGGCTGGCATCTGTGCGTAACGGCAAAAGCCAAATAAATTTTTATATTAAAAGGGTAAATTGTTTTAATGATTGAAAAAGTTTCGGTTATCGGGTTGGGTAAACTTGGTGCAAGTATGGTCGCGGCGATAGCAAGTCGGGGTTTTGAAGTGATTGGCGTTGACGTTAATCAAAAATCAGTAAATGCGGTAAACGAAGGACGCGAGCCGGTGCAGGAAACGGATTTGGAAAAATACATCTCCGATAACAAAGAACGAATCCGGGCAACGATGAGTCATGAGGAAGCGATTCTAAATTCTGATATTTCCTTTGTGATTGTTCCGACTCCGAGCGACAATAAAGGCTCGTTTTCTTTGCAATATGCCGCGTGGGCTTTTAAGGAAATAGGAAAAGCTCTGGCGAAAAAAAACAGCTATCACATCGTCGTTTTGACTTCGACGGTTTTACCGGGCGCGACCCGTTATGGTTTAACCCCGATATTAGAAAAAGAATCGGGAAAAAAGGCGGGCGTAGATTTCGGGGTATGTTACAGTCCCGAATTTATTGCCCTTGGAAGTGTGATTAGAGATTTTTTGAATCCGGATTTTACGTTAGTCGGAGAGTTTGATGACCGATGCGGCAAAGACCTTGAAGAGTTTTACGCAAGAGTTATGTTCGGAAACGCGCCTTGTAAGCGTATGAGTCTGGAAAACGCCGAGCTGACAAAAATTTCGGTAAATACTTTCGTGACGACAAAAATCACGTTTGCGAATATGCTGGCGGATTTGTGCGAAAGAATTCCGGGCGGCAATGTTGATGTCGTCACCGACGCTCTCGGTACGGATTCGCGCATCGGCAAGAAATATCTGACCGGCGCAATCGGTTATGGCGGACCTTGTTTTCCGCGCGATAACGTCGCATTAAGTTATATGGCTCGAACTTTAGATAGTTGTGCCGATATTGCTGAAACGACTGATCGCGTAAATCGTTCGATGGCGAATGCGATTACCGAAAAATTGCGTCCCATTATCGAACGGGGCGTCACCGTCGCCATTTTAGGTCTGGCTTATAAACCCAGCTCTCATGTTGTAGAAGAATCACAAGGCGTTTATCTGGCGAAAACTCTTTCGGAAGCAGGCGCCAGAGTGGTCGCATATGATCCGCTGGCGAATGAGAGCGCGAATGCTGAACTTCACGGGAAAATTGTAATTTTGGATTCGGCGAAAAAATGTCTCGAGCAAGCGGATGTTACTTTGCTAACTACAGCCGATGAGGAGTTTAAAACTCTAAAAGCTGGAGACTTTATTACCAACGGAAAAAATGTAACCGTCTATGATTTTTGGCGAATTCTAAAGGACGAATTAACCAACCGTGAAAAAATTACGTATGTGCCGATAGGCTGTAGCCAAAATGATAAATCGCAAGCCGAATTTCTAATTCGGCTTTGGGGAAACGAAGCCGAAGGTAAAGCATTGACGGAAAAGGTTTGAAGGTGAAAAGGGTTGAAATAGTAGCGCCGGTGCATAATCGCCGGGAAATTACCTTGCAATGCCTGCGTAGTCTGGCGCGTTTAGATGGTGAAAATTTACAAATTCACATCGTAATCGTTGATGACGGTTCAACCGACGAAACCAGCGAGGCGATCAAAAAAGAATTTCCCGATGTTGAACTGGTTAAAGGCAATGGAAATCTTTGGTTTACCGAAGGAACCAATGTCGGTGTTCGCGCAGCTTTAGAGCATAATCCTGATTATATTTTAATGATCAACGACGATCAGGTCTTCGACTCGAAGTTTTTAACCTATATGGTTGAAACGGCGGAAAAATATCCGCGTTCGGTTATCGGCTCATTATTGCTTTTGTGGGATACGCCGCACAGACTTTTCCAAATCGCTCCTGTTTGGAATACTTGGAAAGGTGGTTGGCAATTGTGGGAGAATCAGACAATTTGGACAATTCCAAAAAAACCCTGGAAAGTTGATATTATCGTCGGGAACTGTGTGTTAGTGCCGGTTGAAGCGATTCGAGAAGAAGGTTTAATGGACTCAAAACGCTATCCGAATTTCGGCGACGCGGAATATACGCCGCGCCTGAGGAAAAAAGGCTGGCAGCTTTTGATTGAACCGCGCGCCAGAGTTTTTTGCCAGCCGAATACGATTCCGAAACGGGTGATGAATATGTCGCTTAAGGAAAAAGTTGATGCGCTGTTTATTAATTTGGGACACGCGCAGAATTTGCGAAGACGTTTTTTTATGCACCTGGACAGCGCGCCGACAAAATTGCAGGGAATAAGCGGATTTATTATCTTTTTTATAAAACTCGGCTGGCAAAAAGTAAACGGGAAAACTTCGCAGCCGACCGCAAGGGAAACAGACATTTCGGTTTTATTTGCCGATTCTGTTGTAAAAGATTAAGTGTGCTGTTTAATTATTAGATATAGAAAGGTTTATATTGCATCTCACTAATTACTTTAACTGTTGTGTCGCCGACTTCTAAACAACCACTTGAAACATAAAAAAAAAGTCAATTCAAAGGACTTCACGCCTAAAAAAATTTTTTTCGTTTGGAATTATTTGCAATGGGGCGGAGCGCAGATTTATTTTCTCGCCCTGATACGAACCATTTCGCATAAATTTGATGTAAGGGCTGTTTTGCCGAACGGCTCCGACAAAAAGATTCTCCAATATCTGGAAGCAAATAATATCGAATACGATTTTTTTGAGGGAAGTATGGATTCCTCAAAAGCGAAATCCGTCGGGCAGCGAATTAAACGTCGTTTGAATGATTCTTTTATTAATCTCTCGCTGGCAAAACATCTTTCCAAATACGATTTAAAAAATTCCATCGTTCAAATTGACGTTGCGCCTTGGGCTGGATTTGCTTTGTTGTATTATTTAATCTCTAAAACAAATGTGTTCGTTACATTCCACACGGCAATACCTCAATTATCTTTTTTAAGGCGGGCTTTATGGAAATCAAAATTTGCAATCCTGACTGCCTCAAGGCATTTTCAAATCGCCGCTTCCAATCTGGATGTCAAAAAAAGTCTGCGCCCTTTTGTCGGCGAATCGCGCTATCGTCAAATAGAAATCGTTTATTCGAGCGTCAATGCGGAAGAAATCGAGAAGGTTTTGAAGGAGAATAAAACCCGGCGCGAGATTGCTGAAAAATATAATTTCCCGTATGAAAAAACCTGGGTCTGTAATGTCGCGCAGTTTATCGAACGCAAAGGCAGCCGGGTTTTTTTAGAAGCGATTGAAATTCTACGAAAACAAAGAAGCGATTTATTTTTTTTCTGGCTCGGCACCGCGTCTCTCGCAAGGGAAGTTCAGGAAACAATCGAAAAATATAACTTAAAAGATAATTTTCGTTATCTGGCGGGAAATGAAATCGGAGAAAGCCGCCACGATTTACTAACGCTTTTGAAAGCCGCCGATTTATTCGTTCTGCCAAGTTTAGAAGAAGGCTTGCCTGTCGCTCTGCTTGAAGCGATGGCGTTGGGAAAAGCCTGCATCGCTTCTCGCGTCAACGCGATTCCCGAAGCCGTCAAACAAAATGAAACGGGCGTATTGGTTGATGCCGGAAATCCAGAAAAATTAGCATCAGCAGTCGGCGAACTGTCGGACGACAAACTTACGCGAGAAAAATTAGGCGAAAACGCTCAAAAATTGGTGCTTGAGAATTTTGAGGAAAAAGTTATCGGACAAAAGATGCTTCGATTATATGAAAGCGTATAGAGTCGTTCTCGGGTAACGCGCTCCGATTTAAGGTTATACTTAGTTTTTTTAAGTCCAAGGGCACGATGAAGCGAAACAGTTTATTAAAAAATATATTCTTTGGATTTTTGTCGTGGTTTCTACCGCTTGGCTTGAGTTTCGTCGCCACTCCGATCATTCTGCACGCGTTGGGAATCGGAAAATACGGTCTCTATACCCTTGTTCTTGGTTTAATCAGTTATTCGTTTACGTTTAATATTGGCAAGGCGATTGTCAAATACGTCTCGGAATTCCAAGCCAACAATCAAACGGAAAAAATATCCGAAATCATCTCGGCGACGCTGCTCCTGAATTTAATCGTCGGGGGATTGGGAATGATTCTGCTGCTGTTTTACTCAAGATGGTTTGTGGTCAACATACTGCAAATTGAGAGCGCGTTGCAGGATGAAGCCGTCACCGCTTTTCATCTGGCGGCGGTGCTCATTCCGGCGACGATGTTCTCGCAAGTCTTTAGTTCGATAATTCAAGCTATCCACCGCTTCGACATCTATTCATATATTACAATCGGGAGCAATTGCTTTTTAGCCGCCGGGAATATCGTTCTGGCTTTGTTAAATCAGGAAATCGAAGTGTTGCTCATTTGGAGCTTGCTTTTGACGATTCTTAACAGTTTTGTTTTCTATTTTTATTCGCGCCGTTTGTTACCGGAATTCAAGTTAAAAATCGTTTTTCCCGGAGAAATTCTTCGATTGATTTTGAGATACAGCGCCGCGATTATAGTAACCCAATTTCTGGGAAATTTACTGGTGCTTTTCGAGCGAAGCTGGATTACGAGCCGACTCGGAACCGAAGCGGTCGCCTATTACGTAATCGCTCTGAATCTCGGAGTCTACATCCACGCATTCATCGGCAGCATTTCGCTCGCGCTCTTTCCGCTTTCGAGCGAAATCGAGGCGCACGGAGATAAAAGCAGGCTTTTGCGGATTTACACTAAAGCCACGAAAATCGTGTTGATGCTCGCCGCTTTTTTGTGTCTGACTTTGATTAACGGAAGAGATTTTATTTTGGGTTTATGGGTGGGTTTGGATTTCGTCGAAAAATCGTCCGGTGCTTTAGTCACACACGCGCTGACATTCAGCATTTTGGCGCTCGTCATCGTTTCGGTGCAAGTTATCGAAGGAATCGGTCAGCCGGGCGTGACGGCGGCGGCGATATTTGCTTGGCTGATTTTGAGCATACCGCTGATGATTGTTTTGATTGACGGTTACGGGATTACAGGAGTCGGAGTCGCCAGACTACTCGGCGCGTCAATTTTTATTCCGACAATTTTGTATATTGAAAAAAAGGTTTTTGC
>Ga0136614_10000910_pt1 | contig 16365 bp, 15 predicted proteins | sample AntDrymUQ2792106_2_FD_106643 | JGI IMG/M metagenome (GOLD analysis project Ga0136614, IMG submission 106643) | Polar desert sand microbial communities from Dry Valleys, Antarctica - metaG UQ279 (21.06) | ecosystem: Environmental > Terrestrial > Soil > Desert | place: Antarctica: Dry Valley... | reverse complement strand
TGCCGGTTGTCCTCCTCGCGATTGCAGGCGTCTTCGTCCTTCTCTCGGCACTGCGAATCATCACCGGTGTCGATGAGCTCAGCTCCTCCGGCACCTTGCGCGCCACCTTGGTCGCCGCGGTGCCGATCGGGCTCGCCGGACTCGGCGGCCTGTGGTCCGAACGTGCCGGCGTCGTCAACATCGGGCTCGAGGGCATGATGATCCTCGGAACCTTCGGTGCCGGCTACTTCGGCTATTTCTACGGCCCGTGGCAGGGCGTGCTCGGCGCCATCCTGCTCGGCGCCATCGGCGGTCTGCTCCACGCCGTGGCGACGGTGCTCTTCGGGGTGGACCACATCGTGTCCGGTGTCGCAGTGAACATCATCGGGCTCGGAGCCGTGCAGTTCCTCGCCGCACTGACCTTCTCCGGCGTCCCTGGCGGCGGAGCAACGCAGTCGCCGGGCATTGACGACCTTCCCGCCATCACCGTCGCCGCGATCTCCGACCCGCTGGGCGATCTCGAGGGCAAGAACTGGTTCGTCGTCTCCGACGTCGCCGCGCTCCTGCGAGCCCTCGTCACGGACCTGTCGGTGCTGACCCTTATCGCGCTGTCGCTGTTCGTCTTCACCTACTGGGTCCTCTGGCGGACTTCTTTCGGTCTGCGACTCCGCTCGTGCGGGGAGAGCCCGGCGGCCGCGGAGTCGCTCGGCATCAACGTGATCCGCTACAAGCTCATCGCCGTCATCGCCTCCGGTGCGTTCGCGGGCCTGGCCGGCGGCTTCCTCGCCATGGTCGCCTCAAGCAGCTTTCGAGACGGCCAGACCGGAGGGCGCGGGTACATCGGGTTGGCAGCGATGATCTTCGGCAACTGGCGTCCTGGTGGCCTGCTCGCCGGCGCAGGCTTGTTCGGCTACACCGACACGTTGCGCCTGCGGGGCGGCGGGGAAACCATCCACGGTCTGCTGCTGCTCGTGGCCGTCCTGCTCGTCTTGGTGGCCATCTGGCAGCTGCGCCGCGGGCACCGCATCGCGGCAACCGTCTCGGGGGTGCTCGGTGTCTTGATCGGCGTGTGGTTCTTCCTCAGCGAGTCCGTGCCGGACGACCTCACCGGCATGACGCCGTACGTCACGACGCTCCTTGTCCTTGCACTGGCTTCCCAACGATTGCGAATGCCGGCGGCGGACGGGAAGCCGTATCGCAAGGGCAGTGCCGGATGAGCCAGGAACCGCTCGCAATCGACTGGGACGTCCTGCACACGCATGCCGTCGGGGCGATGCAGCACGCCTACGCCCCGTACTCCAGCTTCCCCGTCGGCGTCGCGGGGCTTGTGGACGACGGGCGCATCGTCGTGGGCTGCAACGTGGAGAACGCCGCATACGGTGTCGCGCTGTGCGCCGAGTGCGGCATGGTGTCAGCGCTGCACGCCACCGGCGGGGGACGACTCGTCGCGGTCTCGTGCGTGGACCGGCACGGTGACGCCCTGATGCCGTGTGGTCGCTGCCGCCAGCTGCTGTGGGAGCACGGCGGCCCCACCCTGCAGGTGGTCACCACCACTGGCGTCAAGGCGATGAGCGAGGTGCTGCCCGACGCCTTCGACGCCCACGACCTGGAGGAGCGTTGACGGCGGCCCCCGACGTCGACTTCTCCGACCCCGACTTCCTCGCCGACCCGTATCCCACACTTGCCGAGCTGCGCGACCGGGGGCCGATGCTGTGGCACGAGCCCGGTCAGGTGTGGCTCGCCACGACGCACGAGGCGGTGAGCCAGACCTTGCGCAACCGGTCTCTCGGGCGATTGTGGTCGGACTGGGAACCGGCCGAGGCGATGGAGCCCTTCAACAGCCTGCATCGCAACCAGATGATGGAGAACGAGCCGCCTGCACACACGCGGATGCGTCGTCTGGTGGCCGGCGCGTTCGCGCGCGGCCACGTCGAACGGATGCGGCCGAGGGTCGAGGCGATCGCGCGGCGGCTCCTCGACGCGCTCACCGGCGACGGCACCACCGACATTCTGGGCGGGTACGCCGAGCCGCTCCCGGTGCTGGTGATCGCCGACCTGCTGGGCGTCCCTGGCGTGGACCACGCCCGGCTCCGCGCCTGGTCGCAGGCGATAGTGCGCATGTACGAGCACGATGTGGGGCCGGAGACCAGACACGCCGCGACCGAGGCGAGCACCGCGTTCAGCGCGTACGTTCGCGAGGTCATCGCCGAACGCAGGTGCGACCTGCGGGCCGGGCGCCGCGGGGCAGACCTGATCAGCGACCTGATCGACGCCAGTGAGGACGGCGGCAGACACAGGCTCACCGACGACGAGCTGGTCGCCTCGGTGGTGCTGCTGCTCAACGCCGGGCACGAGGCGTCGGTCAACACCTTCGGCAACGGCATTCACGCCCTGCTGGCCCATCCGCAAGAGCTGGAGCGCGTCGCCTCCGGTGACGTCGACGTCGCGACGGCGATCGAAGAGCTGATCAGGTTCGACCCGCCGCTGCAGCTCTTCGAGCGCACTGCGACGAAGGACACCCAGATCGCAGGGCAGCGGGTGCAGGCAGGTCAGCGGGTCGCGGCCCTGATGGGCTCGGCCAACCGCGACGCCGCGGTGTTCGACCGGGCAGACCAGCTCGACCTGCTCCGCGACCCGAACCCGCACGTAGGCTTCGGCATGGGCGTGCACTTCTGCCTCGGTGCGCCGCTGGCCCGGATGGAGCTGCAGATCTCGCTGCTCGAGCTGCTTGCGCGCCACCCCCGCCTGAGGCTGGTCGGCCCAGCGCCGCGCCGCCCGACGTTCGTGCTCCGCGGGTACGAGCGGATCGACGTAGACCTGCACACACCTGTAGGAGAGGACAATCGATGACCGAGGCCCACGACGCCGTCGAGGTGATCGCGACCAAGCGCGACGCCAAGACGCTCAGCGACGACCAGATCGACTGGGTGGTCGACGCGTACACCCGTGGCGTCGTCGCCGACGAGCAGATGTCCGCGCTGGCGATGGCGATCCTGCTGAACGGCATGGACGCCGTCGAGATCGCGAGGTGGACCGCCGCGATGATCGCCTCCGGGGAGCAGATGGACTTCTCCGGCCTGTCCTGGCCCACCGCGGACAAGCATTCCACCGGCGGCGTCGGTGACAAGATCACGCTCCCGCTCGCGCCCCTGGTCGCCGCGTGCGGCGTGGCCGTCCCGCAGCTGTCCGGGCGAGGCCTCGGTCACACCGGCGGGACGCTGGACAAGCTGGAGTCGATACCGGGGTGGCGTGCTGCGCTGTCCAACGCAGAGATGATGGGCCAGCTCGAGCAGGTCGGCGCGGTCATCTGTGCGGCCGGCTCGGGTCTGGCGCCGGCGGACAAGAAGCTCTACGCGCTGCGCGACGTCACCGGCACCGTGGAGTCGATCCCGCTGATCGCCAGCTCGATCATGAGCAAGAAGATCGCCGAGGGCACCGGTGCCCTGGTCCTGGACGTCAAGTCCGGGTCGGGTGCGTTCATGAAGGAGCTCGCCCACGCCCGAGAGCTCGCCGAGACGATGGTCGCACTCGGTGAGGAGGCGGGGGTCAGGACCGTTGCCCTGGTCACCGACATGTCGACGCCGCTCGGCCGCACCGCCGGGAACGCGCTCGAGGTCGCTGAGTCGGTCGATGTCCTGGCCGGTGGCGGGCCGTCAGACGTCGTCGAGCTCACCCTCGCGCTGGCCCGCGAGATGCTCACCGCCGCGCACAAGGACGACGTCGACCCGGCGGCTGCGCTCGCCGACGGTCGGGCGATGGACGTGTGGCGCCAGATGATCCGCGCCCAGGGCGGTGACCCCGAGGCGAGCCTGCCCACGGCCCGCGAGACGCACGTCGTCGCGGCGCCGTCGGACGGTGTGCTGTCGCGCCTGGATGCCCTGGCCGTCGGGGTCGCGGCGTGGCGCCTCGGGGCTGGGCGAGCCCGCGCAGGCGAGGACGTACAGGCCGCTGCCGGCGTGCAGATGCACGCCAAGCCCGGCGACCAGGTACGCGCGGGCGAGCCGCTGCTCACGCTGCACACCGACACCCCCGAACGGTTCGAACGCGCTCTGGCCGCCCTCGACGGCGGTTACGACGTCGCCGACACCGCCCCAGACGCCACCCCCCTCATCCTGGACCGCATCGCTGGCGCCTGATTTCACCCCCGCTCATACGCGGATGATGGCGCGCCCGTACGCGGATGATGGCGCGCTCATACGTGGATGATGGTGTGCCCAGGGCTGCACTTCTCCGGGCGGAGCGACACTTCTTTGAGGTTGCAACCCCGGTGACGTGACGCCGTACCAGGAGAACTTGGTAGAGCAGTTGCAGCTGGGGTTGGGGCCGCCGGGGGTGGTACGTGCCGGCGCGCTCGCGCCGCGGGAGGTCAGGGGGCGAGCAGCAGGACGACCGTCTCGGCGACGCAGGCAGGCTTCTTGCCACCGTCGATCTCGATGGCGTACCGCAGGATGACCTGCTGGCCGCTCGGGATCTCGGTGACCTCGGTGAGCTGAACCCGCGCGCGTACCCGCGAGTCGACCGGGACGGGAGCGGGGAACCGTACCTTGTTCAGCCCGTAGTTGATCTTGGCCCCCTCGCCGGCGAACGCGAACACCTGCGCGCCGAGCAACGGCACCATCGACAGCGTGAGGTAGCCGTGCGCGATGGTCGTGCCGAACGGTCCACCAGCGGCCTTCTCCGGATCGACGTGGATCCACTGGTGGTCACCGGTCGCGTCGGCGAACGCATCGATTCGTTCCTGGCTGATCTCGACCCACTCGCTGACCCCGAGGTCCTCGCCGGCTGCCGCAGCCACTTCGTCTGCATCGTTGAGTACACGCATGCGGCCAATGTAGTGCGCGTCGTCATCGGCACCATGTACGGACAAATGCCCCTGCCTGGCCACCAGGTCACGGTCGATAGGGTGGCGTCATGGTGAGCGCGGAGCAGGCCGAGACGGTGGTACGAGCGCCCAAGGCCGTCCTGCACGACCACCTCGACGGCGGCCTGCGACCGCAGACGATCATCGACCTCGCCGGGCCAATCGGCCACGAGCTGCCGGCGGCTGACGCGGCGTCGCTGGGGGAGTGGTTCCACAGGTCGGCGGACTCCGGTTCACTCGAGCGCTACCTCTCGACGTTCAGCCACACCGTGGCCGTCATGCAGAGCGCCGACAACCTCGTGCGGGTCGCCTGCGAGTGCGTCGAGGACCTCGCAGCCGACGGCGTCGTCTATGCAGAGGTCCGCTGGGCTCCCGAGCAGCATCTCGACGGGGGGCTCGACCCGTCCGGGGCTGTGGACGCGGTGGAACAAGGCCTCGCGGAGGGTACTGCTCGCGCTGCCGCCGCCGGTCACCGGATCGTGGCGCGGCAGCTGCTGACCGCGATGCGGCACCAGGCACGTTCGATGGAGATCGCCGAGCTCGCCGTCGCGTACCGCGACCGCGGTGTCGCTGGTTTCGACATCGCCGGCGCCGAGGCCGGGTTCCCGCCGTCGCGGCATCTCGATGCCTTCGAGTACCTCCAGCGCGAGAACGTCCACTTCACCATCCACGCCGGCGAGGCGTTCGGCCTGCCATCGATCGCCGAAGCGATCCAGTGGTGCGGCGCCGACCGGCTCGGCCACGGCGTACGGATCATCGACGACATCGACAGGTCCGACCCTGTCGCGCCGCGCCTCGGCCGGCTCGCCGCGTACGTCCGCGACAGCCGCATCCCGCTGGAGCTGTGCCCGTCGTCCAACGTGCAGACCGGCGCTGCGGCGTCCGTCGCCGAGCATCCCATCGGCACCTTGACCGACCTGCGGTTCCGCGTCACCGTCAACACCGACAACCGCCTGATGGGCGCGACCAGCATGAGCCGGGAGATGGGTCTGCTCGTGGACGCGTTCGGCTACACCCTCGAGCACCTGCGGTGGTTCACCATCAACGCGATGAAGAGCGCTTTCGCGCCGTTCGACGAACGTCTGGCGTTGATCGAGGACGTGATCAAGCCCGGGTACGACGCCCTGCGCCGCGACTCTGGAGGTTAGCGACGCTCAGCGGCGGGACGGTTCGAACAAGACCCCGAGGCGACGCTCTGCCGCGCCCGGGCTCATCGGCTCGCAGCCGCGCGCGACGGCGTACGCCACCACCTGCGGCTCGGTCCGCAGCAGCCGCCAACCACGGCGTAGCAGCACCAGCGGCGGCTTGCGGTGCTCACGTAGGTCCCGCACGAGACGCAGCACGAAGGTCATCATCCGCGGGTGCCGGACGCAGATCGCATCGGCGAGCAGGTCACGTCGCATGCACTCGGCCACGATCTCTGGAGCGAACAGCCCCTCGGCGACGATGAACGCGCTGCCGTTGAGGACAAGCTCGCGGTGGCCGACACGGGCGTTGGCTGCGATGTCGTACACGGGAGCATCGACGTGCCCGTCGTGGCACAGTGCGGCGATCGCTTCGCATGCCGACGCGGCGTCCCACGAGGCGGGGTCGTCCCAGTCGACGATACCGATGTCGGACTGCGGCAAGGCGGGGTCGTCACCGTCGCGGTAGAAGTCATCGAGGCGCAGCAACGGCAGCGCCAGCCGTTCGGCGAGGCGCGACTTGCCCGACCCGGACGGCCCGGCGAGGACGATGACGCGGGCACGCATCTGCGCAGCATAGTGCGCCATCATTCACGTACGGCCGCGCTGATCGCTACAGGCCGATGGGGTGCCAGACGGTCTTGGTCTCGGTGAAGGTGCTCATGCGGCGCAGGCCGGGCGCAGCGGTGAAGTCCTCCGGCTCCGGACGAAGTACGCGCTTGAGGTTGTCGGCGGCCGCGATCTCGAGGTCGGTGGCCAAGGCGTGATCGCTGACGCCGGTGAGGTCGATGGCGTTGACGTCGAGGTGGGAGGCGAGCCACGGGCCGATCTCGGCGACGTCACCGGTGAGGATGTTGACCACACCACCGGGCAGGTCAGAGGTCGCGAGCACCTCCGAGAGCGTCACCGCAGGCAACGGACGGCTCGCGGAGGTGACCAGGACGACGGTGTTGCCGGTGACGATGACCGGCGCCAGGACACTCGTCAGTCCGAGCAGGGACGAGTCCTGGGGTGCGGCAATGGCGACGATACCGGTCGGCTCGGGCGAGCTCAGGTTGAAGTACGGGGCCGAGACGGCATTGGCGTTGCCGGCGACCTGGGCGAACTTGTCCGCCCAACCGGCGTACCAGACCCACCGGTCGACGGCTGCGTCGACGACCTTGCCCGCCGCGCTGCGGCTCAGGCCCTCGGCGGACGCGACCTCGTCGGTGAGCTGGTCGCGGCGGCCTTCGGCGACCTCGGCGATGCGGTACATGATCTGCCCACGGTTGTACGGGGTCCGCGTCGCCCACCCCGCGAACGTTTTACGGGCGGCGACGACGGCGTCCCGGGCGTCCTTGCGCGAGGCTCTCGCGGCGTTGGCCAGGAAAACGCCGGAGGAGTCGGTCACCTCGAAGGTGCGGCCGGACTCCGATCGGGGGAACGAGCCACCGATGAAGAGCTTGTAGGTCTTGCGCACATCCACCCGGCTCATCGGTCGCCCTCCTGTGCTTGCAGGTACGCGGCCAGGCCCTGCTTGCCACCTTCGCGGCCGTGCCCGGACTCCTTGTACCCGCCGAACGGCGAGGCGGGGTCGAACTTGTTGAAAGTGTTGGCCCACACCACCCCGGCACGCAGCTGGCCCGCGATCGCGAGTATGCGCGAGCCCTTCTCGGTCCACACACCCGCCGACAACCCGTACGGCGTGTTGTTGGCCTTGGCGACCGCCTCGTCGGGGGTGCGGAAGGTCAACACCGACAAGACAGGTCCGAAGATCTCCTCCCGGGCGATGCGGTGCGCCTGGGTGACGCCGGTGAAGATCGTCGGCTTGAACCAGAACCCGTTGTCGGGCAGCACGCACTCGGGCGACCACCGCTCGGCTCCCTCGGCGTCACCGGCGGCGGTGAGGTCGGTGATGCGGTTCAGCTGGTCGCGTGAGTTGATGGCGCCGACGTCGGTGTTCTTGTCCAGCGGGTCACCGACGCGCAGCGTGGACATCCGAGCCTTGAGCCGGACCAGCAGCTCCTCGGCGACGTTCTCCTGCACCAGCAGCCGCGATCCCGCGCAGCACACGTGCCCCTGGTTGAAGAAGATCCCGTTGACGATACCTTCGACGGCCTGGTCGATCGGCGCGTCGTCGAAGACGATGTTCGCCGCCTTGCCGCCGAGCTCCAAGGTGACCTGCTTGTTCGTGCCGGCCACGCTGCGCGCGATGGCCTTGCCCACGGCGGTGGAACCGGTGAACGCGACCTTGTCGATGCCGGGGTGCTCGACCAACGCCTGCCCGGTCGCGCCGGCGCCGGTGACGATGTTGACGACACCGGCGGGCAGGTCGGCCTGCTGGCACACCTCGGCGAACAACAGCGCCGTCAGCGGCGTGGTCTCCGCAGGCTTGAGCACGACCGTGTTGCCCGCGGCGAGCGCAGGGGCGACCTTCCAGGCCAGCATCATCAGCGGGAAGTTCCAGGGGATCACCTGTCCAGCCACACCCAGCGGCCGGGGGCGCACACCGAGTCCGACGTGGTTGAGCTTGTCGGCCCACCCGGCGTAGTAGAAGAACCACTGGGCGACCAACGGCACGTCGACGTCACGGGACTCGCGGATCGGCTTGCCGTTGTCCAACGACTCCAGCACCGCGAACTCGCGGGCACGTTCGGCGATGATCCGTGCGATCCGGAACAGGTACTTCGCCCGCTCCGCACCTGCCATCGTCGACCACACCTTGTCGTGGGCCCGGCGGGCCGCCGCGACCGCGCGGTCGACATCGGCCGCATCGGCCTCGCTGACCTCGGACAACACCTCCTCGGTCGCGGGGTTGATCGTCTTGAAGGACGTGCCCGACGTGCCGTCGACGAAGTCGCCGTCGATGAACAACCCGTAGGAGGAGGCTATGTCCACGATGCTGCGCGACTCCGGTGCCGGCGCGTACTCGAAAACACTCATGGCTGCTCAGCCCTTCAGTCGATGGTGACGTAGTCAGGACCTGAGTACGCGCCGGTCGTCAGCTTCTGGCGCTGCAGCAACAGGTCGTTCAGCAGGCTGGAGGCACCGAACCGGAACCAGTCCGGGTCCAGCCAGTCCGGGCCGGCGACCTCGTTGACGAGCACCAGGTGCTTGATCGCGTCCTTGGAGGTACGGATCCCGCCGGCGGGCTTCACGCCCACCTGTCGTCCGTGCACGTCGCGGAAGTCGCGTACGGCCTGCATCATCACCAGCATCACCGGCAGTGTCGCCGCCGGCGATATCTTGCCGGTCGAGGTCTTGATGAAGTCCGCACCGGCCGTCATCGCCAGCCAGGACGCGCGCCGTACGTTGTCGTAGGTGGCGAGCTCGCCGGTCTCCAGGATCACCTTCAGATGGGCGGCGTCGCCGCCCGCGCGGGCGCACGCCTCCCGCACTGCGACGATCTCCTCGAACACCTTGGGGTAGTCACCGGTCAGGAACGCACCACGGTCGATGACCATGTCGACCTCGTCGGCACCGGCCGCCACTGCCTCGGCCACGTCGGCCAGCTTGACCGCCATGGATGCGCGGCCAGCGGGGAACGCGGTAGCCACCGACGCGACCTTGACGCTCGAGCCCGCCACGGAGCTCTTGGCGATCCGCACCAGGTCGGGGTACACGCACACCGCCGCCGCCGACGGGCACGAGGAGTCGGTCGGGTCCGGCCGCACCGCCTTGGCCGCCAACGTCCGGACCTTGCCGGGGGTGTCCGAGCCCTCCAGCGTCGTCAGGTCCACCATCGAGATCGCCAGGTCGATCGCGTAGGCTTTGGCCGAGGTCTTGATCGACTTGGTGCCGAGCGTTGCCGCCCGGGCCTCCAGACCCACCTGGTCGACACCGGGCAGGCCTTCGAGGGTCTGACGCAGGTCCGTCATCGCATCGCTTCCATCACGTGAGCAGTGTAGGAGGAACGGCCCATGTCCGACCAACCCGCGGGTGCCGTGCTCGAACGCTTCAAGCCGACGATCGGGCGCTGGCTCGGCATCGTCGGCCTGGGGCTGCTCGCGATCCTGGCGGTGGCGATCGGCACCACCGGCTTGGACACCGCGACGATCGTTGCTCTCGTCGTCATCGCACTGATCGCGGTCCTTGTCCTGTCCGCCCTCGTGCGTCCACGTATCAACGCCTACGAGGACCACCTGCTGCTGCGAAACGCGTGGAGCGACGTGCGTATCGCGTGGCACAGCATCAGCGACGTCGACGTGCGCCAGACGTTGCGCGTCTACGTGGGCACGGACCTGCACCACGGTGTCGCGATCGGCAAGAGCACCCGCAAGCTGCTCAAGAGCAACTTGCGGGGCGGCAGCCTGACGTCCACGATGTTCGGCTCCAGCCGCGGCGACGAGCTCGCCTCCCGACCGACGCTGATGGGGGCAGATGTGCGGGGGATGCAGTACGCCGACTACGTCGTGATCAAGATCGGCAGCTACTCATCGGCACAGGCGCACGCCAGCCAGGACCGCGAGCCGGTGACCCGGACGTGGGCATGGCCCTACATCGTGCCGGCGGCCGTGCTCCTGCTGCTCGCGGTGATCCTCCCCTTGGCGGCCTAGCCGGCAGGGGGGTTACCGACATGGTCGCGGTCAGGCGCCGATGATGCCAGCGAGGTCGGAGCGGATCGCGTCGAGCCGTTCGGAGGCGGCGGTTCGTGCGGCCGGCACCCCGTCGGTCGCGGCGACGACGACCTCGAGGTAGCACTTCAGCTTGGGCTCGGTGCCGGACGGACGCACCACTACCTGTGCCCCACCGTCGAGCACCAGCCGCAGCCCCTCGGTCGCGGGGAGGCCGGACCCGCCATCGGCGAGGTCGTCTACCCGGTGGACGGTGCGGCCCCCGAGGACACCTGGAGGGTCCGCACGCAGCCTGCGCATCGCCTCGGTGATCAGGGCGAGATCCTGCACCCGTACCGAGAGCTGGCCGGTGGCGTGCACGCCGTGCACCGAGGCGATCTCGTCGAGGCGGTCGAGCAGGGTCCGGCGCTGCGCCTTGAGATCGGCGACGAGCTCGAGGATTCGTACCAGGGCGGAGATGCCGTCCTTGTCTCGGGCGATGTGCGGCGCGACGGCGTAGCCGAGCGCCTCCTCGTAGCCGAACGCCAGCCCGGGAACCCTGCCGATCCACTTGAACCCGGTGAGGGTCTCGGCGTAGGGCTGCCCGTGGGCGGTGGCGAGCCTGCCCAGAAGCGAGGAGGACACGATGGTGGTGGCGTAGGTTCCGGTGGTGCCGCGACGCAGGCTGGCGTCGGCGAGCAGGATGCCGATCTCATCGCCGGTGAGCATCCGCCAGCGGTCGCCGGTCGGGACGCCGACGGCGCATCGGTCGGCGTCGGGGTCGTTGGCGACCACGACGTCGGCGTCCACCGCGCGGGCAACCGCCATGGCCAGGTCCATGGCGCCGGGCTCTTCGGGGTTGGGAAAGGCCACGGTCGGGAAGTCCGGGTCGGGCTCGGCTTGGGCAGCGGTGACCTGCAGGGGCGCGAAGCCGGCCCGCGCGACCACGGCCTGCGCGGTCGCCAGCCCCACGCCGTGCAATGGCGTGTAGGCACACACGACGTCGCGGGGGCCGTCCTGCAGCAGCGCGGAAACTGCGTCGACGTAGGCGTGCTGGACGGAGTCGGTCAGGACCGTGTAGTCCAGCGAGCGTGGGAGGGCGCCCACGGGTCCGACGGCCGCGATGGCCGCGGCGATGTCGGCCTCGGCCGGTGGCACGATCTGGCTGCCGTCACCGAGGTAGACCTTGTAGCCGTTGTCGCGCGGGGGGTTGTGCGAGGCGGTCACCATGACCCCGGCCGACACGCCGAGGTGCCCGATCGCGAACGCGAGCAGCGGGGTCGGAAGCGGTCCGGGCAGCAGGTACGCGCTCACGCCGGCCCCCGTCATGACCTCGGCGGTGTCGCGCGCGAAGACCGCCGAGTTGTGCCGCGCGTCGTACCCGATCACCACGCTCGGGATGACGACGTGACCGCGCAGGTACGCCGCGAGGCCGGCGGCGGCGCGGGCGACGACGACGCGGTTCATCCGGCGCGGTCCGGCGCCGAGCTCTCCGCGTAGTCCGGCCGTGCCGAACTCCAACGTGCCGGCGAAACGCTCCAACAACGGTGAGCTGTCACCGGCCTCGGCTGCCTCCACGAGCGCAGCGAGCTCGGCTCGCGTGTGAGGGTCCGGATCCTGCGCGAGCCAGGACCTGGCGCGGTCCAGCAGCGGGTCAGCCATCGAACGCCGGCCTGTCGTAGGCGGGTGTGGCGAACGGACCTCCGACGTGCGCCCCGTCGGCGCCGTCGTCGCAGCTGGACTCGATGGCGAAGGCCCAGCGCTCGGCGTCGTCTGCGGGCTCGTAGCCCAGTGCGCGCCCCGGTGCCAGGTCCCACCATGCTCGCTCGTTGGCCGAGATCCCGTAGAGAACCGCGAAGCCGGGTGACGGTGCCGTGATCGCGGCTTGCACCATGCGTACGCAGTCGGCCGGCGACAACCAGGTCGACAGCTGACGGTCGGATGTCGGTGCCTCGCCGAAGCTGCCGATGCGCATCGCCACCGCGTCGATCCGGTGGCGGTCGGCGTAAAGGCTGAGCAGGGCCTCGGCAGCCACCTTCGCCACGCCGTAGAAGGTGTCGGGCCGCGGGCGCGTCGTCGTGGTGACGAGGTCTGTCCGGGCGGTCCTGCCGACCGCGTGGTTGCTGCTTGCGTAGGCGATGCGGGACACGTCGTGGCGAACCATGGCGTCCAACAGCCGGCCGGTGGTGTGGACGTGGGAGGCCAGACTCTCGGCGAGGCCGTCCTCGCCGGGGTTACCGGCCAGGTGCACCACCGCGTCGACGCCCCGTACGGCGTCGTCGACGACGAGCGCATCCAGGCAGTCGCCGGTGACCCAACCGAGGGGAAACGCCGGTGCGAGCTCTCCGGCTCCGGTGAGGTCGAGCCCGCGCAGCTCGTGGCCCAGCGCCGGCAGGCCGTCGGCAAGTGCGCGACCGATCGTGCCAGCGGCACCGGTCAGGAGAACGCGCATCAGATGCGGGGCAGGATGTTGGCGAGCAGGGCGCCCATGCGCTGGGCGGCGGCCCTTCCGGCCGCGAGGACCTCCTCGTGGTCCAGGGGTTCACCGGTGATCCCAGCGGCGAGGTTGGTCACCAGCGAGAGTCCCAGGACCTCCATGCCGGCCTCACGCGCGGCGATCGCCTCCAGCACGGTCGACATCCCGACCAGGTCGCCACCCATGGCCCGGACCATGGCGATCTCGGCCGGCGTCTCGTAGTGCGGGCCGGGGAACTGCACGTACACACCCTCGTCGAGACCGGGCTCGGCGTCACGGCACAGCGCGCGCAGCCGGGCGGCGTACAGGTCGGTGAGGTCGACGAAGTGTGCCCCCTCGATCGGTGAGGCTGCGGTGAGGTTGATGTGGTCCTTGATCAGCACCGGTGTGCCCGGTTGCCACGCGGGGTCGAGCCCGCCGCAGCCGTTGGTGAGCACTATCGTCCGGCATCCGGCGGCGGCGGCGGTACGAACCGCGTGCGCGACCGCGCGGATGCCCCGGCCCTCGTAGTAGTGTGTGCGCCCGAGGAAGACCAGCACGCGCCGGTCGCCGATGCTCAGCGAGCGGATCGTGCCGACGTGCCCCTCGACGGTCGGCGGCGCGAAACCCGGGAGGTCGGTGTTGACGATCTCGTGGTCCGCCGGTCCCAACGCGTCGGCGGCGGGCATCCAGCCGGACCCCATGACGAGAGCGATGTCGTGGTCCGCTGCTGTCGTCAGCTCACGGAGCCTGGTGGCGGCGGCCTGTGCCTGTGCCTGGCTCGATGGCCCGTCGGTCGAGGTGCTCACGCAGGCGAGCCTAGACCTCGCCAGCGGCACCGCCCACGACCCGGTGGTCTCAGCCAAGGGATCGGCACGGCCGGTCCCGCAGGTCCTGGACGTAGTCGTCCGGTGCACCGGCGGACAGCGCCGCCTCGGACAGGATGCTCAGGTAGTTGGCCGACGGCAGCCCACCCTCGTAGGCGTCGAGGACGTAGATCCAGGCGACCAGCGAGCCTTCCAAGGTCTGCACGCGTAGGTGGAGCTTGCGGTAGAGGCCGATGTCGACCCCCTCCCAGGTGGCGAGAACGGCCTCGTCCTCAGGTGGTACGTCGTAGATCGCCACGAAGATCTGCGAGTCCTGCGCCTCCACGAGTGTGGCCTGGGCGCCGTCCCAGCCGTGCTCCTCACCACCGAACGTCAGCCGCCAACCCTCGACCCACCCGACGCCCTCCAGCGGGGAGTGCGGGCAGAGCTCGGCCATGCGAGCCGGGTCGAGGTTGGAGGCGTAGGCGGCGTACAGCGGCACGGGCGGGAGCCTATCTGGTCCGATCGGTGCAGGAGGCGTACGCCATGATGATCGCGTGACTCACGTGGCGATCATCGGCGGCGGACCCGGCGGCTACGAGGCAGCTCTGGTGGCCGCTCAGCTCGGCGCTGACGTGACCGTCATCGAGCGGGACGGGGTCGGCGGGTCGACGGTGCTGACGGACTGCGTCCCCAGCAAGACGTTGATCGCGACGTCGGACCTGATGACCGAGGTCTCCGGCGCCGCCGAGCTGGGACTGGCCTCCTCCACAGCGGTCAGCGTCGACCTCGACGTCGTCAACCGCCGGGTCAAGGGGCTCGCTGTCGCGCAGTCCGCAGACATCGCGGGGCGGCTGGAACGTGAGCATGTCGCGGTCTTGGCAGGCGTCGGCCGGCTGGAGGGCCCGACGACGGTGATCGCCGACCTCGCCGGCGGCGGCTCGGAGCGTATCGACGCCGACGTCGTGCTGGTCGCCACCGGAGCACACCCGCGGGTCGTCGACTCCGCCCAGCCCGACGGCGAACGCATCCTGACCTGGGAGCAGGTCTATGACCTCGAGGCACTGCCCGAGCACCTCATCGTCGTGGGATCGGGCGTGACGGGGGCAGAGTTCGCCAGCGCGTACAACGCCCTCGGAGGGGAGGTGACGTTGGTCTCCAGCCGCGACCGGGTGCTTCCCGCGGAGGATGCCGACGCCGCCGCGGTCCTCGAGGAGGTGCTCACCCGACGGGGGATGCGGGTGGTACCGAGGTCGCGAATGGCCGGAGTGCGCCGTGACCGCGACACCGTGCAGGTCACTCTGACCGATGGCACCTCGATCGAGGGATCACACTGCCTGTTGGCGCTCGGTTCGGTCCCCAACTCCGCCGGGTTGGGTCTGGAGTCCGCCGGAGTCGAGATCGCCGACGGCGGCTTCATCACGGTCGACAAGGTCTCGCGTACCTCCGCACGGGGTGTGTACGCCGCAGGTGACTGCACCGGTGTGCTCATGCTGGCGTCGGTGGCGGCGATGCAGGGCCGGATCGCGATGGCACACGCGCTCGGGGACGCGGTCCAGCCGCTCGACCTGCGACACGTGGCGAGCAACGTGTTCACCGCGCCGGAGATCGCCACCGTCGGTTGCTCACAACGCGACGTCGACGACGGCGTGGTCGGAGCAGAGGTGGTCGTGCTGCAGCTCAGCGGCAATCCTCGGGCCAAGATGCAGGGAGTGCGGGACGGTTTCGTGAAGCTCTTCTGCATGCCGGGATCGGGCACCGTGGTCGGTGGCGTCGTCGTGGCGCCGCGCGCCAGCGAGCTCATCCATGCGGTCTCGGTCGGGGTGTCGTGCGCGCTGACCGTCGACCAGATGGCCCACGCCTTCACCGTCTACCCGTCCTTGACGGGATCGATCGCCGAGGCCGCCCGGCGCATGCACAAGCGCATCTGACGATCCATCGTCCCGCGTCGCGTCAATCCAATCGAGCGCTAAAGAGGGCATAGCTCGTATGACCTACCGCTCCGAATCACACGGCTGTAATTATCCAACTGTATTTATGGTGAATTGCAAAAAGATCATGCGAACGGGTGGCGTATCGCATTCTTTCGAACCATACTCAGCGAGTCACACCATTAACTTCAGTCACATCCGTAACGGGACGGTCACGATTATGTTGTTGTCAGCCAGCCGGGGCCGCGTATGCGTCCTGGCTTCCCTGCCCGTCCTCGGTCTCCTCACCGCCGTCACGGCCGGCGGTATGGCGACGGCCTCGGTAATTGGTACGACGACGGCCTCGGCCAGCGGTCCGATCGGTGCGTCGCCATCGGCGGCATCGGGCGGCACGACAGCCGCGGTGCGGTCACCGAAGCAGACAGTTCCAGCGGCTCCGGAGGTACAATTTCTCGCGGTCCCGTCGGCCGGCCGGGAAGGACAACGCACCACTGCGGCTGGTGCCGCCGGTGCGCCGGGGACCGTGGTCTCGCAGCTGGGCGAGACGGCGACGAGGTCGTACCGCATGGTCGGTATCACCTGGGACCGCGCCGACGGAGCCGACGGCGTGACAGCGC
>Ga0136614_10000909_pt1 | contig 16374 bp, 21 predicted proteins | sample AntDrymUQ2792106_2_FD_106643 | JGI IMG/M metagenome (GOLD analysis project Ga0136614, IMG submission 106643) | Polar desert sand microbial communities from Dry Valleys, Antarctica - metaG UQ279 (21.06) | ecosystem: Environmental > Terrestrial > Soil > Desert | place: Antarctica: Dry Valley... | reverse complement strand
GCGCAGGATCGCGACGTCGCTGATCTTCGGCACGTTGCGCAGCACGCACGGCTCGTCGGTGAGAGCGGCCGCCGCCATCATCTTCAGGACGGCGTTCTTGGCACCGGCGATCGGCACCTCGCCGGAGAGCGGCACGCCGCCCGTGATCACGAACTTCTGCATGGGACCGATGCAGTCTAGTGGGCCGCACGCGAGTACGAGCGCCGCCTAGCCCGGAAACGCCTCCTTCCACTCGTGGCCGCCGGTGTGATGACCATCGCACAGGCCGAGCCTGCCGCCCATGTGCCGAGAGGGGAGGTAGGGCTGCATGCCGGCCTCGAACGGGGTGGGGGCCCGGTTGCAGATCATCATCCGCCCGGCGCGCGCCCACTCGTACAGGTGCTCCGTCGAGCAGAACCGATATGGCTTGGTGAAGTTCACCGTCTCGCCGTGGGCAGGGCTGCTCGGGAGGCCGATCGGCCCGGTCTCGCGAACGACCTCGATCCGCACCGGGAGCTGCGGCATTCGCGTGCCGCACCCGTCGCAGGTCAGCACGCCGCGTCAGCCAGTGTAGTGCGCGCCGTCGTCTTCGCGATGGTTCGCGACGAACGTCGGATCCAGGTTCGGATCCTCGCCGGGTGGCGAGCCCCGGTGGGGCCTCGAGTCGACCGGGCAGATGAACGGGTATTCGCGGCCGATCTTGCGCAGCTCCTGCATGCGCCGATGCGGCGGCTCGTCACGACGCTCCGGCCCGCGCAGGTGGGCACGCTCGGCCTCCTCGGGGGTCATCTCGGGCTGGTCCTTCACGAGACCGATGCTACCGCAGCCGCCTACCATGGGCCACATGCCGCTTCCGCACTGGTTGACGCGAGTCAATCTCGTCGTGAGCAACCGGATCACGGCGCCGTTTGCGGCGAGACTGCCCTGGTTCGGCGTGCTCGAGCACGTCGGTCGCCGATCGGGAACCATCCGTCGCACGCCGCTCACCATCTTCCGCCAGGGGTCCGGTCGGTACATCATCGCCCTCACCTACGGACCGGACGTGCAATGGCTACGCAACGTCGAGGCAGCGGGGCACTGCCGGGTCAAGACGCGCGGCCGTTGGGTTGGGCTCGCCGGCCCGCGGCGCTTCACGGATTCGGAGCGTCGGGCGATGCCGCTGGTCATTCGGCCGATCCTCGCCGCACTACGGGTGACGGAGTTCGTGGTGCTCAGCCAGGTACCAGTATCAGCCGATGGATGAGGGAGCAGCTGCCGACCTATTTCCCGGGCCGGGACGGTGATCTGCCAGAGCGACTGAAATTCAGTCAGCCTGGAATCATCACCCAGAGAATCAGGGCCTTCCCGCGAGCTAGCACGCTCGCCAGGTCCGGATGCTGGCTCAGCGGTCCGGTCTCGCGATCTGGTCCGGATCCAGGCGCACTGCGCGAATCGGAGCATCCGGCGACCCAACGAATCGGCGGGACGGGGAGGGACCTAGCCGCGGGACCGGCGGCGGGTGGCGATCCGCTCGCGCATGAGGGCCGTCTGGAGCGAGGCACGGACACGGGCGAGGTCAATCGGGTCCTTCGTCTGCTCGAGCTCGGACTCGGCCTGTTTCCGGGCCGCCACGGCCTTCGCCTCATCGATCTCGTCGGAGTGCTCGGCGAGGTCGGCCATCACGACCACCTTGTCCGGCCGCACCTCGACGAACCCGCCCGAGATGAGCAGCGACTCCTCGCTCCCACCCTTCTTGATCCGCAGCTCCCCGACGCCCAGCGAGCTGATGAGCGGGGTGTGATGCGGCAGGATCCCGAGCTGTCCGTTGCGACCCGGCACGATGACCATGTCGACCTCGTCGTCGTAAACTCGCCGCTCGGGGCTGACGATCTCGAGCTTGAGCGGCATCAGCCCATCTTCTCCGCGTTGGCGACCACGTCCTCGATTTTGCCGGCCATGAAGAAGGCCTGCTCGGGCAGCTGGTCGTACTTGCCCTCCAGGATCTCGCGGAAGCCGCGCACCGTCTCCTTGAGCTCGACGTAGGCGCCGGGCCGGCCGGTGAACTGCTCCGCCACGAAGAACGGCTGGCTCATGAAGCGCTGGAGGCGCCGCGCACGGGCCACGGTGACCTTGTCCTCCTCGCTCAGCTCGTCCATGCCCAGGATGGCGATGATGTCCTGGAGGTCCTTGTAGCGCTGGAGGGTCCGCTGCACCTCGCGCGACGTCTCGAAGTGCTCGTCACCCACGATGCGCCGATCGAGCACGGTCGAGGTCGAGGTCAGCGGATCCACCGCCGGGTAGATGCCGAGCTCCACGATCGAGCGCTCGAGGCGAATGGTCGAGTCCAGGTGCGCGAAGGTGGTGGCCGGCGCCGGATCGGTGTAGTCGTCCGCCGGCACGAAGATGGCCTGCAGTGACGTGATCGATCCCTTGGTCGTCGAGGTGATCCGCTCCTGGAGGTCGCCCATCTCGGTCGCCAGCGTCGGCTGGTAGCCCACCGCGGACGGCATGCGGCCGAGCAGCGCCGAAACCTCCGACCCGGCCTGGGTGAAGCGGAAGATGTTGTCGATGAAGAGGAGGATGTCGCGTCCCTCCTCGTCGCGGAAGTACTCGGCCATGGCGAGAGCCGTGAGGCCGACCCGCTGGCGGGCGCCCGGCGGCTCGTTCATCTGGCCGAAGACCATCACCGTCTTGTCGATGACGCCCGACTCGGTCATCTCGCCGAGGAGGTCGTTTCCCTCGCGAGATCGCTCGCCGACGCCGGCGAAGACGGAGTAGCCACCGTGCTCGGCGGCGATGTTGCGGATCAGCTCCTGGATGATGACCGTCTTGCCGGTGCCGGCGCCGCCGAAGACGCCGACCTTGCCGCCGCGCCGGAACGGGGCGATCAGGTCGATGACCTTGATGCCGGTCTCGAAGACCTGCGCCTCCGTCTCCATCTGGTCGAACGCGGGCGGGTCGCGATGGATCGGCAGGCTCTTCTCCGCCTTCACCTCGCCCTTCCCGTCGATCGGATGACCGAGCACGTCGAACACGCGGCCGAGCGTGGCCTCACCGACCGGCACGGTGATCGGAGCGCCGGTGTCGACCGCGTCGAGCCCGCGCGCCAGACCATCGGTCGTCGACATCGCCACCGCACGCACCCAGTTGTTGCCGAGGTGCTGCTGGACCTCCACGACCAGCGTGTCGTCACCGGTGTCCGCGCCGCCCTTGCTGGGCCGCGTGATGGTCAGCGCGTTGTAGATGTCGGGCAGATCGCCCGGCGGAAACTCGACGTCGATCACGGGGCCCGTGATCTGGATCACCTTACCGGTCGCCATCGGTGTGTTCTTCTCCTCTGCCTACCCGAGAGCTTCCGCGCCGGAGGCGATCTCGATCATTTCGCGGGTGATGGTCGCCTGGCGCGTCTTGTTGTAGACGAGCGTCAGGTCGCCGATGAGCTCATTTGCGTTGTCCGTCGAGTTGCGCATGGCGATCATGCGCGCCGACTGCTCGGACGCGTTGTTCTCGAGCACTGCCCGATAGATGCCGATCGCCACGTAGTGCGGCAGCAGCCGCCGGAGAACGGCTTGAGCTGACGGCTCGAACAGGTATTCGTCATTGGTGCGCTCCGCCTCCTCCGCCATCGCCGGACTGACGACCGGCAGGATGGTGGAGATCTCCGGCTTCTGGGCGAGGGTCGAGACGAAGGTGCTGTACGCGATATCGATCTCGTCGTACCTCTCGGCCAGGAAGTCCTCCACCACCAGCCGAGCGATCGGGGTGACGTCACTGAACGAGGGGCGGTCGCCGAGCTGCGCGAAGTGCGCGGCGATCGGCACGCCGGCACGTCTCAGCGCGTCGCGGCCCTTGCGCCCGACGGTGATCGCATCCACCTCGACCGGCGCATCTCCATTGGACCCGCCGGCCCGGCGAGCTACCCAGCGCAGGACCGATCGCGTGGCGTTGGCATTCAACGAGCCGGCGAGGCCGCGGTCGGTGGTGATCACGATGATTCCCACGCGGCGGATCGGTCGTCGCGCCAGGAGCGGGTCGGTTTCCTCGGTCAGTCCGGCAGCCCCGGCGACGCGCCGCAGCGCGGCCTCCAACTCGTCAGAGTAGGGACGCGCGGCCAGGATGGAGTCCTGCGCCCGTTTCATGCGCGACGCGGCCACCATCTCCATCGCCCGCGTGATCTGGGCGATGTTGCGGACCGATCCGATCCGACCGCGGATGTCCTTGAGGCTGGGCATGGGCTATGACCGCCCGCCGTGATGGCGTCTCGAACCGCCGCGTATATACGTATATACGTCGCGGCGGGGAGAGACCGAGACGAACGACACTAGGACTTCTCCTCCGGCTGGCCGCCGGCGACGACGCCCTCGGTCTCGTCCACGGCACCCTCGGAGCCAGCATCGACTGACGCGCCCGATCCGGTCGTGCTCGCGTCCGACGGACCCGCCTCATCCGCCTCGCCCTTGGCTGCTGTGCCGGCGGCATCGGCCTTCGGCGCATCCTGCTTCGACTCATCGGTCCTGGCCTCATCGGTCGTGCCGTAGCCGCCCTGGCGCTTGAACTCGGCGACCGCCTTCTCGAGAGTCGCGATCGTCTCGTCGGAGAGGACCTTGTCCTTCGCGATGGTCGGCAGGACATCCTCGTACGCCGATTCGAGGTGGCGGTAGAGCCCGGTTTCGAACTCGGCGACCTTGGTCGTCTCGATGTCGTCCAGCAGGCCGTTGGTGGCGGCCCAGATGATGACGACCTGCTTCTCCACGGCAAGCGGCTCGTACTGCGGCTGCTTGAGAATCTCGGTCGTCTTCTCGCCACGGGTCAGCTGGTCGCGGGTCGCCTTGTCGAGGTCGGAGCTGAACTGCGCGAAGGCGGCCAGCTCCCGGTACTGGGCGAGGTCGATGCGCAGCTTGCCGGCCACCTGGCGCATTGCCTTGATCTGGGCCGCGCCTCCCACCCGGGAGACGCTGATGCCGGCGTTGACGGCCGGGCGCTGTCCCTGGTTGAAGAGGTCGGTCTGGAGGAAGATCTGCCCGTCCGTGATCGAGATCACGTTGGTCGGGATGTAGGCCGATACGTCACCGGCCTGCGTCTCGATGATCGGCAGCGCGGTCAGCGAGCCGCCACCGTTGTCCTCGTTCAGGCGTGCGGCACGCTCCAGCAGGCGCGAGTGCGCGTAGAAGATATCGCCCGGAAACGCCTCGCGGCCGGGAGGGCGGCGCATGAGCAGAGAGACCTGGCGGTACGCCCAGGAGTGCTTCGAGAGGTCGTCGTAGACGCACAGCGCGTCGCGGCCGTTGTCCAGGAACTCCTCGCCCATCGCCACCCCGGCGTACGGCGCCAGGAACTGAAGCGGGGCGGGATCGGAGGCACCGGCCAGCACGACGATCGTGTGCTCCATGGCGCCCGACTCCTCGAGCTGGGCGACCACCTGTGCCACCGTCGACTGCTTCTGCCCGATGGCGACGTAGATGCAGATGAGGTCCTGCCCCTTCTGGTTGATGATCGTGTCGATGGCGATCGCCGTCTTGCCGGTCTGGCGGTCGCCGATGATCAGCTCGCGCTGGCCGCGGCCGATGGGGATCATCGAGTCGATGGCCTTGATGCCGGTCTGCACCGGCGTGTCGACCGGTTGTCGCACGATGACGCCCGGCGCGATGCGCTCGATTGGCCGGGTCTTGTCGGTCTCGATCGGCCCCTTGCCGTCGAGCGGCTCGCCGAGCGGATTCACCACGCGGCCGATGAGGGCGTCCCCGACCGGCACCTCCACGATGCGACCGGTCGTCTTGACCTGGTCGCCCTCCTTGAGCGACGTGAAATCGCCAAGGATCAGCGCGCCGACGGTCTCCTCCTCGAGGTTGAAGGCCATGCCCATGATTCCGTTCGGGAACTCGAGCAGCTCCTGGGCGAGGGCGCCGGAGAGGCCGTAGATCTGGGCGATGCCGTCGCCCACCTCGACAATGGTGCCGACGCCACTGACGTCAGCGCCCTCGTCGAATCCCTTGATCTCGCTGCGGATGATCGACGTGATCTCGTCGGATCGAATCGCCATGGATATCCTTCCTGCTAGACGGCGGTCAGCCGGGCGCGCAATCGCTCGAGGCGGCTGCGCACGCTTGCGTCATAGAGCCGATCACCGATGCGGACGGAGATCCCGCCGATCAGCGCGTCGTCGACCACTTCCTTCATCTCGATGCGATCGCCGGTGAGCGTTCGCAGGCGCTCGGCGATCGCCGTTCGCTGCTCCTCCTCCAGCGGGAGCGCGGTGCGCACCTCCGCCAGCGAGATGCCCCGCTCCCGACGGACGAGCTCGTTGAAGCGCTCGACCATCGCGTCGATCGCGCCGGGACGCCCTCGCCGGATCATGAGCAGCGCCAGGGCCAGCGGCTCGGCCGCGACGCCTTTCACCACCCGCCGCAGGACCTTTTCCTTCTCGGCGAACGGAACGGCGGGATGCTCGACCAGGCGCCGCAACTGCTCGTCCCCGAGCGTCGCGCGCAGAGTGTCGAGGTCGCGCTCCCACGTTTCGAGGGCGCCATCGTCCCGGCCGATCTCGAATGCCGCATCGGCGTAGCGACGGGCGACCGTCTCGCGTCGTGCCATCAGCTCAGCTGCTGGACTGCTTCGCGGGCTGGACCTCGGCGAGGAACTCCTCGACGAGTCGTCGCTGGGTCGGGTCGTCCATCTCGCGGCGGACCAGCTTGCCGGCTGCCTCGAGCGCCAGATCCGCGACCTGGCCACGGATCTCGGCCATGGCCTTGTCCTTCTCGGCCACGATCTCCTCCCGCGCCCGCGTCGAGACCTTCTCGGCATCCGTGCGCGCCGAGGTCAGGATCTCGTTGCGCGTGTCCTCGGCAATCTTGTTGGCGCGCGCGATCATTTCGTTCGCCTCCTTGCGCGCCTCCGCGACGGCCGCCTCGCGCTCAGCACGAGCGAGCTCGCGGTCCCGTGCGGCCGTCTCGGCGTCCTCCAGACCCTTGGTGATCTTCGCGCTGCGGTCGTCCAGTCGCGCCAGGATCGGCTTGAACAGGAATCGGTTCAGCAGGAAGAGCAGGATCAGGAAGTTGATGACCTGGAAGGCGAGCTTCCACACGTCGACGCTGAAGGCCTCGAAGAATGCGCCCATGCGCTGCCTCCTCTCGTGCCTGTCTAGGCGACGAAGATGAGCAGCAGGCTGACCACGAGGGCGTAGATGCCGATCGCCTCAGCCAGCGCGATGCCGAGGATGTACGGCACGAAGATCGCGCCGGACGCCTCGGGATTGCGGCCGAGGGCTTCCATCGCCTTGCTGACGGCGATGCCCAGACCGATGCCGGGGCCGATGGCCCCGAGGCCCATCGCCAGGCCGGCTGCGAGATTGGATTCCACTGGTTTCGTTCCTCCTACATGACGCCTGCGCGAGAGGCAGGCGATTGATCATGCCCTAAACGGGTGCGGCCTCGGCCGCGGTGGGGTGGTCGGCGTGGGCCGCATCTGCCTCGCCTTGGTCGTCGTCGTGGCCCGCGGTTTGATGCTCGGCGATGGCCGTCGCGATGTAGGTCATCGCAAGGAGGGCGAAGACGAGGGCCTGGACGAAGCCGAAGAGGACCTCCAGACCCAGGAAGACGGCCGGAATGAGAATCGGCGCGAGCGCGATCATGGTCGCCAGCAGCACCTCGCCGGCGAACACGTTCCCGAAGAGCCGCATGCTCAGGCTGATGAGCCGGCTGAACTCGCTGATCAGGTTGATCGGGAACATGAGTGGAGCCATGTAGCGCGGCTCACCGACGAGCTCCTTGAGGTACCCACCGGCGCCGTTCGCCTTGATCCCCCAGTAGACGAACATGACGAAGGCCACGATCGCCAGGCCGAGCGTGAAGTTCAGGTCGGCGGATGCGGGGCGGACGATCGGGACGATCACCTCGTGGCCATCCTCGATGTGGGCGATCCCGATCGTGCCGACGCCCGGCAGGAGGCCGATCCAGTTGGCGACCAGGATCATCAGGAAGAAGCCGAGGATGAGCGACGCATAGCCGCGCCACCGGCTGCTCGAGCCGCTGATGATGCCGGTCATGAGCTCGACGGGGAGCTCGAACGCGCTCTGCAGGCGCCCCGGGACCAGCGACGAGCGTCGCGTGATGTACCACGCCGCCAAGCCGAGCAGCACCGACGTGAGCAGCGCCCCGACCATCGAGTTCGTGAACGACAGCGGACCGATGCCGAAGAGCTCCTCCGCCTCGATCGCGACGTGAATCAGGCTCTCGCCCTCTTCTTCGGCCATCTATCTCCTCATCGCGTTGCGCGCGACATTCCAGATCGTCACCATCGCCGCGCCGATGCCAAGCACCATCCCGATCAAGGTGAAGAGCGGGATCGTTCCCAGCCAGTTGTCCAGCAGCAGTCCGCCTCCCAGGCCGATTGCCACCGATACGCCGAGCCGAATACCGAGATCCATTCCCAGCGCCCAGTTCGGGGGTCGCCCGGGGGGCGGAGGCTTCGGTTCACGAGCCATGGCGATGGCTCCCATCGGTATAGCCCTTCCGCACGCCCGCGCGGATGAGGAGCCAGATGCCGACGGCCGAGAGCATGGTTCCGACCCCTAACCCGAGCAGCACACAAAGTGGCGAGGTCCCCAGCAGACCGTCCAGAACGAGCCCGGCGACCGCGCCTCCCACCATGGGAATCACCATGATCGCGGTCACCTGACCCAGGATCCTGATGAGCCCCAGCGGGGTCAGTTGTGTCATGTTTCGAGTTCGACTCACAGCGGTCGGACGCCGGGAGTATACCGGAGGGTCCCGGACCCTGCCCGAGCGCGTTCGGGGCGCTGTCCACACAGTTCGATTGCAGCGCCGCCGCGTCGCGATTTGTGCCGCCTGTGGACCATTAGCTGGCAGAACGCGAGAGCGGAGAGCCTCCACGCTCGCGACGGGCGCGTTCCGCGTGCAACTCCCGTCTCAGTGGCCAGTAACGGCGCATTTCGCGAGTCCAGCCCGCGCCGCCCGGATCGGCGCAACGACGTAGGGATGGGCTGACAGAGGACCGATGTGATACCGGCTCTCGTGATGGACGCTGTCACCATGCAGATCACCGCTTCGGCCGAACGGCGCATCGATGCGCCCGCTCGCCGCGTCTACCACTACATTCGCGACTTTCGCGACCACCATCCGCGCTTCCTGCCGCCGCAGTTCAGCAACTTCCAGGTCGAGTCAGGTGGCGTGGGTGCCGGCACCATCCACTCGTTCACGATGACGCTCGGCGGGCGAGCAACAGAGCACCGCGTGCGGGTCGGCGAGCCGGAGCCCGGCCGCGTGCTCATCGAGTCAGACCCGTCGCGCCGAATGCTCACCACCTTTACGGTCGATCCCGAGATGGACGGCGGCAGCATGGTGCGCATCGAGACACGCTGGTTCACGGATGGGCTCAAGGGCTTCGTCGAGCGCCTGGTCGCACCACGCATGCTGCGCCGGGTCTACCGAGCTGAGCTCACCCTCCTGAACCGATACGCACGCGACACGCCGGCGCCGGTGAGCCACGGCCGGGGCGCCGGGCGCGGCGTGGTGGCGATCGTCTAGGCCCCGCGCCAGCGCCGCGATTCGCGCCCCCAGCAAACTGCCGCGAATTGACGCCGCGTTACGCGGGAACGTCCGCCGCGGCTCGCGTACCGGGAAGCCCCGGGACCGGGAAGCGGTCGGCGATCGAGGCAACTCCACGCCGAATCTTCTCCTGGGCGGCCCCGTCGCCGCGTGCCGCGATCCCGTCGACGATGAGCCAGGCAATGTCGCGCATCTCTGCCTCCCGCATGCCGCGCGACGTTACCGCCGGGGTGCCGACCCGGATGCCGGAGCCGATCATCGGCTTCTCCGGGTCGTAGGGAATCGTGTTCTTGTTCACCGTGATGCGTACCTCTCCCAGGGCCGCATCGGCCTCCTTGCCGTTCACGCCAAGCGGGCGGACGTCGACGAGCATGAGGTGGTTGTCGGTACCCCCCGAGATGATGGAGGCGCCCGCATCGGCGAGTGATGCTGCCAGCGTCCGGGCGTTGTCGACCGTCGCCTGCTGATCGGCGCGGAACTCGTCCGACATGGCTTCCCGGAAGCTGACTGCCTTGGCGGCGATGACGTGCATCAGCGGACCGCCCTGGATGCCGGGAAAGACGCTCTTGTCGATCTGCTTGGCGTACTGCGCCCGACACAGGATCATCCCGCCGCGTGGTCCACGCAGGGTCTTGTGGGTCGTGGTCGTGACGACATCCGAGTGCGGCACCGGTGACGGGTGCACGCCGGCCGCAACCAGGCCGGCGAAGTGGGCCATGTCGGTCATCAGCAACGCGCCTACTTCGTCGGCGATCTCGCGGAACGTCGGGAAGTCCCAGAAGCGCGGATAGGCGGTGGCGCCCGTGACGATCATCTTCGGCTTGCGCTCGCGGGCCAACGCCCGCACCTCGTCCATGTCGATCAGGTGCGTGGTGCGGTCGACGTGATAGGGCACGAAGTCGTAGTACTGCCCACTGAAGTTGACCGGCGAGCCGTGCGTGAGGTGGCCACCCTGGTCGAGGCTCAGACCCAGGACCGTGTCGCCCGGCTCGAGGAGCGCGTGGAAGACCGCCATGTTGGCCTGGGCCCCGGCGTGCGGCTGGACGTTGGCATGCTCGGCGCCGAACAGCTCCCTCGCGCGATCGCGGGCGAGGTTCTCGGCCACGTCGACCACCTCGCACCCGCCATAGTAGCGCCGCCCCGGATAGCCTTCCGCGTACTTGCCGGTCAGGATGGTCCCCATCGCCTGGAGCACGGCGAGACTCGGATAGTTCTCCGATGCGATGAGCTCGAGGTGGGCGCGCGTCCGCGCCTCCTCGTCGCGCACGACCTGCGCGATCTCCGGATCCTCGGTCTCCAGCGGCGCCCAGAAGTCCATGGGGCGGAGTGTAGTGGCCGCGGCTACCCTACGGACCCGTCCGAGGCAACCACGAGGTCCATGCCGTCGCTGATGGTGCTCCGCGCCGCCGGCCCCAGCACGACGACCGGCACGAGCACCCCGTACAGCTCCTCCGCGACCATCGAGCCGATCGACAGGATCATGTCGGGCGCGTCCAGCAGGATGGCGGCGGGCGCGGTCCCGGCCCGCACCGCCTCGGCGAGAACCGATGCCGACGAGGACGAGCCGCGGCCCGACGGCATGACGACGACCCGGCCGGTCAACCTGACGCCGCGCTGCGGATGATGGGCATCGATCAGCTCGCCGGTCGCCGGATCCATGCCCCCCCACAGGCTCAACCCCTCGTCGAGGACCAGCACCCGACCGCGGATCTCGCTCACGCGCCGCCCCACGGAGCGAGGTCGCGGACCACCCGTCCGGCGACCGCCGAGCGGATGCACTCCGCCGTGGAACCGAAGACGACCGATGCGCCGATGTTGCCCGGGGCGTAGTAGGCCCACTTGCCGGAGTCGGTCATCACCGGTCCCGCCGCGTTTCGCAGCATCGGCGCAACGTAGCTGCAGGTGTCGACCAGCAGGTCGACCCCGGCGTCACGCAGGCGAGCCACGAGCCCGCGCTCGGAAGCCTCGGCCAGCACGTCGCGGCCGGTCGAGACCAGGCACTCGACCCCGGGATGCACCCGACGGCCTCCGAGCATGGCCGCGTACCGATCGAGCTCCGCCGCCGATGCATGCGGCGTCCCGAGCGAGACCGCGGCGAGACGCTCCCCGGTCTCGGAGGTCAGCTCATCACGAGCCGCGCGCAGCTCGCCGAGACCGATCAGCTCGACGCGCTCCGGTGCCCCATGCTGCAGCGCATCATCGAGGGTCGCCGCCTCCGGGGTCGAGCCCACGACGTGAAACATGGCGACCGATCCGGACGACGCGGCGGCCGCGCCGAGCGCCTTCAGCCGATCTTCCGACTGGCCCGGCGCCAGGCCGTCGACGACGGCAACTGTCGATCCCGCGCGACGTCCGACGACGATGCCGAGCACCGGGAAGAGGACGTCGGCATCGCGCAGCGTAGGCGGCACGTCGTCGGCCAGGCGCAGGACGAGCGTGGCGCGACGGGCGTCGCGACGATGCAGGCCGGCATCCGGCACCCGACCGGTGACCGCGGCGGCGATATCGATGAAGTCGCCGTATCGGTTCGTCCGCGCACCCAGCACGCTGTTGCAGAAGGCGATCGCATTCGATTCGCCCCACGCCACCTGCTCGCCGAATGTCGGCCGGACGTCGGCGAGCTGGTACGGAGCGCAGGTGAAGGTCGGCCGAGCGCCGAGCGCTCGGTATCGGTCCATCAGGAGGCGCGCGCGGTCCGCGCTTCGGGGGTCGCCACGGTAGCGCTCGGGATGGAGCAGGTCGAGCCCGCCGACGTTGAGCGTCGTCGGAATGCGGACGCGCGTGTGCCCACCGGCAAGGCGTCCGACGAAGTCGAGCGTCGCCTCGCCGTGGTAGAGGCACGAGTCGACATGCGCTCGAGTGACGTCGATCAGCCGCTGAGCGCCCGTAACCTCCGCGGCCCGGACGACGAGCCGCATGGCGAACGCGGAGCCATCACCGTGCGTGCCGTCGAGGAGCTCCTGATCGAGCCGGCTCAGCGCAGGGCTCAGGCCCTCGCCTCCTCGGCCTCGATCCGCGAGATCTTCTCGATCCGCGGCTCGTGGCGGCCGCCGGCGAACTCGCCGTCAAGGAACCCTCGGACACACGCCCGCGCCACCTCGGTCCCGATGATCCGGGCGCCCAGGCTGAGCACGTTCGCGTCGTTGTGCTCACGCCCGAGCCGCGCCGTCACCGGGTCGGCGGCCTCCACGCAGCGAATCCCGCGGATCTTGTTCGCGACGATCGCCTCACCGGTGCCGCTCCCGCCGACCACGATCCCGCACTCGAAGTCACCGCGAGCGACGGCACGAGCCACTGGCGCGATGAGGTCCGGGTAGTCGACCGGCGCGGTGTCGAAGGTGCCGAAATCGCGGTACTCGATGCGCAGCTCGTCGAGCAGGGTGCAGAGCTCGCTCTTGAGGTGGAAGCCTGCATGGTCGGAACCGATCGCGACGCGCATGGTGGGGAGTGTAACGGCGGATGGCTCGCGGAGCCGGCGGCGTGAGCACCGGTTTCGAGGTTGGGCGCGGGAGGCGCCGCTGCAGAGCAATATACGCCGTCCGGTCAACGCCCGAGCGCTCTCTTTTCGCGGCCGTTTGCGCTGGGGAGCACTATCAACGACTTTGGGATACGGTTCGAACGATACGTGCGCTCGGGCGCAAACCACGATCTGACGTCACCCTCGATCGGCTGGAATCAGATGCAATCTCACCCGTGCTTCGCAGTTACTTGCGCTGGGAAGCAAACGGCGGCTCCTGGTGGACGCCGATGACCGCGGAGAGCTGCTCGTGCGTGATCGGACCTTCGCGGAGGATCCGGGCGGGCGTCACCGACAGATCCACAACGGTGGATGGCACGCCACCCGGGACCGGCCCGCCGTCGAGCACCGCGACCAGCTCGTCCTGCTGCGTCGCAAAGGCGATGAGGACCTCATCGGCTCCGAACGTGTCGGGCTCGTCGGAGCGGTTCGCGGACGTCGCCAGGATCGGTCCGGCCAACCGGATCAGCTCCAGGGTGAGCGGATGGTCGGGGGCCCGGAACCCCTGCGTCCCGCCGTCCCCGGCGGCCAGTACGAGGGTCAGGGCACCCGGCCAGAAGCGTTCGGTGAGCCGATGCGCCCGCTCGTCGGACTCCCATCCGGCGTCGGTTGCCTGTGCCAGGTCGGCCACCAAGGTGCCGATTCGCTTCTCCGCCGGGCGTCGCTTGAGGGCGAACAGCGCCTCCAGCCGATCCGGACGCGTGGCCGCCACGCCGACGCCGTAGACCGTGTCGGTCGGGAAGGCAACGACACCACCCTCCCGCAGGAGCGCGGCCGCATGGGCGAGCCCCTCGGGCGTGGGAGGCAGCCGCTCGGTCACGAAATCAGTCTGGCAGCTGGATGCACGCGACCCGATCGATGCCCGCGAGATCAGGCACCACGGAGATCGACGCGCCCGCCGGCGCCAGCGTCCCGATGCCATGCGCCTGGCTGGCGCCAATCTCGACAAGCACCGTGGCACCCGGCGCCGCTCGGTCGGGGACAGTCTCGAGGAGCCGACGCAGCAGCGCGAGCCCATCAGGACCGCCGTCGAGCGCGAGGCGGGGCTCGAAGGCCAGCGATCCGTGCCGTCCGTCAACCTCCGCGCTCGGCACGTATGGCAGGTTCGCGACGATGACGTCTGGACGGGCGAGCCGGCCGCCGGCCGGTTCCAGCAGATCGGCGCGTGCCAGCGTCACGTTGCTGTCGACGCCGTACGCGACGAAATTCTCGGCGGCGAGCGCGAGCGCCTCCGCGGAGACATCGCTCGCGATGAGGCGGAGCCGCCCCGCAGCCAGTGCCGAGCGAAAGTGGAGCGCGAGTGCCACCGCCACGGCGCCCGAGCCGGTCGCCACGTCCCAGGCGACGATGCGCGCGGTATCCCGCGCCAGCCTTGCCCCGATCGCCGTCATCGCCTCGTCGGCGAGAAGCTCGGTCTCGGGCCTCGGAATCAGCGCGCGCAGGTCGGTCCGGATCCGCAACGACCGCCACTCCTTGAAGCCGCGGATATAGGCGATCGGCTCACCGGTGGCTCGCCGCTCGAGAGCGGCAGCGAACGCGGCGACCTCGCCGAGCACCGCATCCGGATGCGCCAGCACATAGGATCGGTCCTGTCCGGTCACATGGGCGAGGAGAAGCTCCGCGTCGAGGCGCGCGCTCGGCGAGCCGCTCACGCGCAGCCGGTTTGTCGCCGACAGTAAGGCCACACCGATCGTTGGCGTTTCCGACGTGGAGGCCACGCTCCCGAAGGGACTCATCACCACATACCGATCACGATCGGCCTAGGCTGCGAGCGCCCCTGTCGACGGCCCTCGGGGGCACGCCGCGGCACCGATAACCGCCGGTGATTGGTACCCGGTAACGAATGCCGGCGCTGGCACGGAGTGGACTCGCCCAAGGCGACGGTCATTGGTGGATGGCGATCGTGCGGGAAGCCGCGGAAATAGGCGGAGCGGGGCAAGACTCTATCCGCCAACGTCGTCGCCCAGCTCCCCGAGGCGTCGGGCCTGGTCGGCCTCGATGAGCGGCTCGATGACGCGGTCGAGGTCCCCTTCCAGCAGGCCGGGCAGGTTGTGGACGGTGATCTGCGCTCGGTGGTCGGTGACCCGGTCGTCGGGGAAGTTGTACGTGCGGATCTTCTCGGAGCGCTCCCCGGAGCCGACCTGCGAGCGACGCTCGTCGCCACGCTCGGCGGCCATGCGGTCCTGCTCCAGCTCCAGCAGACGCGCTCGGAGCACGGAGAGCGCCTTTGCCCGGTTCTTGTGCTGGCTCTTCTCGTCCTGGATGGCGACCATCAGCCCCGTCGGAAGGTGCGTGATGCGAACCGCGGAGTCGGTAGTGTTCACGCTCTGGCCGCCGGGGCCGCTCGACCGATACACGTCGATCCGCAGGTCCTTGTCGTCGATCTGGATCTCGACCTCATCGGCCTCCGGAAGGACCGATACCGTCGCGGTGGAGGTGTGAATGCGTCCGGACGCCTCCGTCACCGGGACGCGCTGGACGCGGTGCACGCCCGATTCGAACTTGAGGCGCGAGTAGGCACCATCGCCGCGCACCTCGGCGATGACCTCCTTGAGGCCGCCCGACCCGCTCTCCGAGGTGGAGAGGACCTCGACCTTCCATCGCCGCCGCTCCGCGTAACGGGCGTACATGCGGTACAGGTCGGCGGCGAACAGCGAAGCCTCATCGCCGCCGGCGCCCGCGCGGACCTCCACGATCACGTCGCGGTCGTCGTTCGGGTCACGGGGGACGAGCTGGACGCGGAGGGCGTCGGTGAGCTCCGCCTCGCGCGACGAGAGGCGCGACATCTCCTCGCGGGCCATGGCCCGCATCTCCTCGTCCGGGTCGTCCGCCATCTCGCGCGTCCGGTCGAGCTCGTCACGGACGGAGCGCCACTGCCGAAGGGTGACCACGAGAGGCTCCAACCGCGACAGCTCGCGTCCCAGGTTGGCGAGCGCTGCCAGGTCCGACGACGCCTCGGGCGTCGACATCTGGCGGCTCACTTCCTCGTAGCGGGCCTCCAGCTCGGCGAGCCGGTCGATCATGCCCGGGCTGGCTGGGCGGCCGCCTCACGGTCGGAGGCCAGGCATGACTCCAGGCTGGCGATGCTGACCTCGAGCATCGAGCGATCCGGAGGCCGCGTCGTCAGTGACTGGAGCCACAGGCCCGGGGCGTAGAGCGCGCGCACGATCGGGCTGCCGTAATGACGGGCGCCGAACCGGACCAGCTCGTAGGCGAAGGCGGCGATAAACGGCACGAGGACGATTCGTGACAGGAAGAGGACCGGCAGCGGAACGCCGGCGCGCGGGATGAGGCTGAAGAAGAAGATGCTGATGACGACGACGATCAGGATGAAGG
>Ga0136614_10000908_pt1 | contig 16374 bp, 14 predicted proteins | sample AntDrymUQ2792106_2_FD_106643 | JGI IMG/M metagenome (GOLD analysis project Ga0136614, IMG submission 106643) | Polar desert sand microbial communities from Dry Valleys, Antarctica - metaG UQ279 (21.06) | ecosystem: Environmental > Terrestrial > Soil > Desert | place: Antarctica: Dry Valley... | reverse complement strand
TCGTTTGTTAACGTGCTGACCAACACTCTATAAAAGATAAATCCATTTGGTGCAAAACGTGAATTCATACTTGCACTTCATCGCTTCTCATGAGTTTTGCACCAGAAACTAGCTAGCAACGATTCCCAAATGGACAGAGGACAATATCTATGACTGAAAATAACAACGAAGGCACTGTTGAATTGCCGGGTGGATTTCAGGCTACGGCAGTTAGCTTCGACAACCAACCGGTTGTAAAACGAGTCGTTTCTCCATCGCGCTTCTCAAAAGATGAAGCTATTGATTGCGCCCAACTCATTGAGATAGCGGATGGTGAAGGCACGATTATGTACTATCCGCGACTTATCACTATCGATGTAGGAGATGTTCTCATTCTACGGGAAAGAGCTTTCACAGAAGAAGCAGACACGGATAAAGATTCAAATCCGATTGATTCTACATTACCACCACAGTTTGAAAACGGGATCGTGGTCCAGATTATTTCTAAAGGAACGGCAAGCTATCCGCAAGCTGATGTAAAGGCTCTATTTCGTTTGACTACGAGTGCCCGTGCTAGACTGTTGGACAGATCACACAACGAACCATCAGACATAATGGACGATTTCCTGGCGGCAACCTTCAAAGTTCGGGCGTCTATCGTTCAAAATCAGTGGCAACCGCCTGAAGGCAGAGTCGTGAGTAGGAACGTAGATATCTTCTTTCTCAATCCCAATTTGCTTACCGAAAATATTTTGATGAAAGTTTCAGCCCTCAATGTGAGTCTGGGGGATTACAAGGGGCAAGTTGTTGAGTTCTTTGGAGGTGGATTCGACAAGGTGAATCTCATCACGGGAATGAAAGGGGCAGGCAAAAGCCATATCGCAAAAGGTATCATAAGCGAAAACCTCAAACTCGGCATGAGCGCTATCGTTTTCGACATCAACAACGAGTACCATCGTTTGCCGCATAGCATCACTTTATTCCCCGGTAAAAACCTGAAGTTCCGACTTGATCGGATAGCCCCAAGAGCCTTAATAGATATGATCGAGCGTATAGCGCCATTTGCTGAGCGAACCGGTCAATATGTTCGCGCTGAGTTGCCTGAAATTATTAAGACTCGCTCAGAGGAGAAAGCTCATGTCCCTGACATAGCTTACCTGAAGGCTCAAGCCAAAAATATTATTAAGTCCGGTGGAGAGCCCGGCGAAAATATGCGAGGCTCATACATCGGCTCATTGAACGCGTTGGATAGTTACGATCTTATCATGAGCGAAAGCGAGGCTCTCGGAGAACAGGAGTACATCAAACAACCTACCTCAGAGGCACCCAACGTTCAATCATTGTCTTCTGTACTAGCCAGAGTCGATGAACAACCAAGCGTTATCATCTTTTCCTTGGGCGGACTCTTGCCCTTCATTCAGAAGGTTGTGCTCGACCTTGTTGTCGAAACGCTAAAGTCCATATCAGAACGTCAAACCAAGAAATACGAGGAAGAGAAAGGAAAGGGCAATTTCTACGTACCCATCTACCCGACGATTTACTTTGAAGAAGCTCATATGTATATGGAGCCTAGAGTCATAGACGAGTTAATACCACTTATCAGACACTACGGCATGAATTTGTTTTTTATCACGAACACACCAGGGGCTTTGCCCGACTCTGTTTTCCGCTTGGTTGACAATCTCATAATGACAAAAATGCTAAACAAGAAAGATATCGATCAGGTGAAAAATTGTGGTCTGACGGATCAAGAAACAATAGAAGGATTTGCTCGGGATTTACCCAAGTATCACGCCCTGTTCTTAAGCGGTATCGAGGGTTCAACCAGCAACTTTCCTTTGATTTTCAGGGTTCGTGATTTTGGCCTACCGGAAACAGGGATCACACGTTCGATGTGGCAAGCAATGAAGGATCGGAACGAAAGCACCGATTAAACACTCACTACAAATAGCAATGAAAAGTAAAGACCATCACAAATCGAAACGCTCACTATCCTCCCAGAATGATTTGGGTCGAATTGAAAGTTGGTATCAGGAGATACAGTCACCTTTTGATATTTATGAACTAGATAAGGACACGGGCAATCGACTCCTTGACTCACAAGCCAATGCCAACTTACCGATTCATTCTTGGTATGTATTAAAGGAAGCAAGCTCTTTCCAATTGCCGCTGTGGGTAATTGAAAGGCTAACGACCAAGTACAAAGCGGACATCCAAGAAGTGCTTGACCCGTTTTTAGGTTGCGGTACAACTGGAATGGCTTTATCGACTCTGAACATCCGGGTTGATGGTTTGGAATATAACCCTTTTATTAGGTTCGTGGCATCCTTAAAAGCCAACGCCAACCACATTGAGCAGTCATCGGTTATGAGATTCGCAAAAAGCATAAAGACTAAGGTACCAAAGTCAATAAGACTTTCTTGGCCTGTGTTATCCACATTGCACAATCCATGGTATTTTCGCAAAAGTGATATTCGGTATTTACTATATGTACTTCAAGAAATAGAAAACCGTGTGCGTTGCGAATATACGCGGGATTTCCTGCGCTTAGGAGTCGCAAAGTCACTTGAGCCTATCTCGAATTTAAGGAAAGATGGCAGAGCGTTACGGTATATCAAGAAACACAATCGCCCTATCGCATCAGAATTGCTACCTATTATTTGGCAAAATATGCTCAAAGATATTTCTGAGACTCAAGTTAAAGACACGCATCTCCGCGTATACTCTGGAGATGCGCGAAATTTAGCTGATATTAAATTTGAGGGAAACAGCCAGTCTATTCCAGAAGACAACTTTGATCTGGTCTTGTACTCTCCCCCATACTTGAACAACTTTGACTATAGCGAAATATACAAACTTGAATTATGGATTTTAGGATTTGTTTCGACCTATGATGAGTGGAGATGTTTGCGAAAGTCAACTATACGGTCACACCATAGTCTTAAGTTCTTAGAAACAAACGAATTAGGCGCAAATCCTAAGACTAGCCACATCAGCGAGCGGATAAAGTTTATGGCTAACAGCGCATGCCTAACAGGCCATGCGGCGAAAAACATGCCGAGCGTAATAAAAGGCTATTTCAACGACATGTATTTGGCACTGAAAGAACAATATCGCGTTTTGAGGCCGGGTGGGTTCTTAGTATATATTGTGGCGAACTCTCGTCATTCAGATTTACCAATAGCAACCGACGTTATTCTTGGAGAAATAGCAACAAATATCGGATTTCAACCCATTGAGTTGAACATCCTCAAGAAACGAAATGGCAGGACAAGACAGAAAAACTTCCTTCGTGAGAGCGCAGTTTTTATGCAGAAGCCGGAATAATATAGGCACGACAGTCAACCCGTGCATGCAGACGACGCCGCGCCTGATGCCCACCGTATTACCTCATCAACTCAACAACCAAGGTATCCAAAGCCAGGTCCAGCGTGATCTGGCTTGTCTTTACCCCCTCATCGATCTTCAACAACCTGTGATAGATCGCTTCAAGCGCTTCGATTGAAAAACGCCCGGCCTGCTGCGCGGCCTTCTCCGCAACGAATGGATGAACACCCAACGCGCGTGCCACATCATTTTGATTACCGCGTCCATCCAGAATTTCGCGCGCCTGAATCAACAAACGAAATTGCCGTACAACCATACCCCATAATGAAAAAGGATCCTCGCTCTCGAGCAGGCGGTGCAACAAATGCTGGGCAGATTTGCCATTCCCGCTGGATAATGCGTCGACGAAATCAAACACCGATTGTTGTGACGTGACAATACTAACCGCCTCCACATCCCCACTGCTAACGGGTCGCGCCCAATTGACGTATGCCAGCAGTTTGGCGATCTCCATCCCCGCCTGACGCGTATCCACGCCGACTATGTCCTTGAGCATCTCCGCGGCAGGCGGCTCGATCTGACCGCCCTGATTCCTGGTCTCGTTGATAATCCAGCCTGTCATGTCTTTCAAACGCGGGAGCATGAAAGCCTTGGTATGGATCAGTTTGCTGTTTTTCTCGGCCCACTTGTTTAGCCAGTGTTTATCGGCTTCTTTTGGCTCGACCGATTCATACAGCACCAGGCGCGCCGTCTCAGGTGCTTTATCAAGGAATTCAAAAAACTTTTTGCGTGTGGATGGATTGTTGTATTTTGAGGAAGGGTTTGTCAGAAACACCAAACGTCTTTTCGCGAGAAATGGCATGGCATTGACGGCGTTGTTCAGATCGTTTTCGCTCATGGAACGCGCATCCAGGCGCGCGGTGTTCATATCTGCACTGGTGGGGTCGGGGAAATCAGACTCAAAGTCTTTGAGCTTGCGCGAGATGGCAAACTCATCGTTGCCGAAGAGGAAGTAGACGTTGGGCATGAATTGATGTGTTGAAGGCGCGCCAAAGGCGTATGACTGTGATTATGAGCTAGAGCGCGCACCCTACGAAATTAATTTATTTCGTGATGACTTTATACACGCCTTTACGAACCAGAGCAATGTCCGTGACCCGCATGTTGCCCAGCTCCGCTTCGGTGGTAACGTGGGCTTGTAACCAGGAGCCAACTGGCCGGCTCAGGAAAAAGCCAAGCACCGCGAACGCCAGTGCAAGAGGCATCAGCACAAGCCGCCAGGGAGTGGAGCGCACTCCTCGAAACGGAGCCCAGGCAAACAGCCCCGGAAGAAACGCGGTGGTCACCAGGTTTGTCCCACAGCCCGGGTGGACGGCCAGCCCGCTTTCGCCGGCACGCAGGCGGTCCATCGCTTCCGTTACGGCAGATTGAATATCCCGGATGTCAAAGTTTCCGAACAGGAAAAAGCCCCCCGGGTTGGAATGTCCTGCCATGTTTTGATGTTTGTACTTGGCTGCAAGGATATGAAGCGTGGCGTGCTCGACGGCGTGATTGCGTCGGGTTTCAAGAATGAGAGGAAGGTCAAGTATCATGATTTAATTATAGCGTTAAAGTCATACGTGTGAACCCTGACAAATAAGAATCCTCTAATCGAAATTTATACAAATCTACATTGACCACTGTGCTTGAAGGCAGATAATAGACGTAATGAAATTGGGAGTCAAGACTCTCTATCAACAGATGAGACAGCTCCACCAGTTGCCGCGGGCTAGACATATAAACTAAGAAGTGGCGTGTTGCTTTTGAAGAATGAAACCCAATAAAAAAAGTATAAAACCAACAAAATGCATATTCTTTCCCTTGGACTCAACCACTCGTCTGCTCCTGTTCACCTTCGTGAACGCCTTATTTTTAACGAAGAACAGATTCGCGCTTCACTCTCCCGCTTGAGTTATGGACATTTATCTGGCAATATGGCGGAGATGGTCATCCTTTCCACTTGTAATCGTATCGAACTTTATGTAGTCTCTAATCAGGATACCTTTACTGAACTGGAGACTTTTTTATCAGAGCCGCGCGGTGTGGAGCGCGATGAATTTATCAGGCATCTCTACCATCACAAGGACGTGGATGTAGCTCGCCATCTATTCAATGTTGCCGCGGGGTTGGATTCGCTCGTCGTAGGCGAACCACAAATTCTTGGGCAGGTCACGCGGGCGCTCGAACTGGCGCGTGGACAAAATACTGTGGGCCCCATCCTTAACCGACTCTTCCAGTCAGCGATCCATGCGGGCAAACGCGCCCGCACAGAGACAGGCATCAGCCGCAATCCTGCTTCTGTTTCGTCTCTTGCCGCGTCTTTATCTCAGCGAGTTGTTCACCATATTGCCGAGGCGCAGATTGTGATTCTAGGCGCAGGCGAAATGGCGGAGCTGGCAGTTGAAGCCTTACTTAAGCGCGGAGCAAATCGTATTCTCGTCGTCAATCGCACATTGGAACGCGCACATTCCCTCGCTCATCGCTGGGGTGCGCAGGCAACAACCTTTGAGAACCTGAACGCCGCGCTGGCATCCGCAGATATTGTGATTGCTTCCACGGGCGCGCCGCATACCATTGTCACGACTGAGATGGTCAATCAAATAATGCAAGCGCGCCAACAACGTCCCTTGGTGCTGATTGACATCGCAGTACCGCGCAATATTGATCCTGAAACAGTCAATATCTCTTATGTACGACTTTACGATATAGATAACCTAAACGCTCAACTGGAACATTCACTGGCTGAACGCATGGCGGAAGTACCGCAAGTCAAAACCATTCTCGAAGAAGAACTTTCTCAGTTTGCAGAGTACATGAAATCCTTGGAGATGATCCCAATCATTGTTGATATACGCCAGCAGGCTGAGTTGATTCGTCAAGAGGTACTGGAAAAGACTTTGCGACGTCTGCCCGATCTCACAGAAACTGAGCGCGACCGCATTGAAGCCATGACTCAAGCGTTGGTTAAGAAATTGCTTGAAGCACCTACTCACCGCCTACGCGCCGAGGCATCTTGTCCTCATGCCCCTGAATACGCCGCTGTTGCCCGCACATTATTTGGATTACATAAAGGTGATGGGTTGTGTGGTTTTACAGGTAATGCGTGCCCGATCCCATGTGCGGCTGATTAACATGGCAAAACTTATATTCGCCACCCGTCCCTCCGCTCTCGCCCGTTGGCAAACTCAATGGGTCATCAATGCCCTGCAAAACATTCATCGTGATTTGATTTGCGAAGAAAAAATCATCACCACGCAAGGCGACAAAATTCTTGATAAGCCTCTGCCCGAAATCGGCGGCAAAGGGTTGTTCACACAAGAACTAGAAAGGGAATTGCTTTCTGGCGCGCTGCATTGTGCTGTGCACTCACTTAAAGATTTGCCCGTTGAAAACCCTGCTGGACTTACTCTTGGATGTATCCCCCTCCGCGCAGAAGTGCGTGACGCTTTGATTTCAGCGCGCGGCTACACACTTTCGACTTTACCCTCAAACGCCTCAATTGGAACATCGAGCCTGCGCCGCTCAGCCCAAATCCTTTCCATCCGCCCAGACCTTCGCACTGAGTCCTTGCGCGGCAACGTGGATACGCGTTTGCAAAAAGCGCTGGATGGTCAATACGGCGCTATCATCTTGGCAGGGGCGGGATTAATTCGTTTGGGTTTGGAAGGAGATGTGACGGAGTGGCTGTCGTTGAATATCATGCTCCCCGCGCCGGGACAAGGCGCGCTTGCGGTTCAATGCCGCGCCGACGATCAGACCACCCTCAGCCTGCTCGCAGCGCTCGAAGATGAATCCACGCGGAAAGCGGTTACTGCCGAACGCGCCTTCCTGAACGGACTCGGCGGCGGATGCTCTATACCGGTGGCGGCATATGCGACATCAAAACAGACCATTACACTGACAGGTTTGGTCGCCTTACCTAATGGCAAACAAATGATCAAGGTCACTGGTGCAGGTAATGAATCAATTCAACTGGGCAAAGAACTTGCCCAGAATGCGATCGCACAAGGCGCAAATGAAATCCTTGCAGGGAGTGCTGTCAAATGAAACGCGTTCTTGTCACTCGCCCACGCGCGCAGGCCGACTCATTTGTTGAAGGATTAAGAACTGCTGGGTTTGAGCCAATTTATTTTCCCGTTATTGAAATACGATCAATTGAAGATAATTCTGAACTCGATCAAGCGCTGGTACAAATCAATAAATATGATTGGGTCGTGTTTACATCGGTTAATGGAGTAGAAGTTGTTTTCGACAGGTTAGAAAAATATTCATCACTACCGCATGTCGCCGCCATTGGACCGAAGACCGCCGAAGCCTTGAAAGCGCGCGGCGTTACACCCGATTTTGTCCCTGAAGAATACGTCGCCGAAGCAATCCTGCCTGGTTTGGGTGACCTGCGCGGAAAGTGGATCTTGCTTCCTCGTGCAGAGATCGCCCGCAAAGCATTACCCGAAGCGATAGTTAAAGCGGGTGGCATGGCACATGAAATTGCAGTTTATAAAACCTTGCCTATACAACCTGGTGCTGAAGGTCTTGCCGCGTTGAAAGCAGGTGTGGATGTGGTTACGTTAACAAGCCCATCCACCGTGCAAAATTTTGTTGCCGTTGCTAAACAAAACGGACTCAACCCGTTGAACCTGCCGAACAATCCGCTGTTTGCCTGTATCGGTCCAATTACAGAACAAGCCGCAAGGGAAGAAGGATTGATCAATCTTGTGGTTGCAAAAGAATATACAAGTGGCGGGCTGATTCAAATCATAGGTAATTTAGAAAGTTAGTTGGAGGTCTTATGACTGTGCTTGATCCTGAAACTAAAAATCGTCTATCGTCCACCCTTGCACCTGGTGCAAGTACAGATATCGTCCATCGGCCCCGCCGCCTACGCGCCACTCCTGCTCTGCGTGCCATGGTGCGCGAGACAGAACTCAACGCGCGCGATTTTATTTATCCGCTGTTCGTGCGGCATGGATCGGGTCGAAGCGAGATCCGCTCGATGCCTGGCGTGTATCAACTGTCAGTTGAGGAAAGTGTCCGTGAAGCGGAATCAGCCGCGAGGTCGGGCGTGAACACTGTCATTCTGTTTGGAATCCCAAAAGAGAAGGATCCAATTGGGCTTGAAAACTTTGCGAAGGATGGAATTGTCCAGCAGGCAATTCGCGCGATCAAGAAAGAAATCCCTGAGATGGTTGTGGTGACGGATGTGTGTCTGTGCGAATACACGGATCATGGGCATTGCGGTATTTTGAATACGGGCGAGCATTTCCATTCACATTTGCCTGAGGGATATGTGTTGAACGATGAAACGCTCAATGTGCTGGCAAAGGTCGCAGTCTCACACGCTGAGTGTGGTGCGGATATCGTCGCGCCGAGTGGCATGATGGATGGAATGGTTTCAGCAATTCGTGAGACGCTGGATGTTTCGGGTTATGAAAATCTTCCCATTTTATCTTACGCGGTGAAATATGCTTCGTCATTTTATGGACCGTTCCGCGAAGCCGCTGAGGGCGCGCCGAAGTTTGGCGATAGAAAATCACATCAAATGGATCCTGCCAATGTGCGCGAGGCGTTGCGTGAAGCCGCGATTGATGTTGATGAGGGCGCGGACATGTTGATGGTCAAGCCTGCGCTGGCTTATTTGGATGTTATCCGCGTGGTGAAAGATGCCTTCCCTGAACTGCCGATGGCGGCCTATAACGTCAGCGGCGAATATGCGATGATCAAAGCCGCCGCGGCAAATGGCTGGCTTGATGAAACGAAAGTCACGCTCGAAACGCTGACTTCGATCAAGCGCGCAGGGGCGGACATTATCATAACGTATCATGCCAAAGACGCGGCCAATTGGTTGAAATAATAATTGACTGGAGGAAAGATGACAACGGAAGAAGTTTCACAGCGCACGCTCAATCACTATGCTCTGATCGCCTTCAAGGATGCTTACTGGTCTTTAAGTGTGGGCGAGCGAGAAGACTTCCACAAAAACTGGTTGACCGCGTTACGCGCCTCCGCACAAAAGGTGGACATATTTCAGGGAACAGAGAACGATGTGGACTTGGTTGTCTGGTCTGCTCTTGCAGTAAATGATACAAAAGACCCCGCCGTGTTCTTTGAGAAGTTCGCAATGGCAATGAGTCCGTATCGTCATTTGGTCGAACAGAAGGATTCGCTTTGGGGTTTCACGCGTCCGTCGCAGTATTCCAAGGCACGTTCCAAACAGGAGATTGATCCATTTGCCGAAACACGCAGATCTTATTTGATCATTTATCCCTTCTCAAAAACAATCGAATGGTACTTGATGAGCCGTGAAGCGCGTCAGGGCATGATGAACGAACATATTCGAATCGGCAAACAATACGAGGATATCAGTCAATTACTTCTTTATTCATTCGGATTGCAAAACCAGGAATTTGTCGTTGTTTATGAAACCGATGACTTGACCCGTTTCTCTGATCTAGTCAATGAACTGCGCGACACGGAAGCGCGCCGCTATACATTGCGCGACACGCCATTGCACACAGCAATTTATCACCTGTCAGAAGAGACTCTTGCCCTATGGAAATGAACAGCCGTTTTTTACAAGCCTGCCAACGTCAGCCAGTGGACGCTACTCCCGTCTGGTTTATGCGTCAGGCCGGACGTTACATGCCTGAATACCGTGCCATCCGCGAGAAATACACGTTGATCGAAATTTGCCAGCATCCCGAACTTGCGGCAGAGATCACAATGCAACCTATTCGTGCTTTGGGTGTGGACGCCGCCATCCTTTTTGCGGATATCCTCCTGCCAGTCATTCCGCTTGGCTTGGGCTTGGAATTCGCCAAACGTGAGGGACCCATTATTAGGTCACCAGTTCGAACGCTGGATGATGTTCGGGCGCTGAAACCTTTCGACGCTGAATCAGATCTCGGCTACGTAATGGACGCGATCCGAATCCTGCGCGGGACTTTGGGCGACGTCCCTTTAATCGGCTTCTGTGGCGCACCGTTCACAGTCGCGTCCTACATCATCGAAGGCAGCTCGTCACGCGAGTTTCTAAAAACAAAGACGATGATGTATTCTGCTCCTGAAGTGTTCCATGCGTTGATGGAGAAACTCTCCGCCGTTCTCAACGATTATCTCATGGCACAAATCCACGCGGGCGCGCAAGTTGTGCAGGTCTTTGACTCATGGGTCGGCGCGCTCAGTCCAGCAGATTATGAGACCTTTGTTTTGCCTTATTCGCAGAAGCTACTCAAATCTGCCGAAGCGACAAATATACCTGTCATCCATTTTGGTACGAATACTACAACGTTGTTGCAGTTGATGAAGCGCGCAGGCGGTTCGGTACTTGGTCTTGATTGGCGGCTCCCGCTTGATGATGGCTGGAAACTTATCGGTCATGATCGCTCAGTGCAAGGCAATCTCGACCCTGCTATATTGTTTGCTCCGCTCCCCGAAATCAAAGCGCGTGTCCACGATATTCTGCGCCGTGCGGATGGCCGCCCAGGTCACATCTTCAATCTTGGTCATGGCATTTTGCAACATACGCCAGTGGATCATGTCAAAGCTGTTGTGGATATGGTGCACGAATACAGCGCGGTGGAAGCAGATGTCCTATGAGCAGATGTCCTATGATCGGATTACTGTTAATGGCGTATGGCGGTCCAAATCATATTGACGAAGTTGAACCCTACCTGCTAGATGTGCGTGGTCATCGTCCCACCGCGCCGGAGATCATTCACGAAGTTCGCGAACGATACCGCGAAATTGGCGGCCGCTCGCCAATCCTGAAACAGACACAGGCCCAGGCGAACGCGCTTGAGAGCACATTGAATACTTCGGGTAAAGATTTCAAAGTCTTCGTCGGAATGCGTCACTGGCATCCTTATATCAATGACGTGTTGGAAGAAATGCACAGTCAGGGTATTGAGCGTGCTGTTGGTTTGGTCATGGCGCCTCATTATTCCCGCATGAGCATTGGCGCTTATTACAAGAAAATTGATGAGGCCAATCTACCCATCGTGTTTTCGCGCGTTGAAGATTGGCATGTACAGCCTGGTTATTTGAATGCGCTGGCTGATCGCGTGCACGCCGCGCTCCAGCGTTTCCCCGAAGAAATTCGCGCCCAAGTTCCTGTCATTTTCACCGCGCATAGCCTGCCAGAAAAGATTTTGGAATGGAACGATCCCTATCCCACTCAGTTGCGTGAGACAGTCTCCGCTTTGATGGAGCGACTCGGTTCACAGCCGCATGAATTCGCTTATCAATCAGCCGCCATCTCCAGTGAACCCTGGCTGGGTCCCGATGCATCACAGGTCATTGAACGATTCGCATCGGAAGGCAAACGGGATATTCTGCTCTGTCCCATTGGTTTTGTTTGTGAACACGTTGAAATTCTTTACGACATTGACATCGTCTATCAAAACCTTGCGAAATCGCTTAACGTGCATCTGGAACGCATCCAGATGCTCAACACCGCACCCGAAATGATTGAAGGGCTGGCTAAATTGATAAGTGAAAAAGCGAGGAAATCGGGTTGGTTATGAATCGCATTGTTATCATCGGCGGCGGCATCGCAGGGCTTTCCGCCGCATACTACGCAAAAAAGAAAGCCCCTGAGGCGCATGTTGCCGTTATCGAATCCGATTCGCGCTGGGGTGGCAAAATCACAACCGACCGTGTCGCATTAGCCGATGGGCAATTTATTATCGAAGGTGGACCCGATACCTTCCTTGCCACCAAACCCTGGGGCGTAGCGCTTTGCAAAGAACTTGGCCTCGGCGAACGATTGTACGGCACCAATCCGAACAAGAAAAATACTTACATCCTCCGCAAAGGACGTTTATTGCCTCTGCCCGATGGACTCGCCATGATGATTCCTACCAACATCGAAGCGATGCTCAAAACGCGTCTTGTATCATGGCTTGGCAAAGCGCGCATGGGACTCGATTTTTTGCTCCCCGCGAAAGTCGTCAACAGAGATGAATCGCTCGGCGCGTTTATCAGCCGTCGGCTTGGGCGTGAGGCGTACGCGAATCTGATCGAGCCGCTTATGTCTGGCATCTACGCGGGTGATGGTGATCAACTTTCACTTGCATCCACATTTCCTTACCTGCGCGATCTTGAAATCAAGTATGGGAGTCTTGCGCGCGGCACACTTCAAATGCGTAAACAATCAAATGGAAAATCTGTGCAAGGTTCGCGCTCCGCATTTCTTACGCCAACAACAGGCCTCGCTGAAATCATTGAAGCGCTCGTTTCTTATCTCAAAGAACACGATGCGGATTTACAACTCAACACGCGCGCTGCCACTATTGCGCGTCGCACACCTGACACATGGAACGTTACACTTGACACAGGCGAAGCCATCGAAGCGAACTCCGTTATCTTAGCTACCCCCGCGTTTATCAGCGCGACTCTGCTCGCATCATTCGACCCGACGCTTGCTTCTACCTTAAGGGAAATTCCTTACGTATCAACCGCTACCGTCTCCACCGCCTACCGACAGAGTGACTTGACCCGCGAATTGGACGGCTATGGCTACGTTATCCCGCGTCTCGAAGGACGCAAAGCCCTGGCCTGCACATGGACATCCACAAAATTCCCGCATCGCGCACCTGATGGGTATGCTCTTATTCGCGTTTTTGTTGGGAGAGCGGGACAAGACATCCCATGGAATGAAATTGAATTACTTGCACTGGCAAAGGAAGAATTGAAACTAACCTTGGGCATCACTGCTGAACCTCTATTGCTTCGAGTCTTTATGTGGGAAAACGCCATGCCGCAATACAACCTTGGTCATCCCGAAATTCTCAAACGCATTGACGCCACATTGAAGAATCACCCGGGTCTCGCGTTGGCAGGCAATGGATATCGAGGCATTGGCATTCCTGATTGCATTCATTCGGGTGAACTTGCTGTAAACAAGATACTAGAGAATAGACAAGTACAGGGCAGTTCTGTTCCTGCGCATACTAGGCTCTAACCTCCATTCTCTATTCTCGAGGTCTTTATGATCATCAACAAATCCATCACTCTCTTTCAAGAAGCACAAAAATTATTTCCTGGTGGTGTGAACTCGCCTGTGCGCGCCTTCCAGGCCGTGGGTGGGCAACCACTCTTCATAGATCACGGTGAAGGCGCATACCTCTTCGATGTGGATGGGAATCGTTACATTGATTACGTTCTTTCGTGGGGACCACTTATCATGGGACATTCTCATCCAAAAGTTGTAGAAGCGATTCAACAAGCGGCACTGAAAGGGACGTCTTATGGTGCGCCGAGTCCGCTGGAAATTGACCTCGCCAAAAGTGTGATGGACTTCATGCCCAACATTGAGATGATTCGTTTCGTCAACTCCGGGACAGAAGCGACGATGTCTGCGTTGCGTTTGGCGCGCGCCTACACTAAGCGCGACAAGATTATCAAGTTCGAGGGCTGTTATCACGGTCATGCTGATTTGCTTTTGGTGCAGGCAGGTTCAGGTGTTGCCACGCTTGGCTTGCCTGATTCGCCTGGTGTGCCAGCGAATACGGTCAAGGATACGCTGGTCGCAAACTTCAATGATTTGGAATCGGTCGAAGCATTGTTCAAGAAATATCCCGAACAAATCGCGGCGATTATCGTCGAACCCGTCGCAGGGAATATGGGTGTTGTTCCACCTGTCGATGGTTTCCTTGAAGGCTTGCGCGCCATCACAGAACGCGAAGGATCTGTGCTGATCTTCGACGAAGTGATGACAGGCTTTCGTGTCCATCCTGGCGGCGCGCAGACTCTCTATAATATCGTCCCTGATCTGACCACGCTTGGCAAAGTGATCGGCGGCGGACTTCCCGTTGGCACATATGGAGGCAAACGCGAGATCATGCAAATGGTTGCGCCTGCGGGTCCGATGTATCAGGCTGGAACATTGGCAGGCAACCCACTTGCCATGAGCGCGGGCATCGCTACACTCAGTCTATTAAAGGGAGAGAACTGCTGGGAGAAACTGGAGCAAGCTGCAGGTCGATTGGAGGCGGGCATTTTATCTGCTGCGAAAAAAGCAAGCATCCCAATCCGTCAGACGCGGGTCGGCACAATGTTCACAACTTTCTTTAGCGAAACCGAACCACGCGATTGGTCAACTGTCAAAGTTGCGAATAAAGAACGTTTTGCGAAATTTTTTCAAAAGATTTTAGGGAATGGCGTGTATCTCGCGCCGTCACAGTTCGAAGCTGGGTTTGTTTCCACCTTGCACAGTGATGAAATCATTGACACCACAATCAGTGCCGTTGAAAAAGCCTTGAAGGCGTTATAGGTGTCTGATGTTTTTCAGAGGGCGCTCTCAGCCATCTCATGTTTGCCGGCTTCCGTTTTGCCGCTCGCCCACAACCAGAGGAAGTCTCCCAACCGATTCCTGTCGCCGCCACCGATTAGTACCTGGAGAAGAGAGGTGGAGGATCTGACTTTATTTGCCAGACTCCAGTTTCTGGTAGGTTTCGAGCAAACTGATCAATATTTCATCGGTGAATGTATGTATCTTCTGAAGCATATCCTGAGACGAGACGTTGGCTTTACGATACGCATTCATTACTGATTCGATCAACGTATAACGAAAAAACAGGAACGCCCGCGCTGCATCCACATAACTCAATCCATAGCGGCGGGCACGTGAGGCATACTCATATCCAATGGCATGGGATTCCACAGCCGCGTTTTCGCCATCGGATATGAAAGCCATCAAACCATGAAATAATGAACGCGCGCTCTCTCGGTATTGCATGCGCGCATCCGCATCCAATTTTTGATACCAGGTTTCTGCCTCAAGTTTTCCTTCGGCGATTTGCATCCGCACATTGCGAATGACCGACTGCATCATTTCCCCAGGTTCCACCTGCTGACGATTTGCCCCCCACAATTCCACTTCATGGCGAAGATAGCGACGGTGACCACCCTGCGTCAAATGCACAGGCAGAAGTCCCTTGTTCGACCATAATCTGACAGTGCTTGGATGTACACCCAGCAACTCGGCCGCGCCTTTGAGAGACAGCCATTCGTCCGTCATGATTATTGAGGGATTATAAAGGCTAATAAAGTTAATGGCACAACAACAAGAAACGCCCGGAGTATAACCCGCCGCGCCTGACGCCGCACTTGTGCAAGTTCATAATCATCTTCGATCTTTTCCTCCTTATCGCCCATTTTGCGCGAACCGCGCGATGCCAGGCTTAGTCAGGTCTTGTCACGTGCCTGGAAGTACCCCACGGCAGCAGACCAAAACATGAAGAGGAGAGGCAGCCGCCAGAGACGGTCCGCGCCAAATGTGATCAGCAGGCCTAGAATGACAAGCGTGAGGATAAATTGGTTGACCCCAAATCTCAAGCGCTTTTGCCTTTCAAGCGGACTGATGTTACTAATGCAAACTTCCCCGCCTTCCTCATCGGTCAGTGGGGGTTTGTTAAAATTTGTCTTCGCAAAATAGACTGCATTGTTTGTTAGCATGATTTCTATTCGGCAGCCAGCGCCACTTTATCAACAAAGGCAGGTTCGTGCGCTTTTTTCGTGAAGGTATTGACATCTATACGATAGAGCATGAAGGCGGCGATGAACAACATCAATGCTTCAATGCCAAACACAACCAGATATCCGCTCAGCGCGACGCCTGTAGCCTGCGTCACCACATCGCGCACGACACCACCGAGCACGGATCCCGTTAAGCGGGACAACGCGTTCGAGAAGCCCCAGGCGCCGATATAGAGACCCACCATGCCGGGGATGGTCAGGTCAAACATAAGCGAGAGATTCGCGACGGTAGATAGTCCTGTGCCGATACCGAGCAGTGTCACGCCTGCGTAAAAGATGTTCTGGTTGATAAGAATACCACTGATCACAATCACAACAAAGCCGAGCAGGGCACCTGTATTTCCTAGCTGCGCAACAAGGCGTTTGGATACACGCCGTTCGAGCAATCCAGCAATAATGATGGCAATAAGTACGAACGTCCCCCAAATGGACGTGATGCGCGTGGTCTGGGTCACGGTCATGCCGAAGGCTTCTGCACCGAAGGGCTCGAGC
>Ga0136614_10000907_pt1 | contig 16383 bp, 19 predicted proteins | sample AntDrymUQ2792106_2_FD_106643 | JGI IMG/M metagenome (GOLD analysis project Ga0136614, IMG submission 106643) | Polar desert sand microbial communities from Dry Valleys, Antarctica - metaG UQ279 (21.06) | ecosystem: Environmental > Terrestrial > Soil > Desert | place: Antarctica: Dry Valley... | reverse complement strand
TCCAAATCTCGTATTCAACCTACGCGCGAAACTAGATGCTGCCGGACACTATGACGATTTCGAGGTGGAGCGCGTAGTGGCGGTGGAGTTAAAACCGAACGCTCAGCAGAGCGAATTGGTGGCCGCCATCGTGCCCGTGCAAGATCGCGTGATGAAGCGCTACAAGGCTGCGCAAGAGACGCTGAAATTGGCAAGGGCCAAGGATAATACGGCCGCCGTTGAGGCCGCGCAGAACGAGCTAAACGCACTGATCCTTTTCAAGACTGACATGGGCGCCTTCGTGAGGATTTACACGTTCCTTTCGCAAATTTTCGACTACGGCAATACAGCGATCGAGAAGCGCTCAATCTTTTACAAACGACTGCTGCCGCTCTTGGAGTTTGGACGCGAGCGTGAGGGCATCGACCTCTCGAAAGTGATGCTGACGCATCACAATATCCGGAACGCGGGCAAGCAGGCAATGCCGCTAGGCGGAGGCGAAACGCCAAAGCTGGAACCGATCACTGAAGCCGGGACCGGACGGGTTCAGGAGAAAGAAAGAGCTTACTTGGGCGAGATCATCCAGAAGGTGAACGATCTCTTCGTGGGAGATCTGACGGACCAAGACAAGCTGGTCTACGTGAACAAAGTCATCTTGGGAAAACTGTTGGAATCGTCCAGGCTGAAGCAGCAGGCGGGAAGCAATACCAAGGAACAATTCGCTAATTCCCCCGACCTAAACGCGGAGCTTTTGAACGCGATCATGGGGGCATTGGATGCGCACACGGCCATGAGCACGCAGGCGCTGAATTCCGTCGCTGTTCAGCGTGGTATCAAAGACATTTTGCTCAATCATGCCGGCCTTTGGGAAACGCTCCGGATGCGAACGGCGGTCTGAGGAACCCGAAGTAAGGAATCCGATTTCCTGGTAATAAGTTTAAGCTGGCGCTCTACATCGTCACCGTGATCGACAGCGTGAAACGGGCCTTCATAGCGTCCTTTTCTCGGCCGACGAAGAACGTGAGTTGCGGCTAGCTTTCAGCCAGCGCGCCCTCCCAGGCAGCGGTTACGCCTTGCCAGCTTTAGCGGACAAAACGACCGCGTCCGGCGGTGCGGCTGCGTGTCACAAGCTCGACTGCCACCAACAAGGCGGTGCCGGTGCTGAACTGCAATGACGCGGACCGGGTCTCATTGCTGTTGGTCAGCGGGTTTCCGTTTCTCTCTCCTCTCAGTCCCAAAGATCGATGTGGCCCTGCCAACGAAGTGTCTTGGACTCTTTCACCCACTGGGAGTGCAAAAGCATGTGGGGAAGGGGCTGTATTCCCCTCTGCTCACTGGGTAATTTTTTACCCAAAGTATCGCCGCCAGGCTGAAACAAACGCGGATGGGAGACCTTGGGGTTTTCTCCGCGTTGGGTTTCACTCAGATTGCAGAATTCTTTGCCTTTTTTCACTTTTAACTAGACGCGGCACAACGGGTGCATCTGTCTATACTCAGTATGGCAAATCGAGTTAATTATCAAGGCAACGTTTCTTTGGATGATCTCCTGCACATGGTCAACCCACATGTGCATAATTCCCATGCCCAGCTCAACCTGGCGCGGAAGGTTCGGGGCAAGGGCAAGGAGATGGATGATCCGGTTTTGAGCGCTCTCTTAAAGCAATTGGAGCTCAAAACTGAGGAGCTAAAAAGTGAGCCGTTGCCGGATCCGATCCAGGGTTTTATCCCCTCCGGTCTTTGGGCTGACCAGTGGCGTCGGGTTGATGATAAAACCTTTGTCGCGATGGGCAAAAAGGTCTTGGAGGAGCGTGCATTTTATTGGGCCAGTCAGATCAAGAAGGGGAAGCTGTATTGGACTCGGAAGGCTTTGCGGTTGGGTAAAAAAGCTTCCGGTAAACGGGCTGCTTCTCCCCTCCGGCAGATCCGGATTCCTCTCTCTCCTGCGCAGGTTATTTTCTATCAGGCGAGGCTCGATGCGTGTGTGACTGCGGAGGCCAAGGCTCTTGAGATTGTGGCGATCAAGGAGGAGATCAAAGGGTTCTTTCCGATCGCCGGTAAACGCATCCTTTTGCAGACTGCTGATCTTCCCGGCCAGCCCATTTCAGGGTGTGAGGTCCTTGGCCTGGACGTCCACTATGACTCCGGTATTTGGCACCTCGATGTGCTCCTTTCCAAGGGTCGGGAGTATGATCAGGAGAAGGCCAAAAAGATGGGGATTCCGGTCGACCGGCTCTCTATCAAGGAGCCTCTTTCCTGGCGGGGTTTGGCGCCGTATCGGGCGGGCCGTAAGGAATTAGGTTTGAAGGGAAAGTGGGCGGTTGGGGCGAATTTGCAGGTTTTGGCTGGTCACACATTGACCGGCGAAGAGGCTGTGATGTTCGCCTCCTCCGAGGCCATTCAGGCCGACCGTTATCGCGACAAGGAGGAGTCTCAATCTCCGGATGGTTTGGCCCTGGATGTTGGCCTCGCGCAGGACATGTGGCTTTACGCCAAGGCCTGCGCTGAGAAGGCTGGTCGGGCCTTGGAGTGGGAGGCTGCCTGCGTCAGATATCGCCGCTGGTTGATCGAGGTTCAGCCCTTGAAGGATGAGATCTATGCCCGTGCCTCTGCGATCACAGGTGACCCTATTCGCGATCGCCTCGATGAGGCTGATAAGGCTCGCCATGAGAGTGTTCAGTCGGGCGCCAAGTACCTCAGCCAGACGTTGGGGATGGTGCTCTCTCCTGATCAGATGCGGGCTCTCGCCAAGGTTCATCCCTTGCGTAAGATCGCGGCCGCGATCGAGGACAACTGGACGGATATTCCGACTCTTTTTGCCCAGGCCAAGGTTGGTCTGGCGAAGCTGATTGAGTTCATTTCTGCGCTCTTTGCCAAGGGTGGCCGGGTGCGTCACGTGGCTGCGGAGCGGGTGGTTCTAGCTCCTCCGGCGCCGGTTGTTGTGGACGCTCCAGAGCCGATTGTTGTTCCTGCTCCAGAGCCGGTGATTGTGCCGGTGAAGTTCGAACCAACCTTGCGTTCCTCTCCCGCGCTTCTCGAAGCGACGGAGAGGAACAAGGTCGGTTCGAAGCCTCCAGTCTTGGGTTTGCTTGAGCGGATGGCAGCAGCCGAAAACCAAGCAGTGCCTATCGTCCCTTTCGATGAGTCGCCGGATATGGCAGCGGTCAACCGGGCTAAAGCGATCGAGGCGGAGGTGGTTATTCTTGAACGTGCGATCGCCGCCAAGAACCCGTTTGCCCTCAGGAGGCTTTCCAAGGCGGATGATCAGGATCTGCTCAAGAAGCTGGCCGGTATCGTCGTCCTTGGCACTAAAGGCACGGAGGTTTCCCGGCGTGCTGAGTTGGTCAAGTTGGTGGTCGCCAACAAGGATGCATCTAAGCTGCTCACCGAGATTCCGATGGAGATGCAGCCGATCGAAAAGGTGCAGCCAGAGAAGGAGCTGTAAGGGTCCAGGTTGGGTTTGGAGAGGCCCCGCCGGTTTGCCGGCGGGGCCTCTCTCTTTTTGGTGATTGTCTCCATGTTGGTGTGTTTTCTCATCCCCACCCGCCTGGGTACTTTCCGCGCTGTGTCTTCAGCGTCCATGTCCTTCTCCATTCTCACCCCCCTTTCTTAAAGGGGGTGAGAATGGGAATGGGACTGGACTCGTTTTGTGATTCTCATTCTCACGATTCTCACATGAGAATTTCTTCTCATTTCTCACGGATTCTCACTGAGAATTAGTGTGGGAATCTGGTGAGATCAGGCTTGGACGTCGACTTTTGGATACTCTTCCTTGATGATCCGTTGCCCCACTTTGCGGATCTTTCCGGCTTTCACGAGGGCTTTTTCGTGGCGGTAAAAAGTGGAGGTTGGCATCTCGAAAATCCTCTCCGCATTGTTCCTCCACTCGACTGTCAGCTGCCCGTCTTCCAGGATCGCGAGGAGCTGGTTGTCTTTGATCTTTGGTTCTGCTCCTGGACCCCGTCCCTGCGCCAGTTTGATTGGGTCTAGCTCTTCGTCTCGGACCAGGAGGGGGTGTTCGTGGCGGATGACGAATGCGGGCAAGGGCTTGAAGCTTCTGAGGTTGGCCTCGACAACATAGGCGCCCTCTTGTTCGTGCGGGGTGCAGGTGAGAAGTGCATTCATGTCCCTCGCGTAAGTGCCGGTCCCTCCAACTAGATCGATACTGGTCTTGCTCGCCGAATTTCCCTTTGAAAAGTGAGTGGCGATCGCCAGTCCGTAGTTGGCTTTCCAGGTCTACTCATCGAGGTGCATCAGGATCTCGGCCACGTGGCCGCCAATGTTCTCGTCTCTCCCGACCGTCAATTTATACATCGGGTCGAGGATGATCAGGTCGAGCGGGTGTTTGCTGGTGAAGTTGAGGACCTTCTTGGTCATTGTTTTGATCTCGAGATTTTTGTTTCCTTCTCCTTTGAGCGACCAGGTGGGTCAGTTGCCCCGCCTCTGGTTTGACTCCCATGGCCGCGACTTCTCGGATCCGCTTTTCTAGTGATCAGCCGGGATTAAGCTTCCGTTGCAGCGCGACTTCGAAAAGCGGATCACGTCCTCGAAGCGCGAGCTTTCGGGCACGTTGTAGCCGCGATCCCGCAACCACTGCATGATCATTTGCCCTTCGGTCACGAGCAAACCTCCCGGAATACGTTTGGGAACTCGCGCACGTGCATAGCCTCCGGCCATTCATTCCAGTCGCCGCCGTGCCCGTCGCGCAGCTTGATGTCGCGACCGTGAAGCCTCGGACGTGATCCTAATTGCTTGATGAAGCACGCGACACCTCCGGCGCGGCATTGCTCGATGATGTCTGTAGCCCATTCAAGCTCGAATGGCGTTGCAGAAGGCCCGCTCTCGCCACCGACAATGACCCAGTCAATGCCTGATGGGCTCGTTAGCGCACACGTGAGCGGCCATGAGGGTCGCGACGTTGTTGCACGGTTTGGTTTCGCTCGTGGCGTGATAGTCGAATACCATCACGTTGCCATTGTGGAGCGGAGCGATGAGAGTGGTTTCGCAATTCAGCTCGGCGCACAATTCGGAATACTCGAACGATTTTCCACGGCTGGGTCGAATGGGTTGCTCAGAGCCATCGGCGCGGATCAGGCGCGCGGGTTTGATGCTGTGTGTGCCATGAGAATGGCTGGTGTTGTTGTTCATTGGTTGTCGCTTGTTGTCTTGTTTGGTTGTTGGTGATGCGACAGCGCGGCCAGATCTCAGCAGGGGCTGAAAGAAGGCACGGCGCAGGCGCAGTGGAGGTTGCCTCCGGCGACTTGACGGCTACTAGCGAGTCAAGCCGCTTGCCTCCGCGGTGAGCGCGAAGGACAGCACAAGCGACAACTTGTGAAAAAATTGGTGGCTCCCTATGGTTGCACATCTTCCGACAGCCGCCAAACGGTTTTTTTGCTTCTGCGTGTTGCGTCGGATATCAGATCCGCACGTCACCGGCATTGACTACGAGGCTACATTGCCGCGCAGCGGGGGCGTGAGCGGTCGGCTCCTCACGGCCCTTCCCGAGATAGCCAAACCACTCGCGGAAGTCGTGCTTCACGAGCGCGAGTCATTCCCGAAGGGTCGACCGAACGATAGATACTCTCCAGCTCAGCGTCGGTTCGCCCAAACGTTCCGACAAACGCGTCATCGTCCATGACTCGGGGGTGGAGTAGATCAGGTCGTTGGAAGATCGACAGTAACACGCGCCTGATCCAGCGGACTGCGCACCCCAATACCCGGCTTATTCAGCACGTGCGTGTAGACCATGGTCGTGCTCACATCCTTGTGGCCGAGCAGCTCCTGGACGGTTCGGATGTCATAGCCGTTCTCCAATAGATGCGTAGCGAACGAATGCCGGAACGTGTGACATGTCGCCGGCTTCGTGATCCCCGACGCGCGCACCGCTTTTTTGACCGCAAGCTGCAGGGAACTCTCCTCCACATGGTGCCGACGCTTCACCCCCGCATCACCCGACCGCGGATCAGACGACAGCCGGGTTGAGGGAAAAACATACTGCCACAGCCATTCCCGGTCGGCGCTGGGATACTTCCGATCGAGTGCACCCGGCAGATACACCGTCCCGAATCCATCCTCCAGATCCTGCTCATGCTGAGCCTTCACCTTCGCAAGGTGCCGCTCCAACGGCACCGCGAGATTCACCGGCGACATCGTTACCCGATCCTTGCCGCCCTTCCCCTCGCGGACGGTGATCCGCGCCCGCGCGAGATCGATATCCTTTACCCGCAAGCGCAGACACTCAAGCAGTCGCAATCCGCTGCCATAGAGCAGACCCGCCATCAGCTTTGGCGTCCCGTGCAACTGCGCGAACACCTTGTGCACTTCGTCGCGGCTGAGCACCACCGGCACGCGCACCGGTTTCTTCGCCCGCTCGACTCCGTCCAGCCAGCCGATCTTCTCCTCCAGCACTTGTTTGTAAAGAAACAACAACGCACTCAACGCCTGGTTTTGCGTCGACGCCGCCACATCGCCGTCGCGCGCCAAATGGGTTAAGAACTCGGTTACCTCCGCGTTGCCGAGCTCTCGTGGATGCCGTTTCCCGTGGAAGCGGATGAATCGTTCCACCCAATCACAGTACGTCCGCTCCGTGCGGAGGCTGTAGTGCTTCAGGCGCATCACATCCCGCATCTGCTCCAGCAACTTTTTCGGCTTGTCCGGAGACACGGGTTCCGATACCACAGAGGACATGCGTTTCGTTTTTATCCGGCGCATCCGCAGGAAGCAAGCTCGGAATAGACCGAATAATTCCGTCAAACAAAGCCGATTTATTCGGTCCACTTCTCGTTAGGTGTTGACTGCCCGTCGGATGAAACTGCGCGTATTTCTTCCACGTAGTGAGTCAAAGATCGTGTTTGTGCTGGTGATGGTCTGCTACGCGTTGGCAGCGACGGTGTCGATGGGAACACTCGCTACGGCTTTCGGTCTGCCACGGCCCGAGCCTGGGGTGTTTCTACGGCAAGGCTCCCCGACCGCGCATGTGGTCGTTCTGCTTCTCCTTGCGCCCGTCACTGAAACGCTTCTTCTGATTGGCGTACTCGAGCTGACGAGGTGGCTTCGGGCGGCCTCGTGGCTCCAGGTGACTTGTGCGACAGCATTACTTGCTGTTGGCCACTCCGCGGCAGCTAATCCGTGGGGATTTGCGGTCGCTCCTGCGTTCGCCATACAGTCGCTCGCCTATCTGGAGTGGCGGCGTGTCTCTTGGAAGGTCGGCTACGCGGTCGTTGCGTCCATTCACGCGCTTCTGAACGTGCTTCCGGCAATATCCACTGTTGGGTATGCTGCGCGGAACACCTAACCAATCGATGAAGCTGACGGCGAGCAAGCTTGCGATTTGCGCTCTGCGTGTCTGCCATCCATGCTTTTTGCTCCGTGGATCGTCTCCTCGGGCTCGCCGCAGCTTATCTCCGTCTCGTTAGGCCGTGAAGACGCCACTTCTCATCGTCGCGGCGGCAGCCGCGCTTTCGTCCTGCACGTCCACTGCCGTTTTGCCCGGCAGCGACTGGACGACAGCGTACTACGATCGCAACGGCGATGGACGCGTTGATTATGCGCTTTATGAGCGCCGCGACGTGCACGACGCAGGCTGGGCATTGATCGATTCCGACTTCGACGGTCGCTACGATACGCGAGCTACCGTGGGCGCCGGCAGTGTCCTGTCTCGAGTTGACCGCGCTGTTCCTACAGGAGTGCCGATTACTCCGGGATCGCCGATAGGAGGCGGTCGCTAATGAAGAGCTTCGGTTCGATACCACGCCAACGGCCTAACCAGGCGATGCAGCTGACCGCGAGCAAGCCTGACGTTTACGCTGGAGGTGTCTGCCGTCGTAAGCGTATTTCGTGTGGCATGCACAGAGGGCTCGCGGCAGCTGATCTTGTGTCTCGTTAGGCGTTTTGACCAATGTCAAAAGGAGGAATAAAAGGAGGAATTCATGAGCACGATTGAAGTTGGAGAGCTGCTGTACGAGTACACCGTCAAGATTACCCGCATGACGGAATACGGAGTCAGTCTTGAGTCGCTGATGGCTGGAGGGGTCGCGCCCCCGCCTGAAGGCGCCAGGTTCGATGCCTGGTTTGAGGGCACATCAAACGGACCGAAACTGAAAGGCAAGGTCACGGGAGTTGACTACTTGCGCATCCGCGCAGACGGACGTTTCCAACTCCATATTCATGCAGAAATCACTGCGGACGATGGACAGAAGATTGCGCTTCACGCCGATGGCGTCGCCCTACCACGAAAAGATAGTAGCATCGCCGATCTGCGAGAGAACGTTACCTTGTCCACGTCCGCAAAGGACTACGCATGGGTCAACGTTCTGCAAGTATGGGGCGTCGGGACGGTTGATCTCGCCGAGCAGGTCGTTCGGCTGAAGGGTTATTCAGCGTAATGTCCGTTTCGAGACGACGCCTAACCGGGCGATGCAGCCGAACCGCGCCCCGCTCCGATGCGTAAATGTGATGTAGTACTTCGTCCAGCTTGCGGCCACGCGCGGTCTCGGGCGCGGTCGCTGATCTTGTGTCTCGTTAGGCTGAATATGCATCCAAGGACAACACTGCACGTTGTCGCATCGCTGGGCACACTGCTCTCGTTGGCTTTGACGGGCTGTCAGGAATCGACGACGAAAACATCCCGTGCTAAGGGCGCGCTGCCCGTGGTGTCTGCCACTGACGCGCCGCCTGGAAGCGACACGCTGGCGGTCAAATGGATAAAGGTGACGGCACCGGATACTGGTGTCATGCTCGCAGCCGTTGCGCAGCCGCAAGGCGCAGGGCCGTTCCCTGCGGTGATCATCCTCCATGGAAGCCACGGTTTCGCGCAGCAATATGTGCAATTGGCTCAAGCCATGGCGCGGAGCGGAGTGCTCGGCGTGGCAGCCTGTTGGTTTTCAGGCGGACGCGGGACTGGGTTGCGTTTCATCACCCCGATCGAGTGGTCCGAAGCGCCTCCGATGTCCGATGCGTCGAGTCCGGTGGCCCAGCAGACAGTCGACACGCTCGTCAAAGCAGTACGCACTCTGCCGGGCGTGCGCACTGATCGCGTGGCGCTCTTTGGTCACTCCCGTGGTGGTGGCGCGACGTTAAATTACATACTCGGCGGGGGCACCGTACAGGCAGCTGTGCTCAATTCTGCTGGCTATCCCGCCGAGTTGGGGGAGCGGGCACCTGAGGTTAAGATACCGATACTGATACTGCATGGGACGGCGGATAGTCCCGCCGATGGCGGATCTGCGTTTACGAACGTGCAGATGGCGCGCAATTTCGAAGCGGCACTGCGCCGGGCGGGAAAGCCAGTGGAAGCCATCTACTACGAGGGAGCAAGCCACAACGCCATTTTCACGAGTGCGACGCAGCGCGATGACGAGGTGCAGCGGACAATGGCCTTTCTACACAACATCTTTTCGACTGACCGGCCTCACCATGCGATGCAGCCAACCGCTGGCCGGCGTTCTGCCTCGTTTTAATTTATGAAAACACGTCCATTGCAAACCACGCTCGCCCTCGCCAGCGGTGGCTGATCTTATTCTCGTTAGGCGTGAAGTCGAATGGTAGCTTGTGAGAGAAACCATGGAAAGAGCGACTGAAATCTTTGCGGCGGTGTTCTTGTTGGCGATTGGACTATCCCACATCGCCCAGCCCCGAGCTTGGGTCGAGTTTTTCATCTGGCTCCGCGGGAAGGGCCATGCTGGCGTATTTGTGAACGGCTTTCTGACCCTCGCCTTCGGCTCTTTTATCGTCGCCTTTCACAACGTCTGGACAGGATTGCCCGTGGTCCTCACCCTCATTGGCTGGGCGCAAGTGCTGAAGGGCTTGCTGAACTTCGTCACACCGCAAGTCGCGCTATGGGGCCTGCGGCGAGTCTCGTTCGAGCGCGCCTGGCAGTTCAGAGTGGGCGGATTACTCGCGCTCGCCCTCAGTGCGCTGATCTGGTACATGGTATGGACGCATCGACAGAACGCCTAACCATGCGATGCAGCGAACCGCGCCCCGCTCCGATGCGTAGCTTTTGTGTAGTTAGTTCGTTAATCTTGCGGCCACGCTCGGTGTCGGGCGCGGTCGCTGATCTTGTCTCTCGTTAGATGGTGAACGCCACGATGTTTGTCCGAATCCTTGTCCTGATGCTCGCGATCCTCGCCGCTTTCCCGCGAGACTCTTCGGCCCAACAAAGGCGGTCGGTCGCGAGCAAGCCGGCTTCGGCCTCCCGCGGCCAAGAGAAAATAGTGTCTTCCGGTAGCGGCATTATCCTCACGGAAGTCGACCCTATTACCGGGAAAGCGATTTCAGCGCGCATGAAAAAGAGTACGGGGAACCGCGCTTTGGACGCCGAAGCTGTCCGGCAGTTCAGCAAGATGCGTTTCAAGCCCGGAGTCGCTCATGTCGAGACCCCGATCAGTTACAAAATCCGAGAGCCCAAGTCGCCGTGATCCGTGACCAACCATCTAACCATGCGATGCAGCGAACCGCTGGCCGCTTCGCGATTTAGCTTTCGATGACTTCCACACTTCACTTGCAGCCTCGCGCGCCCTCGCCAGCGGTCGCTGATCTTGTGTCTCGTTAGACCTCATGAGACTCTCGACACTTCAACGAATCGTTGTCAGCGCGGTGCTGCTTGGCGCGAGTGTGGGGATCAGCCTATTCGCATATTGGAAGATCACCGGCGTCTGGTTCGATGACTTCGTGCTGTGGATTTACCCTGGGTCCATTCTCCTGATGGCGGCTCCTCACGACGGTTCAGGCGGCACGCTCCTGCTTGGAGCCATCGTCGTGGTCAGTATCATCGAGAACGCGATCTTGTATGCGGTGCTTGCAGCGGCGGTCGCCGTTTCCTGGGCTCAGCTTCGTGGCGGAATAACCGGTGGAGCGACGCCTGAGGTCTAACCAATCGATTAAGCTGACGGCGAGCAAGCTTGCGATCTACGCTCTGCGGGTTTGCCATCTACGCTTGTTGCTTCGTGGATCGTCTCCTCGGGCTCGCCGCAGCTTATCTCCGTCTCGTTAGGCGTATGCGCGCTCTCGCCCTGTTATTCAGCATCGCGTGTCTCGCGAGTCACATTCTCCACGCAGCTGATGGGAGCGACCGGCCGGTTCAGGCGTGTTCGGCACCACGCGTTTCGCAGAGTTCGTGGCGCACCGTCACAGTGCGCTCCTGCGGCATTCGCTTGAGACTACCGCCACGCTACAGCGAAAAGCGCTGGGCAGTGACGGTGGGCGACTTTGTTGGCGCATCATATCGTGCTGGCCATTTTGATCGCATCGACATCACGGCTTTGCGCGGTGCCGACGCTGGATTCGGCAAGGTACATCGGCAGAGCGACTATCAGGGGTATACCGAATGTGCCGTTGAGATCGCCGGCCATAAAGCCACGATCCAGAGCTTCCGCGGCGGAGGCGTGATTTTCGACGCTGGCCGATCATACCCGCCATTCGTCGTGGCGGCTACCTTGGAGCTTCGTCCCGGCTATACGCTGCAGTTCATGAGCAGTGCATCCAGTCGACAGAGCCAGGAGGAGATTCTCGCGATTATCCGCACTGTGCAGGTGTTACAATGACGGGCGAGTTGCCGAAAACGCCTAACCGGGCGATGCAGCTGACCGCGAGCAAGCCTGCGATTTACGCTGGAGGTGTTTGCCATCGTGAGCGTATTTTCCGTGGCATGCACGGCGGGCTCGCGGCAGCTGATCTTGTGTCTCGTTAGGTCTTATGGCGCGCATTCTATTCATCATCTTCGTCGCCGTTAGCGCGCTGCAGGCCCAGACATTTCGGCTCGGCGTCGAGAGGAGTCGCGATCTTGGCCACGGGTTCCATCGAGACGTCATCGCCGAGCAGAATCCGCCGGGTGCGTTCGAGGCAGTCCGTCACATCGAGTACGGTCCATGTTAGATCCACGCTTTACCGCAAAGGGTGGAACGTTGCCATCTGGTTATCGAAGTTGTCGGCTTCCGGCGAGCAAGCCTGCGAGTCGCCTTTTGCGTGTTTGCCATCCGCTTTGACCGCGTGGCTAGTTGCACAGGTCTCGCGGTCGCTGATCTTGTGTCTCGTTAGATTCATGCGCGCGCCATTCGTCACCATTGCGATGATCTGCTCGGCTTTCGCGGCGCAGACCTATGCGGCCCCTCCACCGGCTCGCGTAATCACCGGCCCCGAGCTATTGCAGGTGTTCATACGCCCGCGACCACCCGAGTATCCTTACGAGGCCCGCGTCAGGGGTTGGTCTGGGCGAGGCGTATATCGGGCGTTCGTGACACCCGAAGGGAAAGTCAGTCGAGTTGCGGTTCTGCACAGCACTGGCCACTCAGTGATGGACGACATGGTTGTCCGCGCCGCGATGCACTGGCGCGCGAAGCCAGGTCGACCAAAGGAAGTCGATTTTCCCATCATCTTTGTTGCACCTCCACGAGGTAGTCCTGGTTCGTTTTGAGCCGCACACCAACATATAACCCTGCGATGAAGCTGACGGCGGGAAGTCTTGCGATTTACACTTGAGATGATCAACACACTTTCCCTGCGGTCGTCGCGCTCTTTGACTCTCTCACTCCCGCTCGCGGCCTGCCCGTCTATGCCGCGGCTCCCCAGCTCGCTCCATTCTCCGGACGCAGCTTATCTCTGTCTCGTTAGACCTTATGCCCCTCGCGGTTCCTCAGTTGGCCCAAGATCCTCGGCATGGTCGCCGCTATGCTCGGCAGCGGCTTGGCGCTGTTAAGCATCTCGGTCTCGACTGCTGACCGGCGGGTCGGCGGATAGAGTGGCCTTGGCTTGGACTCTCGCTTTTGCTCTCTTTGCGGCCTATCCGCTCTGCAAAGGCCGCGAGTGGGCACGGCGGGTATTTCTCGCCATCGCCGTCGGATGCAGCGTCTCCGGACTTGCGCTGGCTGCGGTTAGGTTCGCGCAAGGAATCGTTGTCAGCGGCGGCCCGTCGCCTCTCGTCAAGTGGCTTGTTTTTGGACGGCGTCGTAACGGGGCTCGGTATCTCGCCTTAGCTCGTCGGCATTCCCCTCTTCTTCGTTTTGCTCTTGTGTCATGCAGATATAGTCGCGGCCTTCCGTCACCGTGCGACGCCCCTCGACATTCCACCGGTCTAACCAGGCGCGCTGCAGCGAACGCTGCCCGCATTTCGCTTCACACTTTTCATGACTAAAATCATTCTATCTTCAATCGACGCTTGCTTTCAGGAGGCGTTGCTGATCTGATGTCTCGTTAGATGTATCATCGCGTCGCCTCCTATTGCATCGCGGCGCTCGGCGGTGTGGCAGCACTCGTTGGTGCAGTTGGAGTGGCGGCGGGCGGGGGCACACCATCTAATTTCTCCTTTACCGGAAGTCTTGCGACGGGAAGATATGCGCACACCGCGACCCTGTTGCCAAATGGCGACGTGCTGGTGGCCGGCGGTGCGGGGTTTAGCGACAGCCCTCCTCTTGTCAGTGCGGAACTTTACCATCTGGACACAAAGACGTGGAGCGGCACTGGCAACCTCGCGACGGCGCGGGTCTTTCCGGCGACGTTACTGCCAAATGGAAAGGTTTTGGTTACAGGGCGCTACAACTCCAATGGCTCTGCGGTTGCGGCGGAGCTCTACGACCCGGAAACTGGAATTTGGAGCGCTACAGGAACACCGAACATAGGACGGAATAAACAAACGGCCACTTTGCTGGCGAACGGCAAAGTGCTGATTGTTGGGGGCATTGGGCTTGCCGGTAGTGCCCTTAGCAGTGCTGAGATTTACGATCCCGCGACCGCAAAGTGGACCACGACCGGCAGCCTCTCCGACGCCCGTCTGGGTCATACGGCGACCTTATTGCAAAATGGCAAAGTGTTGGTTGCAGGAGGAGCATCCAGCGTTGCCGAGCTTTACGATCCGGCGATGGGGAAGTGGTTTACAACTGACACGCTAGCGACAGCGCGAGAGTCGCATACGGCAACTTTATTGCCGAGCGGAAAGGTACTGATTGCCGGCGGCAACGCTCCGGGGAACCAACTGGCTGTCACTGCGGAACTTTACGATCCAGTGACAGATACTTGGAGTCCAACAGGCAGTCTTGCGGAAGGGCGTTATCAACACACGGCAACCTTACTGCCTAGTGGCTTGGTGCTGGTGGCAGGGGGCTTTGGGTCTGGCAGCGTGCTCGTTGCTACGGAGCTTTACGATCCGAGCACGGGAAGTTGGACCGCCGCAAGCGACCTTTTAAAAGTGCGATATTTTCACACGGCAACCTTGCTGCCGAGTGGCCCGGTGCTGGTTGCTGGGGGCTTTCCGGGATTTTCCAGTGCGGAGATTTACGATCCAGCTTCGACCAGCATACCGGCGCCGTTACAGAACATCTCGACGCGAGCCAACGTACTCGCTGGAGACAATGTGCTTATCGGCGGATTTATCATCACCGGCAATATTGCGAAAAAGATAATGTTACGGGCGATCGGGCCGTCGATGACTGACTTGGGAGTTACCGGAGCCCTGGCGGACCCGACGCTCGAATTGCACAAGCTTGATGGGGTAGTAATTAACGACAATTGGAAAATCGACGATGCTACCGGTCAATCGCAGGAGGCCGCTATCCGCGCCACGACTATCCCTCCATTAAACGATTTGGAATCGGCGCTGGTGCAGACCCTGGCTCCAGGTAGCTACACTGTCATCGTAAGAGGAAAGAATGGAACAGGTATCGGTTTAGTTGAAGTCTATGACTTGGATCAGGCGGGGGCTCCGTCCCAATTGGCTAACATCAGTAGCCGTGGATTTGTAGACACCGGGAACAACGTGATGATCGGTGGTTTCATCCTGGGTCCGGGCAGCTCGGGAAATAACGAGGTGATAGTCCGTGCCATAGGTCCCTCTCTTCGTATCCGGGGGGCGCTGGCTGATCCGACTCTGGCACTCCACAACGCTCATGGTGACAAGGTCGCGTCCAACGACAATTGGAAGCTCAATGACTCAACGGGCCAATCACAGGAAGCCGATATTCGTCCCACGACCATCCCCCCTTCATATGACCTTGAGTCAGCGCTGGTGGTTATTCTCCCGCCAGGCAACTACACAGCGATTGTGGCCGGTAAAGGCGGAGGAACGGGCATTGCTTTGGTCGAAGTTTACAAACTGCATTAACAGTCTTATTGCCCGCGAAGGCCTCCCACTAAGATGTCATCTATGAAATTCGCCCTTCTTAGAAGGGCGAGTGCGTTCGTGCCGCTGGGCGATGTCAGCCGCTGCGCTTGCCCTGGTCCTTGGCCATATCACGATGTTCGGCGCTGCCCGTGAGGCTGATGAGGGGACGGCGGCACACCTTTGGCAACTCCTCATGGCAGGACAACTGCCAATCGTGGCCTTCTGCGCGATCAAGTGGCTTCCGCAAGATGCGCGATCTGCGCTCGGGGTGCTGGTCCTGCAATTCTTGGCCGGGCTGGCCGCGTGTGCCCCAGTCTTCCTTTTCAATCTCTAGCGGCCAGCAATCCTCGCTGCTCTGATTGGAGCAACGGCGAATCCGCTCCGCCTCCGCGCCGGCGTTCACGCAGATCGTCACGATTCTCGCCGGGGGGATCCAATGCTCTTTTTCTCGGTTCGACATTCCCGTCGGTGGAAGCCGCCACACGATGATAGTTCGTCCAAGGCCTTTCCAATCGATGAAGCTGGCGGCGGAAAGCCTTGCGACGAATAGGCGGAGCACCTGGCGCATCCGCTAAGGGAATTCGAATGTCACAATCTTACCTTTTCGGCCCACTGTCTCATGACTTCAGCGTCGTCGTGCCTATAGCCATCTCCTGAACCACGCCGACCAGCTGGCTGGTTGAAAGTGAGAAGATCACTGATGCGATCGGGCGTGCCTTGCCGCTGATGTTGCGTTTTGAAATAGTGCTTCAGGGCGTGGAAATGGTTCATGTCCCGCACCGGGCCGCCGAGCTCAAGCGTCACCCCTTTCAAGATCGCCTGCACGCGATCTTCCTTGGTTGAGCCGAAGGGGAAAACGCGTTCGTCGCCGCTTCCCTCTGTATGTTTCTGCCAACTCTGAAGGAGATCGAACAGCTGCGGTCCCATTGGCACTTTTCGTCGCTTGTTCCCTTTCTGCCAAAGCACGATCTCTCGACTGGCGAAGTAGACTCGTGACCAAATTAAGCCCGTCTTTTTGCTGAGTGCTGCGCCAATCCTGGCTCCGCTATAGACCAAAAATCGCAAGAGCCGACCCAACTCCCAATCACAATTTTCACATTCCGAAAGAAGCATTTCCATCTCGGCGGGAGTCGGAATGAATGGCTCCCGTGGCTTAACTTCCAATCTTTTGATCCCGTTGACGTTGCTGACAAACCATCCGGGAGCAAAACCCCGTTCGACCATATGCGGCACGAGTTTGCGCATGTAAGAAGTCATTTGGTTCAGGGTCGACGGTCCCTTCTTTTGTTTCTGCAACGCTTTCCAAACCCCAGAAG
>Ga0136614_10000906_pt1 | contig 16401 bp, 12 predicted proteins | sample AntDrymUQ2792106_2_FD_106643 | JGI IMG/M metagenome (GOLD analysis project Ga0136614, IMG submission 106643) | Polar desert sand microbial communities from Dry Valleys, Antarctica - metaG UQ279 (21.06) | ecosystem: Environmental > Terrestrial > Soil > Desert | place: Antarctica: Dry Valley... | reverse complement strand
GCAGATCTTTACGGTGACAGGCGGGACGGGTCTCTTCACAGGCACCAGCGGGAGTTTCACGGGCATCGGCGCGAGGATTGAAGCCAACGGTATGGCAAACATCCACCTCGACTTCAACGGGACTATCACTACCGTCCCCGAGCCGGCGACGGTGGTGCTGCTGGGGAGCGGCCTTGCGGGAGTCGGAGCGGCGGTTCGCAAGCGGCGCAAAGTGAGGGATAGCTAACAGGACTGAACTACTCACCGAGCGCGTTGTCACGCTCCCTATCGGCTCGTCACTAAGCAGAGCAGGGCAAAAGTGAGAGGGCGAACCGCTCCTCCACTTTTGCCTTCCTTCGTGCCTGAAGCCGGTGTGAGCTATCCTATCCGACACGCTGATACGAGTAAGCCCCGCCATCGTTAAGAGGCCGGGGCTTTACTCTCTCTGAAACAGAGGCGGCTTATCGCCCGGTCAAGTAAACCTCATCCATGCCACCCGCACCAATCTTCGGAAAGACTTCGTAGCGTCCGAGTCATATGCCAGCGAAAGAGGCCGCCGCCTAACGAGTGGCCGTGTGCCTGTGCGCGTGCCTGAGCGATACCAGCCTTCACTCGGTTGTGGATCATGTCCCGCTCGAACTCCGCAAACACAGAGAGCAAGCCCGCCCATCGCCCGTCGGCCAGCCGTTTAACGCGGAGAGTCGGAGCGCGCTTTTGTTTTCAATGTCGGCGGCCTGCTTGTGCCGCCGTTGCGCGTGGCGTAAAATTATCGTTTCCGCGCCGCGCGATATTCTTGACTATGGCGGTGCGTGTTGTCTCAAAGCAATGGCAATCGACCGGATCACTGTGCGCGGGGCGCGCCAGCACAATCTGAAAAACATCAACGTCGAGATACCGCGCGACCAGTTGACGGTGATCACGGGGCTGTCCGGCTCCGGTAAATCTTCGCTGGCGTTCGACACGATCTATGCTGAGGGCCAGCGCCGCTACGTCGAATCGCTGTCGGCTTACGCCCGCCAGTTTTTAGATCAACTCGAAAGGCCGGACGTCGATTCGGTGGACGGCCTCTCGCCTGCCATCTCCATCGAGCAAAAGACCGTCGCACGCAGCCCACGTTCGACCGTCGGCACGGTCACGGAAGTTTACGATTACTTGCGCCTGCTCTTCTCCTCGGTCGGCCAGCCGCACTGCCATCTCTGCGATGCGCCGATCACGCGGCAGAGCGTCGAACAGATCGTGGGGAGCGTCCTTGAGTTGCCGGAAGGCGAGCGCGTGATGATCCTCGCGCCGATTGTGCGCGGGCGAAAAGGCGAGTTCAAGAAGGAACTGGAAAAGCTGGCGAAAGACGGTTTTATGCGCGCACGAATTGACGAGAAGATGTTCGCGCTGGATGAAGAGATCAAATTAGATAAGCGGCGCAATCACACGATTGAAGCGGTCGTTGATCGATTGCTGATCAAACCCGGCATCAACGAGCGTTTGACGGAATCCGTCCGCACGGCTTTGAAGTTGACGGGCGGCGCGGTGCTAGTCTCAATCGTGGACGGCGAAGAGAAGCTCTATTCGGAGCGGATGGCGTGCGTTAATTGCGGCATCAACGTCGCGCCTTTAGAGCCGCGCTCATTTTCTTTCAACTCGGCTTACGGCGCATGTAAACGCTGTCACGGATTAGGCACGGTATTAGAGATCGATCCGGCGAAGCTGATCACAGATTCGCATGAGCGCGCCGACCAGCAACTCTTTCTCGGCGCGGCGGACAAGCAAGGCTCTGCCTATTTGAAAAGTGCGCTCTTGGCCGTCGTCGAGCATTTCGGCGCGAGCGCGGCAGTTCCCTTTTCGGCTTTGCCAAAATCCGCGCGCGACGCTTTCTTTCACGGCGTCGAAGGCCAGATCACTTTTCGGCAGGGACAGTACACATATCAAAGCGACTGGAAAGGCGGGGTCAGATTTTTGCGCGAGCGGATGAATGATGCGCCTTCGGAGAAGGTGGGCGAGGCGCTCGAAGAATTAGTTTCGCCTGTCATTTGCCCGGAGTGTGGAGGCCGGAGGTTGCAGCCGGAATCACTCGCCGTGCGCGTCGGCGGGCGCGGCATCGCCGACTACACTTCGATGCCGGTTGAAGAGGCCATCGAAATTTTCGATCAGTTGCGACTGAACGAGCGCGAAACGCAGATCGCCGGTCTTGTTCTGCGCGAAATTCGCAATCGTCTTCGCTTCCTCGAAACCGTCGGCTTGGGTTACATCACGCTCGACCGCCCTTCGGCGACTCTCTCAGGCGGCGAGGGCCAGCGCATTCGCCTCGCGACGCAGATCGGCTCGCAACTGCGCGGCGTCCTCTACGTCTTAGACGAGCCGAGCATCGGCCTGCACCCGCGCGATAATCAGAAACTGATCGATACGCTCTGCAATTTGCGTGATCTCGGCAACACTGTCCTCGTCGTCGAGCATGACGAAGAAACGATCCGCCGCGCCGATTACGTCGTCGATCTCGGCCCGGCGGCGGGCGCGCACGGCGGCGAGATCGTCGCCACAGGGACGCCCGAAGAAGTCGCCTGCAATCCGAACTCGCTCACCGGCCTCTACATCTGCGGAGCGAAAGAGATCGCTTTGCCCGAACAGCGCCGCTCGCCGAACGGTCTCAGCGTCGAAGTCAAAGGCGCGCGCGCGCATAATCTGAAAGACATCGACGTGACGTTTCCGCTCGGCCTGCTGACGGTCGTGACCGGCGTCTCCGGCTCCGGCAAATCGACGCTCATTGATGACATTCTCTACCGCGCGCTCGCGCGCCACCTCTACGGTTCTTCCGTTGAGCCGGGCGCGTATGAAGCGATTGCCGGCTTAGAGAACGTCGATAAAGTGATCGAGATCGATCAATCGCCGATTGGCCGCACGCCGCGCTCGAACCCGGCGACTTATACGGGATTGTTCACGCCGCTCCGCGAGTTATATTCGATGCTCCCCGAATCGCGCGAACGCGGTTACAAGCCGGGCCGCTTTTCTTTCAACGTCAAGGGTGGACGCTGCGAAGCGTGCGAGGGCGACGGGATGAAGCGCATCGAGATGAACTTTCTGCCCGATGTCTATGTGCTGTGTGATGTCTGTCGCGGCGCGCGCTACAACCGCGAAACGCTCTCGGTGAAATACAAAGGCAAGTCTATCGCCGAACTCTTGGACACGACGGTCGAAGAAGCCTTGCCGCTCTTAGAGAACATCCCGCAGATCAAACAGAAGTTGCAGACGCTCCTCGATGTCGGTCTCGGTTACATCAAACTCGGCCAGTCTGCGACGACGCTCTCAGGCGGCGAAGCGCAACGTATCAAACTCGCCCGTGAACTCTCAAAGCGCGCGACCGGCAGGACGATTTATATCCTCGACGAGCCGACGACCGGATTGCATTTCGCAGATGTGCATAAACTTTTAGACGTGCTACAACGACTCGTCTCTTTAGGCAACACTGTGATCGTCATCGAACATAATCTGGACGTGATCAAGTCTGCTGATTACGTTATCGATCTCGGCCCCGAAGGCGGCGCGGGCGGCGGTCGCGTCATCGCCGCCGGCACCCCCGAAGAAGTCGCCCGCGTCAAACGCTCGCACACCGGACAGGTTTTGAAACCGCTGCTCAACGGCCAGCGCAACGGCAACGGCCACAAGCCCGTGCGCCGCGTGAGAAGAAAGCCCGTCCAATAGCACGTTCGTTAGACGCGAGGCGGCAACCCTGCACGAAACAAGGCACAAAGGAGGAGCAAGCTATGAATGAAAGAGTGCTGCCGTGGGTCAAGATGCCTGCGGAGATGGATGAGAGCATTACGAATCTGCTCGAAGAGTTAGCCGGGATCACTGCTCGCGGAAAAAGCGAAGCCGAGCAGAGGGCGGCGGCGCAACGAATCTTCAAACAAGTCGTGCGCGAAGCGTTTCTGACGCACTATGCCGCAACTGAAGAAGACTTCGAGCGTTGCTGGCCCAGACTGCGCGACGATCAGTTCTGCGAACATGCGACGGACGTTCTCTTCACAACGCTTAACGCGCAGGCCGAGGAATGGGACGACGAAGACGAAGAATAGGCCGTCGCCGGCGGGCAAATGAGGCCGGGCAACTCTTCACAGAACGGCGGGCAGACGCGACTGATCTCGCTTGAGCTTTCCGGCCCAGCGCCTACGCCCGTCCTCCGGTCAGGAGCGAACTCAGGCCGGAGAGTTTCTCTTTCATGTTTCGCCCCAATCGTGCCCGCCATTGCGCGACGCCCGGATGATCGGGATCGATGCCCGCCCACATCTCCAGCCACGAGCGCGCGGCTTCGGTATTTTTCTGCGCGACGAACAACTCGATCTGCGCGTTGCACAGGACGACGAATTCAGCGGCGTGAATGCGCCGCCGCTGAAGCAGCGGTTCGAGTAGGGCGGCAGCTTCGTCCAGTTGCCCATCGGCGATGCACTTGCGCGCCAAGCCGACGCGGGCGAACAAGTAATCGGGGAACCGCTCGTGAATCGCTTGCTCCAACGCGAGGGCTTCGTCCTTGCGGCCTTGCAGCTCGTAAGCCATAGCGAGGTTATTCAGGATCGCCGGCGAGTCTGGCTCAATCTTGAGAGCTTGCTTGAGCAGTCGTTCGCCCTCTTCCGCTTGACGCTCGTTCAACGCTTCGAGCGCTTCGGACACTAAGCGCGTCGCTTTCGGTTTGAGCGGGTTCACCGTGTCCGTGTGTATCTCGAAACCGAGCAGCAGCAATTCCTGCCACTCGCCCTTGATCCACAGTTGCGTCGGCCCCGTCGGCATCAGCCCGGCGGACGCGGCGACGTTTGCCGCTTCGATCCGCATCTCGTCCGGGCCGCGCTGGCTCAACGCGAAATCACGCAACGCCTCCAACATCTCCGGCGACTCGGTCATCATGGCAGTCCGCATCGCAAACTCGCGCCCCGCCGCATCACCGCGATCAAACAGCGCCGGCGTGAGCCGCACGATCTCCGGGCGCTTCTCCAAGAAACGTTGTGCGCCGCGCTGCATCGCTTTCTCGTCGTGCCGCCGCGCCGCCGGTTCGACGAGGCGGTATAGTTCCTCAATCACGGAGCGCGTCACCCAATTGCTGAAGGCGAAAGGCCACGGAGCATGACGCGCGCCGACCGCGCGGCGCAAGTCGTCCAGATTTTCCTGCGCCAGATCGAAACCGGGTTCCAGTTCGAGCGCCTTACGCCACTGCCGGCGCGCTTCGTCTTCGCGTCCCTGTCGCAGCGCGGCGACGGCGGCCCAATGATAGAGAATCGGCACGTCGTCCGTGCCGCTCTGTTGCGACGCTCGAAAAACTTCGAGGACACCCTGATCGTCACCTAAAAAACTGAGCGCCTCCATCTTTTTGATCCACGATTCTTCTGCGTCCGACGTGACGGCTGTGAGCCGCACGGCGCGCTCCGCCGCTTGATCCGCGTAGCCTTGCAGGTAGAGAAAGCGCGCGAGGTTCGCGAGGGCGTGAAAGTTCTCCGGGTCCAGCTCCAACACTCGCTCGGCGATGGCGATGGCTTCGTCCGCATCCCCTTCGACGTGGAGCATCTGGCTCAGATTGTTGAGTGCGGGGATGAAGTCGGGACGCTTCTCCAACAACTTTTCCGCGACCTTCTGTCCCTGCCGGTATTTGCCATGCTCCAAGAGCAGACGCGCTTCCTCATGCAGCGCGGCGATCTCTAGCCCCTCTTCGCCGCTCTCGCCCAAATCGCTCAACAGTTCATCCAGCTTGGCGGAAAGATCGACAACCTGCTCTCGGACTTCGGCGGCCCGTTCGTGATCCGGCCACAGGTTGAGATACCGGCGAAACGTCAGTAAGGCGCGGGCGGGATAAAAATTCATCAGGTAAGACCCGGCCAGCGTGACCAACAGATCGGGATCGCCGGGCATGAGTTTCGCGACCCGCTCGCACGCCCACAAATGGCCTGCCATGTCATTAAGTTCGAGATTGACGTTGGTCAGATCGGTCAAGACTTCCAGCCGGTCGGGATAACGCTGATCGAGTTGTTCCAGCAACTCGCGCGCTTCGAGCCAACGATTTCCGCGCATCAGCGCGGCGGCTTTTTCCAGCCCGAACAGCATCTGTGCGGGCTGCGCTTTGAAAGCTCTCCGATTCATGGGACGCTTCTTCTTCGCCATTTTGCTTTCTCCAATTATCTTTCACTTGATAAACGCAGCGGTAACTTTATGGCAGCCCGATGGAAAAACAAAACGAGCGACCAACGTGTAGCGACTGACCTTGAGCCAATTTTTGGGCTATACTTCAATCGCCTGACAGCAGCTCAATGATTCAACTCATCTCTTCCATCGTCAATGAGAGCCTCGAAGTGAAACGGCGTTATTTCGCCGAACATGCCGAGGATGTCGTGCGCGCCGCCAGCATGATCGCCGCCGCATTCTCGACAGGCGGGAAACTCTTGCTTTGCGGCAATGGTGGCTCTTCGACCGACGCGCAACACATCGCGGGCGAGTTCGTCAATCAATTCATGGATCAGAACCGGCCGGGGCTGCCCGCCCTTGCGCTCTCGACCGACGGCGGCATTCTCACCTCCATCGCCAACGACACAGGATTCGAGCGCGTCTTCGCCAGACAGCTTGAAGCCTTCGGCGCGCGCGGCGATGTGCTGCTCGCGATCTCGACTTCGGGGACTTCGCCGAACATCATCGCGGCGTGCGAGCGGGCGCGCGAGTTAGAGTTGAAAGTGATCGGAATGCTCGGACGCGACGGCGGGCGCGTTGCGCCGCTCTGCGATCTCGCGCTCATCGTTTCGTCCAATGACACGCAACGCATTCAGGAGACGCACAATTTGATCGGGCATCTCCTCTGCGAACTGGTCGAGCGCACGCTGTACCCCGCCGGGAGAGATTGAGCCGGCATTCTCGTTTAGTAATCAATAGGAATTAACCACGAAGCGCACGAAGGACACGAAGACCACGAAGTGAATAAAGAATGGCATGACCACGCGCATATCTCCTGTTTGCTTCTTCATGCGCTTCGTGGTTAATTCTTTTCGGGTAGGAGTGATCTGCGAGCCGTGTCAATTTACGATGAAGATGTCCAGCCCCTCAGTTTAGAAAAAGTCAGCGCCTACTCGCTCGCTTCACGTCTTAGCAAAGTTTCAACCGCAGATTTCGCGCGGCCTGTCGAAAGCGATTCGTCTCTCTCAGACTTTCTCAGTTCGCTGCCGAACATTCTGGCCGTCAAGTCGCTCCGCGAAGTTGCAGCGCAGATGCGGCGCGCGCGCGCGTTGGAACGACCGATCATCTGGGGCATCGGCGGACACGTGATCAAGACCGGACTGGCTCCCGTGATTATCGATCTCATGCGGCGCGGCTTCGTCTCTGCGCTTGCCGCTAACGGATCAGTGTTGGTTCACGACTTGGAGATCGCGCTGGTCGGCTCGACTTCCGAAGATGTCGAGGCCACGCTCGGCGCGGGCGCGTTCGGCGCGGCGGAGGAAACCGGAGAACTTTTGAATGAGGCGGCACGAGCGGGCGCAAGGGACCAACTCGGACTCGGCGAGGCTGTGGGCCGCGCGCTCACAGGAATGAATCCGCCACACGCTGCACTCTCGCTGCTCTGCGCGGCTTACGCGGCGCGCGTCCCCTTCACCGCGCACATCGCCATCGGCGCAGACATCACGCACTTTCATCCGTCAGTTGACGGCGCGAGCCTCGGCGCAGCTTCGCACACAGACTTTCGCTTGCTTGCAGAATTGGTGCGACGCATGGACGGCGGCGGAGTCTATCTCAACATCGGATCGGCAGTCGTCCTGCCCGAAGTCTTCCTCAAAGCCGTGACGCTCGTGCGGAATCTCGGCCACCCGCTCGCGGATTTCACGACCGCCAATTTCGATTTCATCCAATCCTATCGTCCGCTGACGAACGTTGTCCGCCGCCCCGTGAGCGACGGCGCGGGACGCGGTTTTTCAATCACAGGCCATCACGAAATCAACATTCCCCTTCTAGCGGCAACGCTCGTGTGCAGAGACTTCAGCTAAGAAAAACTGCTTGACAGCAGCCTTTTATGCGGCTATTCTCGCGTCGTCTGAAATTGAAAATGGTTTTCAATGTCATCACAGCCCGGTTTTAGGCTCTTTTCCATTTTTCCACCGCAGAAGGTTGCTATGCTCTCGAAAACCGTCGCTCAATGCTTAACGCTTTACTCATTCTCCATTCTCTATCTCATTCTTGCCAGCGCATTCAGCCTCGCGGCGCAAAGCTCGAAGGTCTCAGTTGAGGGTCGCGTGCTGGATCAGAACTCGGCTGTCGTCGGCGGAGCGTTAGTCACACTCCACGATCAGCGGAGCAAACGCGAGCGGACGATAAGCGCTGATGCGAGCGGTATTTTCAATTTCAGAGATGTCGCGCCGGGAACATACCGGCTGACGGCGACAAGCGCGGGCTTCACGCTTGTCGAGCGCGAGTTGAATCTTGCAACCGGCGAGAGTCAGAGTGTCGATCTCGTATTGCTGCCCGGTTCCCTCGCCGAGTCTGTGGTGGTGACGGCGGGCTATTTGGCGACGCCCGAAACGCTCGAACGCATCCCCGGCTCCATCGAGATCATCGATCCGCGCACGCTGGAACAGAGTCGCGCGTTCACGTCGTCCGAAGTCCTACGTAAAGTGACCGGCATCAACGTGCGCGAAGAGGAAGGCTTCGGCCTGCGGCCCAACATCGGCATTCGCGGCTTGAACCCGACGCGCTCCACTAAAGTTCTGCTCCTCGAAGATGGCATCCCGTTCACTTACGCGCCCTACGGCGACAACGCTTCTTACTATCACCCGCCCATCGACCGCTTCGAGAGCGTCGAAGTGTTGAAGGGATCGGGACAGATTCTCTATGGCCCACACACCGTCGGCGGCGTCATCAATTACATCACGCGCACGCCACCGGAAAAAAGCGCCGGCTCGATCAGTTTGACGGGCGGCAATCGCAGCTATTTCAATGGTCATGCCAACTACGGTTTCACGTTCGGCAACACGGGACTGCTCTTCGACTACACGCGCAAGCAAGGCGAAGGCGCGCGCGACAACGTCCGCTCCGGCCTCAACGATTTCAATTTCAAATCACTGACGACGCTCACCGCGAAGCAAGCTCTGACTTTGAAGTTCAACTACTACGGCGAAGATTCCAACGTCGCTTATTCCGGCTTGCGCGAGAGTGAGTACCGCGCCGACCCGCGCCAGAACCCTTTCCGTAACGATTACTTTTACGGCGACCGCTTTGGCGCTTCGGCCACGCACGCCTACGTCTTCACGCCCGACGTAGCGCTGACCACGAATTTTTACGGCGCGTCTTTTCGCCGCCACTGGTGGCGACAGTCAAGCAATTCGAGCCAGCGTCCGAACCGTCTGAATGTCGATCCCGATTGCCGCAGCATGGCCGACCTCAACACGACCTGCGGCAATGAAGGCCGCTTGCGGCAGTATTACTTTCTCGGAGTTGAGCCACGCCTGCGCGTCAACCACCGGCTCTTCGGCGTCCGCAGTGAGATCGACCTCGGCTTCCGCGCGCACTTCGAGATGCAAGACCGCGTGCAGAAGAACGGCGATCTGCCGAACTCGCGCGATGGCGTCATCGCCGAGAATAACGAACGCCGCACTCAAGCCTATTCCGGCTTCATCCAAAACCGCTTCCTCGTCGGCGACTTCACGATCACGCCCGGCCTCCGCATCGAGCATATCGAATATCAACGCACCAACCGCCTCGCCAATTCTGGCCGGGGCGTGACGGGTGCAACCGATCTCACGCAACTGGTCCCCGGCATCGGCGTCGCTTACAACCCGTCGCACAAATTGACAGTCTTTGCCGGCGTCCATCGCGGCTTCGCGCCGCCGCGCACCGAAGACGTGATCAACAATACGACCGGCGGGACCATCGAACTCGATCCCGAATTGAGTTGGAATTACGAGATCGGTTTTCGCAGCGCGCCACAGCGCGGCCTCCACCTCGAAGCGACTTTCTTCCGCATGGACTACGAGAATCAGATCGTCCCCGCGAGTCTCGCGGGCGGCATCGGCGCGACGCTCACGAACGGCGGCGCGACGCGCCATCAAGGCTTAGAACTTTCAGGCCGCACAGACACAAGCGCGCTCTTTGATTCGCGCCACAATTTTTATTTCCGCGCGGCCTACACCTTCCTCCCCATCGCCGAATTCACCGGCACGCGCTTTAGCAACATCAGTGGCTTCGGCAACCGACTCATTACCGGCAATCGCCTGCCCTACGCGCCCGAACATCTGCTCAACACCAGCCTCGGCTACTCGCACCCGTCCGGGCTGGATGCCTTCATCGAAGCCAACTACGCGGGCCGCCAATTCGCCGACGATCTCGACTTCGTTGACGTGCCGCTGTCCGTCCCTGCCAGCCTACGCGGGAGCGGGCAACTGGGACTGATTCCGAGCTACACCGTCTGGAACGCGACGGCCAACTACGATGTCGAACAACTGAACACGACTTTCTTCGTCACCGTCAAAAATCTCTTCGACCGCACCTACATCGTGGATCGCGCACGCGGCATTCTGCCAAGCAGCCCGCGCCTCATGCAGGCCGGGTTGAAATTTCGTTTTTAATCTTGAGCGCGCGGGGCAAAAGATCGTTTGGCTGCTTGCCGAGTAAACTTCTCGGCCTCAGCAGGACTGTAGTTACAAATAGCAGGCAGTAATAGCTACAGACTAGGAAATGACAAATCAGACTGAAAATGATCACCCCTCAAATAACCTTGAGAACAAGCTCTGGATTGTACCTGCAATAGCGCTTTTGTTGCCGCTACTGATGCTCGTTCTTGAAATTGTCGAGTTAATCAAGTTGGGCTTCGTCTATTCGCTTCTCGTCACCATGGCTATTGATATGCTGTTCCTCATAGTCATGTTTACCTTGATGCTGGCGGGAGAGATCAGATTGAAGGAGCGCGGCACTCTTCTCGCATTCTTGCTCGTGATTGTCGGCATTGTGGCGGGCGTGTATGTGGTCTTATTGTGGATGGTTGCTCGCTAACAAGTGGCTTGCGGCCTAATGTTGGGACACGAAGGTTTGAGGCAGCAAAAATTGTGCGAAGGAAAACTAGGGGGAGGACGTAAGGAAGAAGATCGCGCTCCATCCACCTTCACCCCTCACCCTTGCTTGTGTGTCCTCTATGGCGAAGCTCACCGTCCTCCGCGTTACGTATCTTCACGCGACTGGGTTATAATCCGACCACTTGTTTAAGGAACGACACTATCACGCGAAGGGGAAGTAACACTCAGATGAACGCAGCGAAGCTAGAGCATTTCCGTAAAATCCTGACCGAGCAACTACGGCATCGCACGGAGAACGTGCGCGACAATCAGGCCGCCGCTCTGGAAATGGGCGCGAGCGACGATGGCGTAAAGGACGCCGTCGATATGTCTCTGAAAGACGTGAACCAAGAGATCGCTTTGCGCCTCGGCGAGCGCGAATCACAAATGGTCGCCGACATCGATCAAGCCTTATTCAGAATTGACGAAGGCTCTTACGGCATCTGCGCCCGCTGCGAAAAACCGATCAGCGAACGCCGCCTCGAAGCCCTCCCCACCGCCCGCTACTGCGCCGAATGCCAATCTGCCATCGAAGCCGCCAGCGGTGAAGACGACATCTCAACGCTTTAACAACAGTCCAAAGTCCAATGTCCAAAGTCCAAAGTCAAGAACATCGTTTCTGACATTGGACATTGGACTTTGGACTTTGGACTCTTACGCTTTCGGGTGTGTTTTGTCGTACACCTCGATCAATTTTTCCATTGAGACGTGCGTGTAGATTTGAGTGGTGGAGATGCGCGCGTGGCCGAGCAGTTCTTGGATGTGGCGGAGGTCTGCGCCGCTGTCGAGGAGGTGTGTGGCGAAGGAGTGGCGCAAAGAGTGTGGACTGATGTTGTGGATGCCGGCGCAGAGCATGATGTATTTGTCGATCATGCGTCCGACGGAGCGGGTCGTGATGCGCGTGCCTTGATAGTTGAGAAAGACGGCCTCCGGCTCGCGCTCGGCGAGCGGGGCATTTTGCAGGAACGAGCCGCGCACCGTGAGATAATCCATCAGCGCGTGCAGCGCCGGTTCGCCGAATGGCACGATGCGCTGCTTGCGCCGCTTGCCCGTCACCCGCACCATCTTATTCTGATAATCCACGTCGCGCAGATTCAGCTTCGTCAATTCAGAGACGCGCACGCCCGTCCCGTAGAGCATCTCTAAAATCGCGCGGTCGCGTTTGCCTAAGTCAGTGGCGATGTCGGGCGTCTCGATGAAGCGCACCATGTCTTCGATGGAGAGGTGGTTCGGCAATTTCTTTTCGAGGCGCGGCGTGTTGACGAGCTTGGCCGGGTTCATCTCGACGACCCCTTCGCGGATCAGAAACTGAAAGAAAGTGCGGAGCGCGGCGAGTTTGCGGGCGATGGAGGTTTTCTTTTTCTGCGCCGTGTGCAGGGTGGAGAGCCATTCGCGGATCGTGATGTGATCGATCTGCCGGATGTCCGGCTGGCGTTGACGCTCACCGGTCTGCGGATCGGCGGGCGCGAGGTAGTCGTAGAACTGCGTGAGGTCGATGCGGTAATTCCGCAAAGTGTGTTCGCTGACGTTGCGCTCGTAGCGCAGATGCTCGAAGAACTGTTGAAGTAGCTGTTCGATCATAAGAGTAGAGGGTAGAGGGTAGAGGGTAGAGGATAGAGGGTAGTGAGAAAAGCAGCTTGCCTTTTACTAACCTCTATCCTCTACCCTCTACCCTCTTTTTCGGATAATAACCACGACGGGCGCGGACGCGCAGGTTTTGTCGCGTTGGGACGCGGACGCTGATCGCGCGAAAGAGATTATCACGACGTTCTTCGGTCGGGTAGTAGCTTAAAACATATTGGTGCGAGAGATCGGCGGCGAGTTGCGCGAAGGCGGGGCCGAGATCGCCGATGGTCTTCGGCACATAGACCGCGCCGCCCGTCTGCTCGGCCAGATCGTGGAGGCGGCGTTCGGCCATCAGGTCTCGCAAATTTGCGTTATCGACCACGCCGGTCTGAATGGCATAGACTTGACAATCGGCGGCCTGCGCGCGCCGGAGCGTTTCGGCGAAATCGAGGCGGCTTGTCGTGTCAATGCCGTCAGAGATGATGACGATCACTTTGCGCCCGCTCTGCAAACGCAGGTAGTCGGCGGCTTCGACGACCGTGTCGAGGACGGCAGTCCCGCCTTCCGGCTTGCTGAAGGAATCGACAACGCGCACGAGCGTCGGCACGTCGGCGGTCAAGGGCAGCACCAAAATCGGATCAGTCCAAATGGAGAAGACCGCCGCCCGATCCACGGGGCGCAGCACGCTGCGAAAGAAACGGATCGCGGCCTGCTGCTCAAGCTCGCGCGCGAACTGCGCGCTCCCGCTGTTGTCGAAGAGGACGGCCATCCGCACCGGCGTCTCGGCGCGGCTCAACTCGCCAATCGGCTTGACCTCGCCATCGACGCGCAACTCGAAATCTTTCAATTCCAGATTCATGATGGCCTTGCCCGTTTGATCGATGACCGTCGCCGTCACCGGCACGAGATTCGAGTTGACGCGGACGAGCTCATCCGGATCAATTTCGGTCGGCGTGGAAGAGTTGTTATCGGAGTCAGATGAAGAAGCCTGTAAAGGTGTTGGCGATGAAAGAACACCGGGAGCATCGGGCGTCGCCGGCTGCCCCGGCAGACCGGCGGGCGCGGATGAAGCGGGTGGACGGCGCACACGCGGCACAGTCGAAGTTGGTTGTTTTTTGTCCGGCGGCTGCGGTTGTCGCGCCCGTCCTGATTGAGCGTGCAGCAGGGCAGGGGGCATGGGCAAGGCGAGAGCGCACAGCAAGGCCAGAGGCAAAAGCGACGCACGCAAAGGCGCAAAGGCGCAAAGCGGAACGCCAAGCAACACGCCACGCGCGCGCCCGGCGAATCTGCTTGGCGTCTTGCCTTTGCGCCTTTGCGCCTTTGCGTGAGGCCCTCCGCTGTCCAACATCACACTCCTTGACTGCCGACCACCTGCGCCGTCCGGCCTGCGTCGCTCTGCACACCGCGCAGAAATTGGTCCCACGCTGCCAAAGCCAACTCGACTTGTCTGACATGCCGTTCGCGCTTCTTGCGAAACTTTTTACGCTCGGTCTCAGCTAGAGGTTCAAGCAGCGCGAAAGTGATATTGACCGGCTGGTAATTGTCAGTCTGCGCCCCCGACACGTAACGTGCCAACGCACCCGTCGCCGTCCCCGACGGGGCTGCGACTAACTCCCGATCCGAAATTAAACGCGCCGCATTGAGGCCCGCCAGCCAACCCGTCGCCACCGATTCGACGTAACCCTCGACGCCGCTGATCTGCCCGGCGAAGAAAACATGCGGGTGTTCGCGCATCTGCATCGTCGCTTGTAAAACTCGCGGGGCGCGGATGTAAGTATTACGGTGGATTTGTCCGAACTGCAAGAACTCCGCTCCTTCGAGTCCGGGAATTAAACGCAGCACGCGCGCCTGCTCGCCGTAGCGTAGATGATTCTGAAAGCCGACGAGGTTGTAAGCGTCGGCCAACAGGTTCTCCTGCCTGAGCTGCACAGCAGCGAATGGCTCGCGGCCAGTGCGTGGATCGGGAAGTCCGACCGGCTTCATCGGCCCGTAGCGCAAAGTGTCGAAGCCGCGCCGCGCCGCTTCTTCAATTGGCAGGCACGCCTCGAACCAACGAGTCTCCTCGAATTTTTGCAGCGGCACGCTCTTGGCTTCGATGAGAGCTTCGTAAAAACGCCGGTACTCATCTTCATTCATCGGACAGTTGAGGTAATCATCCCCGCCTTTGCCGTAACGCGCCGCGCGAAAAGCGATGTTGTGATCGATGGAATCCGCCGCGACGATAGGCGCAATCGCGTCATAAAAATAGAGCTGATCATCGCCCGTCAAACGTGCGATCTCTTCGGCCAGCGCGTCGGAGCAGAGCGGCCCGGCGGCAATGATCGTTACCGCGTCTTCCGGCACGCGCTGTAACTCTTCGCGCACGATTGTAATTAACGGATGACTCTCGATCCTTCGCGTGATCATTTCCGCGAAGCGATGCCGATCAACTGCCAATGCTGCACCCGCCGGCACGCGCGTCTCCGCCGCCACTTCCAGCACGAGTGAACGACCGCGCCTGAGTTCCTCTTTCAACAAGTATGGAGCCGTCCCCGGCTCGTCTGACTTCAAAGAATTGGAACAGACGATCTCCGCCAACTTGTCCGTATGATGCGCCGGCGTCTGCCTGACGGGACGCATCTCGTAGAGTTTGACGCGCGCGCCTCTCTCCGCCGCCTGCCAAGCCGCTTCGACTCCGGCGAAGCCGCCGCCGATGATCACGATCTCTTTCATGGGCTGCATGATAAACAATGCGTGGTCAGCGATCCAAACTCCGGCGGACTTCTCTCTGCTCTCTGCCGCAGGCGGGGCGTTCCACACACGTCTGTTAAAATCATCTCCAGACGTACACGACTGTCTAAAAGGGAGAACGAGCGATGGAAGGGATGATGAAAAAGTTCAGCACTGTTGACATGCAGCCCGTCAAAGACGAAGAAGCGAAGAGTGGCCGGCAACTCTCGCGTCGCTCTTTCATCGCGGCATGTTTAAGTCTCATTATCGGCCTCGCCGCTTCCGTCAATTTGCCGGCGAGGGCAGGACGCGCGCAGGTGGCTGCCGCTCAAGCGCCAAGCGTTGCGCTGCCCCTGCCTGAAGGAGTTGCCCCGGAAGACATCTTCCGCTTCGTAGTTATCGGAGACCCCGGCTCTGGCGCGAAAGTTCAATTCGACATCGCGCGGCAACTGGCTGTCTTCCTCGAAGAACGCCCTTACGACACCATCATTACGACCGGCGACAACATCTACCCCAGCGGCGAGCCTAAACATTTCGCCGAAAAGTTTGAGCAGCCCTACGCCGAATTGCTCAAGCGCGGCGTGAAGTTTTACGCCGCGCTGGGCAATCACGATGTCGCGCGTAACCGCACGGCCCAGCCGAACTACACGCACTTCAACATGGGCGGGCGCGCTTATTACTCGTTCACGAAAGGCGACGACTTAATCGAGTTTTTCGCGCTTGATTCTACGCTGCTGGATGACAAACAACTGAAATGGCTGAACAACGCGCTGGCGGCTTCCAAGGCACAATGGAAAATCGCTTACTTTCATCATCCGCTTTATTCATCCGGCAAGCGGCACGGCTCAAGCAAAAAGCTGCGGGCGATTTTAGAACCTCTTTTTGTGAAGCATCGCGTCAATCTCGTCTTTAACGGGCACGATCACTTTTACGAGCGCACCAAAATCCAGAAAGGCATTCACTACTTCGTCGTCGGCGCAAGCGGCAAACTCCGTCGCGGCGACATCAACCGCGCCTCCCCATTTTTCGCCGACGGCAACGACCGTGTCCACAGTTTCATGTTCCTCGAAGTGACGCCCGAACGCTTTTTCTTCTG
>Ga0136614_10000905_pt1 | contig 16418 bp, 13 predicted proteins | sample AntDrymUQ2792106_2_FD_106643 | JGI IMG/M metagenome (GOLD analysis project Ga0136614, IMG submission 106643) | Polar desert sand microbial communities from Dry Valleys, Antarctica - metaG UQ279 (21.06) | ecosystem: Environmental > Terrestrial > Soil > Desert | place: Antarctica: Dry Valley... | reverse complement strand
GATCCACGAAACTACACGAATCAACACGAAATCTTGTTAGGTCATTTAGTGCGATTTCGTGGATCGTGTTTGACGTGCCGTGCGGTCGAGAGAGCTGCGCTGTCCAAATAGGACACTACCAATCCGCAACTGCAGTTGAGCTACTTCTCCGGTAAAAATTCATAGGTGAGATGAAGATGTACCAGGCCGGGAACGATCTCCGGTTTCACTTCCCTTGCCCGCAGACGTAGCGAACCACCAGAAGGAGCAATTGGAACTACGCTCGACAGTTGCTCGGGCCGCAGAATCTTCAGCGGATTGATGCGGGTATCGATGGCCGATTGGACGAGCATGACAATTGAACTCTGGGCCAGCGAAGGGACATTTTCCAGACGCATATCGGTGATCTTAATTCTAGCCTGCAACACCTGCGCGGTACGATCAAACTCCAGACTCCATTCCGTGTACGCCACCCCGCGAAACTGCAGGCAACCGAGCAGTGTTGAGTTATAAGCACCCGAGAAGGCCAGGGGCGCTACAATCTTGCCCTGCTCGAATTTAACCGCCGTTCTTACGCCGCTGTTTTCCCGGTGCAGCGTGATCGCGCTAGGACACGACTTTGCGGTTTCGTCGGTTCTATTCTTGTCGGAATCCGTAATGACCAGCGGTGTGGAAGGCGCTTTTAAATTATCAAAGACCGCCTCCAGAAATGAGTTAAAGAACTGCTCTTTGACTGTGATTGTCGCTTCGCCGGTTCGCGGTGGGCGTGGCTGATTCGCCTGACCGAACGCGGAAAGAGCGGTCAACAGGATGCTAATAAAAAGCAGTGCTTTTGCCGGAGTTTTCCTTCGAGCTGTCATCCAACCCCCCCGAACTACAAACCGCTGCGAACGATGTCGTGCAACCTGATCAAGCCCACGCACACTCGCGTTCCGTCGACCACCGGTAAAACCGAAATTTGCGAGGGTCGATCTTCCATCAAACGAAGCGCATCGTAAGCCAGTGTGTCAGTGGAGACGACTACCGGATTACGCGTCATGATTTCTTCGCTTTTGAGATCTTCGAGCGAGGCGTGATCCATGCGCTGAATGGCGCGACGCAGATCGCCGTCTGTGATGATTCCCGCCAGTTGACCCGCTTCGTCCAGTACGTTTACGGCCCCAAGTCCCCCGTCGCTAATTCCCTTAACTACTGCCACCCAGGTCGATCCTGTTTTAACGGTTGGGTTCTGGTTAGCGCCGTGCATTAAATCCGCAACCTTTAAAGTCAAACGCTTCCCAAGCCGGCCTGCCGGATGGTTGACGGCAAAGTCATCGAGGGTAAGCCCCTTCATTCTCATGAGTGTCATAGCCAACGCATCGCCGAGTGCCAACGCCACCGTAGTGCTCGTGGTCGGAGCCAGGTTGAGTGGGCAGGCTTCCTGGTCCACGGAGGCATCCAGCACGGCATCGGCACGATTTGCCAGCGTGGAGTCTAGATTTCCAACCACAGCAATGATGGGCACCTGTCGATGCTTCAGGTAAGGAATCATGGCGACAATCTCATCCGTCTCGCCGCTGTTGCTCAGGACGATTACGACATCATCCACGTTCACGATGCCGAGGCCGCCGTGTAACGCGTCAGAGGGATGCAAATGCAAAGCGGCGGTGCCAGTGCTGGTCATGGTGGCCGCGATCTTCTGCGCGATAATGCCTGACTTCCCTACGCCGACGATTACGACCTTGCCCCTGCAGCCCGCAAGTAAGCTCATCACGCGCTCCACCTGCTCTTCACTCAGGCGAGTGGCAGTTGCGGCGATTGCATTTGCTTCCAGACGCAGAATGCTAGCAACCTCGGGGAAGTGGGTTTTGCTGGTCATGGGCTGGCACCTTGATATACGACCAAGGTCAGGTTTTGCAAGGGGCCATCCGGTGATCTCCCTCGAACAAACGGCATAGTGGTCAACTACAGAACCGAAGAGCGGTAGCGACCGGGTCACTCTCGCTAGAGTCAAGCAACAAAACTTCAGCGTTCCACCAGGTGTGAGTGATGCTCCGCCTTACCCGGTCGCTACCGCTCTCGGTTCTGTGGTCGAGCGGTATCATCGCGTCCTAACCAAGTGCACTAGTGCCCCGAATTCGTCCTTTTTTACTCGGAGCAAGGGTGTGCTATCTTCTGTGGCTCCGACGCGTGCCCGCGTAGCTCAGTGGATTAGAGCGTTCGCCTCCGGAGCGAAAGGTCGCAGGTTCGACCCCTGCCGCGGGTACCATTCCTCCCGACCTTTACGAACGTCATGGAAACAAACCTGTTACGAACGTCATGGAAACAAAGCTGCCCTCTGGAGAGCCTGTCAAGCGCACGATTTTAGTTGTCGATGATTTCGACGACACTCGATTGCTGTTGAAAACCTGGCTCGAGAAGAAGGGCTTTACCGTGGTGGAGGCTGAAGACGGGAATCAGGCAGTGGCGACGGCGCAGGAAGTGCGACCCGATTTGATCATTATGGATATGCATATGCCGCAGTTGGACGGCTTAGCTGCGACCCGCAAGATAAGGAGCATAACGGAACTGAATAGCGTTCCGATTGTCGCAGTTTCTGCTTACGGAGAACAGCAGTTTCGCCGCGACGCGTTGGCCGCGGGATGCAGTGAATATGTTTCTACTCCTTTCGAGCCCGATAACCTTGAGAAGGTGATCCGCTCTTTCCTTCCCTGAGCCCGAACAGTTAAGCTTATGCCCAGTACATTTATCACCGACAACTCGACGCCCCACTCACCTTGCTTGAACATGGTCGCGCTCGTGTTTTTCCTATTCTCGGTTGGAACCGTTGTGGCGCAGGATAGCCAGTGCAAAATCAAACTGAGTGAACTTCCGCAAGCCGCTGAGTTGAGCGGGTTCCGAATGGGTATGACCATGGACCAGGTGAAGGCGCGCGTGCCGCAGGTTGTCTTCGGACGAACCGACGACCTGGGGACATTAAAGACAAGCATCAATCCCTACTTCGATTCACGAATAGACAAATCCGGATTCGCAGATGTACGGACGGTCTCCCTCGACTTTCTCGACGGACGAGTAACTTCGCTTTGGATTGGCTATGAACCCACGTTTAAATGGCCGACCGTCGCCGACTTTGTGAAGGGCATTTCGCAATCACTGTCGCTCCCAGATGCCTGGTCACCATGGAAGTGGCAGGGACAACAAATGAAGTGCGCGGATTTTCAGGTCACGGCTTCCAGCGTGGCTCAGGGGCCGAGCTTCCGTATTCTAGATCTAGCCGCCGATGCGACTCTGACGGCCCGCAGAATTGCCAAAGAAGAGAAGAAGGCAGCGCTGGCAGAAAATAGCAAGGAGAATGAGGCGGAGGCGGAGATCCTTGGCGATAAGCAGAGCAAGATCTATTATCCAGCCGATTGCGAGGTGGCCAAAGAGATCGGCGCGTCAAACCGCACAACTTTCAAAACCGCTCTTGAAGCCGAGAAGGCGGGATACAAACCGGCCAAAGAGTGCAAGTGAGTAAACATTGCCGATTGCCAATTGGAGTTCAACGTTTAGGTTGCGCCTTATTTGGGGCGGGCAAGCTAAAGCTTGGTTGATGAAATCTAAACTGAACCAGCACTCAATCGGCAATCGCCAATTGGCAATCGGCAATCGGCAATTATCGAAGGGAGCTTGAGATGATTAAGGAATTCCGCGACTTCATAGCCAGGGGTAACGTCCTCGATCTGGCCGTGGCGGTCATTATTGGAGCGGCGTTTGGCAAGATCGTAACTTCATTGGTCGAGGGGATCATCATGCCGCCAATTGGCATGATGCTCGGCAACGTAGATTTCGCAAACCTCTTGATCGACCTCTCCGGGGAGCGACCTCTGTCATTGGCTGATGCTCAGCTCAAAGGCCTGCCGGTAATTGCTTACGGCATGTTCATCAATGACGTGATAAGCTTTCTCATTATCGCCTTGGTGGTTTTCCTGATTGTTAGACAGGTCAACAAACTTAAGCAGGACAAGCCGGCGGTTAGAGTCTGCCGTTACTGCCTTTCGGCAATTCCACTCGAAGCAACTCGCTGTTCTGGGTGTTGTTCTGAAATTGGTGTGGCGTCGGAGCAGATTGGGTGAAAAGTGCATTGACGATTGCCACTTTCCAGTTGCCGATTTAGAGCAGCTGCCATTGCCGCTAGTCAGGCGGTTCAAAACGCCAATTGCCAATCGGCGATTGGAAATCTGCAATGTTCTCATTTCGCCACTACCAATAACCACTACAGTCATCTAGACTCCCCTTCATGCGCGAGTGCCCCCGTTGCGAAGTCTGCTATGAGGATGACGTCCTTGTCTGTCCTCAAGACACTGCGAACACCAAAAGCACTTTGCCCGGGGCCACGCTGCTGGCCCAACGTTACCTGCTGGAGAAGCGGCTTGGTAGAGGGGCCATGGGCCAGGTTTATCTAGCGCGCGACCAGAATCTAGTGACGCGCCGAGTGGCGGTGAAGACGGTCCGGCCCGACATACTCAGCGATGAAGATTTGCAGGAAGGTGAAGCCGTCGCGCGATTTGAGCGGGAGGCACGCGCTGCGGCTTCCATCCGGCATCCCAACGTCGTCGATGTAACTGATTTCGGTAAGAGCCCGGAGGGCGTCTTCTTCCTGGTGATGGAATATGTCGAAGGTGAAACTCTCTACCAACTCCTGCGGCGCGAAGGCACGCTCAACATCCAGCGCGCTACTGCCCTGCTGCGTCAAATTGTTGCCGGCATCGAAGCCGCACATGACGAAGGCATCCTTCATCGCGACTTGAAGCCAGCGAACATTTTCATTATGCAGCAGCGCCGCAAGTCCGCGAGTACAGCGGATGACGGCTTTGTTAAGGTCGGAGACTTTGGTTTGGCCAAGATCGTCCATTCCGATCGCTCAGAAACCCAAAGCGGACCTGAATCCCGGGGGATTATCGGTACACCTGAGTACATGGCTCCGGAGCAGATGCAAGAGGGAGTGAGGCTTGACGCGCGGGCGGATATTTACGCGCTGGGAACTATTGCCTACCACATGCTCGGTGGACGTTCACCCTTCACGGGAAACATAACGCAACTAATCGCGCAGAAGTTGCTCCAAGCGCCACCTGCTTTGACGTCGCTGCGTTCTGACGTCTCGAGCGAAATCGATCAAGCGGTAAGGCACGCACTGGCAAAGGAACCGGCAGATAGACCGGCGACTGCCAGCGATTGGCTGGAAGAGTTTGAAGCAGCTACACGCGTCAAGGCAGACGACTCAAGGTCCGGCGAATCTCGGGTGGTAATCATGGCCCCTGCAGGCTCTGAAGTGTACGTCGATGATGAGAGAAGAGGCAGCGTGGGACGTTCAGGTCGAGTCGTGCTCACATCGATCGCTCCGGGCCAGCACGTCCTGCGGGTGGCTCGAATAGGAGAGGAAGACGATGAACGCGTGATTGAGATTCGGCCCGACAGCGCGGAACAAATCATTCAAGCCCAGTTCAAGAGCGCCCCTTCAAGCGAACAGCTGAGCCCTTCTAAGGGCGGCAGTCTCGAAAGCAGGATGGGTACTCAGCCACTTGCGACAGGCGTGGTCGTCTGTACCCGCTGCCGTTCTCGATTCGCAGAGGGCACGAGATTTTGTGGTCGCTGCGGAAATAGCGTATTGCAACTTGTCTCAACCTTTACTCAGACGAACGTGCCGGCGACTGTTTCGGCCGCCCCCATCCCACCGCCCGGCCTCACTTGTCCAGGCTGCGGTCATCAGGAATCCATAGCAACTCGTTTCTGTGGCAGATGCGGAATTCCCCTCGGTGCCTCCTCGATTGACTGGAAGGCGCCTCGGCCCGTGGAAGTCTTCTGCAAGCACTGCGGCACAAGTTATAAAGGGGGCACAAAGTTTTGCGGACGTTGCGGAAAACCGATCCACTCCTGAACGTCAGCCCGTGTACAGGATCGTTGTTTACGAGCAAATGGTTACTCCGTGGCGCATCCTGCTAACGAAGAGCAATAAAGAGGGCTCCGCGTCTGGTACAGAACGGGAGCGGTAGCGACCGCATTCAAGCAAGGCGGTATTCACGATAGGAATCGAAAGAGGGCTCGCTCTGTTCCGCAGTGCCTCTGCAGAGAGAGCTTCGTGGGGTTTAGAGCAGTCGACGCAATCTGATCCCTGAGCTCGCTGAGTGCGGTCGCTACCGCTCCCGGTTCTGTAAGAAGGCGCTGATCCCGGTCGTGCTTTGAAACGATTACGTTCGAGCTCAATCTCTTTGAGTTACACCATATTGAACTAACATGTCACTGTAGCAGTAGCGAGCAAAGAATATACTCGATCGTGTGCTATAAACATTCCACGTCTAACCGCGGCTCAAAAACAATCGAGTTACTTCATGAAGCGCTGCCCTAGCTGCAACCGTACCTACACCGACGCATCACTAAATTTTTGTCTGGAAGACGGCACTCCGCTAGTGAGCGAAGTTGCCCCTGCCTCCGATCCTAAAGCGACCGAACGGTATCCGGCGGCGCACCATACCAGCGAGCCGCCACCCACCGAGATCTACCGACAAAAACCTTTGCTCAATCAGGTCCCGGAGATGCTCCGGCCGCAGCCGGCGCCTCCGCAGTGGTCGCCGACACCGCAGCTGCGGCCGCAGAAGAAATCCAACGCCGTCTGGTGGGTAATCGGGGGCATTGCCGTTGTCGGAATTTTCGGCGTCGGACTCATCATCATGATGCTGACACTGACTCGCCTCAGTGCAAACGAGAATGCCAGCAATAGGAACGCGAACACGCGGGTTGCTAACACCAACAGAAGCGTCAACGCCAACCGCACTGCGAATGCTAATTCCAACACGAGCAGCCTGCCGGCTTTTGTCACTGACAACTTTTCCGAAGAAAAGTGGAGAGCAGGAAACTCCCAATTCGGAGATATCTGGTACAAAGACGACGAGTATCACATGCGGTCCAAAGATAAGACGTATCTGGTGATGTATGCTCCCTTAAGTGACTACGCCACGGAAAATGCGACAGTGCGGGTAACTACCAGGAGCGTGGACGGCAGCGGCCCCGCTTCCGGGTATGGTCTAATCGTTCACGGTCAGAAGTCGCCGGGCAACGAACTGGAAGATTATGCGCTGCTTATCTACACAGGTGCCGAACCTCAGTATCAGGTAGTGATGCATAAAGGGGGAAATCAGAAAACCCTCGTGCCCTGGACCAAGTCGGCGGTGATTCGCTCAGGCACAATCCCCAACCAGCTGGAGATACGGGCCAGAGGAGATCAACTGCAGTTCTATGTGAATGGCCATTATCTTACCCGGATTATGGATGATGAGAACCTCAAACGTGGGGTCGCGGGACTGTACACCAGCGAGACTGCAGAAGTGGTCTTTGACGATCTGGAGATCAGAAGGTAGCTTGAAGCGATCCTGGAACCTGGGCCCTGCCGGCGACCCCTACTGAGAAGCAATGCGGGTCAATCTAAAAGTATCGGCTGGTCCTTACAAAGGTCGCGTTTTTGCACTCAATCAACACGATACCTTCCTGATCGGACGCACTGACGACTCCCACTTGTGCCTGCCCGATGACCGCTTTTTTTCAAGACATCACTGTCTGCTGGAGATCGATCCTCCTCGATGTTTTCTTCGGGATCTCGGTTCTACCAATGGCACTTTTGTAAATGGCCGGAGAGTCAGGGAAGCTTTTCTGAATGATGGTGATCGGATCCAGGGGGGTGAGAGTGTCTTACTTGTCGAGGGTCAAGACGCATGAATTGCTTGACTCCGACCTGACACTGAGAGATGAAGAGGTAACCGGCCGGCCGGCCATTTTCTTTGCGAGTGTTTGAACTGTGGCAACGTGAACAGGCTCAAGCTTCTGCGCCGGATGAGCATCTCACTTTTCTGTGCGACGAATGCCGGGAAGAGTTGAAGCGCTCGCCGCAGCCCGTGCCCGGATACGACATGGTGAAGGTGTGGGGCGAGGCGGCATGGATGCGTAATGCTGGCGCGCGATCAGAAATCAGGACGGCCGGTCGCGATTAAAACGTTGCTGCCTGAATGTGCCGTCAGCGATAAAGCGATGCGTTGCTTCCTGCGCGAGATGATGTCGCTGCGGAGCTCAAGCATTCCAACATCGTTGAGTTCGTTGATCGCGGAACACACAACGGCGTCGTGTATTTGGTCACTGAGTTTGTAGAAGGCGGCGATGCAGCCAAACTCGCTGACGCCCGGGGCGGCCAACTCTCGTGCTCCGAAACAGTCTCAATTGTCTCGCAAGCACTCGACGCCCTTTCGTTCGCTCACTCATTGGGCTTCATTCATCGGGACATTAAAGCCCAGAACATCCTGGTCAGCGGCGCCGGGCGGGAACTCACCGCCAAGCTTGCGGATTTTGGCCTGGCCAAGAGTTTCAAGCAGTCAGGAATGAGCGGAGTAACGATGGCGGGCGAAAGCGTCGGCACGATCGCTACATGCCTCCCGAGCAGATCCGAAACTTCCGCGACGTCAGGCCGCAGTCAGATATTTACGCCGTGGGTATGACCGCCTATAGCCTGCTCGCGGGCGAAATTGCGCTGAATCTGACCCAGAAGTCGAGCATGGTGGAGACTATCAAAGCCATTTTGAACACCCCACCATCCCTCTACGCCAGCGAGCGCCTCATGTTCCTTCGACCGATTGTGAAATCATCGATCAGGCGCTTAACAAGGATCGTGGCCAACGGTGGCAATCAGCGGACGCCAGGCGTACGGCGCTGATGCACGCGTAGTTCGAGTGCTACCCTACAGTGACTGCAGATTTACGATTGCCAATTTCCAATTGCCAATTGCCGATTGGCGTTTTCGCATCAGCAGATAATCTCAGTCAAGGCGGCTTTCATCCAAGCAACGAATTGGCAATCGGCAATCGGCAATCGGCAATTGGCAATCGTAAAACGGCTCTGATGCCGGAAACTCAAAGAAAATGGGGCTTTACTTATTCCGCCAAGCGGCTGCATAATACGTGGCCCTCGCCACCTCCTGCGCGGCGGGACTTGCGAGAGGCGCAATTACCTACGCTCCCCCGACTGTCAGCGACGCCCGCGTCACAGGAGAAATAGCCATGAGATCGATCTGGAAGGGTCACATAAGGTTCCTGCTGGTTGCCATTCCGATCCGAATTTACAACGCAATTGAGACTTCGGAGAAGATTCAGTTTAACCAACTGCACCGCGATGATTACGGCCCGATTGGCTACGACAAACGCTGCAAGAAGTGTGACCAGGTGGTCACCAACGATCAAATAACCAAAGGCTACCAGTACGAGGCCGACCGGTATGCGATTGTCGAACCTGATGACATTGCCAAGATAAAGATCAAGACGACTAAAGCCGTGGACATCATCGGCTTCGTCGATGCCAACGAAATTCCCACCACCTTCTTCGACTCTCCCTATTATGCCGGACCCGACGGACCGGTCGCTGAAAAACCCTACGCTCTCCTGCGCGAGGTGATGAAGCAGACGGGTAAGATTGGTATCGGCAAAGTGGTGCTGCGCGACCGCGAAGATCTGGTGGCCCTCTTCCCTCACGAGAAGGGTCTGGTGTTGCAGAAGCTGCATTACCCGCATGAGCTTCGTAATATTCAGAATGTTCCTGAGATCGATGGTGCACAGAAGCTCGACAAGAATGAGCTCAAACTTGCGACCACCCTGGTAGAACAGATGGCTACTTCGCTGGAGGAAATTGACACCGCCGACAACTATCATGAAGCGCTCAAGAAGTTGATCGATTCCAAGATCAAAGGTAAGAAGACGGTCGAATTTGAGGTTGAAGAACTGCCCAGACTTGATATTATGAGCGCGCTTAAGAAGAGCTTGCAGCAATCGGGCCGTAAACCCATGGTCAAGGCCGAGAGCACGACCAAGAAGCAACCGCAGATAACGTTGGTCAAGCCGATGGCCAAGCCCAAGGCAGCTAAGAAGCGAAAGGCATCTTAGGCTTTTAGTTTTTATTGATGAACGACAACAGCAATAAGGTTCTCTCCTTCCCCTCACCTGTCCCACCGAAGGCAGACTATCAACGTGTCAAATCCAGCTATTCAATTCGTGAGATCCAACAGCTTTTTGGTTTGAGCGAGCGCACAATTCGCCGCTGGACCGAACAAGGAATCATCCAAGCCACTTCATCACCTGAATCCAAAGACCACAGCTTCGACTTTCACGCGCTCACGCAATTCAGACGTGTGCGCGAGCTGAGATCCCAAGGCCAGAGTATTCGCCAGATTGAGGCTGAGCTTCAAGGGCAGTTGAATCTATTCAGGGCGGAAGTTGCCAGACTGGCGCGGCTGCTCACGCCTTTCGAAGAGGCATTGCTGTTGCACGAGCAGGGCGATCCGAAAGCGGCAGAGTGTTATGTGGAGGCTATTAGCGAAGGCGACAATGTCGCTGAGGCCTACTGCAACCTGGCTATCATTAATCTGGAACAAGGGAACATAGCGAAGGCCCTCGACAACTTCACTCTGTCGCTCAAAAGCGATCCCCGCCACGTCGAGGCGCATTACAATCTTGGGAATCTCTACTACGATGCCGGCGAGCTTTCCCTGGCGCGTCTCCACTACGAAGGTGCCACGCAGATCGAGCCGGGATTCTCCCTAGTCTACTTCAATCTCGCCCTCGTCTATCACAAACTGGGTGAGAGTGCGGCTGCCTCTGCGGCGCTCGAAAAATATATGCAATTGGAACCGGACGACGAAGAGATTGCGGCGTTGAAACAGCTCCTCAGAGCGTTGCAAGATCCCCGCCGGCCCACCCGGTAGCCAGGCACACTCTGATTAGGTAATGGGCGTTGCTCTCTCGGTAACTATCTCAGTCGCACCGCGGCCTTAACCCGGGCCAGAGCGAGCTACATCCCGACATCGGGAACCGTTTTGAGGGTTTCCTTAAGCGTCATTCACCCGGCCCATTCCAGATTATTTAAAAGGGTAGAGAAATCAGGGCGCAAGGCTCACCCACCGGCTTAAAGCTGCGATGTAAATGAGAATGCGGAAGCTAACAACCCTTACAAGGTCTGACCGCGGCGGCCCTCAGCTAATTCTGTCGGAAGGCGAGAGGTAGGAAATATCGGAGGAGTCACTCTGCAGGATAAAGTAGAGATCTCTTCAAACAGCCCACTGCCCCAGACCAGCTCGGCGAATCGCCACATGGCTTTATTCCCGTTGAATTTGCGGTGTTTTGAAGGTTGGTGGTGGCAGGACGGGGCTGCCCACCGTAGTACTGGATCGTAAGTGAATGTGAACGATCTAGGTTAAATAGGTATTCTCTCGAAGGGAACAATGAGCCTCGATTCCAGTCATACCGAGGACTGGTCCAACTCCCCGGTACGTGCTTAATTAAAGACTAGTCAGATGGGCCAAATCAGTTTACACTCTGCTTCCGAACGTTTAGAACTCTTCCCGCTCTAAAACTTAAGATCTCTCCAGGAGGGTTCCCCATGCTGCGAGCGAAATGCCGCATCCTCTGCGTTGACGACCACGAAGACACTTCAGAGATGCTTCAGCTGCTTCTTTCTCAGGAAGACTATGAAGTGGTGACCGCGGTAACCGTGGAAGACGCCTTAAAACTAGCGAAGAGCGAGGAGTTCGATCTGTACGTCCTCGATAAGCGTCTGCCAGACGGGAGCGGTCTCGAACTTTGTAAGAAGCTGAGCGCGGCCACCCCTGATGTTCCTTGCATGTTTTACACAGGCGATGCCTACGAGTGGCACAGACTCGAAGCCGTCGCGGCCGGGGCCGATGGCTATGTGGCGAAGCCTGACATCGACGCTCTAATTGAGGGCGTTCGTAAATTGCTGGCGCGAAGAGAATGCGCTGCAACAGTTTGACCCTCAACCCCAAGCGGGCTGACCGGTTGGGGACCACGGTTTTTTCCGCCCAAAGGCGCGTCGCGCATGACACTACGAAACAGCGGCCTGGTTGTCCCACTAGGTGTCCTGCTTGACACACTAGTCAGCGGACGTATAATTTCTTTCCGCTTGCGGGCCGTTAGCTCAGTTGGTAGAGCAGCTGACTCTTAATCAGCGGGTCGGAGGTTCGAGCCCTCCACGGCTCACCAGTTATTCTCAATAGTTTTAAGTAGTGAAAAGCGGCAGGTCGCTCAACCTGCCGCTTTCCGTTTGTGGATTACACCCGAAGGCTCCGACCGGTGGCGCGTTTCGGTTGACAGCAGCGCAGATCGTTCTACGATTGTGATAGGTACCCACTTCTTCTGGATCCAGGATTGATGCGCACCTCGCTCGCCAGTTATCTAGACGATTTCCTGTCTCGCGGTAATGAAACTGCGTTCGCTCAGAGACTCGGGTTAAGAGTCAAACAGTGGTCGTATAGTGACATTGCGAAGACTGCGATGCAATTCGCCAGAGACCTGGAAGTGCGAAGGATCGAAAAAGGTGATCGCGTTTTGCTTTGGGGCAGGAATAGTCCTGAGTGGGTTTGCGCATTTTTTGGATGCCTCCTTCGCGGCGTGATAGCCGTGCCTGTTGATGTTCAGAGCGACGCGGGATTCGTTAAACGAGTTCAAGCTCAGGTTGAGGCAAGGCTGGCGCTCTGTGATACTGGCACTTCAAGCCTGATCGATAAGGCTGTCCCGGTGATCGAGCTTGACGAACTAAGCTCGCAGGTCGCGCATCATTCCTCAAAACCTTATCTCACAACCGAAAACGCTAGCGACGACACCGTGGAGATCGTCTTTACCTCAGGGACCACTGCCGAGCCCAAAGGCGTGCGCATCACCCACCGCAATCTCATGGCGAACCTGACGCCGCTGGAACGGGAGATTAAGCGGTATCTTAGGTGGGAGCGCCTGGTTCATCCGATACGTTTTCTCAATCTGTTGCCTCTTAGCCACGTCTTCGGTCAATTTATGGGCATCTTTGTGCCTCAGCTTCTCAGGGGGACGGTCTTATTCCAAGACTCGTTGGTACCGAGCCAAATCATAGGGACAATCAAGCGCGAGCGTGTTTCCGTGGTCATTTGTGTACCTCGGATTCTCGACGCAATGCGCGAAAAGATTGAACGAGACTACGAAGCACGCCACGGGCTCGAGAAGTTTCGCAGTGGTCTTGAGGCGGCCGCACGGTCAAACTTTGTCGAGCGTTGGTGGAGGTTTCGCGATGTCCATCAAATGTTCGGATGGAAGTTTTGGGCCTTCATCTCAGGTGGAGCAACCATCAATCCCGATACGGAAGAGTTCTGGCAGCGGCTCGGCCTTGCCGTGATTCAGGGCTACGGCATGACTGAAACTGCCGCGGTAATCAGTGTCAACCATCCGTTTAAAAATGTACGCGGCTCCATCGGAAGAGTACTGCCGGGTCAGGAAGTGAGCCTCGCGGAGAACGGCGAGATTCTGGTGCGCGGCAAGAACGTGTCGTCGGGATATTGGAAAACTGACGGAGAATCAACCGGTTCAGAAAACGGTTGGTTTCGGACCGGGGATACCGGCGCGATTGACAAGAAGGGAAATCTTTACTTCAAGGGGCGGCAAAAAGAGGTAATCGTCACTTCCGCGGGAATGAATGTTTATCCGGAGGATATTGAGCTTGTAGTCAATCGCCAGCCGGAAATAAAGATGAGCACAGTCGTGGAAACAGAGGGGCCGCACGGACCTGAACCTCTGGCAGTTCTGATACTCCGAGGCGAAAAGGCGAGCGCCAGGGCAGCCATTGAGCGCGCCAACGAATCACTCGCGCAACATCAGCAAGTGCGTCGCTGGGCTATCTGGCCCGAAGCAGACTTTCCGCGGACCACAACTCAGAAGGTTCGTAAGCAACTCGTCGGCGAACTGATGAAAGCCAGGCTGGGTGGCGTTTTTCACGCATCCGCTGAGTCGTCTTCGCATGTTCGTTCCCCTGTCTGCCGAATTAGCGGCGGGGTGCCCGAAAGGGTGGATCCTGATGCGAAGCTAGGGACCGACTTGAAGCTTGACTCACTTGGCAGAGTGGAGCTCTTAAGCGCCCTTGAAGAGTGCTTTCAGGTCGAGCTCGATGAAGCTGCCTTCACTGAGACAACGACACTCGGTCAGGTGGAGAAACTGATTCATGAAGGTCAACACAAGGAGGCGGGGAGCTATCCCTACCCACGTTGGCAACAGCGCTGGCCACTCAGTTGGTTGCGCATCCTGCTGCTTTATCTGATTGTGTTGCCCCTGTCCCGGTTTATGGGCCGGCCCAAAATCATCGGCAAGAATCGCCTGGACGAAGTCCGCGGGCCAGTGGTCTTTATCTGCAATCACGTTTCGGTGGTGGACCATGCACTGGTGCTGCTTGCGCTTCCGGAAGGCTTTCGGAGGAAGATGGCAATTGCCATGGATGGCGAATTGCTACGCGAATGGCTTCATCCCGAACGGAGTGCTGAACTAATGACTCGCGTGCGTTACTTGCTCCAGTATTTTCTGGTGGTCCTCTTTTTCAACGTGTTCGCCATGCCTCAGAAGAGCGGCTTCCGGCAAAGTTTTGAATTTGCCGGCGAACTCATGGACCGCGGCTATAGTCTTCTCGTCTTCCCGGAAGGAAAACGCACAGAAACCGGTCAGATCAATCCTTTTCGCCCGGGCACTGGGTTATTGATTTCGAAACTCAATGCTCCGGTGATGCCTCTGCGAATTGAGGGCTTATGGGAACTAAAGCGAGCGAACCGACACTTTGCCAGGCCAGGTGAGGTTTCGCTGACTATAGGCGAGCCGTTACGATATTCCGCACTAGATAAACCGGAAGAGATTACTCGAGATTTGGAAGAATGTGTAAAGGCCCTACAGGCTTAATGGTTGTTAGTAGCTTTGCATAAACCTTGAAGTGCCTCTTTATGTGCTCGGACAGTCGCATATTACTGCTGCTGCTACTCCTGTTATCACTGGTCGCCCCCTCCTCCACGCATGAGCAGGCCAAAGACGGCGGCGTGCCGACAACCAAGACTACTCCCCGACTCGAGGAGCTGCGAGCCCAGGGGTCGGAAGCTCTATTCAATCTTGACTACGACGTTGCTCGCCAGAGGTTCACAGAACTGAACCGTTTGTATCCAGACGATCCGATTGGGCCACAGATGCTTGCCACGACGCTTTGGCTGGAGACGTTGAATCGAACACGCAGGCTGCAAGCAGCCATCTACAGCACGCAGTCGTTCTACGCGAAGCCAGAAGACAAACCTGATCCGCGGCTGACTCAGGACTTCAGCGATCTAACACGCGAGGCAACTCGCCTTGCCACATCTAGATTGCGACTCAACCCTCGCGACCCGCAGACGCTCTATGTACTCGGTGCCACTGAATCTCTGAAAGCCTCGTTCGCAGCGACCGTGGAGCGACGCTTTATGGCCGCTCTGCGTTACGGCTCAAGCGGTGTCGACAGGCATCGCGACGTGATAAAGCTGGATCCGAACTTTTGTGATGCTGAGTTAACCATCGGAATGTACGCCTTCATTGTGGGCACGCTGCCGCTGCCCGCAAGAATCCTGGCAGGCATTGCCGGGGTCCGTGGCTCGAAGAAACACGGAATTCAGACGCTCGAGCGGGTCGCGAAAGACGGACACTGGATGCGCGATGATGCCAAGGTACTGCTGATTGCCATTTACAAGAGGGAGAAACATTTCCCGAAGGCCTTAGCTCTCTCACGAGAATTGCACCACAGGTATCCACGCAACTATCTGCTTAGCCTGGAGACGGCGGATACTTTGGTTTCGCTGGCAGCGCTCGATCGCCAGGAACGAAGGACTAAAGAGGCTGAGACCCTGGAGCGCGAGGCACTAGATACTTTCGAGAAGCTGTTACACAAGCGCTCTGGGGCAGAGGCCGGCGCGCGCGCCCTGGACCTCGTCCACGTTCGCTATGATGAGGCTCTTCTGCTGATGAACCAACCAGGGCGGGCCGCGGAACAGTTTTTGGCTGCTACTGCCGTGAGGCGAGCAGATGCCGGCCTGGTCTCAAGGGCCCACCTCCTGGCGGCTCAAGCATTCGACGTGGCGGGCAAGCGAAACGAAGCGTTGGTCGAGTATCGCATAGTGCTTTCTCGTCCGAATGTTTACGACTCGCACGACCAGGCAAGACGCGGACTGAAGAGGCCTTACAAAGGACAAACGCATAAGTAGTGCGGAGTGGCCAGCCCCACAGGGATCCTTTGGATCAGCGCTGAGTGCCAGAATGGGAGGCCTTTCGAGAGCTACGGACGCCTAGGTGTCTGCTGGCAAAAGGTGTTTCGAGAAGAGCAGCCAGTGACAAACTTGTGACAAGAATACAGGTAAACAAGCCGTAACAGGTGGTAACAGATAGACTCGCTGGCGGCTGCAATCCGTAACAAATGTTAGTAAATCGTATGAGCCGTAACCTGCTGGAGGGTCTGTGACCGTACTCTTAATCAGCGGGTCGGAGGTTCGGCCCTCCACGGCTCACCATTTCTATTACTTCAATATCAAACAGTTGCGGGCACCTACTCAACGGCTGCCCGTTGTTATTTTCCGGTCT
>Ga0136614_10000904_pt1 | contig 16421 bp, 18 predicted proteins | sample AntDrymUQ2792106_2_FD_106643 | JGI IMG/M metagenome (GOLD analysis project Ga0136614, IMG submission 106643) | Polar desert sand microbial communities from Dry Valleys, Antarctica - metaG UQ279 (21.06) | ecosystem: Environmental > Terrestrial > Soil > Desert | place: Antarctica: Dry Valley... | reverse complement strand
GTTCTTTGGTGCTCATCTCGAGTAGTCTGTCCATTTCTTGTCCCTTTCTAGAAGGGGACATTTTAACTTTGGTAGAAAGGGACATTTCTACTTTGGGCTAACAATTCTAACATCTCGCCTTGAGAAAGGTCGCGATGTATGGTAAAATCCCGTGCTCTTGAAAAAGGCATTTGATACTCGGAATTATAGCAAGAAAGGATGTTGTAAGAATGGCTAAGTGCGCAAATTGTGGTAAATCAACGGCTTTCGGTCACAATCGCTCGTTCTCCCAGCGTGCTACAAACCGGACGTTCAAACCGAACCTGCAGAAGACGCTCGTAATGGAGAAGGGTCGTGCGGTGCACAAGGTCTTGTGCGCCAAGTGCATTAAGACGTTGACCAAATCTGCCATATAAAGATCAGGTTTCTCGAAAACAAAGTCACGACACGCTTTGCGGTCGTGATTTTTGTTTTAATATTTCTCTGTCATTGCGAGGGTGTTCTTTCCGAAGCAATCTCCCTCATTAACGCGGGGATTGCTCACCTGCACTGGCACGCAGGTGCAAGTGTCGTCGGCTAACGCCTCCTCGCAATGACATCCCTTAATGCCTTTACGCCTGCCATGATTCCCTGCGGATGTTTAAAGATCGCAGAAGCTGCCACAAAGGCAGTTGCTCCTGCATCCTTCATTTTGGGCAGGGTTTCGGCATTGATCCCGCCATCCACTTCAAGCCATGCGGATGACCCCAACGCGTCCAGCTTCTTGCGGATATCTGCCACCTTTGCAATGGTCTCTGGCACGAACTTCCCTCCGGAGAAACCAGGATGCACGCTCAACACCAGGACCAAGTCTGCGAGATGGAGAACAGGCTCTATTTTACTGACAGGTGTTTCGGGATTTAGTACCACACCTGCTTTACATCCCAAAGATTTGATATCCAGCAACGTGCGATCCAAATCGGGGCACGTCTCCACGTGAACGGTCAACCCGCTCGCGCCTGCTTTTGCGAACGCTTCGAGATACTGTTCCGGTTTTTCGATCATCAAATGTACATCAAGGGGAAGTTTCGTAACACGTTTACACGCTTCGACAATGAACGGTCCCATTGTAATGTTTGGGACGAAATGCCCGTCCATCACATCCACATGGATCCAATCCGCACCGGCTTCTTCGCAGGCCATGATCTCTTCGCCTAGGCGTGTAAAATCTGCTGAGAGAATGGAGGCAGAGATTACATAGACATTCATTAGCGGGGGTTATACAGGAAAAAAATATAGATCCAGAATGGGATCAAGCCGCCCACTGCCAGGAGCGCCATAAGGCCCAGGCCAACAGATGTCCAGTCGAGGTCAGGAATGGAAAGGTCCGGGGCTGCGAACACGGCCTCCGGCTGCGCAGCCGGAGGTGCCTGTGGAGTAATGGGCATCGTTTCTGGCTGCTGGTAGGTGGATGCAGCTTCGGGAGTCAGGCTGAGCGACGCATCCCGTTGAGTCCCAAAACGGAGCAGAACACGTCCCAGTTGATCGGCAGTGCGATAACGGGCAGCTGGCTCTTTCGACAGCACCTTCAGGACGATCTGTTCAAGCGCAGTGGGAATATCAGGGACATACTCGCTGGGAGGAATAGGTGGCATTTCCAGGTGCATACGCGCCAGCTCTTCACTTGTGGGAGCCGTGAAAGGCAGTGCACCCGTGAGAACCTCATAAAGGACAACGCCAAGCGAATAAACGTCCGATGCGGGAGAGGGCGGCTCACCCACGGCCTGCTCGGGAGCAAAGTATTGCGGCGAACCCCAGACGACATCGGCGCGTTCATCGGGCAGGATCGTGGACATGGCACGCGCGATCCCAAAGTCGGTGACTTTGAGCCGGCCATCAGGGGTGACGATCATGTTGTGCGGTTTGATATCGCAATGGACGAGCCCGGCGCGGTGGGCGTAACCGATCCCTGCGCAAGCCTGAACCATCAGTGGAATAGCATCTTCCACAGAATAGCGCCCGCGCTGCCGAAGGAGAGTTTTCAAATCCTTGCCGGGAATATGCTCCATGACAATGAAGAGTTGATTGTGGTCGAAACCAAAATCGTGGACTGTGACAATGTTGGGATGGGAAAGGTTGGCCGCGGCACGCGCTTCCTGACGAAATCGCTGCTGGAAATCAATGTCATTCGAATAATTTTCGTGCAAGACCTTGATTGCAACGGAACGCTCAAGCATGAGATCACGGGCGCGAAATACATCAGACATCCCGCCTGCGCCAAGTCGCTCAAGCAACTGGTAACGATTGTTGAGTAACATGCCTTCGTTCATAATCTTAAAAGATTATATCACCACCTCTTTCATCTCCTCCCGCTTCATGGCTGCCTCCCCTTCTCTCCCCTGAAGGGGAGAGAAGGGGTAGAGTGAGGTCAGGTATAATCCTTCGCATGCGCAGTGCGATCATTGTTTACAACCCCGCGGCTGGACGTTATTCCGTGAGGCCTTTCATGAAGTCCGCTGTACATGAGCTGGAATCCGCCGGGTGGAAGGTGGACACCGCAGAAACGCAAAGCGGGGCACACACCATCGAGCTGGCACAGCAGGCCGCAGCTGAGAAAAAAGATGCGGTGTTCGCCGTCGGGGGAGATGGAACGATAGGCAACGTCGTCAATGGATTGGTCGGTTCCAATACTGCGCTGGGTGTCCTGCCAGCTGGCACAGCGAACGTCTGGAGTATTGAGTTAGGGCTACAGCCTTTCGCATGGACACGTCCGTGGGCATTGCGAAAGAACGCTGCCATTCTGGCAAATGCCCCCTGCTATGCAGTGGATGTGGGTATGTGCAATCAGTTTGCGTTTATGATGTGGGCAGGTATTGGGCTGGACGCGCTGACCATCCAATCGCTCGAGCCGCGTATAAGGCTTGAAAAGTTTTTTGCCATGCCCGAGTACACGGCAAAGGCGATCTGGAACGCCGCGCAGTGGAGTGGCATCCGTTTGAGATTATGGGCAGATGACCAGGAAGTGGAGGGGCACTACCTTCTGGCAGTGGCGACGAACATCCGGCATTACATGGGTGGCCTTTCGAACCTTTCACCCGATGCATATCTTGATGATGGTCTGCTTGATCTATGGCTGTTCAGTGGGAGCAATATTGGCGATGTATTGCGCCATGCCTATGACCTGTGGCGCGGCAATCATGTACGATCAGATGCAGTGCGGCGCATCACTTTTCACAGTTTGCGCGTGGAGGCTGAATCTCCATTCTGGATCCAGAGTGACGCTGAGCCGCGCGGCTCCACGCAAAAAGCCGAGATCGAGATCCGGACCCGCGCATTGAAAATGCTTATGCCTCCGCGTGGAATGGACTTATTGAAAAATGCATCCTTGCTTTAAGGGAAACAAATGAACCCTCGCCAACTCCTTAACAGATGGGTGATACTCGGTGCACTTGCCGTCGCGGGATTACTGATACTTATTACTGCCATCGCTATCGGGTTGACGGCAGCGCCTCAAGCTTCGGAGGTTGGCTTTGCCCCCGCAGATGTGACCGTGATCGCCGCCCCAACCTCCACCTCCGGCGCACCCCCTACACCCACTATTGACCCTTTTGCGTCGCCAACTTCCCCAGCGGGCATTGCGATCGGCAACTATGTGCAGATCACAGGTACCCAGGGCGAGGGATTGCGCATCCGTTCCGATCCTGGATTGAACGGCAATCCTGAGTTTCTCGGCTTCGACTCGGAAGTCTTCATCGTTCAGGATGGGCCGCGCGAAGTGGATGGCTACGCGTGGTGGTATCTCGTCGCACCTTATGATGAAACACGCGTGGGCTGGGCCGCAGCGGACTTTTTGACTTATGTTCCTGAACCCCAAACTGGCCTCCCCACCGACCCGTCTCCTTAAAGGAGAGGGGAGAGAGTTGAATATGAACGAAAAACCGACTGGCATTACAGCAAATAAAAAGACCAAAGAATTCACAATCACATGGAGCGACAATCACACGAGCGTCTATCCGTTTGAATTGTTGCGGGCGGCCTGTCCCTGTGCCTCCTGCCGCGGCGGACACGAGAACATGAAGTCTGAGCCTGACGCGGATGTGTTCAATATCAAGCTGGGAGATACGCCCTCCACAAGGATCAGCAACGTCGTCGCGGTGGGATCCTACGCTGCGACCATTGTCTGGGAGGATGGGCATGACTACGGAATCTACAACTGGCACTATCTGCGCGCGTTGTGTCCGTGTGAGCAAGACCGCGCGAAGTATGGGAAGAAATAACAAGAAAGGCGACTGAGAAATCAGTCGCCTTTTTAGTTAAGGTGTTGGTGTTCGTGTGGGAGTCCGGGTCGGAGTGCGCGTCGGAGTTTTTGTCTTTGTAGGAGTTGGCGTACGCGGTCTTTGGGTTCGAGTAGGAGTCGCCGTGACGAGGGCAGACAGATGTTCTTCCGCTTCTGCACGCATTTCCTCTGTCATGGCATCCTCAGGCAAATCCAGCAGCAGCTGCCAGTATTCTGCGGCATGATCAGGATCATCGCGCCTCTCATAGACAACAGCACCCCAAAAATAAACCAGTGCCTTTTGCTCATCTGTTTCTGCGAGTGCTTCGGTCCTGTCTAATTCCAGCAGCGCGCTTCCATTTCGTCCCTGCAGCAACTGCGTACGGAGAATTCCTAGATGCACATCGAATGAATCCCGATAGAAAAGCAGAACGCTGTCGATATCACCCTCCGCCTCGTCGCCGTTGCCAAGTTCTACATTTGATAAGAACCGGTACAAATATGCTTCCCGCTGGTTTCTATCCAGCGCAATGACCTTGTCTATGGCGTTGATCGTTTCTTCGTACTCTCCATTATTGAAATGCATTTTGCCTAACAATAAATATGCCGCGCTATCCTCTGGCTGGTATGTGAGGTAGATCTGTAAAGCAGCTGCGGCCTCTTCATCACTCCCTGCTTCCGCATAGATCTTTCCAAGCAAAAGATACACGGGCAGCATGGTCACGTCCAGTTCGTTCGCGCGCCTGGCAGCATTGAGCGCGAGGCCGAGTTCACCCTCCCTCTGGCGTGCCTGTGCGAGATAAAAATAAACAAGGGGTGAATTCGGCAGAAGGCGGTTTGCCTGACTCAGGTCAGCCAGCGCACTCTGAACATTATTATCTCTCAGTTTGACGCTGGCGCGTTCGAGATAGGCTTCACCGAAGTTAGGGTCCAGGCGAATGGCATCTTCCAAAAGCGGAAGGACATCCGCGCTGGGATCACTTGCCAACCTGGCGCGTGCCATGCCAACGTACGCGGGGCCAAAGTTTGGATTTTTTTCAAGCGCAGATTGGTATGCCTGGAAGGCATTCCCAAGATCGCCTTTAAATCGATAGGCTTCACCCATATAATAATATGTATCCGCTGCTTCCGGCTCCAGCCGAATAACCTCCTGCATCCCGCGAATGACCTCATCCCAATCGCCTCTTTGAAAAGCGGCTCTTACAGCGCGATATGTATCCGCCGATTCTGGCGGACGCGGCGTGTTCACGTATAAAGCTGTGGGAGTATACGGCGCAGGAAGCAATTCAGAAAGAGGCGCCGATGTATTTAATAGTACAGGTCGTGCAGTCGCATTCAACGCTGTGGGAGTAAGTGTATACGTTGGTGAAGGCCCGGGTGTAGACGTAGGCGGGCGCGTCCCCTGGTTGGCATTCGGAATGATGAAACCAAACACCACTGCGCCGATCAGGATCGCACCCAGCGCAACAAACCCGCCCAGGCGGGTTACCGGGCTGGCTTTGATTGCCTGCCAGCCTTTCGGTTTTGGCTTTTCGTGAGCCAGCAGCAGTTTTTCTTCCCAGGTGCGCGGCCGGTTTAACGAGAAAGGCTGAATAGTATCATCCGGCGGTAACGCGCCGTGCAGGATCAAGCCGCGTTTCGCGGCAGCATTTTCAGGGTCCAGTTTGAACGCGGTCTGCAAGCAGTAAATCCGCTCCTTGGTGGTATCCACCGTGGAGCTCATCCAAACCCAGTAGGTTGCGTTATTCTGGTCGTTCTTGAGCAAATCTGTTAGTAATTCGCGTGCACGTGTTTTGTTCCCTTCACGCAAGGCATCTACTGCTTCCTGGAATACTGCATCGTCAGCCATGTGCCGATTTTACCCTACTCGTGAAATTCCTCCACCTGGTATGTGAGAACATCGAAATGTCTGCTGCGCCACGAGTTATGGCTTAGGCCCAGTTTAGAGCAAAGGTTATCCATGAACTCTGCAGGGTTCCTGATCTTCTCCCACACTTGGGGGAGGAACGTGGCATGGCGACCTGTGGAATCGCGCAAAATGACCCCATCTACATTTGGGTGCAGTTTGGATAACAGGTCTTCTGCGTCTTTATAGTCAAGCGGGATGGGACGTGTCAAGCGCGAGACCTCGATCTTGATCCCGTTTAATTCATTTAATTGTACGGGAGGAAAGCGCGGGTCTTCAAGTGCGGCAGCGACGGCGTGTTCACGCACATCGTCAGCAAGCGGCTGATGGGGCTCCAGAGCGCCGATGCAGCCGCGCAGTTGTCCATGCACGGTAAGCGTGATGAACGACGCTCCTTGTTCACGCAAATGGAATGGTAAGGAGGATTGATCCAGAGGCCATAACTTTTCGCCTTTTACCCTGCATTCAATGGCCTCGCGCGCCAGATGGATCAAGGTTTTTTGCTCTTCAGGAGTAAGTTTATGTTCCATACGCCGTACTCCCTCTCTGGCTCTCCTCCAAATTCTTGGAAGTTATGGGAGGACTGGACAAGGGTAAGATCAATTTCCAATACACCCGGTTATGATACACCAATGGCTCACCCTTCCCTTCACCGCTCGCGGCAATCACCTCTGCCAGGAAAAACGTGTTCTCTCCAATGGGAATTGAATTCAGCACACGGCAGTTGAAATAAGCGATGCCGTCTTTCAGCAGGGGCGCATTTATAACAAGCGTTTCAGTGGGCACGCCTGCGAAGCGATCCTTGATATCAGGGGTTTTTCCTGCAAAGCGATCTGCCAGTTCCTTCTGATCAGAGGAAAGAATTGTGATGGAGAATTCACCGGACTTTACCACTAGCTCATGTGTGTGTGTTAATTGCTTCAAGGTAACCGCGATCAGCGGCGGCTCCAGGGAAACAGAGGTGAACGAGTTAACAGTCATGCCATACTGCTGACCGTCATGCATGGCTGTAATCACTCCCACACCGGTCGTCCAGGTCCGCATGGCGCGGCGAAGTTGTTCTGAATCAATAGTCATAATTTCTCCGATGGTATTTCATCATAATGGTGAGGGGTGGGTGAGTCAAGACAAAAAAACTGAATAATAGTATAGACGTAACATGTTAACCCTTGTATGTTAATCTCTTAATAAGGTACTATTACACGAAAGCAATATGGATTCAGCATCCTCCCGTCCTACGCGTCGCGGCCGCGTTCGCCCTCTCCGAGCCCTGCAAACCACGCTTGGTGTTGCTATTTTATTGGCAACGCTCTTTACTGCCCTGCCTTCACGAGGACTGATCTCGCGCAACGTCTATGAACGGTTAAGTGTACTCCTCACTCCTCAGCAGGTGGATACAATTTTTACACCACAACCCCAAATACGTATTGGAATTGTCGCGGGACACTCAGGAAATGATTCAGGGGCAGTCTGCCGGGATGGGAACGGCGACGTCACACTTACAGAGGCAGATGTCAACCTGGAGATCGCCGCGCTGGTGCAACAGCAACTGACACAAAAAGGCTATCAGGTGGATCTATTGCGCGAATTCGATACGCGTCTGAACGGGTATCGCGCCCTTGCGATTGTGTCCATCCATAACGATTCATGTGAATATGTAAACGATGAAGCTACTGGCTTCAAAGTGGCCGCTGCGCTCAATACCAACGACCTCAATCGTGCGAATCGCCTCACCGCCTGCCTCGTGGATCGCTACCAGGGCATCACAAACATGACTTTCCACGCCGGAAGCATCACCGGTGACATGCGCGAGTATCATGCCTTCCGCGAAATTGACCCGAGCACGGTTGCCGCCATCATCGAAACCGGATTCCTCAATCTCGACCGGGAGATGCTCACACAGCACACCGACCGCGTCGCGGCGGGAGTAGTGGAAGGCATTTTATGTTTCGCAAATAACGAGAACGTCGAACCTACTCCCATTCCCAGCCTCACGCCATGAATGCACTTTTTTCCAACAGTCGTATTCGCATCTTTTCGGGCCTATGGCTGGGCCTGTTATGCATAGGAATTGGACTCATCTTTTTTCTCGCTTCATCCCCCGCGAACGCATCCATTATCAATGGACTGGGCGCACCTCCCACAGCAACGCAGGAAAACCTGTGGGCATACGCCAATATTCCCAAGCCTGCTTACACAGCTACGATGATTCCAACCATGCCTGCTGCTACTGAAACCCCGGGCTCGATGGTGATGGAAATCGTTGAAGCTACGGCTGTCACTGCGATACAGGAATCAGTGTCCCGACCTGTGGTCTCCTACGGAGGCTCGAAATACATTCTTGTGGATATTTCAGAGCAGCACATGTATGTATATGAAGGGGATGTTCTGATTCATAGCTTTGTAGCCTCCACTGGCATTGAAAATTCCACCCGCATCGGCACATTTGCCGTGCAAACCAAACTACCAAATGCCTATGCCTCAACGTGGAATCTCTGGATGCCAAACTGGCTGGGCATTTACTACTCTCACGGCTTGGAAAATGGCATTCACGCTCTACCCATTCTGTCGAACGGCGCCACCTTGTGGGCTGGTTTTCTGGGCACACCTGTTTCCTATGGATGCGTGGTCCTCGGGACATATGAAGCACAGATACTATATGACTGGGCCGAGATCGGAACACCGGTAGAAATTCAATGGTAACGTCAGGTTTACAACCTGTCACATAAATTTTTGCAAGTAGATAGTTTTTATTAAAGGTCCTCATATGAACAGCAAAATTATCGAAGCTCATGAGTATGTAGTAAAAGCGCGCGAGGCCCTGCGGCGCGGCGACCCGGAGTCCGCGCGGCAATTGGGCGAACAGGCTGCCCTGCTTGCTCCCGAGATGGAGGATGCGTGGCTCGTGCTTGCCGCGTCTGATCCGAATCCGCAGGAGGCGCTTGCATATGCCCAGAAGGCCTTGGAGCTTAAGCCTGAAAGCACGCGCGCCGGCAAAGCCGTGGAATGGGCTTTGGGTCGCTTGAAACAGGCTCAGGCTTCCACCGAGGCGTTTACAGGTCTCACAAAAGAGCGCGCTTACCAAACGGCGATTCCGTTCCCTGAACTAAAGTCAAAACGCATAAACTGGCTTTATCCCGCTTTATTGATTGGTGCCGGGTGCATGGTAGTGGGGCTAATAGCATTGTTTGTATTAACCAGCCCGGCGCTTGCATCCATTGTGAGCAGTATCAGCGCACCCGTGCCTACGCAGGAAAATCTCTGGGCCTCTGTCGAGGTCGCCAAGCCAGACATGACTCCGATTGATGCAAGTGCATTCGTCCCTGCGCTTGCATTTACACAGACGGATCTTCCGCCCACATCCGTACCCACCAAAAGGCCAACGTCAACTCCTAAAGAAGTTCCAACTGACGAGCCGACTGCCTCGCAAACTCCCGAGGTGACGGAAACACCCGGCACGATGGCGATGGAGATCCTCGCTGATACTCCTACGAGTGAATATGTCCCTCCCACATCAAATCCAGAGTTTGCCAGCAGCGGAAATGGAGTACGCTGGATCGATGTGGACCTCACCAACCAGCGTGTATATGCCTATGAAGGCGACACGATCGTGAATTCGTTTATCGTATCAACAGGCACATCGCGTACCCCAACCGTGACAGGAAAGTTCAAGGTTTACATCAGACTTCGTTCCGGAAATATGCGCGGGCCCGGTTATTTCCTTCCTGATGTCCCATATATCATGTATTTTAAAGGAAACTATGGGTTGCACGGCACGTACTGGCACAATAATTTTGGAACGCCGATGAGTCACGGTTGCGTAAACCTGAGCATTGACGATGCAGCCTGGTTGTATAACTGGTCATATCTTGGCACTGTGGTGAATGTGCATTATTAATCACAAATGGTGACAGTCACTTTTACAAAACTCTGAAGTGACTGCCCCCTGAACTTAAACATGGGACAAAGGTGGAGATCAAAGTATAAGAAAAGAGTATTAATCTTCGCGCACCACGCTTCTTTGCGGTTAAACTTACCCCATGCTCAACCCCCAACTTACCCGGCGTGACTTTCTCAAACTAGCCAGTACTGGCTCCCTTGCATTTGCACTATCCGAACTGCGCCTTGAGCGTGCCCTAGCCGGCTCAACGGTCAAGCAGGGACGTATCACATTGAGCGGTATCCCTCTTTATGATGGTCCTACCTTCAATGCCAACAAAATACATTTCTTCGGCCGCGATGAAATTGTGGATATCACATCCATAGATGAGAACGGCGAACAGGGAAATCCGTTCAATAGTGTATGGTATCAGATCAATAACGAAGGTTTTACATATTCCGGCTGGGTACAACCTGTGGAAACGCATTACCAAAAGCCGGTATTCAACATCCCTGAAAAAGGACGGATTGGAGAAATCGTCGTTCCATTCAGCGATACGAAGAAGGAACCTTATGTGTATGCAGAGCGCGGCTACCGCCTGTTTTATGGGACAACACATTGGGTACAGAAATATGTCGTCACGCGTGATGAAAAGAGCATCTGGTATGAGATCTACGATTTTCATCTTAAGAGATTATTTTACGTCCCCTCGCATGATATGCGGCTTGTGCCAGACGATGAATTATCCACGATATCGCCGGATGTACCCGACGAGGAGAAAAGTATCATCGTAGATTTAAAAGCACAACTGGTCAGCGCGTTCGAGGGAGAGAAACTGGTCTTTTCAGAGCGCTGTTCAAGCGGCGCAAAAGGCACCGAAACGCCAAAGGGTGAATTCCGTACATACCATAAAGGCCCATCCGTCCACATGACCAATCAGGGCGACGCGATCGAGAATATCTATAACCTGCCCGGTGTGCCGTGGTGCGCGTTCTTTACGGGCGCGGGCAATGCCTTCCATGGAACGTACTGGCATAATGATTATGGCCGGCCGCGCAGTCACGGCTGTGTGAACCTGCCATCAGAGGCCGCGAAGTTCCTTTATCGCTGGACCAGGCCCAACGTCCCGCCGGATGAGGATTATATCCATATGCCGGGTGAAGGCACACGCGTTCAAATCGTCTGATCTATAAGGCGGAATGCCATCCCGCCCCACAAAGGAGAAACTATGAATCCCATTTTTCAGCATCCGAATTATTTACTCAAACGTCAGGCCATCGCGCTTACAGGGAAATTCCGTGTATATGACCCCCTGGGTAACCTTGTGATGTTCAGCGAGCAGAAGATGTTCCGCCTGCGCGAAGATATCCGCGTCTACTCGGATGAAAACAAGACGCAGGAAGTATTGAGCATCAAGGCGCGCCAGATCATGGATTTCTCTGCCGCGTACGATGTGATCGATGCAGCCTACAATCAAAAGATGGGCGCATTACGGCGCAAGGGCTTGAGCTCGATCCTGCGCGATGAATGGCAGGTGCTGGATGTGAACGATAATGTAGTGGGAAGCCTATTCGAAGACAGTATCCCATTGGCGCTCCTGCGCCGCCTGCTTTTAGGTTCGTGGCTGCCTCAGAACTATGACATGACTTTCGGCGAGACGCGTGTTGCCGATCTCAGACAGAACTTCAATCCCTTCCGCTACGAGTTGAACCTGGATTTCAGCATGGATATGGGTCGACTGCTGGACCGCCGCCTTGGCATTGCGGCAGGAATTTTGCTTGCCGCAGTGGAAGGAAAACAGAGCAGTTAATGGCGCGCCAACCTCTCTTTGCCGGTCTTGTTATCGATGAATTCGGCAATGTCGCCGAATCGGCTCTTATCGGCGATGAGCCTTGCTATGTGGTGGACGATGTTGGTTTTCGACGTCATATCCCCGCGGAACAGGTGGACCGGCAGGTACTCGGTCAGATTACTGAGTCGATGAAAGGCAGCGAAGAATATTTATCAGAACAAACCGCCAAGATGCTGGGCCAGGAAGATATTTTTTCAAAGGCAATGATCGAGCAGCAGCTAAAGAATATTGATAAGCAGCTTGACCAATTAATGCAGGTAGGCATTCCTGAAGACATGCGGGCGTATCTCGGGATGACAGGCTTCAGGATCATCATCAATATGCACGGAGAGGTGGTCCGGGTGGAACAGCCTGGTGCTGCTAGTGACGAAGGGGAAGAATAAACAATAAAATTTGATCCATAGGATAGTTGTGGAATCCGTTCAACAGGCGTAAAATACATTTGATGTTAATAACGGCAAGGATAAATGATGTTTCTTAATGACGAGAGTGATCTAGGTTCAACTGAGAGTCAGCCGCCCAGTACAGGCAGCTGGGCGAGGCACGCGTTCTATATCACATCGATGACATCACGAAGGAGGTGAGCTCGCCTCCTGCGTGATGATTCCACGCAAGGAGGTTTGCATGCTCACGATCTACAAAACAACAGAGCACGGTCTTGACCAGCTCGAATCCATGGCGAATGGCGTCTGGGTCAAAGCCGTGGATCCGACTCCCGAAGAAATTCAACAGCTTGTGGGGTGGGGGATAGAGGCGGATTACATCAACGATTCTTTAGATCTTGATGAAATGCCGCGTATAGAACGCGATGATGATTACACCTTTATTCTGATTCGTATTCCCCATCGCCAGCCCGATAGCGACATTCCCTATATCACCATTCCGCTCGGCATCATGATCAAAGGAAATATGATTGTCACCATTTGTCGCTTTGACAAGGAAATGTTCAAGGTGCTGGCAAATGGAAAGTATCGTCTGCTTAAAACAGGCAAACGTTATCGTTTTGCATTATATATCTTTCTCGAGACAGCCACGCGTTATCTTACCCATCTGCGTGAGATCAATCGCATGACCGAAGCGATTGAGGATCAATTGCAGCAATCGACTCGCAATCGCGAAGTGCTGGAACTACTTAAATATCAGAAGAGCCTGACCTATTTTGCCACCGCGCTCCGCTCGAACGAAGTGATGATGGAGCGTGTCCAGCGTACTCAGATATTTAACTACTATGAAGATGACCAGGATTTACTCGAGGATGTGCTCACTGAAAACCAGCAAGCCATTCAAATGACGAGCATTGCCACCGAACTGTTGTCAGCCATGATGGATGCGTTTGCATCCATCATCTCCAACAATCTTAACGCTGTGATGAAAATACTGGCGGCGCTCACGATCATCATCGCCCTGCCTGGCACGGTGGGGACATTCTTCGGTATGAACCTCCCACTGCCTCTTTCAGACACCAGCCCATTTTCCTTTCTGATGGTCATTGGCATTTCCATTGCTCTGGCGGCGATTGCTACATACATCTTCTATCGGCGAGATTGGTTCTAATTGGATAAAGAAATCACCTCGCAGCATTGCGAGGAGATTTTCATTTAATACAGGAATATTTTCTACTTATCCACCGGCTGGGAAATCGGCGTGGAAGTGGGGGCACGCCGCGCCTGTTCTTCCTCCACGGTCCGGATGCCGTTCCGCACCTGATTGGCGATCCGTTCGAGTTCAGCCTGTAGCTGATTGAGGCTCTCAATCACATAATCATCCGCGTCATTACGAATGCCATCCGCTTCGCTGCGCGCCTGTGTAAGGAGTTGTTCCGAGCGGCGCTGCGCTTCCTGCAGGATCATATCCCTGGTCACGAGTTGATCGGATTTTTGGCGGGCGATCTCGATCGTGCGATTGGCTTCCTCTTGCGCCTGCGCAAGCACACGGTCGCGTTGACCCAGCAATTGCTGCGCCTTCTTTACCTCCTCTGGAATGGCAATGCGCATCTGGTCAATAATATCGAGCATACGGTCTTCATCCACCATCACATTGCGTGTGAGTGGAATTGCCTTGCTCTCATTAAAGAGTTCTTCCAGACGATCAATGAGTTGAAGAATATCCATGGGCCACTCCTCCATTTTGGAAGGCGAATTACGACTATTCTAGCACAATTAATCACGAAGTGCATTAGGAGGGCTGTTTTGACCATCCGGCCCATCCATTTTCTCTTTTAAAGCCTTTTCCACATGAGGAGGCACCATGCTGGACACATCGCCATTGAGCATGGCAATCTCCTTTACGGTTGTTGCAGAGAGAAAAGTATGCTCTTCAGCAGTGATAAATGCAACCGTTTCGATATCACTTGCAAGCCGCTGATTTGCGAGACCCATGCGGAATTCGAATTCAAAGTCAGAGAACACGCGCAGACCGCGCACAATGACCTGAGCATCTACATGACGGGCAAATTCGACCGTCAAGCCGCTGTAGCCCACCACTGTGATCTTCGGGTTTTCCTTAAATGATTCGGTAACCAGACCGATACGTTCTTCGGGGGAGAACAACAATGATTTCAATGGCTTGTCATAAACAGCCATCACAAGCTGATCAAATAGGCGCGAGGCGCGTTCGGCAATGTCAATATGACCACGATGAATGGGATCGAACGTTCCGGGAAATAATGCTCTGACCATATGTAGTTTGCTAATCCTTTGTCTTCCAGTCTAATAGTCATCAATAGATCTGACAATCGCACGGTCATTTGTGAATGAAGAGTGGTGAACAGGCAACCAGCTGGCTAGCTTACATCACCTCTGCCCTCGCCCCAGAACCTTCCAAACGCTTCTGCCAGCAAGGCATGTTCAGGTTGTCTCAAATCAGCATCCTGCTCGAATAATTTTTGTGCCTGCAAGCGGGCTTTCTCGATCAACTTCACATCTGTAATGCTTGCCATGCGCAGTCCACTTGCATAGCCGGATTGTCGCGTACCTAAAAATTCACCAGGACCGCGCTGTTGCAGGTCACGCTCCGCGAGTACAAAGCCATCATTTGAGTCAGCCATGGCCCGCAAACGTTCATTCTCTGTAGCATCCTCATGGGTGGGAATTAACAAACAATAGGATTGATCCGAACCACGCCCGACGCGCCCGCGCAATTGATGCAACTGCGCAAGGCCGAACCGGTCCGCGCCTTCGATCAGCATCACGGTCGCATTCGGGACATCCACGCCAACCTCAACGACCGTGGTCGAAACCAGAATGTTATACTTTTGATCACGGAACTTGAGCATGGTCTCATCTTTTTCATCTGGACGCATGCGCCCATGCAGCAGGCCCATCTTCAAATCGGGGAACACCTCTTTTGAAAGCGTCCCGTAATCATCCACCGCAGCACGCGCTTCGATTTTTTCACTCTCTTCGATCAACGGATAAATGATGAACGCCTGTTTACCAGATTTGATCTGCCCGCGTAACAATGTGAATGCGCGCTCACGCTCCTGTGGCCTGAGCACATACGTATTGACCGGCTGACGACCTGCGGGCATTTCATCCATAATGGATAAGTCCAGATCGCCATATAACGTCAATGCCAGCGAGCGTGGGATTGGCGTTGCTGTCATCACCAATAGATGCGGATTCGTACCCTTGGTACGCAATGCCGCGCGCTGTTCCACACCGAAGCGATGTTGCTCATCGATCACCGCAAATTGCAGATCCTGAAATGCAACAGGTTCTTCAATGATTGCATGAGTGCCGATAACGATCTTGACCGAACCCTCTGCAAGACCGGCGCGTATCACTTCTTTCTCAGCCTCGGGCGTGTCACCGACCAATAAGCGGATCTGCCCCTCTTGCAGGATTCCGTTTTCGCCCGCCAGCAAGCGGCTGAAGCTGCGATAATGTTGTTCCGCAAGAATGGAGGTCGGCGCCATGATCGCGGCTTGCGAGTCATTGCTTGTGATCATGCCAGCGGCCAAGGCCGCCACTACAGTCTTGCCTGAACCAACATCGCCTTGAAGAAGCCGGTTCATAGGTCTTCCAGATTCAAGGTCTGCGCGAATATCCTTGAGCGCGTTTTGCTGGGCAGAGGTCAGGGCGAAGGGCAGGCTTGTTAAGCGAGCGCCCAGCCACTCGTCTGAGATCGTGAAGCGTTTTGCATCCACAGATTTCCAATCGCGCTTCTGGCGGAGCACTCCCATTTGCAAGTAAAAGATTTCGTCAAAAGCAAGCCGTTCGCGCGCATTCCTGAGTTTTTCCTGTGAATCAGGAAAATGGACTTGCAATAATGCTTCAGCGAGCGGCATCAGGTGAGCAGATGAACGAACGCTTTGGGGCAGCGCGTCTGCGACCGCGGGCGCCCAGTATTCAACGACCTGTTTCATCAAGCCGCGCAGCCATTTTTGGGCGACACGCTCGGTGAGTGGATATATCGGAACAATCCTGTTCGTATGCAGGTTTTCCACGTCAACCGATTCCCAATCGGGGCCATTCATGACAAGGCGACCAAGATACTGGTCAATCTTGCCTGATACAGAAATTGCATCGCCCATTTTGAATCGATTGGC
>Ga0136614_10000901_pt1 | contig 16451 bp, 14 predicted proteins | sample AntDrymUQ2792106_2_FD_106643 | JGI IMG/M metagenome (GOLD analysis project Ga0136614, IMG submission 106643) | Polar desert sand microbial communities from Dry Valleys, Antarctica - metaG UQ279 (21.06) | ecosystem: Environmental > Terrestrial > Soil > Desert | place: Antarctica: Dry Valley... | reverse complement strand
GGGTTCACGTCGGTGACGACGACGTGGCGGGCGCCGGCGTGCCGGACGACCGCCGAGGCCATCAGCCCGATCGGACCGGCGCCCGTGATCAGCACGTCCTCGCCGAGTACCGGGAACTGCAAGGCCGTGTGCACCGCGTTGCCGAACGGGTCGAAGATCGACGCGACGTCCCGGTCGATGGGACCCTCGTGGTGCCAGACGTTGGTCATCGGGAGCGCGATGTACTCGGCGAAGGCGCCGGGCCGGTCCACGCCGATGCCCTTCGCGAACGCGCAGAGGTGACGTCTCCCCGCCATGCAGTTCCGGCACCGTCCGCAGACGACGTGGCCTTCCCCGCTCACGAGGTCGCCCTCGCGGAAGTCGCTCACGTTGGAGCCGACGTCGACGATCTCGCCGACGAACTCGTGCCCGATGACGAGCGGCAGGGGGACGTGCTGCTCGGCCCACTCGTTCCAGTCGTAGATGTGGAGGTCGGTCCCGCAGATCCCCGTGCGATCCACACGGATCAAGACGTCGTTGATCCCGATCTCGGGTTCGGGCACCTCCGTCATGGCCAGACCGAGGCCAGGCTCCTGCTTCACGAGCGCACGCATGTTCCGGATATCTCAACACGGATGCCCTCTGAGCGGCACGCCCCGGTGTTCACCTGCGCTTCAGACCGGACGGGTAGCATGCGGCACTCATGGCCGACATCGCGATCGAGGTCGAGGGTCTCAAGAAGCGGTTCGGAGACGTTATCGCGCTCGACGGAGTCGACTTCAGCGTTCCGGAGCGCTCCGTGTTCGGCCTCCTCGGCCCCAACGGAGCCGGCAAGACGACGGCCATCCGCATCCTCGCCACGGTGCTCGAGCTGGATGCGGGACGAGCCTCCGTTCTCGGGCACGACGTCGCTCGTGAACCGGACGAGGTCCGCCGCCGCATAGGCCTCGCCGGGCAGTTCGCGGCGGTCGACCCCAACCTCACCGGGCGGGAGACCTGCGGTTGGTAGGCCTTCTGACTCAGATGGCGTCGCCCGCGATCTTGCCGCGCGCGGCGGAGTTGCTCACCCGGTTCGATCTGATCGACGCCGCAGACCGGCCGGCCCGAACCTACTCCGGCGGCATGCGCAGGCGTCTGGACATCGCGGCGGCGCTCATGCCGCGGCCGACGGTGCTCTTCCTCGACGAACCGACGACGGGTCTCGACCTGCAGAGTCGGAACGAGCTCTGGGACATGATCCGTGAGCTGGTGCACGACGGCACGACCGTCTTGCTCACCACCCAATACCTCGAGGAGGCCGATCGGTTGGCGCAGCGGGTGGCCGTCGTCGATGGCGGCCACGTGATCGCGAACGACTCGCCCGCTGCGCTCAAGGCGCAGCTCGGAAGCGCGGTGGCAGAGCTGGGGTTCGAGGACGAGGCCACGGCCGAGAAGGCGCTCGCGCTCCTGGCGTCCCCGTATGCGGGCGTCGAACGCGAGGGAGCCACGGTGCGGCTCAGCACACATGAAGGACCACGAGTGCTGATCGACGTGCTCCGCGATCTCGACGGCGCGGCCCTCGCGCCGTCCACCCTCGCGGTGCACGAGCCGAGCCTGGACGACGTCTTCCTCGCCCTGACGGGTCGCCACGCGGAGAGCATCGAAGTCGCGGATGAGCCCAGCGGCGGCAAGCGCTCGAGAAGGCGAGGGGCCGCGTGAGCGCGGTCGGCTCGACCGTCGAGCGCCCGGCGCTCGTTCGCGCCGTCCGTGATGCCCTCGCGATCACCTGGCGGAACCTCATCGGCTATCGCCGAGTGCCGCAACTCCTGGTGTTCTCGACGGTCCAGCCGGTGATCTTCGTGCTGCTGTTCCGGTTCGTGTTCGGTGGGGCGATCAACGTCCCTGGCGTCCCCTACGTGGACTTCCTCATGCCGGGCGTGTTCGTCCAGACCGTCGTGTTCGGCTCCCTCGCGACGGCGATCGGACTCGCGGCCGATATGAAGTCCGGCCTCCTCGAACGGTTCCGCTCGCTCCCGATGGCCCGCAGCGCGGTGCTTGCGGGGCGCACCCTCGCCGACCTCACTCGCAACGTCTTCGTCGTGCTGCTGATGATCGCCGTCGGGTTCCTGGTGGGGTTCCGGATCCACACGAACGCGTTCGCCCTGATCGGCGGGATCCTGCTGCTTCTCTTCTTCGGATACGCGATGTCATGGATCTTCGCGACGGTGGGGTTCGCGCTGGGCGACCCGGAGACGGCCCAAGCGGCGGCGTTCCCGGTGCTCGCGCCCCTGGTCTTCGCGTCGACGGTATTCGTGCCCCTCGAGTCGATGCCCGGCTGGCTGCAGGTGTGGGCGGAGCACCAGCCCGTGTCCGTGACGGCGACGGCGGTGCGAGCGCTCGTGCTGGGAGGTCCCACCGCCAGCCTCGTGTGGCAGTCGCTCGCGTGGTGCGTCGGTATCCTTGCGATCTTCGCGCCGCTGGCCGTCCGGCGCTATCGCCGGGCGGTCTGAACGACCTACTGCCAGCTCGCGACGATGATCGCCGCGACCAGGTTGCCCACCACGTGGTAGCCGGCGTTCACGGCGCCCCAGACCATCGGCTTCGGTTTCTCGGATTCGAACTGCGCGGTGACGAAGGAGATCGCGACCGCGAACCCGATCGCGACGATCAGGCCGAGGGCGATGCCCTCCTGCAGAGTGTCGGTGTCGGTGGCCTTCGCGAGCATGCCGAGGGCGACCGCCGACAGGACGCTCCCGACGAGCGGCGTCAGATAGATCGCGGGGCTCGGGCGCGTGCCCGCCTCCGGCATCGCCATACCTCCCGCCGCCATCCACGCCTTCCCGAACACCGGCGGCGCGTACCACAACGCCCCGATCGCGAAGTAGGCAAGGGCCGCCACGAAGACGGCCAGCCAGTTCAGTTCGCTCAGTGCGTCGAATGTCACGGTTGTCCTCCTTCGGACCGGTTCCCGCCGTGAGCGTACCGTCGCTCGACCGCCTCGGCGGTAAGAGCTCTGGTGGGTTGAGCTGCCGGGGCGATGGGTATCTCGGGGTGGACCGCCATCAGACGAGCGAGGTGCGGCCATGGCCAGACGGACGAGCGAGGCGCAGTGGGAAGGACCGCTGAAGGACGGGAAGGGCAGATTCTGGACCGAAAGCGGTGAGGTCTCGGGCGTCTACTCCTTCTCGACGAGGTTCGAGGAGCAGTCGGGATCGAACCCCGAGGAGCTTATCGGAGCAGCGCTCGCGAGCTGCTTCTCGATGAAGCTCGCAGGCGACGTGGGAGCCGCAGACTACAACCCGGAGTCCGTCCGAACGGTCGCGACGGTGCGGCTGGACAAGGGCGAGAGCGGATTCGCGATCACCGGTGTCGATCTGGACACCGAGGCGAGGATCCCCGGGATCGATCCCGCGCAGTTCGAGAAGATCGCGCAGTCATCCAAGGAGAACTGCCCGGTGGGGAAGGCCCTCGCGGCGATACCGATCACCCTTCGCGCCCGACTGACCGCGTAGCGCCCTTCGCTCCCGGTCACCGGGAGCTCGCACCGTAAGCTCCGACCCGTGAGCAGCTCCGACCACCGCGTGATCGTGGGTCAGACCGGGCAGAACGTGCTCGGACTCGCGATCGGAGCGGTGGCCACGTTCGCCGCGCAGGTCCTGATCACCAACGCACTGGGTGACGAGGCGTTCGGCGTTGTCACCCTGACCACCCAGGCCGCATTCATCGCCGCGGCGGCCACGCGGTTCGGGATGGATGTCGCGAACGTGCGACTGGTGTCGATCCTCGCGGGCCGGGGCGAGGTCGTGCGCGCCCGAGGCCTGGTTGGCCGCTCCGTCGCCATCGCCGCCGCCGTCTCGGTGCCGTTCAGCGTGGTGGCGTTCGTGCTTTCGCCCTGGCTCGCTGAACGATTCACGGCTGTTCCCGAGCTCGCGGAGCCCGCGTTCCGGGCCGCCGCCGTGACGGTGCCGTTCGCAGCGCTCGCGTTCGTCTTCATGGGCGCGACCCGCGGTCTGAAGATCATGCGGTACACGCTCTACTCCCAGTGGATCGTGCAGCCGATCGGGTGGATCGTGCTGACGATCGCCTTCTGGGCGGCCTCCAAGACGGAGGCGATGACGACCCTGGCATTCGGAGCATCGTGGGCTCTCGCCCTGACGATCGCGTTCGCGGGGTGGCAGCGCGAGCAGCGCCGGTTCCCGGCGGACATCGAGACAGGCGAGGGGATCCTGGAGGAGCGCACGAGCGCGCTCGTGCGCTTCGGCGCGGTCCGCGCGCCGGCCACCCTGTTCTCCCAGCTGATCTTCTGGACGGACCTTTTCGTCCTTTCCGTGTTGTGGAGTGACAGGGGTTCGGCGGGTGCGGCGCAAGTAGGGGTGTACGGTGCCGTGCTCCGCGCGGGGCAGGCCCTGTTCCTGTTCCTCACGTCGGTGTCGCTGACGTTCAGCCCGTTCGTGGCCGACCTGCACCACCGAGGCGAGCGGGGGCAGCTCGATGCGCTCTACAAGAACGTCACGCGATGGTCGCTGGCCGCGACGATCCCCGTCCTACTCGTGCTGGGGATCCTGCCCGAGGAGACCCTTCGGATCTTCGGGCCCGAGTTCACGAGCGGCGCCGACGCCCTCAGGATCCTGATCGTCGGGATGATCGTGCCGGTGATGGTGGGCACGGTCGGCTTCATCCTCATCATGGCCGGGCGGACCGGTTGGGACCTGGCCGTCTACCTCGGCGGATTCGCGCTCGACATCGGCGTGGCGGTGGCGCTCGCCGGTCCGGCGGACCTGGGGATCCGAGGAGCGGCCATCGCGCAGGCGCTCACGCTGTCGATCTCAGCCGTCGTCCGGCTGCTGCTCGTACGGCGCTTCCTCGAGATCTGGCCGTTCGACGGGAGATGGGTACGGCTCGCGGCGCCCACGGCGCTTGGGGCACTGACGATGGGGTCGGCCCATGCGGTGATGCCGAACGGGAGGTGGGCCTTGGATCTGCTGGTGTCCGCCGCCCTCGGAGTGGGGATCTACGCAGCGGCGATGCTTACGATCGGGATGTCTCCCACCGAGCGTGCCGCAGTGGCTCGGCTGATACGACGCCGAACCGCTGCTGACGCCCCCTGAGCAGGGGGACAGATGAGGGGCCTGCGACGGGTCGCGTGTAGCTCCGACACCAGCTAGCCTGCCGGGTCGGCGGCCTGGCGCTCCGCGCGCCGCCTTGCAAGCTCGTCCTCGATGTCCGGCAACGTGATGAGTCGGCCCTGCAGCTCCGTGAGCGACCGCGCGTAGTCGTCCGAGAGCGCTCGCAGCTCGGACGTCCGCCTGCGCGCGAGCTCCATCTCGGCCTGGATCCGGTCGCGCTCCGCGAGCAGTCCGTCCATCGACGTTCGGAGCTCGCCGATGCGCCAGGAGAGAAGACTGGCGCGAGCGGCGTCGCCCGCGGCCTCGGTCGTCATCTCTTGATAGCGCGCGTCGAGCTCCGCGGCCATCCGCCGCTCGAGCCGCCGGCCGCGCTCGTACGCGAGCGCGGCCGTCCAGGCGAGCCCGGCGGATGCCGCGAGTCCACAGAGGATGAGGATGCCCGGCCGGATGCCGGGCATGAGCAGCGTGCGTCCGAGGAACATGATGGACCCCCCGAACGCGCGGGCGCTCTCGATGATGGTCTCCACCACGAAGGCGGTCCAAAGTGTCGCCACCACGGTGGCGATGATCCCGGCCATGCGCGATCAGGCTTCCTCTCTGAGGGGAAGTGCGCAACGTGCTGGAGGAGCCTGCACCGCCGAGAGCATCAGGTCAATAGCGCATCGGGATGAAGCCGAAAAGGACAACCTCGTCATAGGCTGCCCGCCAGTCGTTCCGCGGCTTCGAGCGCCCGTACGACCGCCTCGGCCGGGTCGGCCGCGCGCTGCAACGGGTCGCCGGGAAGACCCTCGAGGTCGAGGGACCAGGTCCCGAGCCCGACGACCGGCTTGCCCATCTTCAGCGCCAGTGCGATCTCAGACAACGTGCCGAACTCGCCGCCGACGGCGATCACGGCGTCGGCGGCGCGAGCCACGATCGCGTTGCGCGCCTCGCCGAGGCCCGTCGCGATGCGGACCGTGAGGTGAGGCGAGCCATGGGTGCGATCGTCGTCCGGGAGGATGCCCACCGAGGTGCCGCCCGCGGCCCGGCAACCGCGGGCGGCCGCGTCCATGACCCCGCCGAGGCCTCCGCAGACGAGCACGGCGCCGGCTTCAGCGAGCCGGCGTCCGATCTCCTCGGCGGCGGCCGCCTCGTCATCGGACGCCTGCCCCGCGCCGATCACCGAGATGTAGGGACCCTCGCTCACGGCCGGAGTATGTCAGTCCCTCGCGCGCGGCCTCAGCCCCGCGGCGTCAACCCCACGTGATGCCGAGTATCGCCGCCAACAACGACGACGCCGCCGGCTTGTCGAGCGGCTCGTTGCCGTTCCCGCACTTGGGACTCTGCACGCACGAAGGGCAACCGAGCGAGCAGGGGCACTGCCGGATCGTCTCCAGGGTCGCATGGAGGAGCCGTTCGATGTGACGGAACCCCCGCTCGCTGATGCCCGCGCCGCCCGGGTAGGCATCGTGGATGAAGATCGTGGTGAGGCCCGTGTCCGGATGCAACGGCGTGGAGACGCCGCCGAGGTCCCACCGGTCGCACGTCGCGATCAGCGGCATCAGCCCTATCGCCGCGTGCTCTGCCGCGTGGATCGCGCCCGGGAGCTGACGAGGGGTGACGGCAGCCTTCGAGATGACCCGGCCCGGGATCGTGAGCCAGAGGGCCCGGGTCTGCAGGTGCTGCGGGGGAAGCGCCAGTGTCTCCTCGTCCATCACCTCGTTCGTCGATACGAGCTTGCGGACGAAGCCGACGACCTGGTCGGTGACGAGCACAGAGCCGAACGAGACGCCGACGTCGCCGAGCGACCAGCCCTCGAGCTCCTCGACGATCTCGATGTCGGTCACGTCGCGAGCCTGCGTGTAGTAATCGGGATCGGCGGACTCGACGGCGGCCACCCCGCGCGAGAGGTCGAGCTCCCGGACGAGGAACTGCTCGCCCATATGGAGGTAGACGGCGCCGGGATGGAGCGTGGCGAACGCCCGATGCTCGTCGGCCGTGCCGATCACCTCACCGGTGGCGCGGTTGACGATCGTGTAGACGCTCCCCGCCCCGGCACGGACGTCGACCTGGCGGTGCGGCGACTCGCGTCCGGCGTCGTGCCACGCGTCGCGGCGGCGCGCGAGCTCCCCGCGCTCGCCCATCCGCTCGAGGGCCGCGCTGGCCTCGGGACCGAAGTAGGCGTGATCCTCGTCGGTGATCGGCAGCTCGCGCGCCGCGCACCGCAGGTGCGGTTCCAGTACGTAAGGGTTCTCGGGATCGATCACCGCATCCTCGGCCGGCTTGTCGAAGAGGTCCTCGGGGTGATGCACGAGGTACTGGTCGAGGGGGTCGTCCTGCGCGACGAGCATCGCGAGCGAGCCCTCGGTCCGGCGTCCCGAGCGGCCCGCCTGCTGCCACATCGAGGCGCGGGTGCCCGGGTAGCCGGTCAGCACGGCGGCGTCGAGCGAGCCGATGTCGATCCCGAGCTCGAGCGCGGAGGTCGCCGCGACGGCGAGCAGCTCGCCGTCGGCGAGGCGCCGCTCGATCCTGCGGCGGTCCTCGGCGAGGTAGCCGGCGCGGTAGGAGACGATCCGGTCGCGGCGGTCCGCGTCGCCCACCTCGCGTCGTGTGAACTCCGCGAGCAGCTCCGCGGCCCGCCGCGACCGGGTGAACCCGATCGTCCGGACATCCTTGGCGACGAGCTTCCCCATCAACCACGAAGCCTCGGCCAGAGCGCTCCGCCGCCGGCCGGTCTCCTCGTCGACGATCGGCGGGTTCCACAGCGCGAACACCTTGTCCCCCGCCGGTCCGCCGGCTGCCTCGACGACTTCCACGTCGAGGCCCGTCAGCCGCGACGCGAGCTCGCCCGGATTGCCGACGGTGGCGCTCGCGAGGCACCAGCGCGGGCTGCCGCCGTAGTGCTCGATCAGCCGCCGCAGACGCCGAAGCACCATCGCGACGTGGGATCCGAACACGCCTCGGCACACGTGCGCTTCGTCGATCACGATCAACGAGAGCCGGAAGAGGAAGTCGGCCCACCTCGCGTGGTCGGGAAGCATCGACAGGTGGAGCATGTCCGGATTCGTGAGCACGAGGTTCGCGTTCTTCCGGATCAGCGGCCGCTCGGCCTTCGGCGTGTCGCCGTCGTAAGCGGAGGCCCGGATCTGTGTGAGCTTCAGCGCTCGGACCGCGCGGAGCTGGTCGCGCGCGAGCGCCTTGGTGGGGAAGAGGTAGAGGGCCGTGGCCTTAGGGACGTTGACGGCCGCCTCGGCGAACGCGACGTCGTAGACCAGGGTCTTGCCGCTCGCGGTCCCCGTCGCGAGGATCACGTCCCGGCCCGATCGGAGCGACTCGAGCCCGCGTGACTGGTGCGGGTAGAGGCCCTCGATGCCGAGGAGCCCGAGTCGGGAGCGGACGATCTCCGGAACGTCCTCGGGGAACGGATCCAGTCGAGGCTCCCGGGCCCGGAGCTCCCGCAGGCCGACGAGACAGGCGGCGGTCTCCGGGTCGTCCGCGGTCAGCTCTTCGAGGAAGGCGTGCGCATCCACCGGAGCTACGCGCCGGGCAGAGGCGGCGAGTCCCCGTTCGCATCCGTGTGCGGCGGCGAGGGATGGCCCTTCTCGAGTTCGCCGAGTGCGTCTTGTAGACGTTCCCTCGACAGCTCCGCGTGCGAGGCCACGAAGGCATCTCGGATCAGAAGCGGCACGCGTCGACGGTCTCGGAGGATGAAGATCAGGCCGAGCACCAAGTAGAGGATCCCCACCCCGATCCGCTCGGCCGCGTGCAGCGACTCGGGCACAAGCGCTCCCACGATGAACTGGGCCCAGAACAGACCGAAGAGGTACCCGGCCTCTCGCAACGAGAGCGAGAGGTTGGACATGATCGCGACCGCGAAGAACGACTGGGCGGCGGTCAGGAACAGCTCCTCCCGCTGGACCGCGCTGATCGGCAGGCCGTGCGAGGACGCGCTGGAGATCGCGAACACGATCGGTAGCGTTCCCACGAGAAGCGTCCACTGGTTCACCTTCGAGGAGACCAGGGTCCCGAGCGCGGAGTTCGTGTTCAGTCGCCACGCGAACAGGCCGGCGACGAGCAGCTCCGGCGTCTCCGATGCGAGAGGCGCGAGCCACTGCACGAGGAGGAACTCGTTGATGTTGAGTTCCAATCCGGTCGCGGTCAGTGCTTCCGCGAAAGGATGTGCGAAGAGCCAGATCACCACACCGGAGGCGACGAAAAGCCCGATCACCGATGCGCGGCGGGTCGCGACGGGGAACGAGCCCAGATAGCGCGCCGGTCCTACGAGGTGGGGCTCCTCCGCCGGTGCACGCGAGACGCGCCAGGTGTATCCGGCGAACAGGGTGACGAGGACGAGTGTGTCGATCAACGTGATCGAACCTTTCAGGGGCAGGGTCAGGGAGTAGAGCGTCGCCACCCATAAGAACCCGAGCTCGATCGAGTGGTCGCGCGTCAGCTGGATACCTTCCCACCGCTGATCGCGTGCGATGGTGCCGGTCTTCCGGAGCCGGTACCAGGCGATGAAGACCACCATCGACCATCCGATCCCGATCAGGAGCCGGTTGGCGCCTGTCATGTTGGCGAGAGCGAGATCGCAAGGCGATTCGGCACCCGGGATCGCCGGGGGGCAGGCGGGATCGAGCTCGAAGGCGTTCCCGCCTCTGGCCGTGAACACGAAGTCCACCGCGTACTCGGGTAGGACCGCGATCAGCGCGAGGATCGCGATCGCGAGTCCGGCCGAGATGTCGAGCTGAGCAGTCTCGGCCGCCCACGAGATCGCGAACGCAGCCCCGACGATCGCCAGGCCGAACAACAGCGCTTCGAGCGGATGGGAGGTCTCGAGGCCTCCGAATCGCACCAGGAAGGCCGGCACGGTGACGAGCGCGGCGGCCGCCAGCGCTGTGCGTTGGCGGCCGGGATGTATATCGATGAGGTCTTCGTGCACTGTCACCGGATGCCGGTCGTCGGGAGGCGGTTCGGCTGCTTCCGGCGGAGCGTATCACCGGGCCTCTGAAGGACCGGTCGTGTCGCCGGGGTCACCGTATGCCGGTCGGACTCCGTGGGATGTTGGGCCGCCGCAGCGCCCCGTCCTCCTTCGCGTCGCGGAAGATCGCGCGGGCCGTCCCCATCGAGAGCGTCACCACCGACAGCCCGCCGACGGACCCGGTATCGCCGGGGAGGACCACGTTGCGGACGTCGCTCGGTCGGATCCCGCTGGCGGTGAACGCGAGATCGACGAGCTCGCCGAGAGGGAGATCGGTGTCCATGTGCTTCGCGCCGGCAGCGATCCATGCCAGGAGGCGGCTCGGGTTCTTCCGGTACTCCTGCCGGAACTGGGTCAGGGCCGCCACGAAGACGCGCCCGCCGTTCTCCTGCCGCCCGAAGTCCCCGCTGGCCACGCTCTTGCGATCGCGCGCGAACGCGAGGACCTGCTTCCCGTGGAGCCGCCGGAAGCCGGGGTGGAAGTTGGAGCCGGAGAACGGATCCTGCATCCGGAATGGGATCCGGATCCGCAGTCCACCGACCCGGTCGACCATGTGAGCGATCCCCCAGAACGACGTGACGGCCCAGTAGTCGATCCGAGCGCCGAAGTTGCGCTCGACCGTCTGCACCAACCTCGCCGGCCCGCCGCTCGCCATCGCGGCGTTGATCTTGCTGGTGCCGAGTCCCGGGATCGACACCCACGAGTCTCGAGGGATCCCCACGATGACGGCCCTCTCCTTCCGGGGATGGAGGAAGATCACGTGGATCGAATCCGCACGGGAGCGGAGTGGGTTCTGCCCCGGCCGTGCATCGGAGCCGATCGCGAGGATCGTGATCGTTCGTCGCCCCGAGGGCTCGGGTGTGTAGCCGTCGTGGGCACGGCCGAACGCGAGCCCGGCCGTCCTCGCGCTGGCCTCCGGGAGCCCCTCGATCGAGCCGAGCGTGGAGCCGGCCAACCACGAGCAGCCGATGGTGAGCGCGATGAGGGCTCGACGCGTCACGCTGGCTCCCGGGGCGCATCGGCGCGCGTGACGTGGAAGGACACGATCTTCCACGACCCTCGGTCACGTTCGAAGAAGAACTGGCCTGTCGAACGGAACGTGACGGGCTCGGGTCCCGTGGCGACCGCCGAGAACCGAACGAAGCTCAGGACCAGCGTCGGTCTGCCGCCCCGAGCGACGAGGACACGCGTGTCGATGCGGCCTGCCACCGGCAGGATCTCCTCGTAGCGATCGCCGGCCCGCGCGCCGGCGGTGAGCAGGCCTGGGTGTGCCACCGCTCGTTTCCTGGCCCCTCTCGCGAATCCACCGAACGCGCTGGCGTACTCCCCTCGGGTCCAATTCGCGGGATCGAGGAATCCCTCGGTGTACAGGCCGTCGAGGATGGTTCGGGCGGCGATCTCGGCGCGCTCGCCCGCCTCCCGTTGACGCCGCTTGATGCCTCCCCCGGAGGTGGGGACCACCTTTCGCGTGGCCTTGGCGAACCGGAACGCGGGCGTCGCGGCGACGCCGTCGTCGGTGTTCGTGGGCACGACCAGGTCGCCGTGGAGGCCCCTCACGGGCGAGTCGTCGTCCTGCGTGAGGAGCACGATCGCGCCGATCGCCAGCAGCGCGACGAGTAGGGCTCCGATGAGGGTCGTCGGGCGTCGGAACCGAGGTGGGATGCGCTCCTGCTTCAACGCTAGCCCGAGGGCGCGTTGGCGGGCGGGATGTCCTGCGGCAGGACGTAGCCGTCGGCGGCGATGTCCTCGAACACCGGGTTCGGGGACGGGAGGTTGACGATGCTGATCCCTCCCGCCGTTCCGATGCTCCCCACGGCCACGAGGTTCGTGACCCGCTTGGGGCTGACCTCGGACGATGCGAAGCCGAGGGTCAGCAACTCGCTCAGCGGGACGTCGGTGGTGACGTTGCGCATGCCCACCGCGATCCAGCGGAACAGGGCGGCCGGGTCCTTCTGGAACTCCGCGCGGAACTGCGTGAACGCCGCCTGCAGGATCCGCCCCTGGTTCATCGAGCGGTCGAAGTCGCCCTGGGAGAGGCTCTTGCGCGTGCGCGTGTACTCGAGCGCCTGCGGACCGGTCAGCGTCTGCCGCCCCTCTTCGAACGGGGTGAACTCGTGACCTTCGAACGAGTACGGGATATCGATCTGGAGGCCCCCGAGCGTTTCGAAGATCCTCTTGAACCCGTCGAAACCGGTGAGCATGTAGTAGTCGAGGGTGACTCCCGTCAGATCCTCGACCGTGTCGATCATCCCTTTGACGCCCACTCGCGGGAGGGCGTTGTTGATCTTGTCGTTGCCGCCGCCCGCGATCGGCACGTAGGAGTCACGGGGGATCCCGACGAGTGTGGCCCGCTTCGCCTTGGGATCGATCCCGAGGACATGGATCGAGTCGCAGAGGCCACGCTCCAAAGGCGTGCCCGGGCGCGCGTCGCTCCCCATGATCAGGATGAAGATCGGCTTGTTCCCGCGGAGAGAGGGAGCGAACTCGGCGTGCGCGTCCCCGATCTGCAGGAGTGGGGCGCTCGCGACGGGCGTCGCCTGGAGCGTCGCGGCGCTGAGTCCCGCGACGCCCGCCACGAGCGAGGCGACGGTCGCGATCAGGCGGCGGCGCATCACGACGGCGACCCCGTGGGGCTCGGTTCCTCGGATGCCTGGTCGTCGCGATCGACCTGGTACGCGAAGACCTTCCACTCCCCTTCGACCGGTCGGAGGAAGAACGCCCCGCTGCTCGAGACCTGCGTGGACGAGCCGTCCTGCGCCTGGGCGTCCGCCTGGAACCGCACCTGGGCGATCGCCGATGCGGGGGCATCCTTCCGGTCGGTCAGGATCGTGATCGAGAGGGTCTTGGTGGTGGGAGTCAGCGCGTCGTACACCTCGTTCGCATCCAACCCGAGGGTGAGGACGTCTCCGTCCGCCTCTGCACGGGCGGCCGCAGGTCCGTCGAACACCGCGAAGGCGGCCTCGTAGTCGCCCCAGGAGTCCATATCGACGAACGCACGGAGGTAGAGCTCGTCCATCGTCGCCTTCACGCCGGTCCCGGCCTCGCGGATCGTGTCCCTGAGCTGTGCGGGCGGGGTGCGGCTGGTCGTCGAGGCCCGCAGGCCTTTCATCTCGAAGCTGAACTCACCCGGCGCATCCGGTCCCTCGTCGATCAACGGAACGTCGCCGCCAAACAGCAGGAAACCGCCGATGGCGAGCAGGGCGACCACGACGACGGCGATCGCGATTCGCCAGCGTGTGGTCAGGGATCGCCGCGTCGGCTCGGCGGCGGGGGGTTGGTCTGTCAAAGCGGGGCCGACGCTACACGCCGACCGGGGGTCTTCCAAGGACCGTATCGGCTCGGGTTCTCGACCACGAGGTCGGATAAGATGGATCCGTTCCACCTATGGCGTGCCGGGAAGACTGGTCGGCGAGCGAGGTTCACCGTGAGCGAACGACCAGGCGGGGCGCCACACCCGGAGCTGAGACCGCCGTGGTCCAGATCCGATCGGCCCGTGCCGCGGCGCCTCGTCCGGCCGCTCCAGGAGTTCCTGTCCACCGCCACCGCGAGCGGCACCCTGTTGCTCATCGCCGCGTTGGTGGCCCTCGCCTGGGCGAACTCGCCGTGGGGGGACGCCTACGAGCGGTTCTGGCGCACGCCAGCCGAGCTCCACCTGGGCTCCTGGGAGATCGGCCACGACCTCCGGCACTGGGTGAACGACGGACTGATGACGCTGTTCTTCCTGGTGGTCGGTCTCGAGATCAAGCGGGAGTTCCAGACGGGCGAGTTGCAGGATCGGCGCGCCGCCGCGCTGCCGGTGGTGGCAGCCGTCGGCGGGATGATCGTGCCCGCCCTGATCTACCTCGCGCTCAACGCGGGCGGCGACGGCACGGCCGGATGGGGCATCCCGATGGCCACGGACATCGCCTTCGCCCTCGGCGTGCTCGTCCTCGCGGCGCGACATGCCCCGTCCGGGCTCAAGCCTTTCATCCTCACGCTGGCGATCGTCGACGATATAGGTGCGATCATCGTGATCGCGCTCTTCTACGCGGGGGGCGTGTCGATCGGCTTCCTGGCCGCCGCCGGGGCCCTCTGCGTCCTGATGCTCGCGCTCCGGCGCGTCGGGATCCGGGCGACGCCCGTCTTCGTCGGCATCGGGGCCCTCGTGTGGCTCGCCACGTACGAGTCCGGGGTACATCCGGCGATCGCGGGGGTCGTGCTGGGTCTTTTGGCCCCCGCCGAGTCCTACCAGCGGCCGCGCGCCGTGAGCGCCGAGGCCCGACGCACCGCCGACCTCACGATGGACGACCCGGAGCCTCCGGACGCGGATGCCGCCCAGTGGCTCCGACTGGCCTCGCTCTCCCGGGAGGCGGTCTCACCCCTGGGACGAACCGAGCACGCCCTGCTGCCGTGGACGAGCTTCGTGATCATCCCGCTCTTCGCGTTCGCGAACGCGGGTGTGCGGCTCGGCGGCGAGCAGATCGCCGACGCCTCGGCGAGTCGCGTCACCCTCGGCGTGGTGCTCGGGTTGGTGGTCGGCAAGGTCGTGGGGATCTCGGGCGCCGCGGCGCTCGCGGTTGCGGTGCGGGTCGCCAGGCTGCCCGCCGGCGTCCGGCTCGTCCATCTGATCGGCGCCTCCGCGGTCGCGGGTATCGGGTTCACGGTCAGCCTGTTCATCGCCGAGCTGGCCTTCGACGACGAGGCGCTGATCGCCGAAGCCAAGGTCGGGATCTTGGCCGCCTCCTTCCTGGCGGGCGTCATCGGGTGGTTCGTGCTCCGGCTGTCGCCGTCCGTGGACGAGGCGACGCTCACCGACGTCGAGGACGGAGCGACCGACGACGCGTGAGGTCACTGACCTGGCACGTTGCCTATACTGCCCGCCGTTTCCCGGTCCTTCGCAACGTTCCTTACCCACGACATGGAGGTCCATTTGCACGGCATCCTGGCTCAAGAGGGCGGGCCGCTCGAGGTCATCTTCACGTCGACGGAGACCACCTATCTCTGGGTGATCTTCGTGATCTCGCTCCTCGCGCTCGCATTCGCGTACTACCTGGTCCGAGAGGTCCTCGCCGCACCGGAGGGGACCGAGAAGATGAAGGAGATCGCTCGCGCGATCCAGGAGGGCGCCAAGGCGTACCTCTCACGACAGTTCCGGACGCTCGGCATCTTCCTTGCTCTCCTCACGATCCTGCTCTTCTTCATCCTGCCCGCACCGGAGAACGCGGCGCACTCGGAGTTCTCGATCAAGTTCGGGCGCTCGCTCGCGTTCATCCTGGGTGCCGGGTTCAGCGCGCTGACCGGATACGTAGGGATGTGGCTCGCGGTCCGAGCCAACGTCCGGACCGCGAACGCGGCACGTGAGTCGGGCCTTCGACGCGCCCTGAAGATCGCATTCCGTGCGGGCGGTGTGGCCGGCATGTTCACGGTCGGGCTCGGCCTGCTGGGCGCGACCGTGATCCTGCTGATCTACAAGGGGGACGCCACCTCCGTGCTGGTCGGCTTCGGGTTCGGCGGCGCGCTGCTCGCGATGTTCATGCGGGTCGGCGGCGGCATCTTCACGAAGGCGGCCGACGTCGGCGCAGACCTGGTCGGGAAGATCGAGCAGGGGATCCCCGAGGACGACCCGCGCAACGCCGCGGTGATCGCCGACAACGTCGGCGACAACGTCGGCGATTGCGCCGGGATGGCCGCCGACCTGTTCGAGTCCTACGAGGTCACGCTCGTCGCCTCGCTGATCCTCGGCGCCGCGGCCTTCACTGGCTCCGAAGGGGGCGCGATCGTCGGGGTGATGTTCCCGCTCTTCGTGCGCGCGGTCGGCGTGATCACGTCGATCGTCGGCATCCTCGCGGTCACGCCACGGAGCGAGACCGAGCACGGGATGAAGGCGATCAACCGCGGATTCTTCCTGTCGGCGGCGATCTCGGCCGCAGCCGTCTTCGTGATCTCACAGGTCTACCTCGACGACTGGAAGCCCGCCGCGGCGGTCGTGATCGGCCTGCTCCTCGCGAGCGTGATCCAGGTCCTCACGCAGTACTTCACCGATACGAAGTACAAGCCGGTGCAGGAGATCGCGGAGGCAACGAACACGGGGCCGGCGACCACGATCCTGTCCGGATTCTCGATCGGTCTGGAATCGACCGTGTGGTCGGTGCTGATCATCGCCGCGGCGGTGATGGGCTCCTTCTATCTCGGAGACACCCTGGCGGAGCGTCTGTACTTCATCGCGCTCACCGGGATGGGGATGCTGACCACGGTGGGCGTCGTGGTGTCGATGGATACCTACGGCCCGATCTCGGACAACGCTCAGGGCATCGCGGAGATGTCCGGGGAGTTCGAAGGTCGACCGGCCGAGATCCTGGGCGGGCTCGATGCGGTCGGGAACTCGACGAAGGCCATCACCAAGGGGATGGCGATCGCGACGGCGGTCC
>Ga0136614_10000900_pt1 | contig 16464 bp, 16 predicted proteins | sample AntDrymUQ2792106_2_FD_106643 | JGI IMG/M metagenome (GOLD analysis project Ga0136614, IMG submission 106643) | Polar desert sand microbial communities from Dry Valleys, Antarctica - metaG UQ279 (21.06) | ecosystem: Environmental > Terrestrial > Soil > Desert | place: Antarctica: Dry Valley... | reverse complement strand
GGGACGCAAACCGTCGCCCAGAGAGAACGACACATCGTAGGCCGCCATGATCTCGCAGATGTCGCGGAAGCGCGTGTAAAGAAAACTCTCCTCGTGATGAGCCAAGCACCACTTCGCCATGATCGCGCCGCCGCGCGAGACGATGCCGGTCGTGCGCGGCGCGGTCAGCGGAATGTAAGGCAGACGCACGCCCGCGTGAATCGTGAAATAATCGACGCCCTGCTCGGCCTGCTCGATCAAAGTGTCGCGGTAAATTTCCCAAGTTAGTTCTTCAGCCTTGCCTCCGACTTTTTCGAGCGCCTGATAGATCGGCACCGTGCCGATGGGGACGGGTGAGTTTCGCAAAATCCATTCGCGCGTGGCGTGGATGTTCTTGCCGGTGGATAAATCCATCACCGTATCCGCGCCCCATTTCGTCGCCCAGCGCATCTTCTCGACTTCCTCTTCAATCGAAGAAGCGACCGCGCTGTTGCCAATGTTGGCGTTGATTTTGACGAGGAAGTTGCGACCGATGATCATCGGCTCGGCTTCGGGATGGTTGATGTTCGCGGGAATAATCGCGCGTCCGCTCGCCACTTCGCCGCGCACGAATTCGGGCGTCACGAACGGTGGGATCATTGCGCCAAAGCGTTCGCCCGTATGTTGGTGAAAGAGCGAGCTGCGATCCGAACGGCTGTGTTCGCGCATCGCATGGTGCGCCAGTTCAAGTCCCATATTCTCGCGCAAGGCGACGAACTCCATCTCCGGCGTGACGATGCCCTGCCGCGCGTAGTGCATCTGCGTCACGCGCTGCCCCGCCTTCGCGCGCAACGGCGCACGGCGCAAGCCGGGGAAGCGTTCGAGCCTACCTTTCGTTTTCTGCTGCGCGTACTCTGCCGCGCCCGCCGTCAGATAGCCATCGTCTGCCGGCTTGACCTCGCGCCCGGCGTATTCCTCCACGTCGTCGCGCGCGACGATCCACTCGCGCCGCAAGGGGATCAATCCCTCGCGCTCGCTACAACGTGCGGACGGGTCGCCCCACGGCCCGCTCGTGTCATAAACCAACATCGGCGGATTCTCTTCAAGCGTCTCATCCATCTGCCGCGTCGGATTGAGCGCCACTTCGCGAAACGGCACGCGGAGATTATCGACTGGTCCCTCGACATAGACGCGCCGCGAGTTCGGCAATTGCACCTCGTCGCTGCGGCGTTCGTTTGTTTCTTTCATCGTACTCATCTCTTATTACCTCTCGGCCAAAATTCTCCGGCCTGCAAAAGAAAAACCGTTCCGGCACACGAAAGGCGGGAACGGTCTCTCGCGGTTTCTCCCTCCGGCGGTCCTAACCGCGTCAGGTTCAAAGGGTCTCTGGGTTGCGGATTGTGGAGTGCGGATTGCGGATTGAAAACAATTGTTCTGTCTTTTCAATCCGCAATCCGCAATCCGCAATTCGCAGACTCTCAGCTTTAACTCGCAGAGCAAAGCTCCCCTGAAAACTTCTCTCGACTTGTTAAAAGAACTGTTGGGAAAGGCGTCGAAGCCGTTACTACCTAATAAATAAATCGTCAACCGGCATTGTCCAGCCCGGCACAGCGGGTTCGGCGGAAGCTGTATCGCCGCGCCGAAAAATCTGCGGTTGATCGGGAGCGTCCGCACGGTATGAGCGAATGACATCGTCGCCCCGCAGATCGACATCCCAGACGACCTGTGTGCCGGTCGCGAAATAATCGGCGCGCTTCTCGGCCATCCGCTGTTCTGCCTTCGGGCCGTAATCATTTTTACTGCGGACCTCGACGGCGAAGACGGGTGCGCCCTCGAAGAATTTCATGCCGGTGAGCGGGCCTGTGTGGAAGGCCGCGTCGGGGCTAAGTGATTTTCGATGCGGCAGATTAACGACAAACGCTTTATTGTCGCTGACTGCAAGACCGGAGCCGACACGCTTGCTGTGTTCACGCAGCGAGACGAAAATCTCGTCGCCGGCGTAGCCCGGCTCGCAGCCAGTTGGTGGCATCAGCACAATCTCCCCGTTGACGATCTCCGCCTTGCCCTCGACTCCGTAGAGGTCTTCAATGGTCGCTTCTACTTTGGTACTCATCACGACACCTCGCATTTAACCGCCGATAAAGCTCATTGTCCGCGCCGGTTGGCGGAAGTTGGGATCGTTGATGTAGTGGCGCGGTTCTTTCTTCATGATCACGCCTTCAATGTACTCGATGATCTCCGCGCGCGTTGCACCGTTGCGGATCACGTCGCGCAGGGAGTGTTCGACGGTGGAGAAAAGACAGGTTCTGATTTGTCCATCGGCGGTGAGGCGGATGCGGGAGCAAGCGCCGCAGAAGGGTTCGGTGACGGGGGCGATGATCCCGATCTCACCTTGTGCGCCATCGGCGAAGAGCCAGCGCGAGGAAGTCTCTGAGCCGCGTCCCGTCGTGGCGGGGACCAAAGGGAAACGTTCCTCGATCCGTTCGCGTATTTCGCGCCCGGAAACTACCATCTCGCGCGACCAATCGTGACCGGAATCGAGCGGCATGAACTCGATGAAACGCATTGCGACATCGTGCGCGCGCGCAAACTCTGCGAAGTCTGCCACTTCATCTTCGTTGTGGCCGCGCACGATGACGGAGTTAATCTTGATCGGAGCGAGTCCCGCCGCTTGCGCCGCCGCGATGCCAGCCAGCACGCGCTCTAAGACATCGACGCCGGTCATTTGCCGGAACATGTCGCGCTTGAGGCTGTCGAGGCTGATGGTCACACGATCCAGCCCTGCCGCTTTCAACTCTCCGGCGCGCTCAGGGAGGAAATAACCGTTGGTGGTCAGCGCGAGATCGCGCAAGCCTTGTGGTTTGAGCACAGCGAGTTTGCGGATGATCGTCTCGATGTCGCGGCGCAGCATCGGCTCACCGCCGGTCAGACGGATTTTATCAATGCCGAGAGACACGAGAATGTCGCAGGCATACTCGATCTCTTCGTAAGAGAGCATTTGCTCTTTCGGAGCGGCGGGCGGCTCGCCATGCGGCAGGCAATAGAAGCACCGAAAGTTGCACCTATCGGTGAGCGACACGCGGAGGTCGCGAATCTGTCGGCCAAATGAATCTGTGAGTCTGCCAGTCATTTCAGTCTTTCACCCGAAACGCGGATCGCCATCAAGAAAACACACGCAATTTTTGCGGCTGCCTTTATGATACGCCGCGCGGATAGCGCGCTCCAAGTCTAAGTCAGAGTTGGAAAGTTCGGGGCGCTTTTGTTGAAAGAGGATTTCGCGCAAAGGCGCAAAGGCGCAAAGCCAGACCGCAAAGATAAACGCCCTGTACTTTTCAAAAGTTACTTAGACTTGGAGCGCACTTCCGTCGAGTTACCCGACCGAGTAGGTTGTAACTTCTTTGCCCGAGAGGAAATCCTTGCGCGCGGCTTTTTTGATGAGGCCGGTTTGTTCCAGTTCAAAATAAGCACGTTGAATCTCGCCTTTATCGACCGAGAGTTTTTGGGCGAGCGCGGCGGGTTGCGGAAGCTGCTCGCCGGAAGCGATCTCTTTGTTGCGAATCTGCTCCTCGATTTGATTCCGCACCTGTAAATAGACGGGGCCTTCCGAGCGGTCTTTAAGTTGAATGTTCAGCATCGATAATCTCTGCGGCTCCTGAATCTGTTTAGCCTGAGTTTACGACGCACACGGGCAGGCTTCCAAACGTGCAAGCGGAATTGCAAGGTTCATTCTCGCAGGAAGAATCAGCCACAGATGAACACGGATGGACACAGATGAAGAAGACTTGGCTCATGTGTTCGCATTGCGTGTCGTTTCGTGTGATTCGTGGATGGTCTTTATTTTCCGCGCGCTAATCGTCGCGCTCTTTGTCTCGTGTGGTTTGCGCGGAGAGCGCGAGCGTTGCGTTGCAAGCCCGTCAGCTTGGCGCGTTTGATGGCGCTGCGGCGGAAGCGCGCGGCGTAAGTTTCAGAAGTCAGTTCGAGAATCTCGGAGAGGTCGGCGGAGACGTTGCCGGGGCGCGGCGCAAAGCGTGTTTCGTCGGTCGGCTGCTCGAAGCGGTTCCACGGGCAAACGTCTTGGCAGATGTCGCAGCCGTAGAGCCAGCCGTCGAGACGGTCGGAGATTTCCGGCGGCAATTCAGGGGCGCGCAGTTCGATGGTCGCGTATGAGAGGCATTTGTTGGAATCGACGACGTAAGGTTCCGTGATCGCTTGCGTCGGGCAAGCGTCGAGACAGAGCGTGCAAATTCCGCAGTGATTTTCTGTGGGCGCGTCAGCACTTACGAGTTCGAGGTTGAGCAGCAGTTCACCGATGAAGACCCATGAACCGTAATCCTGCGTGATCAAATTCGAGTGCTTACCGATCCAACCCAGACCTGTGCGTGCGGCCCAAGCCTTATCCATCATCGGCTGAATGTCCACGCAAGTTTTGCCTACGGCTTCAGGCCACTTCGTTTTGATCCACGCGAGCAAGTTTTTCAGTTTCTCGCCGACGACATCGTGATAATCGTCGCCCCAAGCGTAGCGTGAGATTTTGCCCAGCGCCGGATCATCCGAGCGCTGGTGCGGCGTGTAGTAATTGAGCGCGACGACGACGACGGAGCGCGCCGCCGGGAAGAGCAAGCGCGGGTCTGTGCGCTGCTCGGGCGCGCGTTCTAGCCAGCGCATCTCCCCGTGAAATCCGCGTTGCAACCATTCTTCAAGATGCGCCCGCTCTTCCGCAAGCGGCGCGGCAGGCACGATGCCGACCTTGTGGAAGCCTTCCTGCAACGCGCGCTCTTTGATCTGTGTCGCGCGGCGCGCCGCCACTGATAATTCCGGTGTCATGTCGTGCAATAAATTCAGCATCGTGGGCCGTCCCTCAGAGCGGAAGATAATCACATTGCAATCATGCTGCAATAAACGCGCTCATCCGGTGTGGTTATGATAACATTACGCTGTTGTTCTTGACGGCCCCCCAACAAGAGCGCCTCACATCGTTGACGGTTCCTGAAAGGGACTAATCAATCGCACAGTCTCGCCCCGCGAATTCGGTCGCCGGCAGCCAGTTTCATTTGCTTGGAACTGTCCCGCGCGAGATGTGTCAGCCAACAGTCATCTTTGAAACTAAAAGACGGGAGTAAGTCATGTTAAGAATGGGCAAAGGCTCGAAACCAGAGCTACCGGAACATCAGAGAGACGAGCAGACGCCGCCAGCGTCAGTTCCCCAAACGGCGAGCGCGGGCTATGCGACGGATGCGGAGACGCCTGCGGCTGTCGTCGCTAACAATCAGTTTTCTGAACGGCCTGCGGCGGCGACTGCGACGCGCGCTACGACCGATCATGAGAATCTCGCGCGCGCCATTAAAGACGGAGTCGTGGGCGGCTTCGTCGGCAACACGACGGCCTTGACGGGCGAGGCCAATTTCAAAGGCATGTTGCGTGTGGACGGCCGTCTGTCGGGCCGCGTCACTTCCGAGAAGGGGACGCTGCTCGTCAGTTCCGGCGGGCAGGTGGACGCCGAGATCAATGTCGCCGTCGCCAAGATTAACGGCACGGTCAACGGCAACATCAACACGAGTGAGCGGCTCGAATTGGGCCGCACTGCGCGCGTCGTCGGCAACATTCAGACGCCGGAGTTAATCATCGAGCAAGGCGCGTTCTTTGAAGGCGGATGCCGCATGTTGCCGCGCACGACGGCAGTTCAGCCCTCGCCGCCGGCTGCCGCGCGCCAGCCGCCGCTCATGCAGCCGAAGGCGCAGATCGAAACGGCGGATGCGAGCGGCGCTCAACCAACGCCTGTGGCACAGGTGGGAAGCGTCGCCGGGAACGGGCAGAGCGCGCGCCCCAATGTTACGGCCTGAGATTTTCGCTGGGAGAAAAGTTTGACGAAGTGAAGGGAGAAGAAATTTATGAGCCTGAGCATCACCAACGATCACAAATACCGCGAGCGTGAGTGCCTGCACCGGCAGATGGGTGCGGAAGGCTTTTTCTATCACGGCACGGCTTACATCCAATCGCTTCAACGCCTGAAGAGCGCGGCGGCGTTGGAATTCTCCACCCGCGTCACGGCTTTCTTTTGGTCGGACGCCCCGCAGATCGCCGTCTGGCTCTGCCACGACTGCGCCAGCGAACTGCGCCTGCTCCACGCCGAAAGCGTCTCAGGCCAATTGGCAACGGCGAGCGCCAGTTAAGCGGCGAGTTCCGAGTTTCGAGTTCCGAGTTGAAAGCCTATTTTATTTAACTCGAAACCCGAAACAGGACTGACGTTTCAACTTTGCTCTTCGTTGTGGAGCTGCTCGTTTTTGAGTTGCTCCCATTTTTCTTTGGTTTCGCCGGTTAGTTCGCTGGGCAGGGTTTCGACAGGCACGCTGTTCTCCATGCAGAAGACGCGCCAAAGCATGAAGCGCGCGTCGAATTGCCCGGTCTCATCGGAGATTTCGTTTGACTTCTCAGGTTTGCTTTCGCTTGTTCGCTTGTCCACCTTGTTTATTCCTCACTCTCTCTAATTTTGTCAGTTCTGAAATGGCGAAACGTAGTTTAGCAATTTTTAGGGAAGAAGTGTGTACGCGAGTAGGCAAGAATCGCGGCGGGGCGGGAATTTAAGAGACCGCGCCTTTCAGGTAAATGCTACTGGTCGGAGCCGGCGAGCCGCTCTGCGGTTCGAGCGTGATGGCGAAGAGTTGCGCGCGGCGACCGGCGGGCGGGATGGTCTCGCGGAGTTCGGCGTGTCCGCTCGCGTCGGTGGTGAAGAGGCCGCCGGGCAGCGGCTTGTCGTCGGCGATGAACCAGAGTTGGTAGGCTTTGCCCGCCGGGACGGGCGGCAAATTCGCGGCGACAAGAACAGCACGTCCTGTCTGCTGATCATAAATGAGGCGCGCTTGAGCAGCGGCGGCGACTTCCGTCCCGGCGAGCGTGACGGTGCGTGAGGCGGGCGCGGCGAGTAGATCACGCTCGGCGCGCAGGGCGGCCAATTCTTGTTCGGTCTGGCGCAGGTCTTGTTCGGTTTGGCGCGTGTTGCCGGTGGCGCGTGCAAGCTGCGCCTGCAATTCTTTGTTCTGCGCCCACGCCATCGCCAGCGTGATCGCCAGCGCGGCAATAGCGATTGAGGCGGCGAGGCTCCCGACCAGCAACAGCGGTTTACCGACGAGGACGCCACCGCGTCGCTTCTCACGCTCCGCGTCGAGCGCGACGACGTTTGTCGGCTTTGGCAATGCGGAGTTCTCGCTGTCCGCCTCAGTCTTAGTCACGGCCTCGGCGCGTGAGATGGGCGGCTGAGTTTTGATCTGTTCAAAGAGCCGTTCGCGCAAAGCGGCGGGCGGTGCGACGGAAGGTGCGGCGTAAGCGAGCGTAGCGGCGACTTCGCGCCAAACATCCGCTTCGGCGCGACACTCGGCGCAGGATGCGAGATGCGCTTCCAACTCGCGCCGTTCAATTGCGTCGAGCGCGCCGAGCGCGTCTGCCGTTAATAAATCTATGTACTCTTCGTGTTTCATCAAATCCACGTCCGCGCGCTCTTCATTTGCTCACTCAATAGCTCGCGGAGCTTGATCAATCCCGAACGCATTCGCGTCTTCACTGTGCCGAGCGGCTGGTTGAGCTTTGCCGCGATCTCAGATTGTGTGAGCCCTTCATAGTAAGCCAGCATCAACGCGCGTCGTTGCTCTTCGGGAATCTCGGCGAGAGCGCGGCGCACGACCTCGGCCTGCTCCGAGCGCAGCACATCGTCGCCGGCATCGCCGATCTCTTCAGGGGCTTCGCGCATCGCGGCGGTGGTCGCGCGCTCGCGTGAACCGAGCGCACGCAGGCGGTCGATAGCGCGACTGCGCGTCAGCGTGACGAGCCATGTGAAGCCGCGCCCGCGCGCTTCGTCGAAATCAGCCGCCCGACGCCAGACTTGCAAGAACACTTCCTGCAATACGTCTTCCGCTTCGGGGCGGTTGTGCAATATACGGAGCAGTAAACCTAAAAGGATGGAGCTGTAGCGATCATAAAGTGAGGCCAGCGCCAATTCATCGCCGCGCGCGATGGAGTGCAGCAATTCAATGTCGGAGATTGACTGTTGTGCGTGGTCGGACACGGGGATGAAAAGTAAGCAGACGGCAGGAGGCAGGAGCGGGAGGCAGTCAAGAGCGTTGAGATGTGCTGGCTCCTGCCGTTTGTTTACTGCCTCCCGCTCCTGCCTCCTGCCGTCTGCTGTTAAGCGACGGTGATGTCGTTCGATAGGTACACGTCTTGAATCGCGTTCAAAAGCGCGATGCCTTCGTTCATCGGTCGTTGGAAGGCTTTGCGCCCAGAGATGAGTCCCATGCCGCCGCCGCGTTTGTTGATGACGGCGGTGCGGACGGCTTCCTGCGTGTCGCTTGCGCCTTTCGACTCGCCACCTGAATTGATCAAACCGCAACGGCCCATAAAGCAGTTCGCCACTTGATAGCGGACCAGATCAATCGGATTGTCGGTAGTCAACTCTTCGTAAATCTTCTTACTGGTCTTGCCATAAGAAGAGCCTTCCATGTTAAGCGCGTTGTAGCCGCCATTGAGTGTCGGCAATTTCTGTTTGATGATGTCGGCCTGAATCGTGACGCCGAGGTGATTAGCTTGTCCGGTCAAGTCGGCAGCCGTGTGCATGTCGGCGCTGGAAGTCTTGAATTTCGGATTGCGGAGATAGCACCAGAGAATCGTCGCCATGCCGAGTTCGTGCGCGTAGGCGAAGGCTTCGGCGATCTCGGTCAACTGTCGAGTCGATTCATCCGAGCCGAAATAGATGGTCGCGCCGATAGCCACCGCGCCCATGTCGTGCGCCTGCTCGACCGTGCCGAACAGGACTTGATCGAACCTGTTCGGGTAGGTCAGCAACTCGTTGTGGTTGATCTTGACGACGAACGGAATCTTGTGCGCGTAGCGGCGGGCGACGACGCCGAGGACGCCGAAGGTCGAAGCGACGGCGTTGCACCCGCCTTCGACGGCGAGGCGCACGATATTGTCTGGATCGAAGTACACCGGATTCGGCGCGAACGACGAGCCGGCGCTATGCTCGATACCCTGATCGACCGGCAGGATCGACAGATAGCCCGTGCCGCCGAGCCGCCCCGCATCGAACAGCGCTTGCAGCGAGCGTAGCACGCGCGGACTGCGATCCGACGCGGCCCACACGCGATCCACGAAATCGGGGCCGGGCAGTTGCAGTTGATCTTTCGGGATCGTCTGCGAAGTGTAAGCGAGCAACGCCCCGGCGTCGCCGCCTAACAACTCTTCGAGGTTGAGGTTGGGGGAAGTCGCTCCGGTGCGTTGCAGTTCGGTAGCCATCTTGGTCAATCCTCCTGTCTTAAATGAATCTCACAAATGCCGCTGTGATCAAGCGTAGGTTCTCAGCAAGGTAAGCGGGATTATAGCACAGGAACCGGCGCACAAAAGCTAATCGCGGCGGGCGCGATATGATGCGGCTACCCATTACATCCGGCGTTTCCTTCATTATTCATATTCATCCTGCTAACTTCCCTCTGTGTTCTCCATGTCCTCTGTGGTTAATTTTAATGCTTCGCCAAAAGTCAGTTGCCGGAACGCCTCGCGCAAACGCAACGCGACGCTCCCGGCGGCGGCGATGTAGCGATGGTAATCGAATGCCGTCACGGGCGCGACGCCGAGGCCGGCGGAAGTGAGGAAGATTTCATCTGCCTCTGCAAGATGCGACAACTCGAACACGCCTTCGACGTGCGGCACGGAGAGTTCGCCGGCCAACGCGATGACGCCCGCCCGCGTCGTGCCTGCGAGCGCGCCGGTCGCAAGCGTGGGCGTGTAGAGCATTCCTTGTGTGAGCCAAAACAGATTCGCCATGGTCGCTGAGACCAGTTCGCCGCGCTCGTTCAAGCGCACCGCCTCGTCAAATTCCCGTCCGCGCGCTTCTTCCCATGCCAGCAAGTGATCGAGATAGTTGAGCGACTTCACGCCCGCCAGTGGCGAGAGCGAATTGATCCGGTGCGGCGAGAGCGTCAACGCCACGCCCTCTTCCGGCACACGGCGCGCGTCGCCCGTCATGATCAATAGATCGGTCTCGACCGCCGCGCGCTTCCGACTGGTCCCCTTCCAGATATTGCCGGCCTCGCGTGCCAACAAAGTGATCCGCGCGCGGCCTTCTTCCACTTCATTCGCTGCCAGCACCCGCGAGAGCGAATCACGCACATTCTCTTCTGTCATCCCGCGCAAGCTGACCCCGACTTTTGCGGCGTGCGCTGCGAGCCGCGCCCAATGCTGCGGCCACAGGAAAGGCCGCCCGCGATAGACAGCGAGTGTTGTAAACACGCCGCGCCCGTACAATGTCGCGCTGGTCAACGCGGGCAGCCGCGCCTTCGTTGCCTCGATCAAACGATGGTTATGGATGATGTGCCGGTGCATATGCTCAGACGATGGACGACGGACGATAGACCATCGACGAGGCTCAGACATTTCTTGCCATCGTCGATGGTCTATCGTCCATTGTCCGCGCGTAGCGCGCGCAGCAACGCCCGCGCTTTGACGAGCGACTCTTCATACTCGCTCGCCGGATCACTATCAGCCACAATACCGCCGCCGACATTGAAGCGCGCCGCGCCGTCGCGCACAACCATCGTGCGAATCGCGACGTTGAGATCGATTGCGCCGTCGAAAGAGAAATAACCAATCGCGCCCATCGAGAGGCCGCGCGGCGTAGTTTCAACTTCGTCGATGATCTCCATCGCGCGCAACTTCGGTGCGCCCGTGATCGAACCGCAGGGAAACGTCGCGCGCAACAACTCGCTTGCCGACACTTCGGAACGGAGCGTGCCGCGCACTTTCGAGACGAGGTGAAAAAGCGTCGGATGCTCTTGCAGCGCGCAGAGTTCGGCGACTTCGATTGAGCCGTAACGACAGACACGACCGAGATCGTTTCGCAAGAGATCGACGATCATCGTGTTCTCCGCGCGATCCTTCTCGCTCGCTAAAAGCTCTGCGCGCAAACGCTCGTCTTCGGCGGCATTGGTCCCACGCGGGCGCGTCCCCTTGATCGGCCACGCTTCGACGCGCCGCTCTCCCGTCTGCGCGTCAACCGCAACGCGCAGGAATCTCTCCGGCGAAGCGCTGACGACAGTATCGCTCGCGCGCCGCAGAAAGGCTGCGAACGACGCCGGATGATCGCGGCGCAGTCTCAAGAAAACTTGCTCCGCGCCGTCGCCTTTGGCGAGCGGGCAAGTCAGTTGCTGCGTCAAGTTCGCTTGATAGATGTCGCCTGCATAAATGTGCGCTCTGATCCGCTCGACGGCGGCGAGATATTCGGCGCGCGTGAAGTTAGAGTTCACGGCTCTCTTCACCGCGCGTTCTTTGAACACTTCCGGCGTCTTGTGGCGCGCAGCAGTTTCATCTGCACGGTGGGCGGCTTCGAGCAATGCGACGCGCGTCTCCTCAACGCGCGCGCCGCCGATGTGCGTCGTCCCGCGCGCGTAATCATGAATCACGAGCGTGTCGAAGAAAGCGAGCGTTGCGTCTGGCTCTGGAGGTTCGGCGCTGCGCGGCTGGGTTGAGCGCAAGCGCAAGAAGCGGCGTGCCAGATTGTAAGAGAAAGAAGCGATGCCCGCGCCGGGCAGAGTGAGGGACGGGGTGTTGGCAACGGATGTGCGGCGGTGCGCGAGCTGCTCATCCAGCAACGCAAGAACATCCCAGCGCACATGCTCAGTGGTGTTTCCCTCGCGCCGCCAAACCGTCAATTGGTCCCCTTGCGCCTCGACCGTCTCGAACGGATCGAAGCCCGCGATCAGAAATCGCGCCTCGTCTTCGCCCCGCGCTCCGCCGCTGTCGAGAATCTGCACCCGGCGCGCGGGCGCGAGCGCGAGCAACGCCGTCAGCAATTCGTTAGCCGAGAGAGCTATTTCATGCACAACTCTGAATTGACTATTCCGCCGCCGCGGCGAGGGCTTCGGCCTGCAATCTTTGGCCGAGCGCGCCCCGCCATGTCGCTTCGAGATCGCTGATGTGCTGTGCGATGGCTTCCGCGCCGTTGACCGAGATGCAGAACTGCGCGCCGCCCGTGCGTCCTAAGAGTTGGAACGGGCAGTCGTGCTGTGCCGCAACTTCTTGCAGGCGTGTGTGCGCCGCTTCGTCGAAGCCGACGATGATGCGCGAGGGCGACTCACTGAAGAGTTGCGCGGCGGGAGACAGCGTGCCGGAGAGTTCGACGTTTGCGCCGCGCGAGGGCGTGTTGAGCGTGGAGAAACAGCACTCGGCCAGCGCGACGGCGAGGCCGCCATCAGAACAATCGTGCGCCGATTGCAGCAAGCCCTCTTCGTTGGCTTGGAGGCACGCGGCTTGGACGGCTTTTTCTCGTTCGAGATCGAGTTGCGGCACGCGCCCCGCCACCAACATTTCTGAAGTGGCGCGGCCTTGAACGGTCGCGGCGTACTCGCTGATCGAGAGATCGTCTCCAGTCTCACCGAGCAGCGCGATCAGTTGGCCGTCCGCTTTGAAGCCGGGTTGGATGATGTGGCGCACGTCTTCGACGAGGCCGACCATACCGATGACAGGCGTCGGGTGAATGCCCCGGCCTTCGGTCTCATTGTAGAAAGAGACGTTTCCGGAGATGACCGGCGTATCGAACGCGCGGCACGCCTCACTCATGCCGTCGATCACTTCGGAGAAAGACCACATCACTTCCGGGCGTTCGGGCGAAGCAAAGTTGAGACAGTTCGTGATCGCGAGCGGCCTTGCCCCGACGCACACGACATTGCGCGCCGCTTCCGCGACGACGAGTCTCGCACCCTCGCGCGGATTCGCGGCGCAGTAACGACCGTGACCATCCAGACACATTGCCAACGCGCGGCGGGTCTCCTTGATCCGCACGATGGCCGCGTCCGCGCCCGGCAAAACCGCCGTGTTCGTCCTGACCATGTGATCGTACTGCCGATAGACCCATTCCTTCGACGCGATGTTCGGCGCGGCGAGCAGACGCAGCAGCGACTCGTTGTGATCCTCGCTCACGTCGGAGACCACGCCGCTCGGCGCTTCGAGGATTTCCTGCAACTCGTCGGCATTGACGACCGAGATGTTGGGCGGCGCGGATTGGTCCCCTCCTCCGGGCAGCGTTGTGATCACTTGCTTGGATTCATCTTGCACGGTTTCATCGGTGACGGCCTGCGACGGTCGCATCGGACGCTCGTACACCGGCGCTTCGTCGGTCAAGTAAGCGACGGGAATCTCCGCGAGTTTCTCGCCGTGATGCACAATCTCGACGCGCTGAGTATCGGTGACGTGTCCAATCACGACGGCGTCCAAATCCCAATTGCGGAAGATGTCCACGACCTGCCGCTCGCGCCCTCTGTGCGCGACGATCAGCATTCGCTCTTGTGATTCGGAGAGCATGATTTCGTAGGCCGTCATGCCTTGTTCGCGTTGGGGGACCAACGTCAGGTCAATCTCTAATCCTGTGCCGGCGCGCGCCGCCATCTCGCAAGAAGATGAAGTGAGTCCCGCCGCGCCCATGTCTTGAATGCCGGCGACCGCCCCGCTCCGCATCGCTTCAAGGCAGGCTTCGAGTAAAAGTTTTTCAAGGAACGGATCGCCGACCTGCACGGTCGGGCGTTTCTCCAAAGCCGCGTCGTCAAATTCCGCCGAAGCCATCGTCGCGCCGTGAATGCCGTCGCGCCCCGTCTTCGCGCCAACGTACAGCACAGGGTTGCCGACGCCTGCCGCCTTGCCGAAGAAAATCTGATCGTGGCGGACGAGTCCGAGCGCGAAAGCGTTGACCAAAGGATTCAAAGCATAAGCGTCGTCAAACGCGACTTCGCCGCCGACGGTCGCGACACCGAATGCGTTACCGTAGTGGGCAATGCCGGCGACGACGCCCGCCAACAGCGAGCGATTACGCCGCCCCTGCTGCGGATGATCCAGCGTGCCGAAGCGCAAAGAGTTCATCGACGCGACGGGCCGCGCACCCATCGTAAAAATGTCGCGCAGGATACCGCCGACGCCTGTGGCCGCGCCCTGAAACGGCTCGATGAACGAAGGATGATTGTGCGATTCGACCTTGAACGCCGCGCACCAACCGTCGCCCACGTCCACCACGCCCGCATTCTCGCCCGGCGGCACGACCACGCGCTCATTCCGTGTCGGCAATCTTTTCAAATGCACACGCGAAGATTTATAAGAGCAATGCTCCGACCACATGACTGAGAAGATGCCCAACTCGACAAACGTCGGCTCGCGCTCCATCAACTGCTTGATGCGTTCGTATTCGTCTTGCGTCAGGTTGTGCGTGGCGAGAACTTCGGGAGTGATGTGCATAAGTCAGTGGCAAGTGCATCGGTTGAGTTGAAGATCGTTTAGCCCCGTCAGGGGTGTTTGATAATAGCCCAGCGCTTCATCGCTGGGAAAGCGACGGCATAAAAGTCGAGTCCCGTAGGGACGATTGAAAAGATGCGACGATTTTCAGTCGTCCCTACGGGACTCGAATGCGACTTGGTTGGTCCCAGCGATGAATCGCTGCGCTATTTTCACTCGTCCCTACGGGACGAAAAGACGGAAGAATCACCAAAGCCACGCACTATCGCCTTCCGTTTCTCACTTCTCGTCAATCACCTTATCAATCGCCGCTCTTAACTCATCCGGCTTGATGCGCCCGGTGTGTTTGAAGGCGAGCTTGCCTGTCCGGTCGAAGAGGAAGGTGGCGGGGACTTCGCCGCCCCATGTCGGATCGACCATGTTGATGGCGACCGTCGGCTCCGGTGTGTTCAGGAGATAGGCCGGCATGTGCGCGCGCATCTGCTGGAGAAATGCGGGGACGCCCTTGTTGATCTCGGCCACATCGTCAACTGAGAGCGCGATGAAATCGAGGCCGCGCGCGCGATAGTCTTCGTCGATTTTGACGAGATCGGGAAATTCCTCGCGGCACGGATCGCACCATGTCGCCCAGACGTTTAAGAGCAACGGGCGGGCATTGGTCCCCTCGCCGCGCTGCAAGAGTTTCTTGACGCCTGCGGCATCCACTTCGCGCACCGTCGGCAGTTTCGTTTTGCTGTCGCCGGACACCGCAGCGGCACGCGCTTGTGTGAAAGACGCGCGCCACTGTGCCATCGCAATTGTGGCGATGTGTGCGCTGAGGCTCAAGACGAGCGTGAGCGTGATCGTTCGTCTCATCAAGTTTTACGAGGCGCGCTTGATCGTGCAGCCGAAGGCTTTGGCTTGGGTCTGGCTGACGGGTTTGCCGGCCAAGACTTCTTCAATGGCGTTGCGGAGGTCGCTGGTCTGGAGCATCGCCGCGTTCTGCGCGTTGTCGATGCGGCCTTGATAGACGAGCTTGTTCGCGGAGTCGAGGAAATAAACTTCGGGCGTGCGCTGCGCGCCGAGGCGGTCGGCAATCTTGTTCCCCTTGTCTTTGAGGATCGGGAACGAGAGCTTATTTTCGACGGCGTGCGCCTTGATCGTGTCGGACGATTCAGTGACGTTCGAGTTGATGCCGACGACGTGGATGCCGCGCGCCTTGAAATCCTGCGCGAGCTTTTCCATCCGCTCGTTGTAAGCGTTCGAGACCGGGCAGCCGGTCGAGACGAAGATCAAGACAGTTCCCTTGCTGCCTTTGAGAGATGCAAGCGAATGCTCTTTGCCCATTACGTCCGGCAACTTGAAATCCGCGACGGTCGAACCGACGGCGACCGGCTCGTTATTGACGTTAATGTTGGCCGTCACGACGACGGCCAACGAGAAGACGAGAGACAATGCGAGTGCAAAATTCTTTTTCATGCTAATGACTGAAACTCCTTTTCGAGATAATTGACGAGTCAAGACGAGAAGATTAGCAGAGCCAAGTCCAAAGTCCAAAGTCCGTGTCAGTCCAAAGTCCAATGTCTAAGACATGGGTTTTGGTTTATGACTTTGGACATTGGACTTTGGACTTTGGACTCTTTTAAGTGTGAATCGCCACAGCATCCGATTCTCTGCGGCGGCGAATGCGTGGCGGGCGGCGGTGACGCGCCAGTAGCCCATGTGTTGCCAACGTCCGACTGCGAGTTTGTTGAAGAGCGGAACAGCGTGGCCGCTCTCGATGGCTGCGAGCAGGGCGCGGTTGGCGGGCGTCAATTGCTGATCGCCGCGCCGTCCCTGTCCCGTGTATTCGATAACGCCGGCGTCGTCCCCAACGTGCCGGTCGGGATAGCACGGATTGATGCGCCCGAAATCCGTGAGCAGCGAGACTAATCGACCATCGCGTTGATAGACACCGTGGCGGATGCGGTGCGTGCGTTGCACTTCCGCCCAAGAGAGAATATCGCCGGGCTGCTCTACCATGCACTGATTGTAAGCGACAACTTAGCTCAGATGTGCAGCGGTTTTGACGAGCGGCTCGCCGCTGCGAGTGGCGGCGAGGAGTTGTTCGGCGGCGGCGGCGCTGAGGGCGGGAGAAAAAAGATTGCCTTGCGCGGAGCCGCAGTGGAGCGCGCGGAGTTGGGATAGTTGCTCTGGTGTCTCGACACCTTCGGCAACCACATCCATGCCGAGCGTGTGGGCGAGGGTGATGATGGTGCGGACGATCTC
>Ga0136614_10000897_pt1 | contig 16494 bp, 15 predicted proteins | sample AntDrymUQ2792106_2_FD_106643 | JGI IMG/M metagenome (GOLD analysis project Ga0136614, IMG submission 106643) | Polar desert sand microbial communities from Dry Valleys, Antarctica - metaG UQ279 (21.06) | ecosystem: Environmental > Terrestrial > Soil > Desert | place: Antarctica: Dry Valley... | reverse complement strand
GGCTCTGGCTGGCGGACGGACTGGACGGACTGGACGGCGCAGCACCGCGGGCGTCCTCGTCGGCGGGCGGGGGGGGCGGGGGCGGTGCGGTCACGGTGTTTCCCTTCATCTCTTCGAGGATGGCGTCGGCGAAGCGGTCGGCGAGGCCGGCGATCGTGAGGCTCGGATTGGGCCCGACGGGGCCCGGCATGACCGAGCCGTCGGCGATGTGCAGCCCGGGATAGTTGAAGACGCGTCCAAAGGCATCGACGACGCCCTCCTGCTCGTCGCGGCCCATCGGGCAGCCGCCGAGCGCGTGCACCGTGACGACCCGGCTGAGCAGCCAGATCGGGTTGTCGAGAAACGTGCCGCCGATCTCCTCGGCGACCTCCCGGGAGACGTCGCGCACGTGCTCGAAGTACTCCTTGGAGGAGCCGTTCTTCTTCCAGTCGATCGCCAGGCCGCCGTCGCGCAGCGACATGGTGCCCTCGGGGACGTCGCGGCCCATGCCCAGCAGCGGCAGGAACCCCGACGACTCGCTGCACTCGCCCAGGAGCTCTGAGATCTCGCCGCCGACGTCGGAATCGTGTTGGCTGAACAGGCCGCGCAGGGCCTTGGGCAGTTTGCGGCGCTGCTCGAGCAGCGAGGACGGGGTGTCGATGAGCTGCAGCATCCAGGAGACGAACTCGGGCTGGCCGGCGTCCTCGAGGTAGAAGCCGCGCTGACCGCGCTCGCCGCCGTCGACCTCGTCGGGCACGCGGATCGCGCTCGTGATCACCGGCGCGTGGGCGGCGTCCAGGACGTGCGGGACCTTCTTGCCGTCGACCTCGGTCATGCAGTTGCGCGCGAACGTCAGCAGGTCGCCGTTGCCGCCGAAGCGCGAGCCGAGCGCCGGGCTGAGCGCGGGGAAGGCGGCCCGGTTCTTCAGCAGCAGGTACGTGGTGCCCAGCGTGCCCGCCGACAGGATCAGCCGGTCGCAGGTGATCGTGTGGCGGTCAAGCCGCGCGGTGTCGGTCTTCGTCCCCTCCGACGCGGCATCGTGGATGACGTACTCGACCGCGTAGCCGCCGCCGTCGCGCGGCTGCAGGGAGCGCACCTCGTGGCGCGTGCGGATGTCCGCGCCGGCGTGCCACGCCGCCGTGATGTACGTGTAGTCCAGCGAGTTCTTGGAGCCGTGGTTGCAGCCCAGGTCGCATTCGCCGGTGAGCTTGCAGGTCAGGCGGGTGCGGCCGTGGATGTTCGGCCGCTCCTCCTTGATCGGCTCGCCGACCATCGGCGGGTCGCCGTCGTTGGCGAACGTCACGGCGAGGTTGACCAGGCGCCAGTCCAGGCCGAGCGTCTCGGCGGCGTCGCGGAAGGCGAGCGTCTTGAGCGTCGTGTCGTAGGGCGGCTGGGTGAGCGGGTACTTCTGGACGTTCATCATCCGCTCGACGCGGTCGTAGTGCGGGTCCAGGTCGGCCCGGGTGACGGGCCAGTACTCGTAGCCGTCCTTCCAGGACCCCTGGCCGGGCTGCTCGCGCACGAACCACTCCTCGTCCTTGCGCAGCAGGACGTTGGCGTAGATGAGCGAGCCGCCGCCCAGGCCGCTGGCCACGATCGCGTCGATGTTGTCGAAGCTCCAGAGGTTGAACATCCCGTGCAGGCCCTCGCTGGGATCCCAGAACTGGCGCTTCATGCCCAGCGGCGAGCGCGGGAACGAGTTGGGCGCAAACGCCTTTCCGCGTTCGAGCAGACAGACGCTGTGCCCGGCCTCAGCCAGGCGGTAGGCCGTCACGGACCCGCCGAAGCCGGACCCGACGACGACGGCGTCGAAATGCTCGGAAGCTGAACTCACACCTACCTCTGCGCCTAGCTATAACCGATGCTCCCGCGCAATTGCAACGCGCTGAGAGCGGCCTGCACTTTCGTACGGTCAGGGGCGCAGCTTGAGCAGGATCACGTCGCTGCTTCCGAGACATCGATCACATCACGTCGGTTCCGCGCCAGCGTGACGGTGACGTGGTGGCGCTGCCCGCACGGCCGCGCACGGGCCGGCATCGCACGTGGGCGACCCGGGTTCTTGACCGGCGCGTGCGCTACCCGACGGTCCGCAGCGCCTTCGGCAGGCCGCTGAGCACCTCGTGGCCCTCCGCGGTGACCGCGACGAGGTCCTCGATCCGCACGCCGACCGCGCCGGGAACGTAGATCCCCGGCTCGACGGTCACGATGTTGCCCGCGGCGAGCGCGTCCTTGCCCTGCTTGGACAGTCGCGGGCCTTCGTGGACCTCCAGGCCGACGCCGTGCCCGAGCCCGTGGCCGAAGTGCTCGGCATGGCCGGCGTCGTCGATGATCGCGCGCGCGATCGCGTCGACCTCCTGGCCCGTCGGGCCCGGACGCACGCCGGCCAGCGCCGCCTCCTGGGCGGCGAGCACCGTGTCGTAGACGGCGCGGTCACGCGGGTCGAGGTCGCCGATAGCGACGGTGCGGGTGCAGTCGGAGGCATAGCCGTCCAGCTGCGCACCCCAGTCGATGACGACGAGCGTTCCGGCCGGGATCGGGACGTCGCGCGGCACCGCGTGCGGCAGCGCGCCGTGCGCGCCGGCGGCGACGATCGGGGCAAACGACGCGCCCTGGGCGCCGCGGCGGCGCATCGCGATCTCCAGGTCCAGCGCGACGTCGCGCTCGGTGCGCCCGACGATGCCGGCGCCGACGACCTCCTCGAAGGCGTCGTCGGCCAGCTTCGCCGCGGCGCGGATCCGGTCGATCTCGGCCGCGTCCTTGACCGCGCGCAGGGCCTCGACGATCCCACCGGCGGCGACGAGCTCGACGTCGCGCTCGGCGACGAGCTGCCCGAGCTGCGCGTGCTGGGCGACGGTGAGGTGCGCGTCGTCGAAGCCGAGCCTGAGCGGCCCGTCCGGCAGGCCCGCGACGACGCGCTTGAGCAGGTCGGTCTCGATCTCGCGCTCCCACGCGGCGGCGAGCTGCTCTGCGGCCTGCGTGAGGTAGCGAAAGTCCGTGACGAAGCGCGCGCTGTCCGCGCCGACCAGCGCCGCCGCGTTGGAGCCGCTGAACCCGGTCAGCCAGCGGACGTTGACGAGGTTGGAGACGAGCAGCGCCCCCAGCTCGCGCTCGGCGACCTTCGCCCGCAGGGCTGCGAGCCGAGCGCTCACGGACGCAGTGCCTGGCGGACGGCCACGAGCGCCTCGCGGTAGCCCTCGACGCCCTTGCCGCTGACGGTCGCGATGCAGTCTTCGCTGAGGACGGAGACGCGGCGCCACGGCTCGCGTGCCATGACGTCGGACAGGTGCACCTCGACGGCGGGCACGCCGGCGAACTGCAGCGCGTCGCCGATCGCGCGCGAGTAGTGCGACCACGCGCCCGCGTTGAGCACGACGGCGTCGGCGAGATCCGAGACGCGATGCAGCTCCTCGACGAACTCGCCCTCGTGGTTGGTCTGAAAGAAGCGCGCGTCCATCCCGAGCTCGCGGGCGTAGCCGTCGATCGCCTGCTCGAGCTGGAGGAACGTCATCCCGCCGTAGTGGGCGGGGTCGCGGCGCCCGATCTGGTCGAGGTTGACGCCGTGCATGACGTGGATGCGGTTGTGAGCGGTGGGCATGTGGCGGTCAACTCTGCCACGGCGCCCGCGTCGGCGCGTTCGCATGGCTCCTTCGCCGAGCGCAGCGCCGATCGCTCACGCAGCCCCGGGCGCGCGCCGATGGAACGTCGATGAGCGACTCGCGTTCCCTGGTCGCGCCGCTGGCGGTCGTCTGCGCGGTCGGCCTGGCGCTGTTCCTGCGCGGATCGCCGGCCGCGGCGCCCCCGGGGCGGGCCGGCGAGGACGGCGCTCGCTACGGCCTGACGGCCCAGGCCCAGGCCCTGCCGGCTGCGGCGCCGCTGCGCTTCGCGCCCGCGATCGCGCCGAGCGACCAGCAGATCGTGCTGCTCGCCGTCGCCGAGGCGCGGCCTGCGGCGCGCCGCCTCGTCGAGCTCGTCGCCGGGCTCGTGACGATCAGCCTGAACGGCAGCCTCCCCGACGGTGTGGCCGGCCAGGCGCGTCCGACCGACGACGGCTACGAGGTGGCGCTCGACCTGGGCGGCGTCTACCGCGGGGCCGGCATGCGCGGCGTCCGGCGCCTCGTGCTGCACGAGCTCGCGCACGTCGTCGACGACGCGCTGGTCGGACGCGCGCTGGAGGCACAGCTCGACGCCGCCACGCCGCCGGGCTTCGGCTGCGACAACCGCGCCGCTGGCCGCGCTCACGCACTGACGCCGGCGAGCTCCCGCACCGCGCTCAGCACGTCGGCGACCGCGACCCGCTGACCGAAGCGCACGTCGCCGGGCGCGCGGACGAGCACGAACGGCACCCGGTCGCCGACGCGCTTCTTGTCGAGCTTCGTCGCCGCGACGACGGCCTCGGGGTCGGCGCCCTGCAGCACGGTTGGCAGTCCCGCTTTGCCCAGCAGCTCCGCGACCTGGGCGCGCAGGTCGCCGGTTTCGCCGAGGCGCAGCGCGGCGAGCAGACCGAGCGCGACGGCCTCGCCGTGTCGGTAGCGGCGGTAGCCGGTGACGGTCTCTATCGCGTGCCCGATCGTGTGGCCGAGGTTGAGCAGCTGGCGCGCGCCACCGTCGCGCTCGTCGCCTGCCACGACGGCGATCTTCGTCCGCGCGCAGTCCAGCACGACGCGCTCGTCGACCGCCGCGCCGGACGCGATCCGCTCCCACAGCGCGCCGCCCGCGATCAGCGCGGTCTTGACGACCTCGGCGTAGCCGGCGGCGAGCTCCTGCGGCGGCAGCGTCGCCAGCGTGTCGACGTCGGTGATGACAGCCGCCGGCTGGTGATAGGCGCCGACGTAGTTCTTCGCCTCCGGCAGGTCGACGCCGGTCTTTCCGCCGTACGCCGAGTCGACCTGCGCCACGACGGTCGTCGGCACCTGCACGACCGGCACGCCGCGCTGGTAGGTCGCCGCGCAGAAGCCGGCGAGGTCGCCGACGACGCCGCCGCCGAGCGCCACGAGGTGGTCGTCGCGGCCCATCCTCTGTGTGGCGAGCAGGCGCCACACCGTCTCGGCGACGGCGAGCGTCTTGTGCTCCTCGCCGGCGGGGATCGTGATCGTGCGGTGCTTGTCGCGCAGCTCGCCGCCGTGCAGGGCGCCGACGTGCTCGTCGGTCACGACGAACGCGCGCCGCCCGGGGCGTGGCAGGCCGCCGATCAGGCCGCGCCCGACGAACACCGGGTACTCGCGCCCGCCCGCGACGGCCCATACGAGCTTCGTGCCTGCCGGCGCCTGCGCCAGCGCCTCGAGCGCCGGCAGCGCGCGCCGCACGAGCCGGTCGCCCTCGGGCAGGAACGCGTCGGCGATCGACTCAAACAGCGGCCGGCGCTCGGCGTGCAGCGCCTCGAACGCGGCGCGGTCGCGCGCCAGCGGCCGGTCGTCACCGGCCGCCCGCCGCCAGGCGGTCTCGTCGGAGATGTCCAGCCAGACGACGGTGTGCTCGCGCAGGGCGGCACGCACCGTCTCGGACAGGACGCTGCCGCCGCCCAGCGCGATCGCGGGCGCGCCCGAGCGCAGCGCGCGCAGCACGACGGGCTCCTCGCGCTGGCGAAACCGCCGCTCCCCGTAGGCGGCGAAGAACGACGCGATGCTCATCTCGAGCTGGTCCTCGACGAGCCTGTCCGTGTCGAGCACGTCGTCGAGCGCGGACGACTTGCCGGCCCCCATGAACCCTACGAAGACGAGCGCCATGCCACCGCCGCGCCTAGGACGACGACGCGGGCCAGCCGATGCGCGCGCGGTAGGCGTCGACCGCGGCGATGACGTCGCCGATGTGGTCGCCGCCGAACTTCGCCCGGTAGGCGTCGGCGAGCACGAAGGCGACCATCGCCTCGCCGACGACCCCGGCGGCCGGAACCGTGCAGGAGTCCGTGCGCTCGCGCAGCGCCTGGGCGGGCTGCTTTGTGGCGATGTCGACCGAACGCAGCGGCTTGGTCAGCGTCGGCAGCGGCTTCATCGCGGCACGCGCGTAGAGCGGATCGCCGGTCGTCATCCCGCCCTCGAGGCCGCCGGCGTGGTTCGTCTCGCGGTGGTAGCCGCGCTCCTGGGTCCAGAAGATCTCGTCGTGCGCCTCGGAGCCGGGCTTGCCCGCGAGATCGAAGCCCTCCCCCAGCCCGACGCCCTTGATCGCCTGGATCGAACACAGCGCGCCGGCGATGCGGCCGTCCAGCCGCTCCTCCCAGGAGACGTGCGAGCCGAGGCCCGGGACGAGCCCGAAGGCGATCACCTCGAAGACGCCGCCGATCGACTCGTTGGCCTTGCGCTGCACGTTGATGTGGCCGACCATCGCGCGGCTGGCCTCCTTGTCGAGGCAGCGGACGGGGTCCTCGTCGACGCCGTCGAAGTCCGCGACGGTCAGCGCCACGTCGCGCTCCGGCGCCACGACGCTGCCGATCTGGATCACGTGCGAGCGGACCTCGACGGCGAGCGCACGCAGGAACGAGCGGGCCAGGGCACCCCCGGCGACGCGTGCCGCGGTCTCGCGCGCGCTGGCGCGCTCGAGCACGTTGCGCACGTCGCTGAGGTCGTACTTCTGGGTCCCCACGAGGTCGGCGTGACCGGGCCGCGGCAGGTGCACCTCTGCCACCGTCGCCTCGACCGGCCAGGGATTCATCCGCTCTTCCCAGTTGGCGTAGTCGCGGTTGGCGATCTGCAGGGCGACCGGCCCGCCGAGCGTCAGGCCGTGGCGCACGCCGCCGGTGACGTCGGCGCGGTCGCGCTCGATCTTCATGCGCCCGCCACGGCCATGGCCCAGCTGGCGCCGGGCCATGTCGCGGTTGAGCGTCTCCTCGTCGAGGGTCAGCCCGGCGGGCAGTCCCTCGACGATGCAGGTGAGACCGGGGCCGTGTGACTCCCCGGCGGTGACAAAGCGCAGCGCCATGGCGCTGCGCAGTGTATGTGGCGCTACTCGGCGGGCACGTCTGCGGCGGGCGCGTCGGCGGCCTTCGTGGCCGCCCTGACGAGCAGCCCGCTGTCGCGGTCGAACTGGACCGCGCCCAGCGCGGCGGCGGTCGCGGCGTCCTGCCACATCGCGCGCATCACGTCGCGGCCTTCGGCGTGGACCTTGAGCCGCATCGTGCGCGCGGTGGCGGCGTCCGCTGCGATCGTCCGCACGGCGGTGACCTCGAGCGAGTACTGGCGCTCCTCGCTGCCGTCGGCGGGCTTCACCGTGACGAGCTGCGTCTGGCCCGCCTTCAGCCCGATGACCCGGCAGTCCGTGCCGTCCACGCAGAGCGCCTCGCCTTCGGAGGTCGCGCCGGGGCCGAGCAGGAACACCGCGTGGGTGCCGCCGGACTTCGTCACGCCGAGGTACATCGCGGCGGTGTCGACATCGCCGCCGAGCGGCGTCAGCCGTACGAGCGGCCGCGGCGCGCCGCCGCTGGTGTCATACCAGCGCGCCTCGGTGCGCTGATAGGCGGGGCCGGCGGGCCGTGGCGGGGTCGTGTGGTCCGGGGCGTCGCTGCTGGCCGGCGGGCCGGTGGCGAAGCCGCCCGCGCCGGTCGCCGCGGCCACGCCGCCACCGCCGGCCGCGCCAGCGCTGGCCGCGCCGCCGGGAGCCGCGCCGCCGGGAGCCGCGCCGCCGGGTGCGACGCCGGGAACGCCCGCGTCGACCGCGGGCGGGTCGTAGAAGGGGTCGTCGAGCGTGCCCGGGCGGTTGTCCTTGCCCGTGACGGCGGGACCGGCGAGCGTCACGAGCGCCTCGTAGCCCGGCGCGCCCGCGACGGCCGGCGCGACCGGCGTGACCGGCGTGACCGGGGCGCTCGCGCTGGTGGGCGCGGAGTCCGACCCGGAGCCGATGTCGAACGGCATGGCGACGAGCGCGGCGAGCAGCAGGACCGCGACGGGCCACAGCCGCTTGTCGACGAGATCGCGCGCGATCGAGCGCAGCGGGTTGAGCAGCTGATCGTTCATCGTCCATCCCCCTGGGCGGTCGCGGGCTTCAGTGACGTGGTCGTCGGGGCCGGGACGGTCGTACCGCCCGGGGACTGCGCCGTGGCGCCGGCGGCGGTGTTGGCCGGCACGAGATAGGCCGTGGCGCTGACGACCGCCTTGAGCTTGGGCAGGCCGCCGAGGCCCGGCGTCAGCGAGAAGCCGTCGACGGTGAGCAGGCGGCCCTTGACGCGGATGTCCCCCTGCTTGCTCGTCGCCAGGCCGTCGATCGCCTTCAGAAAGCGCCGCATCGCGAGGTAGCCGCCGTCGAAGGTGAACGTGAACGGAACGGTCATGAGCCCGGCCGTGCCCACGACGGTGCCCGGGGGCGCCTGCGACACGACCGCGGGCGCAGCGGGCTGCGTGCCGGTCGGCCCGGTCGACCCTGCGCCGGCCTTGGCGCCGGCGCCCGCCGCGGCAGGAGCGGCCGGAGCGGCAGGAGCGGTCGGCGCCGGTTGCGTGGCAGCGGCGCCGACGGCCGTGAGCTTCACGGCGCGAAAGTCGATCTTGTTGCGACGCGCGATCGACTCGAGCTGATAGACGAGCGAGGCGACGTCGTCGTCGCCGGGAACGGCCTTGCCGAACTTGGCGAGCGTCGCGTAGTCCGCGCGATAGCCGTCGCGGGCATGGTCGGCCGTGGTCGCCGTGGCGGTGGCGGCGTCCAGGCGCATCTGCGCGGCAGCGATCCGGCCCTGCAGCGCGGCGGCGTCGCTGCGCTTGGGGGCGATCACGCCGACCCAGCCGCCGGCGATCGCGGCGATCACGAGCAGGGCCGCGACGATCATGCGGGTCTGCGTGCTCATCTCACGTCTCCGGTTGGCGTGGAGGGTGCGGCGGGTGCCGCCCCGTTGGCGGGTTCAGCGGGTGCGGCCGGTGCCGCCCCGGTGGCCGGAGCCGCCGGCTGGGCGGGCGTGGCCGCCGCCGTGGCGACGATCCCGTCCTGGGCCTTGAAGAAGACGGTGACCTGGAACTGCGGCATCTTGAAGGTCGTGCGGCAGTCGGCCTCGCCGCCGGCCGCGTTGTCGGACTTCTCCGAGCTCGCGAGGCTGACGCGCTCGACGCCGTCGACGGACCGCAGCCGGGCGAGCAGTTCGGCGACCGCGTACTGGCTCTTCGCACAGCCGGTGATGTCGATGGCGGGAAGCGGCAGCGCCGAGCGTAGGGCGCCGGTCGACGCACCGTCGACCTTCGCGGTCGGAGAGACCGAGCCGACGAGCGTCATGAGGTCGACATCGGCCGGAATGACGCGAGCGACCTCGCGCAGGCCGTGGGCCCAGTTGAAGCGCCCCTTGACGAGGCCGCCGACGGTCTCCTCGCGAGCCTGGCTGAGCGCCGCGAAGTCCGCGTATGGCTTGAGCGCGGTGGTCTTGGCCTCGGCCGCCTCGGCGCGGCGCTCCACGCTCGACAGCTCGGACTGCCGATCGCCGAGCTGCTTGCCGGCCAGCGCCCACGCGCCCGCCATGACGACCGCGATGGCGAGGACGGCGATGACGGCATAGGCGCCGATGCCCTCCGTGCTGATACCGGCGAGCGTCGGCCGCCCACCCGGGCCGCTCTCATCGGGGATGAGGTTGACGGCCTTCATGCGCTCAGCCCCTTCTCGACGGCCAGGCCGGCGGCGACGCTGAGACAGCCGGCGTCGAGCGGGCCGAGCTGCATGTTCTTCGCACCGGCCACGACGCGCTCCTGAACCTCGAGGCCGAGCTCGGCCTCCAGCGCCGGAGCAAACCCCGCGACCGCGACCGCCGGTCCGGTGAGGATCACGCGCCGGACGGCGGTGCCGTCGCCGCTCTGACCCTGGTGGAAGTCCAGTGAGCTGCGGATCTCGGCGGCGATCCGCTGCAGGCCGCTTCTCAGGATCGTGCGGGCGTCGCCGACGATCTGCTCGTCGCCGTCGACGTCCTTGACGTCCTGCACGAGGCCGACGTGCTGCAGCCACATGCGGGAGTGCTCGAGCGTCAGCTCGCGGCGCTCGGCGAGCTCGACGGCCAGGCTCTCCAGTCCGCCGCCCGCCACGCGCGTGAAGTTGCAGACGTTGTCATGGGCGACGGCCAGGTTCGTGAGCCCGCCGACCGAGACGTACAGCTCCGGTCCTGCTTCGCCGGGCTGCTGCAGTGCGCGGATCATGCCGAAGGCCGACAGGTCGATCCCGGCCGGCTTGAGCCCGGCCGCCCGAGCAGCCGTGAGGACGTCGGTGATCATGTCGCGGCGCGCGGCGACGAGGATGATCCGCTGCCTGGGACCGTCCGGTGTCTCGACGATGCCGACAACGTGATAGTCGAGCACCGCGTCGGCCAGCGGCATCGGGATCTCGTCAGCGGCCTGAAAGCGGACCGCGGTCGCCAGCTGGCCGGCGTCCGAGATCGGCGGCAGGTGCATGGCCCGGACGACGATGCGCGCGTTGGCGACACCGATCCGAACCTGCCGGTCGAGGTCCTTGTGCTCGCGCCACAGACCGCGCAGCGCTTCGGCCAGGGCGTCTGAGTCGGCGACCTCGCCGTCGCGGACCACGCCCGGCTCGAGCTCGGCGCGTCCGCCGTCTTGGATGGCGATGGAGCCGTTGACGCTCACCTGAGCGGCGGCGATGCATCCGGGCTCGATGGTGAGTCCGACGAATGTGGTTGATCGTGAGCGTCCCATTGGCACGGTGGGCATCCGCAGCGGCGCCCGTAGTTCGCACCGTGCCCGCGCAAGATCGCCCGAATGTCCAGGGCCGCCTGGCGACACCCCAGGCGCGCGGTCGCCCGGAGGCGACAGCGGCGACGGTCAGCGGGACGGGACCTGCTCGTTCTGGCGCGTGATGCGCCAGGCTGCCTCCACGGGGTCGATGAAGTACGGGGGCTCGCGGTGGCGCAGCTGGTCGTCGTAGTCGTACTTCTTGATGTAGCCCTGGCCAGTCGTGAGGCCCACGGGTCCGCGGAACTTCTGGGTGACGGCTCCCTTGATCGTCAGGTCCTCGAGGTGGGTGCCACAGTAGAAGTTGTCGACGATGAACGACTGGTTCAGGGCGAGGATCGCCGCGTGGATCGTGAGGTTTACCAGCGAGCTCGACGTGCTCATATCGCAGTTGCCGGCAGGGTTCATCACCGGGTGGTACACGCGCACGAAGTTGGTCGCGACCAGACCGAGCAGCGCGTCGCTGCCGGCCGGCTTCGTGAGATTGCCGTCGATCACGACGTCGTTGTCGGTCCCGATCGTCAGCGACTTCGAATAGCTGCCGCTGACCCAGGCCTCTCCGCAGCCGACCGGCGCGTTGTAGACCTGCCGATACTCGTACGTCGGACTGCATCCCTCGCTCTTGACGTAGACGACGCCGTTGGCGGGCAGCGGAAGCGTCTTCTTGACACCCTGGTTGGTGACGGTCATGGTGTTGCCGTCGAGGACGATCGTGGTCTTGCCGGTGAAGGTGTACGCCGCTGCCGCGTACCCCTCCAGCTCCTTGTTGTCAGGCGGCAGGGCGATCGGGTCCGCGGAGGGAACGAACGTTCCGAGGAAGTTGGGGGTGGCGCCGCAGCCCTGCGCCGCTTCGAACGCGCGTGGCAGCGGCGCGGAGATCTCGACCCGGTCCGCGGCCTTGCGGCCGAACGTGGGCGAGTTGCAGACGAGGATCTCGTCGTTGGTGTGAAACGGCCCGTTGATCTTGTCGCCGTTGGCGAACTGGAGCGGGAGGCAGTAGCTGTTCTTGTCCTCCGGGCGACCGTCGCGCGCGGTCTTGACGCACTCGACCAGGGCGCTTTCGCGCAGCGCAAGCGTGGAGTACGCGAGCGGGGGGATCGTCTCGTACTCGGTGAAGTAGATGAAGTCCAGAAAGCCGCGCCGGCGGAACGTCGCGATGATGCTGCGCTTCTCGTCGCCGACGACGCCGGTGGACCGCACGCGGAACGTTCCGGTCGCCGGGTCGAGCATCGTGGTCGCCGAGCAGACGCCCGGGTCGCCGGTCGCCGGCAGCAACTCGATCGTGTACTTCCCCGGTGCGCCCGGCAGCGACCGCCACTGCCGCACGTCCGGGCCGGTTACCCATCGGTCGTTGACCGGACTGGGCTCGGTCAGGCTCGGGGGATCCACGTTCTTGCAGTCGGCCCAGTAGTTGACGTCCTGGTCGAGGTGGAACTGGTAGTAGGCCAGCCCCGACTCTGCGGCGGCATACGCGGCTTTGCGGTCGCGGTCGTCGCCGGACAGGCCGATCCCCGGCTGGGTGGCCCCAAACGCGGCGACCACGACCAGGCCGCCGACGAGCAGCGCGCCCATCACGATGACCGTGCTGAACCCACGCTCTGCGCCGTCGCGCAGGCGGCGAGCGATCCTCGAGATCCAACCGGTCACCGACACCTGGCGCCTCCTTGCTGCTTGGCCGTGTCCGCGGTGCGCACGAAGATCGAATCCTTCAGGGTCGTGCCCAAGCGAGCCTGCGGGCGGGGATGGTCGGGGAGGGTGACGAACGACACGTCGATCCTCACCACGGTCGCGCTGGTGGCGGCCGTGAGCGGAGGGACGAGCTCGGCGAACAGGCCGCCGGGGGTGGCGGGAAACGCGTAATAGCGAAAGAACGATTCGGCGCCGTCCCGCTCCACGCCCGTGGCCAGCACGCGGCTCGACGTCGCCAGCGTCGGATAGCTGATGGCGGGCGGCGCGCCCGTGCTGACCCAGCGAGACTCGGTGACCGTCTGCGCAGTGCGGTCGAACCGCAGCGTGCGGCGCTCCGGCGGGCGGCTGCCGTCGCCGAGGTCGACGTACAGGGTCAGCTCGTCGGCGCTGCCCTGCACGATCGGCGGCGTGTCCACGTCCAGGCAGACCTGCGAGCGCAGCTGGCGGGTGATCTCCTCCATCGCCTGGCGCCCGCGCTGCAGCGTCTCCTCGCGCATCACGATCTGGCTGGACGACGCGACCGAGCGGTCCAGCAGCATGAACGCCGCGAGCACGACGACCATGCCGATGACCACCGCCGTCAGCAGCTCGACGAGGGTGAACCCCGATTCGTCGGCGAGCCGCCGCGAGCGGGCGCCGCTCATGGGCACTTGCCGTTGGCGCTGGCGGGCAGCCTCAGGGTGGTCGTGGTGGCCGTCCCGGTGGAGCTTGTGTTGGCGATCTGCGACGGCGTGGTGACATGCCGGCTGACGTTGTCGTCGGCGCAGATGATGTACGTCCCGAACGGATGCGCCGGTGCAGTCATTGCGCCGGAGAGCAGGCTCAGCTGCGGCGGGAAGGAGTTCGACGGGCAGTCGGGATCGCTCACGAAGATGCGGGCGCCGAGCATGTTCTGGTCGGCCGGGTTCCTGACGTTGACACGGATCGCCGGCATCCGCACCGTGACCGCCGCCGCGCCGCCGGGGGCCGGCTTGGCGACATCGTCGGGATTGCTCGTCCAGTAGGTGGCGCTGTAGCGGCTGGGATCGTTGTCGGCGCAATCCCCGGCATAGACGCCGTAGCCGTCGCTGAAGGGGTAGACCGGGCCGGCGGCGATCTTGGCGAGCACGCCGGGGCCGAAGGTCCGGGGGCCGGCGGGAAGCTTCGAGTTGGCCAGGCTCACCTTGCGAGGGGCCGCGGCCACGGGGGTGACGGCGGCGCTGCCGATCTTGGTGTCGAACGTCACCTCGACCGTGGCTGCCTTTCCCATGTTGACCTTTGTGACCGTCGTCTTGCTGGCGGTGACCGATAGGCTGACCTGCGTCGGCGCCTCACCGTCATAGCCCACGTTCGTGCCGCTCGTGATGGTCCCCGTATACGGGCCGGCCAGCAGGTTGGCGAAGACCGCACAGCCCAGCGCGTTGGTCGGTTCCGACCAATGCGGCGACGACGCGAGGTCCACGGTCCCCCCCACGAGGGGGACGCCGGCGGTGTCGACGACCTTGATCACGGCGGTGCCATACTGCGCTCCGTAGGAGCCGGGCGGCGGGCTCATGAGACCCACCAGGGTGACCGCCCTGGAGCCGGGAAGCGTCGACGTCGCGGTCGAGCTGATGCGCAGGTAGCGGGTGTTGGCGCTCGAGCAGCTGACCACGCCGATGGGGTCTCGCACCCACTCAGCGCGCGAGACGACGGTGTACTTCACGCCCTCAACCTCGACCGGTGGGCGGGTGGCAGGTAGGTCGACGAGGTCGAGGATCCGCATCGAGCGCAGGCGCTCCTGATCGGCCTGCGCGACCGTGGCGGCGACCGAGCGCGCCTTGCTCTGCTTCGTCGTGCCCTGTGCGCCGTCGAGGCCGTCGAGGAGCGCAAGCGCGACGCAGACGACGACGACGGCGCCCACGAGCACCTCGATCATCGCGAAGCCGTCTTCTCCCCGAGCAGAGGTCATGACAGCCGCATCGGTCCGCTGTCACCTCCGGGCAAGGAGCTGCGCATGGCGCTGGACGATGGTTCTAGAAGGCGGTGAGGTACAGCGATACCAGCTCGCTGCCGGCGAGCAGGCCGACGACGCCACCGAGCGCGAGGAACGGGCCGAACGGCACCGGCGTCTTGCGACCGACCGCCATCCCCTTGCGCACCATGATCCAGACTCCCACGGCCGTGCCGGCGATGAAGGCGACGAAGAACGCCGGAACCACCGCGGTGCCGAGGAAGAGCCCCATCACGCCGACGAGCTTGGCATCGCCGAGGCCCATGCCCCGCGGGTTGATCAGCGACGGGATGCCGAGCACGGCGGCGCCCGCCACGCCGGCGATCAGGCGCTCGACCTGGCCGCTCGGTTCCAGCGCGACGCCGAGCACGAGGGCGGCGATCGCAGCGGGACCGGTGAGGCGGTTGGGGATCAGCTTCGTGTCGAAGTCGATGAGCGCGATCGGCACGAGGAAGGCGACGAGCACGAGGCCCATGACGAGCATCGCGGTGTCGCCGTGGTGGACGGCGACGACGGCGGCGAAGAGCGCGGCCGTGCCGCCCTCGACGAGCGGATAGCGCGCCGAGATCGGCTCCGAGCAGCTGCGACAGCGCCCGCGCAGGATGAGCCACGAGAGGATCGGGATGTTGTCGTAGGGCTTGATCGGCGTGTCACACGACGGGCACGCCGAGGCGGGCGCAGCGAGCGAGCGGCGCGCGGGCAGGCGATGGGCGACGACGTTGAAGAACGAGCCGAGGATCAGTCCGCAGGCGGCGGCGAATGGCATTGCGAGGGGCATTGACACCTTCTCTGAAGTCTCGTGGATGGGCCGGTGGCATGCGAGCGGCTGCCGCTGGGCGCGGCGGCTTGCGCCGCGCGCGGGTGGTATCGGCCACGCCCCGCTGACCGCGACCGCCGGCGCGGCGCACTCGTACGCACGTCCAGCAACGACGAAGGGCGGGCCCGAAGGCCCGCCCCTGGTCATTCGGATGATGTTGTCGCGATTACCAGGTGAGGTTCTTGCAGCCGCCCTTGGCGGCCGGGGCGGTGCACTCGCGGGCGAGCACGCCGGCCGTCTTCTTGATCGTGAACGTGTTGCCGGTCTCAGACGCGGCGACGATGACGTACGTGTCGGCGCCGGTGACCTCGGCGCTGCTGCCGGCGGCCTTGGCGGCCTCGACGGCGATCTTGACGTCGGCGTTGGTGGCCGATCCGCAGGCCGCGACCGTTGCCGTCGGCTCGTCGGTCAGGCAGGACTCGACCTGTGAGACGGCATTACGGGCCGCCGACTTCGCGGACGAATCCTTGGCCTTGTCCTTCTGGCCGAGGAACGTCGGCAGGGCGATGGCGGCGAGGATGCCGATGATGAGGACGACGACCAGAAGCTCGATGAGCGTGAAGCCCGACTCGTCCGAAGCGCGGTGACGCAGGTTCTGCAGCATGTGACGATCCCTCCAGGATCCGTTTGACGTAGGCGTGCAGGCCGGTGCCGCGATGCGTTCGCGCTGGTGAAGGACGGGAGGTCCGTCGTCCGCCCTCACGAGCGGCTGGCGCTCAGCGTTGAGTGGTGGCCGTTGCACAGGACGGTCATCGGTCAACGGACGCCAAGACGACGAGCCATCGGCCCGGGTTCTGGACGGACGGTTGACTTGCCCGCCTGACGGGTGGCGGATCGGCGCCCTACGGGGTGCCGGCGGCGGCGGCGCGCGCGGCCCGCGCGTCATGCTCGGGCAGCTGCACGCCGCCACCTTCGCACCACGGGCAGGTGACCTGCTGCGGGGTTCCGCCGAGGTTCGAGATGACCTGGCCGGTGCCGCGGCAGGGCGCGCAGGGCGGCGGTTCGGCGGGCTGGATCTCGTCGCGTGCGGCCATCCGCCGTGCACGCTAGTGCATGCCCTGCCGACCGTCCGGCAGGCGGGTTGCAGGATCGCGCAACACGACTGCACGGTCACGCAGCAAACTCCTGCGTGAAGCCGGGTTCACGCGCTGGACTTGCACGCGCGCCGTCGGCACAATGCGGACATGCCGGGGGGTATGGATGCCAACGGGAAGGTCGTCGCGCCCGCTCTGCGTGCGTAGCTCACGAATATGAACCACCGCCGCCGATCGCATCTGGAGATGCTCGTATGTGCGCTGCTCGTCGCGGCGCTCGCAGTTCAACCCGCCGTCGGCGACGGCAAGCGCAGGACCAACAGCGCAGCGGCCGTCGCTGCGAAGGCGCCGGCGCCACCGCCGGCC
>Ga0136614_10000894_pt1 | contig 16506 bp, 5 predicted proteins | sample AntDrymUQ2792106_2_FD_106643 | JGI IMG/M metagenome (GOLD analysis project Ga0136614, IMG submission 106643) | Polar desert sand microbial communities from Dry Valleys, Antarctica - metaG UQ279 (21.06) | ecosystem: Environmental > Terrestrial > Soil > Desert | place: Antarctica: Dry Valley... | reverse complement strand
GCAAGGCTGCGCTGCATACTCGCCGAGATCGCGCACGATTATCGCTTCCGCATCATCGCGATGGAAATCATGCCCGATCATATTCACATGCTCGTCGAGGTGCCGCCGAGGTATGCGCCCGCGAAAGTGGTCCAGATACTGAAGGGCATCTCGTCTCGTAGGCTGCGGCAGGAGTTCTTGGATGTCATCCAACGCTACATCTGGAAGGAAGGAACGCTGTGGGCGATAGGCTACTACGTCGGCAGCGTTGGCGATGGAGTCACGACCGAGTTGATCCGGGAGTACATCAACAATCAGAAGGCGGAAGCAGAAAAGTCAGCACGTACCGTCGTTCAAGCAAGATTGTTCGAGTGAAGGAATGGCGACTGTTGAGCCACGCCGTTCGCGTAGGTTCGTCCGTGAATTGCTGTCGCGCTATGACATTGACCCGATACACTTCTACTCTTAAGACAATCGAGGGGACGGTTTTTTCGGCTGGTCGGAGAAAATTTTTCACCCCCACGCCCGGGTCAGATGGCTCAATGGCCGGGCGTAGAGACCACGGAGGACAGGCTAAATGCTTGATCGGAGCCGCGAGACATTAGGTTTTCTTGAACTTAATCAGATGGCTCTTGACGGCCAACGTGTCATACTTCTAACCCGGCCTTGTTCTTCTGGACATGATAAACAAGGGGGGTAGTGCTAAAAAAGTAATGCTATACCTCCGAGAAAAGCCAAGAAAAATCGAGGCGTTTTCTAATCGTCAGCTTTACTTTTTTAGCACTACCAGATTACCGGACAAGGTGCTCGCGGCGGAATACCGCACGACGCTAACCACGCTCAGTTACTAAGTTGGACGTTTGAAATGTGAGATTGATTTCATCTTCAACCATCTGCCGGTCAGTCCCATGATTTCGGGCGCACTGATTCCTTCAAAGCTGCTGCTTGTTCTTGATTGCTTTTACGCGGTGGGCGTGAAGTAGGTATAAAGGAAGTTCATGACACAGATCGACGCTTCACTGAAGCCGCACATTCCCGCGCTCCTCTCCGACAATTGTGTGGAGGCAGCTACGATGATCATCGAGCGGCTCTGTCACTCTGTCACGAACGTCCAGATCGAGGCTTCCAATTCAGCGAGCGTGAAGTTGACGGCCTCGGGAGCGAGACGCAATGCGTACTTACGCAAATCACTACATTCGTATAAAACCGTAAGCAGCATTAAGCGGGCGCGTAAGGTCAAGTCAAGCTGCGCTTCACTGTAGCCGTAAGCTAGCAGAAGTGCCCTTTGCAGTTCGCGGTCACCCTGCGCCATCAGCACGCCGGGCGCGACGAACTCATACTCGTTGAATCCGCATAACGAGTCGCCGAAGTCAATTAGGCCTGAAACCTTCCAACGCCCGCCCTCTTCAGCGAGCAGCACATTACCGGCGTGAACGTCGCCGTGAAGAAATACAGGCTTGATGTCTGTCGGTAACAAAGCGAGACGCGTGGCGATGTAGGAGGGCAGACTTTCCAGCCATTCCGGGTTCGCCCCACAGCTTCTCTGGCGCTCGACCGACTCGCACGCCTGCCGCTCGACGAAGCCGCGCCAATCACGATCTAAAGCGGTTCGTAGCGGAGCGTCGTGCGCGTGCAACTCGCTCATCGCGACGCCGAGACGCGAAGTAATTTCAAGGCGGTCGCTCCGCTCCGTGCTCGCCCACACTTCGCGCGATGCGTGACCCGCGAGTTTCGTCATCACAAGATACGACCAGCCTTCGATCTCACCCGCGTGCACCAGCTCCGGTGTTCTTATACTGAGCTTACCTTGAGCGAAATCAAGTGCCACTTTTTCTCGCCAATAGTTCTCACGAAACGGCGCGAATATCTTGACAACGAACGTTTCATCAACAAAGAAGATGATGTTTTCGCCCTGTGGCGAGCGTCGCAGACTGGAACAAGAAAGATTATGTCGAATGCAGATTTCCGCGGCGACTTGCCGCCACATGTCGTCGTGGAAATGACGATTGTAATCGGCGGCAGTCGAAATAACCGGTAGGTTTAAGCGCATCGTCGTCCGCGTGTTAGCGTTGCATCTTTTTCAGCAGTGCGATCTGAGACGCGTGATAGAGGTCATGCTGCCAGAGCCAAAGCGATCTAGCCCAGAGTTGAGAGTAAGCGGATGAGACCGCGAGAGATGTAATGCACGCGATGAATCTGCACCGATCCGTAGCGGAACGAAATCTATTCGCGCGACTCTGCTCTTCTGAGCTAAGCATTTGCCACAATTGTTCCAGCGATTGTGGATTCAAGTCGAGATGAGCAAGTCATACATCAACTTCATCCTTGGTCAAGTCACGCTGCTCAGGACCAACTTGCCACTTTTCAGCTCTGTCAGTCCTGTCAATCTTGTCAGTCCTGCGGTTTCAGGAGCGTCCTGTTCTGATTGTGTTGATTTAATCACTTTGGTGAATGCCCGAAGGGATTGGTCACGTATGGGACAGGAGCAGTAATGCCTTCTGACTCTCCTTCCGGATTGATGCGAAGCACTGTGCCTAAGCCCGTGTCTATCAACCCTTTCTGCGTGACCTTAATGCCGCGCGCTTTGAGTATCTTTACGACGCTGCTATCAACGCGCGGATCGAGCCAGTTTGTGTCAAGCTGCAACTTCAGTTTCTTAGTGATTCGTCGAAGTTGCGAAGGGAATGTGCCGAAGCGGGGAGTCGAAACCGAATCGCGTACAGACATTTGGTAATCAATGAGGTTGACTAAAAACTGGAAGGAAGTTTCTACAACCGAATTGGAAATTGCGCCGACGGCGAAACGTGATTGCCCTTCCTGAAGAGCGAGATGGATCGAAAACGGGCTAAGGCGACGCCGTCCCGGCTCGGTGTTCCATGGAATTTTTCCTGAAGAAGGCAAAGCAACGCCTTCCACGAACATTCCCTCTGCCCACGGTTCGGATTCGATCGTGGTCGTGCCGCTGGCAATGTTCCCCTCGCTGTCCGTCACGATGATGTGGTAGCTGTGAGAACCCTTGCTCCCCATGACATTAGGAGGAACTCTGTTCCGCACCTTTTCCCAAATCGAGCTTGCATACTCTGCCGTCAACCGGGATTGCACGATTTCGGGGTTGTCGAGAACACGATGATCGAGTAAGTCTGACTCCGACCAAACTTGGCGGGCGATTCGTATCATTCGCTCTAATGTATCCGCGTCCTGCCAGTAGTGAGTGGCGGAAGGTGGAGTTGATAGTGTTGTGTGCTCCAACGTCTTAAGCGCCAGCAAGACCCATAGCCCGCCGTAAGAGTGACCTGATGATGAATGAATCGTGTAACCACGGTACGTCGTCGTCCACGGGACGCACCAGTTCACCTCATACTGCGCAAGGTCTTTGTCAGTCAGACGACCGCCCTTCTCCTCGACGATTGATAGAAAGCGTTCTCCCCAGTCACCGCGATAAACATATGCGGAGCCTTCTTCCGCCAGTCGCCGAAGAAAATTTGCTAACTCCGGTTGCCGGAGAATCTCACCTGCCGCCAGCGGTTTGCCTTTAGGAAAGAATGTGCGACGCCCGTATTTGGTCGTCTTCAAGACTTTGGAGTGATGAGCGATGAAACCAGCCATCAAACGATTAACCGCGAATCCGTTTTCTGAGAGCGCAATGGCAGGTTGCAACAGTTCCGAGAAGGCAAACCGACCGTATTTTTTTGCAACCGCTTCCAGTCCGGCAGGCGCTCCCGGAACAAGCGCAGATTTGCCAAGCTTCCGGTCATTTATCTTCCAGAGTGCAGCCGGGTCAAGAGGATCATTAAAATCGGCATCAAGGTATGTGACCTGATTGTCTTCGGCGCGATAGATCAAAACGCCAAGCGGACCCGCCAAACTGCTGGCGCCTTCAGCCAGCACATTCTCCGCAGCAACCGTAGCGACGAAAGCATCAAACGCATTTCCGCCGGCGCGCAAAATAGCCTCACCGATTTCACGAGCCTCAGGGTGATAGGCAATCACGCTGCTGCCCTGCCCGATGATCGACTGCTCCGCCGGTTGCGGGAAGGCATGTGCAAGTTGCTGGCGACCCTTGAGCACAAAATAGAAGAGCGCGGAAATGATTATGACCGCGCACACGGCGGCAAGCATTAGTAATGTCTCGACGGATATCAGGATGCACCTCCCTTAGCAAGTATGTTGGTAATCAGTGCATCAACTTGTTCATCCGTCAATTGTTCGACATCAATTTCAGAATCGTTCCGACTTCCTACCGGAACTAAACGCGGAGCATTGCGCTTACTCGTGCTCGTGCTCGTCTGCAACGCGGCGATGGCTTCGGCGAAACTGCGAATGGTCGGCTTCTCGAACATCAATCGAAGCGGGATGTCGAAATTGAGAGAATCCGAGATGCGCGATACGACTTGAGTGGCGAGCAGAGAATGACCGCCGATGTTGAAGAAGCTAGAGTCTATGCTGATGTTATTGATGCCGAGCACGTGATTCCATATTTCTTCGATCTGCCTCTGCAATTCGGTTTCGGGAGCGGCATATGCGGCGCTGGAAGAGAGGCGAGCGGCGTCGGCGGGCGCAGGCAACGCCCTCCGGTCGAGCTTCCCGTTCGCCGTCAACGGCAACGCCTCCAGCCACACGAACGCCGCCGGTACCATGTACTCCGGCACCCGTGCCCGCAGATGTTCGCGTAACTCTTGCGCCAGCACGCTCGCACGCTCACTCGCCGCACGCTCCTCGACGCGGTTCGAGTACAGCGCCCACGGCTTCTTCCCGCCCTCGCCCTCTCCCTCGCCCGCACTAGCTAATGGCAAACTCCACACTACCGGCGACCGCTTCGCTTCCGCTCCCGCGCTACTACGCGCTGTCTCTTCGCGTCGCACGCACACCACATCGTAGCCTCCCACCGCCGCGCTGCCTTCCACTCGCCTTTGCGCTGTCGCTGCCGTTTGCGCTTGCTCGTCCGCCCACGTCACCTGCACACGGTATGGCACGCGACCTTCCAGCTCCCACAACTCTTCCGCCTCTACTCCCTCTACCTCGTTCACATCCAACTCCCACTTCTCAAACTCCTCCAGGCTCGCCTCCGCCGACGCTTTCGCCAGCCATCCCAGCAACCGCCGCTCCCACGCCACTCGCCGACTCGGCACGCTACGCACCACCAGCCTCGCCGACGCCTTCCCCGCTCGCTCTGCCAAGTACGCCGCCATCCCCTCAACTCCGCCCATCTCACTCCACTGCCGCTCTTCGACCTCCTCAGCACCAACCCCCGCACCCGCGCCGCCAACCACCGCGGCACCCGCACCGCTGACTTCCAGCACCACGTCATAACGAAACCGCGTCAACTCGTTGTGAAAGCGCCCCCGCTTCACTTCGACCGCGACGTTCGTCACCTCCCGCAGATATTCCGGCATGCGCCGGAATAACTCTGGCGATAGCACAGTCTCCGGCTCGCGCCTCATCCATTGCGCAATGCGCTCGCGCAACTCTCCGACTCGCAACTCGTCCTGATGCGCACCACTACTGCCGTGGCTGGTGTGGCGTGCCACCTCGATGCGCGCCGCCAGCATCTCCTGCAACGGCAGGCTGCGCACATCGCCGACGAACACATACCCGCCCTCCCGCACCACCCGACATGCTCCCTCCAACACCCGCCGCAGATACTCGACTCCCGGAAAGTATTGCACCACCGAGTTGAGCACCACCACGTCGAACGACGCGGAAGCAAATCCGCTGAAGTCTGCCGCCTCGCGTTCCATCAATTCGACCTGCTGCCAGCCGTGGCGCGCCACCTCGCGGGCGAGGCGGGTGAGCACCGACCGACTGAAGTCCGTGCCGACATAGCGCGTCGCCGCACCCGCCAGTCGCAGCAACAGCAAGCCCGTACCGCATCCGACTTCGAGGATGCGCGAGCCGCCGAGCGCGCGGATGCGGCCGACGGTGGCGGCGACTTGCTCGTGCATCTCGGCGGGAGTCAAGGGTAAGCCCGTGTAGCTGCTGTCCCAGCCCGTGATGTCGAACTCAGGGTCGGGCGCAGGCTGCCGATCACTGCCGTTGCCGTAGAGTTGCTCGTACACACCGCGCCACTCCGCTACACGCTTACGCGCATCCGCTTTCATAGGCTCAGGGTCATCGCTCCCTCGCCCTTTGAAGAGATTTTGATAAAACGAATTCGAGCGGTAGCCAATTTCATTGCGGCGGGATTCATATTTGAATTCAATCTCGCTCGCTCCTTTTCGTGAGACGGCACCGCGAATCAAATAGTCTGGAGTGAACTCTCCCGGTTCGCTCAATCTCGCGCAGACAGCCGTGATCGTGTCGCCAACATTCAACTCCACGGGCAAATCAAAGACCGGGAAAAAGATTGGCAGCCAGCTACATTCTGAAGTAAGAACCTCGATTATTTCCTCGCTTCCGGGGTAGAGATTTATCCATAGCAGAAAACCGTCAACACGGCATTTCCTGCGTATCGTCAATCTGATTTCCGTGGATTGCTCTAACTCATTGGTGCGGTCGAAGTGCAGTTCCTCAAAAATCGCCGCATCCGAAACGAGACAATTCGCCGGGAGGTTCTTGACGCAGACTCGAATGTCGAAGGGTTGACCGCGGCTCTCAAACACTTTCTCCGCGTAGTGTTTCGGAATCTCTTTGAACTCCGGGTGAAGCCGCAACTCATCGGGTAAAGAGATAGCCGCGATTTTGGTGACGCAGCGAAGCGGCATCATCTCACCGTAGGGTTTGAGAAAGCGGCGAGCGTCGTTCAGTATTTCGATCACGCCCTCGGATGAGCCTATCGTCCCGATTAATTCGGACACGCAGACATCCACCTTCTCCGGCAATTCGATTTCGCGCGAGTCGCCGTGAAGCAACATTAGCCGGTCTTGGAGATTGAGTTCGCGTGCGAGACGACGCGCCCGCTCGTAGGCATGATCGAGCATCTCTACTGCATAGACGCGCTTCGCGCCGCTCTCCAAACACATGCGGGCGAGTGCCAGATCAGCCCCCGTTCCGACATCGATGACGACCTTACCGCCAACCGTCCGCTCTATCGCCGAACGATACGCTCGTGTGCGAACGCGGTCAGTAGTCATCACATGATAGAGAAGTTCGTCGTAGATGAAATACTCGCCGATGGAAGGAAAGAACTCCGGCTCGCTCGTGTTGGGCACGACGTACCCGATGATTTCATGCCGACCGCGGTCTTGCCGCACCACCGCCGCGCACGCGCGAACATGCGGATTCTCGGCAAGTACGGCTTCAAGTTCACCTAGCTCGATGCGGTAGCCACGCAGTTTGACTTGGTCATCAATCCGACCCTTGAATTCCAAATTCCCGTCAGGCTGAAACACGCAACGGTCGCCCGTGCGATACAGACGCGCGAAGCTGTTGCCGGAGTTGCCGGAATTGCCAGAGAACGGGTCACGCACAAAACGCTCTTGCGTCAAATCAGAACGCCCGTTATACCCGCGCGCCAGACAACTGCCGCCGAGGTAAAGTTCGCCAGGCACTCCGGTCGGCAAAGGATTCAAGTATCGGTCCAGGACGTAAGCCGTACACGGCGCTGCCGGTCTTCCGATGGGCACCACGTCAATGGCTTTGGAAGCATCGGAATTCTTATGTCGCCAAAAGGTGGCGCTGATTGTCGCTTCCGTCGGTCCGTACATGTTGACGAACTCAACGTTCATCTTATCGTTCAGGCGGTTGAGCAGGTCGCTTGGCATCACTTCGCCGCCACAGGTCACGCGTCGCAACGAGCGACTCGCTACGAAAAAGGGTTGATCGAGAAGCGCCGCCAGCATCGAAGGCACCATATCGATGACGGTGATTTCGCGCTCGCGGATGAGTTTTGCCAGCTTCGCGATGTCAACGATGCCGTCTCCGCCGAGCACCACGACCCACGCGCCCGCAATCAGTGGGGCGAACATTTCGATAATGGAAACATCGAAGTTGAACGAATACTTGAACAGCGTGCGGTCGCCGGGTCGGAGAGTGAACTCAGCCTGCATCCATTGCAAATGACGGCTGAGAGCGCCGTGCTCAATCATTACGCCTTTCGGTGTGCCGCTTGAGCCGGAAGTGTAAATCACATAAGCAAGATTTTCCGCACCACTCGTCGGCAAGAGGTCTTCGTCGGAAAGAGCGGCGTCTCGTTCGTTTTCCTCTTCGTCTTCGCACAAGATAACCGGAAGTTCACAGTCGTTCAGACGGTGCGCGTGCAGGCGTTCAGTCAACACTAAGCACGGCTTCGCGTTCGAGAGTAAGAAGCGAAATCTTTCATCTGGAAGTGAAGGGTCGAGCGGAGTGTAAGCGCCACCGGCTTTCCAAACAGCAAGAATCGCTTCGATCACACGCGGCGAACGGTCGAGACAGATGGCAACGAGTTTCTCAGCACCCACGCCATGCGTCTGAAACTTTCGAGCGAGACGATTGACGCGCCCGTTCAATTGCCGGTAAGAAAGTTGACAGTCGTCGCACTCAACCGCGATTGCCTCCGGCGAGCGTCGCACCTGACTTTCAAATAACTCTTGAACGTGAACGAAAGACGCCTGCGTCGCAGGCGGATTCCAGTTAGCCAAAAGCCGGTGCGTCTCGTCTGCATCGAGCATCGGCGCTTTGGATACACGCAAGTCGGGGTCGCTGGTGAAAGCCTGCAATAAATTTTGATAATGCCGGACGAGACGTTTGATTGTGTCCTGACGGAAAAGTTCGGTGCTGTATTCGACGCGCGCGAGTATCCCTTGTTCTGAGTCAATGAGGTCGAACGCGAGGTCGAGGCTGGCAGTTCCTTTATCAACGTGAATCACTTCACCCGCCAAGGTTGAAGTCGAAGTTGAAGTCGAATGCCGATTTCCGGCACCGGCATCAATTCCACTAAAGAACTGTAAAGAGACTTGAAACAGTGGGTTTCGTCCCATCGAGCGCTCCGGCTTTAATCGCTCGACGAGCACCTCGAACGGCACGTCCTGATGTGCATCCGCGTCAAGAATGACTTGGCGTGAGCGGTGCAATAATTCGCGAAATGTCGGGTCGTCCGAAACATCCGTGCGCAGCACAAGCGAGTTGACGAAGAAGCCGATTAATGGCTCAAGCTCAAGCCGGTTACGGTTGGCTACCGGCTCGCCAATGATGATTTCGTCTTGCCCGGTATAGCGATGAAGCAGCGCGTTGAAGGCAGCGAACAAGGTCGCGAAAAGGGTGACTCCGTTCGATTGGCTGAACGCCTTCAATTGCTCAGAAAGCGACAGAGGCAAAGTGATGAACAGCGTTTCACCTTCAAAGTCTTGAACGGTGCGATGCGGGTAATCCGTCGGCAGTTCGAGTAGCGGCAGGTTCGCCAACTTGGATGTCCAGTAGTTGAGTTGATTTTGCAGACGACCTTCGGACAAATGCTTCTGCTGCCAGACCGCAAAGTCGGCGTACTGAATTTCTAGTGCGGGCAAGGGCGAAGGAAGATTAAGCAGGAAAGCTCCGTAGAGCCGCTTGAATTCGTCGATCAAGACGCCCATTGACCAGCCGTCCGCGACGATGTGATGAAGATTGATGAGAAAGAAATAGTCGTGCTCGCCCATCCACACCACAGACGACCGGATTAGTGGGCTGTGCCGCAAGTCGAACGGTTGTTGCGCGTCTTCGGTCGCCAATCGTACAGCTTCGCGCTCACGCACCGTTTGGGTCATGTCGCGCAGGTCGTGCAACGTAAACGGAACCTCAACGTGCGGTGCGATGATTTGAAACGGTTGCCCGTTGGCTTCACCGAACGAAGTACGAAGCACTTCGTGCCGCTTGACGATTTCGTTCAACGTCTTCTTCAAGACATCAACATTCAACGGAGCCTGAACGCGAACTGCCGCGGGCACATTGTAGAACGGACTTTGAGGAACGAGTTTGTCGAGAAACCACAGCCTTTGTTGAGCGAACGAAAGCGGCGGTGTGATGGACGACGGTCGCGGGCGAATGCGGTTCGTCTGCCCGTGCGCGCCGTTCCGGTCGAGCAAAAGTTCAAGCACCTTGCGCCGCTTCTCCGAGAGGATGTCGCTGTCTCTTTCCATCATGCTCATCACATCTCCCCTTCACACTATCGCCATCTCTCCCCATCTTCCGTCGGGCACTGACCGCTCAACACCAAACTCCGAACTCCGTAACTCCCAACTCATGCGATATTAAATAATAGAATTAAGAGCAGAGTGTTCGGTGTTGCGGAGTTCGGAGTTTGCCTCCGGCGTTTCAATCCAACATGATTTTATTAAGGCTACAACGCAAAACTTTTGCTTGAGTGCTTATCATCTCGCGCCGACGACCTCTGACAATCCGGCGACAGTTGGGTTGTCAAAAAAATCGCGCATCGTCACCTCGACTTGAAAAGTTTCGCGGATGCGAGAGAGCAGGCGAGTCGCAATCAGCGAGTGTCCGCCGAGGTCGAAGAAACTTTCGTTGATGGCGATGTTTTCCGCATGGAGCAGTTCCTCCCAGATGGCACATAGCTTTCGCTCCGTCTCGTCGCGCGGCGGGGCGTAATCGTGTTGACCCGCAACCGGCAGGGCGATTGTGTTCCTGAGCGCGAGGTAATCTATCTTGCCGTTGGGAGTGAGGAAAAGTTTTTCCAAGATGTTCAATTGCGAGGGAATCATGTATTGCGGAATGCGTTTTGACAGAAATTTTCGGAGGTCGGGAAGCGTTAAATGGCGTTGCTGAGAGAGTTCGACGAAAGCGACGAGCCGTTTGCTTTCATCATCCTCGAACAACATAACCGCCGCGCACGACACGTCGGGATGCTTCGCAATCGCGGCTTCGACTTCGCTCAACTCAATCCGGAAACCACTGAGTTTGATTTGCCGGTCGCCTCTTCCGAGAAACAAGACATTCCCGTCTTCGCGATACATGACGATGTCGCCGGTGCGATAGAGACGCGAATCCGCTTTGCCGCTAAAGCAATCCCGGATGAATCTCGTCGCCGTCATCTCCGGTTGATTCCAGTAACCTTGCGCGACCCCGTCGCCGCCGATGTACAACTCGCCCGGCACGCCGACCGGAACCGGATTGTCGAACTTATCAAGGATGAAGAAGGTCGTGTTGTGGATGGGCTTACCAATCGGAAGATTGTCGCCGATAGAATCGGGGTTAGTGATGGGGTAGAAGGAGGCGAAGGTGGTGCATTCGGTGGGTCCATAAGCGTTGACGATTCGCGTGCGTGGCAGGCTTTTCCACGCGGCTTTTGCCGCCGCGACCGGCATCACTTCGCCGCCGAAGATGAGCGTCTCGGTTGCCCGCAAATCCGCGATGTTGCTTTCGACCATTTGACGGAACAGGCTGGTGGTGATGAAGAGCGTGTGGATTTTAGATTTCTTGATAAACCCGCCGAGTTCATCGAGCGAGAGAAGTTCCGGCGGCGCGAGCACGAGCGTTGCGCCAAATAGCAGGCTTCCCCAAATCTCGAACGTCGCGGCGTCGAACGAGATCGGAGCGAACTGAAGCACATTGCGATCCGGCTTCAGGTTAATCCACCCGACGGCGTCCACGAGCCGGAGTATGTTGCGGTGTGTGACCGCAACTCCTTTCGGGCATCCGGTGGTGCCGGACGTGTACATCACATACGCCAAGTCGTCGGGACTAATCCGCCAGTCGGGCTTGGCAGTCTTGATAGTCGTGACTGCCTCACTGGTCGCGCCATTCACGCCGGTTTCACCGGTTGACGCGAGCACATCATCGTTATCAAGGATGACGAGTTGTGCTCCGAATCCTGGCAACTGATGTTGATGTCGGCTCGTCGTGACAATCGCCCGCGCACCGCTGTCCGAAAGAAGGAAAGAGAGCCGCTCTGGTGGATACCCCGGGTCGAGCGGGACGAACGCCGCGCCCGCTTTCAGGATTCCAAGTAGCGCCATCGGAAGTTCCAAACACCGCTCCATGTAGAGACCGACTAACTCGCCGCGCTTGATGCCGAGGCCGATCAGTTTCTGGGCTGCGTGGTCGCTGTTGCGCTTCAACTCGCGATACGTGAGCGTGCTGTCGCCGAACTTCACGGCGACGTTGTCAGGGTTGCTGCGCGCTTGCGCGTCGAACAGATCGGGAATGTTTGCATCCCGCGCATAATCGCTTTCGGTTGCATTCCATTCGACGAGCAAGCGACGTTCTTCGTTTTCAGTCAGCATCGCCAACTCGGATATACGCCGGGTCGGATCGGCGACGATGCTTTCGAGCAAGCGCAAGTAGTGATTGACCATGCGCTCGATGCGTGAGTCATCGAATAAATCGGTGTTATATTCGACATAACCTGTTATTTCGTCTTCCGCCCACATCAATTCAACCGAGAAGTCGAACTTGGCGATGCCGGACTCGATGGGGTTGAAGGGTAATACCGCGTCACGCCGGAGACCGGGAACATTGGGACGTTGAAACAATTGAAACGCTGCTTGATAGAGCGCATTGCGACTTTTGTCGTGCGGCGGTTGTAGCTCTCTGATTATCTGCTCGAGCGGCACATCCTGATGCGTAAAAGCCGCGAGCAAAATCTCGCGCACGTGAGAGAGTAAATCGAGGAATCGAGGGTCACCCGAGAGGTTCGCGCGCAGCACGAGAGTGTTGATGAAGAAGCCGATTAACGGATCGGTTCCTTTGCGACTGCGATTTGCGACGGGCGACCCGACCGCAATGTCGTCCTGCCCGGAATAGCGGTGAATCAAAACATAGAGCGCACTCAGAAGCAGCATGAAGAGCGTCACGCCTTCGCGCTCGCACATTACAACGAGCGATTGGAAGAGCGCGCCCGTGATTTTTATTTCGCGCCGCGACCCGCGAAAGGTGAATTCGGCGGGGCGTGTGCGGTCATTCGGCATTTCCAATTGACCGAGATTCGCCAATTGTTTTCGCCAGTAAGCGAGTTGGGGTGCGAGCGATTTTTCGTCGAACATCTCGCGCTGCCAAATGGCGAAGTCTGGATATTGAATGCCGAGTTCGGGCAGCGGCGACGGCTTACCCGTCGCGAAGCAATAATACAGAGTCGTCAGTTCGACCGCGAAAACGCCCATTGACCACCCGTCGCAAATAATGTGGTGCATGGTGAGGGCAAACACATAATCTTGTGCATCGAGACGATAGAGCGAGCCGCGCAACAAGGGCGTGCGCGCAAGGTCGAATGGGATTGATGATTGCTCGGCGGCGAGCCGGAGGGCTTCTTGTCTTCTCGCTGCGGGAGGCAATTGGCGAAGATCAACAAGCGGAATGTCGAGCGTTAAGTGAGAATTGACGTGCTGAATTGGAGCGCCATCTTTAACTCGAACTGACGTGCGCAGAGCTTCATGTCGTCGAACAATTTCATTGACAGCATGGCGAAAAACTTCCGTATCAAGGGCGAAAGGCAGGTTTATGAAATTCGATTCATTGTAAGCCGCGTTTCCCCGAATGAATTGATCGAGCAGCCACAGACGCTCCTGACCGAAGCTTAACGGGACGCGCTCGTCGGGCAGCCGTCGCCGGATGATCGTCGGTTTTGTTGTTGTTTGCTGCTGCTGGTGCTTCTGCTGCTTCTGCTGTAACAGTCTTTGCAGCGCCGCTTGTCTTTCGGGAGTCAGTGCCGCAAGACGCCGCGCGAGCGCATCCTTTTCCTCCATCGCCTGCGTTCCCTTCTTCCGTGCGGGGTTAATCAAGAAGTGATTCGGAGTTACTCAAAAGTGACGGGTGACAAGTGACAGGTGACAGGAAAGAACCAGCAGCGTCCCATTCCAGCCCGCGCTCTCGCGCTCTCATGGTGATGTTCCACAGCGTGCGGATGCCAAGTCATATGGCACGGGTCAATACCGTAACCGCTGATGAAAACCGCATCTTTCCTGTTTGTCCTGTCACCTGTCACCATTTACCTGTCACTTTTGAAGAGTTAGAGTCGGAGTCGAAGTCGACGTTGGAGGGCCGCTTCTGCAACTTCAGAATCCGGTATGTCCATCTGCCGGAACGCATTTCCTCATAGACTTGCGAGCCGGGCGTGGCGAGAAAGTTCTGCATGAGTTGCTGGTCGTTGCGGCTATCGAAGGCTTGTACCCGCGTCATCGCAATCTCATCGCAGGAGACGAGGACGTTGTTAGTGATGTCACGGTCGCGCACTACCTCGAAGCCGACGTGCTGAAGATACGCGATGTTGCTCACCGCTTGTTGATCCGAGAGCACATCGGTGTAAAGGAAATGCCCGCCGGGAGCCAGCACCCGATGAACTTCTGAATAGAAGCGATGAATGTGCGGATAGCTGTGTGACGATTCGACGTTCGTCACGATGTCAAACGAACTATCTTCAAACGGCAAGCTTTCGGCATCGCCTTCATGGAAAGTGATGTGCTGACCTTTGTGTGCTTCTTTGCAGAACTGAATTGCGGTCGTCGAAAGGTCGAGTCCGGTAATCCTCGCGGGCTTGAAAAAGGTGTTGAAGACATGCACCGTGCCGCCGCGACCGCAACCGACATCAAGCACGCGCTTTCCGTCAACCGGACAATCACCAATCAACTCCAGCACCAGTTTGACGGAATTTTTGTTGATATACTGCTCCGGCAATTTGACGGCGGAAAATTCCGGTTGACCGTCCGCTACGTAACCGTAGTTGAGAAAGTAAGAGAACTGCCCGAAGACGTTGCCATTCAACTGCGCACTCACGCCGTCATAAAAGCGTTTGTAACTCGCCTTCAACGCCGACGGTTCGCTCGGCGAACTAGCGTCCAAGACAAGATGCTCCGCTTCACTTGCAGGCGTGCCCGGGGCAGCAACCGATACGGCGACCGCCGTCGCCCCGGATACGTTCGGAGCAGTTCGCGGTTTTAACTGCTTCGGCTGTTCCGGCTGTTCTGATTGTTTCGCCTGTTCCGTCGGAATCGACTTCTCCGCGCGGTTTCTCAAAAGTTTCGCCAGAACCTCGCGCTTATCGGGCGTCAGTTCCGCGAGGCGTTTCGTCAAATCAGCCATGACTTTCCTTCCCCTCCTGGATTGCCTCCGCCTCGCTCAACAAAGCGTCCAACTCGCTTTCAGACAAACCTTCGACGAGGCTCAACATCTCTTCGAGATTCCCGTCCCCGTTGCCATTCGCCTCCAACGCCTCGACCTCCGCCGTTGTGGTGCCAGCGGATTCGCGATCATGCTCGATGCTCTCCGCTAGTTGGACAATGGTCGGCGCTTCAAATATGCGTTGAACAGGAATGTCCATCGCGTATATTTCGCGCAGTTGAGAGAGCAGCTGAATCGCGAGCAGCGAATGCCCGCCGAGTTCAAAGAATTTGTCATAGATGCCAATCGGCTTGATGCCCAGAAGATGCTCCCACACACCGGCGACCGTTTTCTCGGTCTCGCTACGCGGTGCGACGAATTGCGTGCTCAATTCGGGTCGCACATGGTCGGCGGTAGCAGCAGTAGCAGCGGAACCGTTTGAAGAAGTTAACCGGTTACCGGATACCGGTTGGCCATATTGACCATGCTGTTTCGGCGAAGCGGTCTCGGCGCTCTCAAAATAAACCCACTTGTCGAGTCGAGCGGCGAGCGGGCCGGCGGACACCACGGTTTGCTTGAACGGTGCCGCGAGTATCCGGCGAAACGCTTCCTGCCCTTGCGTCGCAGAGATGGCGTCCGGCTGTGTCTTGCCGGTCGAGAAGTCCCATGCATCCCAATTGATACTGATCCAGTTTGTAGAGTTTGTAGAGCCGTGGCGGTTCTGACGTTGCGCTTCCGCATCAAGGTAAGCGTTCGACGCGGAATAAGCAGCGAGGTCGAGACCGCCGAGCACGGCGGAGATTGACGATAGCAACACGTAAAAGTCGAGCGGCTCATCGCGTAAGACTTCTTCGAGAATTAATAGACCATGCGCCTTCGAACGGAAGTGTCCACCGCTGGTGGCGTGGTCTGTCTCCCTCAGAGAACGGAAAGCGTCCGGCGAAAGATTCGCAGCGCCGTGAATCACGCCGTGAATTTCGCCCCACTTTTCTTTCACCGAAGCGACGACTGCGCGCATCTGTTCGATGTTCGCGACATCCGCCTGAGCAACCATAATTTCTGCACCCATTTCTTCGATAGCCTTCAGTTTACGAATGCGCGCGGTGGTTTGATCCGTGGCGTGAGTGGAAGTGAGTTCATCCCATCGCGCACGTTCGGGGAATGACGAGCGACCGACCAACACCAACTTCGCTTTCACCTCACGAGCTATCGCTTCCGCCAAAATCAACCCGATGTTGCCGAGTCCGCCGGTAATCAGATAGACCGCGCCGTCCCTCAGCGCCGCCGGTTTCTCGCGCTCATCCAAACGTATTTGCTCGTATTCCTGAATCCACCGGCGACCGTTCCGGTAAGCCACAACCGGCGAGAAACGTTCCACGCTCAACTCGCGCACGACACATTCCGCAAGCTTGTCTTGCGCTTGCGCCGCTACTACATCAATCAAGCGACACCGCAGGTTCGGGTACCCTTGCGAGATGACCTTACAGGCTCCGAGTACGGTGGCTTCCGACGAACGCAGATTTTCATCTTCCAGCACGGCGTGCAGGCTGTCCGCGACAACGCCGATTTGCACCGGCGAAGCCTTTCCGG